>MKWU01005745.1_pt1 | contig 13206 bp, 5 predicted proteins | sample 809101 | NCBI WGS metagenome assembly MKWU01 (sample SAMN05860141, study PRJNA318959) | sponge metagenome | host: Aplysina aerophoba | place: Slovenia: Piran, Adriatic Sea, Gulf of Piran | collected 2013-05-07 | reverse complement strand
GCTTGACCCCTCCTCCACTGGGGTGCTGCAAGACACTGTGCTTACTCTGATTGGCACCAATCTCACCATCTCTGGTCCTCCAGAGGTATTCCTGGTTGACAAAGAGGAGGAGACCACTGTCCAGTGTGTAGTGATGAATATTGAGGAAGACAGCATCCTCTGTCATTTGAATGGGAGTGACCTGGCTCCTGGGGAGTACAGAGTGGGTGTGGTCTTCCCGGGTGTTGGCTACCCTGTCTATTACAGGATGTGCTCTGCTGCTCCTTGCAATGAGACACACCACATGCCCTTCACGTTTAGTGTTGACCTGTTTGTTTCGTCTGTGGATCCGCCATTTGGGTCACTTTTGGGAGGAACCCAAGTGAGAGTACTTGGAGGAGGATTTCCGAGTTCTGAGAATAGTGTCACTGTCACCATTGGCGACCGTCAATGTGAAGTAACAGCAGTCAGCAGTTCAGAAATTCAATGCTGGACCCCTGAACTTCAACAGATATTTAATGGATTCCTTGGTAAGTAGATACTTGATACACCACATTGGTACTACATACATACATACTTGTGCATACATATACTATAGAGTATGTACTGAGTCGTAACAATGTACAGACATGTATATTTTACAATGTACGTACATATGTGCATGTGTGTAATAGGGTTGACATACGTACATATTGTATGTAAGTAGGTGTACATACATACGTACATACATATATATACCATTTTATGTACATATGTTTATACGTACTCGTACCTACGTACATATGTACGTATGTACATAGCTTACGAATATTTCCTTACCCCTAATCTGTGCAGAGGCACATGCACTGTCTTCTACTTGTGGTCCCCTTTCCTTTCGTGCCAGCTTACCCTGCCCATATCTGCCTGTTCACTGTAGTCTCACGTCAGCCCCTGCCCTGGACACCGGCTAGCTTGAATATCTATCAAGGAGACATTGTATATGTGAGTTACAGAACCTTACTGTCTGTTTGTACATTTGCGTAATAGGATTATGTGTGTGTGTGTGTGTGTGTGCTTGTACATACATGTACATACATATGTATGTGTTTGTGTTTGCATACGTACATACATATGTAAGTGTGACTCTCCTGTATTCTGCTTTGTGTTAGATATATATTTTTCTCTCTCCATTCAGTGGGAATGGAGTGGAGCTGAATTTGATCTACAACAATTGCCATCTACTGATGGAGTGACCCCCATGCTGCCTGGCTTCCATGCTGACCGCGGGCCCAGTGGTTCTCTGCAGGTGGAGTTCCTGCTCCCTGGCCAGTACCACTACGGCGGGCTTGTGGACCTGTTTTCAGGAGAAATGCTTCGTGGAACCATCACTGTTTTACCACGAAATGAGGAGGTAGAGACCCCTGTCATTGTCTCAGTGGGTGGGTACAGCTCAGTATACAGAGGCATGGACAGCCGGCGGAAAAGAGAGACAACTTTGTCCTGTCCTTGCACTCACCTCTGCTACCCATCTGATGATGCAACCTTCACATACTCATCATGTGCCACTCCTCACATCAGTGACATCACACCACGGGAACTCCACCTCCATGACATCATCACCCTATCGAATGAGGGTATCCTTAGCAACAATAGCCATGTGACTGTCACATTGGTGTCACCCGATGGCACCGAGCACAACTGCTGGACATCCAACGTCACTGAGGAGGAAATTACTTGCGAGGTGCTCTCCATCACTGAACCACCAGTGGGTGTGCCCTTGACAGTCAAAGTGGATGTGGAGCCCTATGGTAATGCTCTGGTTGTCACACCCGAAGGTGGAAATATGGTCACTCTTCTTCCAGAGGTTCGGGGAGTGTTTCCTCCAATCGGATCCATCGAAGGTGGAGCCCAAGTGGTGATGTTTGGAGCTGGACTGTCAGGCAATGTGTCTGTCACCTTGGATGGCCTACCATGCTATGTCACTCACAACGACTACTATTCAGTGACGTGCCTCACACCAAATACTAACATGGCAGTGACTACCATGCCAATTGTCACTTTGTCACTTCCTATGGGTCATTCTCTGACAGCCAACTGTGATCTCTCTGCATCATATAGCTGTGGGTATGAGTTTACTTCATCTGCTACACCCTTTGTTGAAGACATTACCCCCACTTCAATTTTCAGTACTCAAAATGAGACTTTGACGCTTTCTGGCATACTCCTTCCACTTGAAGGTCAGACCTTTGACAGCTACCGCCCTGAGCCGCTGAACGACAGTCACTCAGGTAATAGTGCCAATGATGATTCAGGACTAGACATTGTTTTCTTCCCATACATGGAAGGGTTGGCAACTGCAGAGGAATACTTTTTTGCTTACAAGGATGAGTTCTCTGGAGAGACTGAGCAGGATCTGCAGTTCTCCTTCCCTGCTTGTGCTCTTCTCTCCCTGTCAAACGTTTCGGTTGAGTGCATACCGCCCCCTCTCACAGCTGGAGACTATGCCCTTGTTTTGAGACATAGACTGTTTGGATATGCCCAATTTGCTAATTGGTCAATTCCTGTGATTACCATTCAGCCAGAAGTTACAGGGGTTTCCCCTTTGGTTGGTAGCACACAAGGAGGAACAAGTGTGGAGATTCTTGGAGGAGCATTTTCTTCAAATAGAACTGAAATTGTCATCACCATGGATACAGCCCAATGTCGAGTGACATTTGCAAGCTACAATCGTATTGTATGCCAGACATCCAGCCATTCTGCAGGCACAGTCGACGTCAACCTATCAGTGAGAGGGGTGGTGTTTCCTGCTTTCTCCTTCACGTTCTCCAGTAACGATACTCCTGTTGTCACAAGTATTATTCCTGAGTCTGGTAATCATGGTGACACTGTTGTGTTGAATGTGACCAATGTCGCCAGTGATGCAGTCACTGATGTTTTAGTGGGCGGTGTGAGGTGTAGGAATGCCACAGCAACAACCAATCAAATTACATGCGCGCTTGGTGTGAACTATGTTGGCACCCATGCAGTGCGTGTGTTTGTAGACCCCATTGGATTTGCCATCTCAGATATGTCTTTTACCTACAATCTCGTCCTCAATTCAAATACCCCCACTGAAGGAAGTCTGGCAGGGATGGGTGAGCTAACAATCAATGGAACAGGATTTGACCCTGTCCAGACTACGGTGACTGTGTGTGGGATGGAGTGCCCTCAGTCTGCCACACCCACCACTATCTCTGAAATCCACTGCATTCTGCCCCCCAGTCCCAATGTGACCATTGGCTCTGATGGGTCCCAGTCATGTGATATTCGTGTGACTTCACGAGGTGTCACTGAAGTGCTGGCTGGAGGCTACACCTACAGGGATGACCTCACTCCTGTAATTAGCTTGGTGCAACCACAGAGGGGAGGGTCCGCAGGTGGAACTCACATTACCATAACTGGAAGTGGATTCGACGAAGACAAGAATGTAACTGTCTACATAGCAGGTACTTCCTGTGAAGTCACTTATAGGAACTCCACGTATTTGACATGCAGGACAGGTGCAAGTCGCGTCACCATCACAGCCCAGGTGCTGGTGCATGTGGACGGCAAGGGATTTGCATACTCCTCTGACCCATCCTCCACCATCTTCCGATATGTGGACCTCTGGAGCTCACGGTGAGTCTACTTTGGTTTGAAGCAGGCATCCAATTGCCTTCTACAGTGACAGTGGCAGTGTAGTGAGTGCAGTTCTGTATGACCAGAGTGGTGTGTGTAAGTTACTGCACATACTGACCATACTGTTATTGCAGGTACATATAGTACGTACTTTTGGTACATTGGATAAAATAGTAAACGTACCACACCCGTACCTGTTAGTTTGTAGGCCCTTAGCACAAAAATTAGAATGCCAGTATTTAAATTCATACACGAATGCACTATAGTGCGTACTACGTCTGTAGCCGTACCAATGTGCATACTATGCCCATAGCTGTACCTACGCACGCCAGCTTATTTTACAGCATAGGCACACATGCGCACTGCCTGAGTTAAGAAATGGGCAACAAAGAATAGTAATAAAACGTGCACAGTAGTCAGTAAATTGTTCGGTCATCATTGGGGACCCTGCCTTCAGCATTTGTCAGATTGATGATGTCCCCTGCCAAGAGATTGGCTGGACTGTGTGTGGTTGATTGGGAGGCGCGCAGACACACAAAGGCAGATCTCAGCAGAGAGAAGTTCAGTCTGCATCTGATGAGGTGCAGCATCTTCCCATAGGCCTGTTGTGCTTCTCAGCAATACCAGAGGCAAGCCTTTCGTAAACGACTGTGGCAGCTGGTCCAAGTCCTCCTGCTGTTGTGAACACTAGGGACGAGAATGTGCCATGTTCCACTTTTCTGATTCGCTCTTCATAGACCCTCTTCTTCTTCATCTCCTGCTTCCGATAACTTTGGCTTAGAAGAGTGTTGCGGTGGCTTCGCACGAAAGTGTTGAAAATCTGTACATCAATTAGTGCTTGTTGCCTATCTCTCCCTCAAAACATTTCAGCAAGTCCCATCTACCCTGTTTGCCAGTTTGTGGCTTAGCAGCTCTTTTGTCACTGGTTGCAGTCCAGGCTCAATGCATACTGCATTAGCCAAATCTACGCCCGTACCATGAGAAAGCTACGTTTGTATCCATAAATTGGTACGACCGTAGAACGTTTATTTTTTATCCCATGTATCTTTATGTATGTATGTATGTATGTATGTATGTACATATGTATTTGTGTGTGAGACTTGTGTGCCTGTTTCCATTCCAGATTTACTTGGGGTGGACAGGATCCTCCAGTGGAAGGAGATTTTGTGATTGTTCCGCAGGGGCAAACCCTGTCAATTGATGTCCGTACACCTGTCCTGAGAGTCCTCCTAATTGATGGTGGCACAGTCCTGTTTGATGACAACCAAAATGTGTCCCTCCACTCTGATCACATCCTCATAGTGAAGGGCGGGCTACTGCAGGTGAGGGCTGTTTCGTATGTACGTACGTACTTATGTAGTTGCGTAAGAATCACCCCTAACACACTAGAGCCTGTGCTACAAGAATGAAGCACATAGTTTGTTGTGTATTTATTCATGTGGGTGCTCAAGTACATACTGTACATACATACATACACAAGTCACTGGTTTGTTGGAGTACAATTTCCTCAGTGCATTATGCTCACTTCTAAAAATGTGCCTAAATGCAAATTTATCCACATGCACTGAAGATTCTGTATGACCTCTCCCCTCCTCCTTTTCCAGGTTGGCACAGAAAGCTCACCCTTCCAGCACCATGCAGAAATAGTCCTCTATGGCCACCCTCTCTCAACTGAGCTACCACTGTTTGGTGCCAAGACACTTGCTGTGCGGGAGGGTACACTGGACCTCCATGGGAAACCTCTCGCAGTGACATGGACTCGGCTGGCAACTACAGCTGAGGCTGGGGACACAAAGATTGTGCTGCAGGAAGCAGTGGACTGGGAAGTTGGAGGGAGGATTGTCATTGCCAGCACCTCCTTCAGCCAACGAGAAAATGAGGAAGCAGACATAGTGGCTATTGACGACACCCGCACGTGTCTAACTGTGTCCAGAATTCCCAGACCAGATGAGACGGTGAATAGCTACCCAGTGCCCCTACTGTACCGTCACATCTCTGTCCAGCAGACAGTTGGAGGGGTCCAGGTAGAGACGAGGGCTGAAGTGGGCTATTTGACAAGGAATGTGGTTGTCAGAGGTAATCGTCTTGAGGACCGGGTACGTGTGGTGGAGGACTGTTCGGATGGATTTAATGTTGGTATGTTTGACACGCAAACCTGTTTTGAGGGGCGATTTGGCTCAGAAATAGTTGATGACCAGTTTGGATCTCAGATCATGCTCCATGCTGCTCGCCAGGATGAGCACCTTGTGACAGGACGGATTGAGTACGTTGAGGTGACGCACGCCGGCCAAGCCTTTCAGCTGGGCCGATACCCCATTCACTTCCACCTCAATGGCAACGTAAGCGGATCGTATGTTAGGGGTTGTGCAATCCACCACACATTCAACCGCGCTGTGACTGTGCATGCAGTGAACTACCTCCTGGTGGAAAGGAATGTCGCTTTCAATGTTCTTGGTCATGCCTACTTCCTTGAGGATGGGGTGGAGGAATACAATGTCATACAGGACAACCTTGGTGTGTTTGTCCGTGGGTCAAGCAGCCTCCTCAATGTGGATATCACTCCCGCTACCTTCTGGATAGTGAACCCACGGAATATTGTACGCCGCAATGCTGCTGCTGGCGGGACTCACTTTGGGTTCTGGTATCGTCTGGAGCAGCACCCCTCCGGTCCTTCCTTCACCGACAAAGTGTGTCCGAGGAAGATTCCGGTTTTGGAGTTCAGCAATAACTCTGCCCATTCCTTTGGCTGGTATGGATTGTGGGTGTTCCCTAGGTACCATCCCACAGTTGAAGGGACTTGTGACAGTAGCACTCCTGGGAAGGTGGAGTTTACAAACTTCCTGTCATGGAGGAACCAGCGTGGTGCAGAATTTACTGAAGTGGGCTCACTGCAGCTGAAGGATTCCGTCATGTTGGATAACATGCTTGCGGGTGTCGAGGTCATAGATTTGAGTCAGACATGCTGGGGAGATGAAGGCGCACTGATTGAGAATGTGATAGTTGTTGGGCACACTGATGCCATCGACGAGGAGCTTGATGGTTTCTGTACTAAGGCAGGAATCAAGACACCAAAGTCAGACTTTCTCACTGTGTCAAATGTTACCTTCATCAATTTTGATAAATCTGATTGTCGAGCTATTCGTGCTTGTGCACACTGCAAATTTCTGCAGGGAGGTTTTGAGACCCGTTTCCGTGAAATTCAGTTTGAGAACTCAGACCACATTACCCAGTGGCAGTGGGAGCATGAGCATGTCCACACAGACCTGGATGGCTCCCTCACTGGCATGCCTGGTGGTTCCCTTCTTCCCTACAACCCCACCCTTCCTCCTGACCACTGCACGGTCATACCAGACCCATCTGAACTGTTCCCGAGTGCAATCTGTGACGATCAGACACACTTCCAACGTGTTGCAATAGACTCCTTGCTCCCTCCCTCTCTGGAGTTCCAAACACTGCTCATCACTATTGACCACCCTGATGCTACCAACTACACTCGAGTCCAGTGGCGCTTTAAACGTCTTTCACAAGTCCCAGGTCTGATGGCTGTCCTCCCCCTTGGCTACCACTACAACCTCCAGTGGCAGGATGGAGCGCACCTCACTAACATTACTTACACAGCACGCTTCAACAAGATGGCCACCACTGACTACCTCTGGTTCAACCACCGCTTTCCACTCCAGTTGGACAGGGTCTCCGTTAGTGGTGTGACAGAGTCCAGTCCTGGGATCCCACTCCCAGATATGAATGAAAATGGGGACTGGAACTTTAATGAACCAACTAAGACATTGACCTACCTCATTGAAGGAAGCAGCGACAATGTTTGCACGGAGGGCACTGACAATAATATAAGATTTGACACGTACAAGTGTGCCTTCCTTGACTGCATACCTCCTCCTCCACCTGAGCCCCCCACTCTTCCAGCACTGCCCAATATAACGTACTTTTGGTCCAACCTTTCCATTTGGGGTGGAGTCTACCCTCAGGAAGATGACGATGTCTACATTAACTGCAGCTGGCATGTGGTAGTGGACATGGAAATCCCCAGATTGAGCACCCTGGAGATCTGTGGTGTTCTGGAGCTGGACAGCAAACTAAACCACAGCATTGAAGCAGTGGCCATAGTGATCAAGCACGGCCAGCTTGTGGTGGGTCGCCCTGGCAATCCGTATGAAAATCAGGCAGTGTTCACACTCCATGGTGACGTAGGTGAGTTGCACACTCCCATGTGTTGCAAGATGTGGTGCTGCTAGTTGAAGTGCTTATGTTAGTGGGAAATTATGGTGTGCAGCAATGGCAAATTGATCAATCAAGGTGTGCCGTGACAATGTCCCTTGTTTCACACACCTTTTGTGTACACATGCATATGCGAATGTGCATGGCAACAGCAATATAGTACATTCGCACAAATGTGCTCTTGCATGTTGAGTACATATGTACATATGTACATGTGTATGCGGGTAATATTACTGGTGTTATGACATTGGTCATGAAAGTAACTGACATTCATTTCCTCCCTCCCTCCCTGCCTCCCTCCCTTCTACATCTCCACCACACAGATACTCCTGAGTATCCTGTACCTCTCAGTGCCCCAGCGGTGGGCACCAAAGCCATTGCCTCGTTTGGTCAACTCATCCTTCATGGCAGTCCACCAGCTCAGGCATGGACCTTCCTTGACAGCAACGTCAACCCTGGTGACAGCTCACTAACTGTGACAGACACTGTAGACTGGAAAGTGGGGGACAGGATTGTCATCACATCAACTTCTTATGAGCCTCTGGAGGCCGAAACCTTCCAGATTGCTGCCATCAGTGGAGATGGGCGTACAATCTCAGTTGACGGGCAGTTTAAGTTCAAGCATTCTAGTGCCGTGCAGGTGGTGGGATCACACGTTTCTATCACGAGGGCAGAGGTGGGGCTTTTGACTCGAAACATCAGAATTCAGAATGGAAATCCTTCAAAGAGTGCCCAGGATGCCTTTGGATGTCGTGTTTTGGTAGGTCACTTGAAGGAAGATGGGTTGTCATTTGTGGGAAATGCCCAGATTGAAGGTGTGGAGTTTGATGGGTGTGGTCAGATTGGATACACATTCACACGTGATCCACGGTTTGCTCTAGCTTTCCTGAACACCGGAAGAATTCTAAACTCAACCTCATACGTCCGTAAGTCCACATTCCATGATGGCTTTAACACTGGCATTGGAGCCTTTGGAGTCAGCGGGCTCTCACTGGAAGACAATATAGTCCACTATCAGGTTGGTCACTCTGTGTGGATGGAGGGGACTGGGCATGTGTTGCGCAACAATCTAGCAGGTGTTGCACTCTTCCCTGGACTTTTCCAAAATGCTGACCAACCAGAAAACTCTGATGCAACGGCAAATTTTGAGCTGGCTGGGGCTGAGGATGTTCGTCTCTATGGTAACGTGGCTGCTGGAGGCCAAAGAGTCGGTTTTCACATCAAAGGGGAGGCCTGTAACCGAACTGAAGGGGAAGAAGCATGGTCTAAGAACATTGCCCACTCCTCTCTTCACTGCATTCAGACACGCTACACAGATGGGCACTCCAGTGGGTGTGCCTTGTACAACGACTTCACTGTGTACTCTTGTCATCAGTTTGGCCTCATTACATACAGCAGTGCTGCTGTCATGGTAACCAACTCTCAATTCAGCAACAACAAGGCTGCCATCCATGCCAATGTGATTGGTCCCCGTGCCCTTGACCACAGCATTGCTCAAAAGGCTGTCACTCTTAACAATGTCCTTATCTTGTCACGATCATCGATGTTCACCTGTGAGGATGACATGATTCAGCCAGATGTGACCAGGCACTCTAAATCCTTTAGAGGTATTCTATCCGACTCTGATGGTCACGTTGGCCTTCTCACCCCAGCCTTTACTTCAGGAGCCGGCAAATGGCCCAAGGCTGCCCTCCAGACCATCATCAGCTACCCCGCCATCAATGGCTCAACATGGCTGCGAGATGTCACCTTTGCCGGATTTATTACTAGCAACTGTGATGGTAATAATGCTGACATTGCTCTCATGACAAATCCTCAGGCTGATGATGCAATACACCCCATCAACGTCAATGGTATTCAATGGGAGAGGACAGCTGCTGAAAACAAGCTGTTCTTCCAAGAACCTCCTCTCCACCACGTGAACCCTTCAGACTGTGTTGACATGGACTGTGATGGACACAAGCACGCACTGGTGTGCGATATTGACGGCTCCTTCACGGAGAGCAGTGGCAAGAGAACCATTGTGGCAATGGCAGAGTTTGAATGGGACGGTGACCGAAGAAGGGGCATTGGGGACTATCGCATTCCCAAGACAATGCTGACCAATGTAGATGGATCTGCTATCTTACCAGATACCAAATACCCATTCAAAGGTGTGGTTCGTGGTAACCATAGTGAGGACCAGTGTGTGTTTGATGGAGTATGGAATGCCTATGTGTGCACCGGACTTGAGCACTTGATGCTGGTATTGGAGAGTCTGGACGCAGACACAGAGATCCGACGCCTGTCACCAATTGGGTTAGCATCTGGTGGATTCATTGACCTTTTGAATGGGCCACAGGACCAAGGCTGGTGCGGTGGTTACACATGCCAGGAACGCATTTCGACCTTTTACGGTATTGTGGCTGCAGGGCGTGACTACCAAGTGGGCTTGACCAGCACTAATCCACAGCAGTTCCGAGTTGTGCTCCTACACGCACAGGAAGACCAGGCCATCACACTGGGCCTAATCTACACCAGACCACAACGTCTAGATGTCATTGTCGATGGTCAGCGTGTGAATCCAAAAAACTCGCGAGTGAAGGAGGATGGGCAACTGGAGTACATTGACCCAGCAACAGAGCCAGAATTGGGTATTGTGCGTGTGACAGATGCACATGGCACAAACTACTATGACAGGACCCGAAAAACTCTGTATGTGACAGTGAGTGGCTCCACTCCCCTCACCATTGTGGTTGCCCCAGTGATACAGGTCTCCCTCACACTGGCACCTGTAACAGAGACAGAGTTCTTTGAGGAGAACCTGATCAGTAACCTGGCAGGCTTGTTGGGTATCGATCCTTCTAGGATCCGCATTGTAAATGTGATTGCAGAGAGCAAAAGGAAGCGACGGGAGGAAAGCTCAGGAGGTATCCAGGTTGACTTTGAAATAGCATCAACCACCTCTATAGGCAACAACAGTGCCAACTCAACTGCGAATGTGACTGACAGTGGTATCACGGATGATTCATTTGAGGAGCTAGTTAACGTCACCACAGAGCTGGTGAATGCATTGCAAACAGGTGAACTGGCAAGCAGCCTCAACGTAACTGTGCTGTCAGCTGCTGTGCAGGATCCGGAGCCACCACCTGAGGGTGGCGTCAGGGCCACTCCTGAAACAGGTGGTCCTCAACCTGGTGAAGTGGACAACACCACAATGACTTTCGCTGAGATCCAAGAGATGATGGAGGAAGAGAGGGAGGCAGAGTCACAGCCCACCCTGTTTTCTATCCCATCAGAGTTGAGGCTATTAATGGAACCTTCCACCTCAGGCCAAGAAGGGACTCCATTTGCCTTACAGCCTCGCTTGGCAATGTTTGATGGGAGTGGCTCAGTTGTAGCTGCCCTCGGGTTTGGCACAGCCTGGCAGGTCTCTGCAGAGGTGATTGCCAGGGAGGGGGTGACTGTGCTTGATGGAACAGTAGACTTTGTGAACGGGTGGGCCAATTTCTCCTCACTTGCCATTAGTCACCCGGGGACTGGCTACAAACTCCGCTTCACTGTGACATACCCCTCAACAGCTTCCTTCTCTGCTGACTCGGCTGTCAGCATAGACATTGCTGTACGTCCTCTCACACTGCGCATTGCAGCAAGACCCACGAAAGGGTATGTTGCCATGGCACTGACCCCACCCTATGTCATTGAGTTGATTGACGAAACAACAGAAGAGGTAGTGACCAACCACGGCTGGAGGGGGAGGAGCTGGAGCATCATGGCAACAGTTGTCAATGGTGACCAAACATCATGGAGCAGTCAGCTAGTTAATGGTGTGGCCATGTTTGATAACATTGCCATAGCAGCGGCTGGGAGCTTCCAGTTCCAGTTTGTGGCCTCCACAGACCCAGCGACTCTCCCTAGTGATTCTGGCTTGCCCTCTCCAGTCATGTCTCAGCCTATCAGCATCTTTGCACTCTCGTCTGCACAGCTACGTCTCGTCTTCAATGCAAACTACTCTGATGTTGTACTTGGACGTGAGGCATCTTTTGAGGCTGCTGTGCGTGATGAGCTCTCCCTTCTCTTCCCCGGCACGCTCATCCACGATGTGGTTATCACTGAAGGCAGCATCATAGTGGACTTCACCCTGTCCTCTACTGACAGCGATGTTATCCTTGCTGCTCTTAATTATGTGGAAGACCTACCCCAAGGGGGTGTGTCCATTTCATTTGCCGGTAACAATTTGACTTCTTCCTCTTTTATCGTCATCACCTACACCATCACTCCCACAGAGGAAACTGCAAACCTTGGCTCCACCCATTTGTACATCATCATTGGGTCAGCAATGGGCGGGGCTCTGCTGATAGTAGTGGTGGCAGTAGTACTCGCTGTGGTGGTCCACTGTGTGTGTGGTGAGAAGAAGAAGGCCAAGGTTCTCCCTATGGACTCCACCCCTGACCTGGAGCAGAGCATGGACCACAACATCTATGTTGCCAACCCAAGTGTGGGGCCTTTAGTGGACCCACCCCTCCTGAGGCAAGCTGGTCTGCTGACCCCCCTTCCTGGTAACCACACAAGTCTGCCCATGTACCCCAGCCTGACAGCCCGACCCCCCTACCCTGGGGTGGAGCTTCAAGAGATGTCCACCACCTTCACCAACTCCCAGACTACAGATGAGGAGAAGGTCCCTCCCAGGTAAGCTTAATTATCTGCTTAGCCACTTACAACATGTGTATATGTATGTTTAGGCATGTACTGTGCACCTGTGGCCACCACTGATACATCAACTCAGACCCAGAGTGACAGTTGTAACCATACCTTGCCCCCTCCACTTCTCTTGCAGCCCTCCTGCCAGTTCTACACTTCTCTGAGCCACACAGACTGTGTCTTGTATTCACTGCAGTGTGTGTACAAATGGTAACTGTATATTTTTGTAGCTACACAGACCTATATGAGTTCAAAAGCATGAATAATTGTGTACTTATATACGTTAGTAACTTGCATAACATTATATTATAGTATTTGAACATGCTCATTATTATACTGTGTGTACATGCAATTCATAATTGTAGTGGTCTGGCATGCACTTCTATATATCGATAATAATGATATAAAAATTATGTAATTATGCTAAATTTGGATCCCATTCATAATGTATAACTAACAATAGGGAGCTTTATACTTGCAACCTAGAATGTTACAAAATATATTATACAAAAGATACAAATGCACCATGCCCATCACACAACCCTCAAACACACACCACACATGCCCACATTGATATATATATACATTATACACATGTGTACGTGCATCTTACTATCTATCTATATCTATCTATCTATCTATCTATCTGTCTATCTATCTATCTATCTATCTATCTAT
>MKWU01005744.1_pt1 | contig 13206 bp, 13 predicted proteins | sample 809101 | NCBI WGS metagenome assembly MKWU01 (sample SAMN05860141, study PRJNA318959) | sponge metagenome | host: Aplysina aerophoba | place: Slovenia: Piran, Adriatic Sea, Gulf of Piran | collected 2013-05-07 | reverse complement strand
TGCGGGTGCCTTCGGCGGAGGAAATGGGGGCGATCACGCAGGAGGAAGCGGTCGCCGAGTTCAACCGCCACGTGGTGGCCTGGCGGAATCGGCGGCAGACCGGCTCCCCCCCCCCCCCCCCCGCGGGCGCCCCGCCCCGCCCCGCGCGCCGGGCCCCACGGGCCAGGCCGCTGCGGCCACGCCTCCGGCCCCGGCCCCGGAGCAGCCATCCACCGCGGAGCCGGGTCTCGAGGAGCAGCTCCAGGCTGCCCGTGCGGAAGTGGCCGACATGCACGAACGGCTCGCCGAGCGGGACGAGGCGATAGAAGAGCTGCTCGTCCAGCTCGCCGCGATTCGTCGGGAGCTGCGGCAGGCACAGGGTGAAGCGCCGGCCGGTGCGGGAGCCCCGGCCGTCGGGGAGAGCGATGCGCGGCCGGAGGAGACGGCATCGCGGGCGAGCTGGCTGCCCGTGAGCCCGCTCGTGCTGGGAAGCGGCCTCATCGTGCTGCTCGTCCTCATCGTGGTCGTCACCCTGATCCGGCAGCGCGGCGAGCGCGACGAGCCGTACGCCGAAGACCTGTACGAAGACGGGGAAGAAGAGTCCTACGCGGGGGAAGGGGAGGAACGGGAGGATGAGAACCTCTACGCCGACTCCGCCGAAGGTCTCCCGGGGGACGACCGCGAGGTCGAACCCCGGTCCGCCGGACGGTCCGGCGCGCCGGTGGTGGCCGCCGCCACGGGAGCGGCTGCCGGGTACGCCGCGGGCACGGATGACGAGGAAGCGGAGTCGGAAGGAAGGGAGGAGGACGAGAGCACCGATCTTCCGATCGGCATCGATCTCGAAGGCGAGGAGGACTGGGACCACGAGCCGGAGGAGGAGGGGCACGCGAGCGGGTCCGAACCGGCGGGAACGGACGCGGCGTCCGACTTCGGCCGGCACGTCGAGGTCGGAGAGCTGGACGACCTCGAGCTCGACGTCGACCCGGACGAACGGGAGCGGCGTACCTACCCGAACCTTTCCTCGGAACTCGACGACGCCCCGTCCGTTGGCGACGAGTCCGACCGGCCGCGGCGCGGAAGGCGGGAGTGAGGGCCCGGAGCCCGGTGCCGGCGCGCAGGTGACCACCCGTCGGTTCGCCCTCGTCGTCGAGTACGACGGGCGGGCGTTCTGCGGATGGGAACGCCAGCCGCACTGCGAGTCCGTTCAGGCCGCGGTCGAGCGGGCGCTGTCACGGGTGGCCGACGAGCCGATCCGGGTCGTCTGCGCCGGGCGGACCGATTCCGGGGTGCACGCGCTCGGCCAGGTGGTCCACTTCGACACCCGTGCGCGGCGGCTCGAGGACGCGTGGCGGCGCGGGGCGAATGCCAACCTCGCGGCCGGCGTGGCGGTGGTCGCGGCGCACGAGGTGCCGGGCGATTTCCACGCACGGTTCTCCGCCCGCTGGCGCCACTACCGGTACCTGCTGCTCAATCGACCCGACCGTCCCGCGGTCCTGCACGGCCGGGTGGCCTGGGACCGCCGGCCGCTCGACCTCGCCCGGATCCGGGCGGCCGTTGGCCCGCTCGTCGGCACCCATGACTTCAGCGCCTACCGCGCGAGCGCCTGCCAGGCGCCGAGTCCCGTGCGGACCGTCCACGCGCTCGACGTCCAGCGGCGGGACGCGCAGTTTTGTTTCGACGTGGTGGCCGACGGGTTCCTTCACCGGATGGTGCGCAACATCGTCGGGGTGCTGCTCGCGATCGGAGCAGGGGAGGCGGAGCCCGAGTGGGCGCGCGAGGTGCTGGAGAGCCGGGACCGGACCCAGGGCGGGGTCACGGCACCGGCGGAGGGGCTGTATCTTGTCCGGGTCGGCTATTCGGCCCGCTATTCCCTGCCCGCAGTGTTGCCGGATTCGGGGGTCTGGTAGTCTTCCGCCGTGCGCGTCCGGATCAAGATCTGCGGTCTTACCCGGTCCGAGGACGTCAGGTTCGCGTCCGGCCTCGGGGTCGATGCAATCGGGCTCAACTTCTTTCCGCCGAGTCCCCGCTTTCTCGACGTGGCGGCCGCTCGCGGAGTGCGTGCGAGCATCCCCGCGTTCGTCACCTCGGTCGCGGTGTTCGTCAACCCCGGCGAGGACGAGGTCCGTCGCGTGATTGAAGAGGTCGGCGTCGACATGCTGCAGTTTCACGGCACCGAGGCGGCTTCGTTCTGCGAACGCTTCGGGCTTCCCTACCTCAAGGCCGTCGGCATGCGTGACGGGATCGATCCCGCGGCGGCGGCGCGCGCCCACCCGGCCGCGTCCGGGCTCCTGCTGGACGCCCACGATACCGAGCGGTGGGGCGGCACGGGCCGAACCTTCGACTGGTCGGCGGTCGAGGGAGGGGTCGGGCGACCGATCGTGCTCGCCGGCGGCCTCGGCCCGGAGAACGTCGGGGAGGCGATCCGGCGGGTGAAACCGTTCGCGGTGGACGTGTGCGGCGGAGTGGAATCGGCCGGCGGCATCAAGGACGAGTCGCGGCTGAAGGCGTTTGTGGAGAGCGTCGAAAGTGTCGGATTCGATCGAACTGAGTAACCGTCCGGCCGTCCTCGGCGGCGCCTGGCCGGACGCGGCCGGGCGCTTCGGAGAATTCGGCGGCCGATACGTCGCCGAAACCCTGATGGGACCCATCGAGGAGCTTGCGGCCGCCTACGAGCGCTTCAGCTCCGATCCCGAGTTCCAGGCGGAGTTTCGCGCCGAGCTGCGCGACTTCGTCGGACGCCCGTCTCCTCTCTACCACGCCCGGCGGTTGAGCGAGACGGTCGGCGGGGCGCAGCTCTGGCTCAAGCGCGAGGACCTCAACCACACCGGCGCGCACAAGGTGAACAACACCGTGGGGCAGGCGCTGCTCGCCACCCGGATGGGCAAGACCCGGATCATCGCGGAGACCGGAGCCGGCCAGCACGGGGTGGCGACCGCGACGGTGGCCGCGCGCCTCGGCCTCGAGTGCGTCGTGTACATGGGCGAGGAGGACGTCCATCGCCAGGCGCCGAACGTCTATCGCATGCGTCTGCTCGGCGCCGAGGTGCGAACCGTCACCTCGGGCACACGGACCCTCAAGGACGCGCTCAACGAGGCGATGCGCGACTGGGTGACCAACGTCGACGACACCTACTACATCATCGGAACGGTGGCCGGGCCCCATCCGTATCCGCGGATGGTGCGCGACTTCAACTCGGTGATCGGGCGCGAAGCGCGCGCGCAGATCCTCGAGCGCACCGGCCGGCTGCCCGACGCGGTGGTGGCGTGCGTCGGCGGCGGGTCGAACGCGATCGGGGCGTTTCACGCCTTTCTGGACGACCCCGACGTCGAGCTGCACGGGGTCGAGGCGGCCGGGGACGGGCTCGAATCGGGCCGCCACGCGGCGCCGCTCAGCGTGGGGCGTCCCGGGGTCCTGCACGGCAACCGGACCTACCTCATGCAGGACGCGGACGGTCAGATTGAAGGCACGCACTCCGTTTCGGCCGGCCTCGACTACCCGGGAGTGGGACCCGAGCACGCCTGGCTCAAGGACATCGGCCGGGCCGTGTACACCTCCGCGACCGATTCCGAGACCCTGGCCGCCTTCGAGCGCCTGACCCGGATCGAAGGCATCATTCCCGCCCTCGAATCGAGTCACGCGCTCGCGCACGCGGAGAAGCTGGCGAGCGCCCGTTCGCGGACCGGGATCGTGATCGTCAACCTGTCGGGGCGAGGGGACAAGGACATTCCCACCGTGGCCGCGCTCCAGGGCATCGAGGACCTGCCCGGATGAGCCGTCTCGCCGGCCGGTTCGCGGAGCTGCGGGCCGCGGGTCGCGCGGCCCTCGTGCCCTTCGTCACGGCCGGAGATCCCACCCCCGACGTGACCCGGCGCCTCCTCCCACGGCTCGTGGAGGCCGGGGCGGACATCATCGAGCTCGGCGTTCCGTTCTCCGATCCGATGGCGGACGGCCCGGTGATCCAGCGGGCCGGGGAGCGCGCTCTCGCGGCCGGCATGACCCTTTCCGGCGTGCTCGACCTCGCGCGCGGGTTCCGCGCGAACGACCGCTCGACGGGGCTGGTCCTGATGGGCTATCTCAACCCGATCGTCGCGATGGGTCACGCCCGTTTCGCGGCCGCGGCGGCCGCGGCGGGGATCGACGGGGTCATCGTCGTCGACATGCCTCCCGAAGAGGGGGAGCCGTTGCTCGCCCCGCTTCGCGAGCACGGCATCGACCCCGTCTTCCTGCTCTCGCCCACGACTTCGGTCGAACGGATGCGCCGCATCGCGCAGGAGGCGTCCGGATTTCTCTACTACGTCTCCCTCAAGGGCATCACGGGAGCGGGCCACCTCGATGCCGCCTCGGTCGCCGAGGCGCTGGCCCGGGTGCGCGGGGTCTCCGCCCTGCCGGTCGGCGTCGGCTTCGGGATCGCGGATGCGGACACCGCCCGTCGAATCGCATCGGTCGCGGACGCGGTGGTGGTGGGGTCCGCGATCGTGCGGCGGGTCGAGCAGGCGCTGGACGATCCGGAACGGATCCCCGATCGGGTCGGGGGGTTCGTCGCGGATCTACGCAGCGCGGTGGACGCTGCGAAGCGCGGCGCCCCGGACGCCGCGGAGCGCGCCGAGCCCGGATCGGCGAAGCGGTGAGCTGGTTTCAGAAACTGCGCCCGTCGCGGATCCGGACGGAGGGGTCGAAGAACGCGAAGGGCCGGGGGATTCCGGAGGGGCTCTGGACCAAGTGCGATGCGTGCGGCGCGGTGCTGTACCGGGACGAGCTCGACCGCAATCTCGACGTCTGTCCGAAGTGTGACCATCACATGCGCGTGGCCGCGCGCCGGCGCCTCGATCAGTTCCTCGACTTCGAGCCCCGGAACGAGATCGGCGCCGAAGTGAGGCCCACGGACCCCCTCGGGTTTCGGGACACCCGACGTTATCGGGACCGGCTCGTCGCGGCTCGCAAGTCGACCGGGGAGACCGATGCGCTCGTCGTCATGCACGGTGGGGTTCTCGGCCGGCCGGTGGTGGCGGCGGCGTTCGAGTTCGGGTTCCTTGGCGGCTCGATGGGGTCGGTGGTCGGAGAGCGCTTCGTCCGCGGAGCGCAGGCGTGCCTCGAGCGACGGATACCCTTCGTGTGCTTTTCCGCAAGCGGTGGCGCCCGCATGCAGGAAGGTCTGTTCTCCCTGTTCCAGATGGCCAAGACGAGTGCCGCCCTCGCGCGGCTGCGCGAGGCGGGATTGCCATACGTCTCGGTGCTGACCGATCCGACGACCGGTGGAGTGTCGGCGAGCCTCGCGATGCTCGGTGACGTCAACATCGCGGAGCCGAACGCGCTCATCGGCTTTGCCGGTCCCCGGGTCATCGAGCAGACGGTGCGCGAGACGCTCCCCGAGGGCTTTCAGCGAAGCGAGTTCCTCCTCGAACACGGCGTGCTCGACATGATCCTGCACCGTGCCGAGCTGCGCGAGCGGGTCGCGGAGATCCTCGGGCTGCTGTCCGGCGGCCCCGTTTCGGTCGAATCGGCCGCCTGAACCCCGGTCTCGATGCGCTTCGACACGCTGGCGGGCTGGCTCGCGTGGCAGGAGACGGTCCATCCCGTGGAGATGGACCTCGGTCTTTCCCGCACGCGCCTGGTCCACGAGGCGCTCGGCCATGAATCGCCGCCGCCCTTTCCCGTCGTGACGGTGGCGGGGACCAACGGGAAGGGCTCCACGGTCGCCTTCGTCCAGTCGCTTCTCACCGCGTCGGGGGCGCGTACCGGCACCTATACCTCGCCGCATCTCGTGCGTTACAACGAACGCATCCGGATCGACGGGGAGCCGGTCGAGGATGGCGCGATCATGACCGCCTTCGACCGGATCGACCGCGCCCGCGGCGGAATCACCCTGACGTACTTCGAGTTCGGAACCCTCGCGGCCGTCGACGTGTTCCGCGCCGCGGGGGTCGATGCCGCGGTCCTGGAGGTCGGGATCGGCGGCCGCCTCGATGCCGTCAACGTGTTCGACGCCGACGTGGCGGTGGTCACCCCGATCGACATCGACCATGTCCGCTGGCTCGGCTCCGACCGTGAGTCGATCGGCCGGGAGAAGGCGGGCGTCTTCCGCCCCGGCCGGCCGGCCGTCATAGCCGATCGCGCCCCCCCCCCCACGCTGGTGGCCGCGGCGGGCGGCTTCGACCCCGCGCCCGCAGGATCCGGGTGGACCTGGCGCGGGCCCGGCCGGCGGCTGGACGGGCTGCCGCTTCCTCCACTCGCCGGGCGCTTTCAGCTCGACAACGCGGCCTCCGCGGTCATGGCGCTCGCCGCCATCGGGCGGCTCCCCGAGCCGGCTGCCGTGCGCCGCGGCATCGCGGCGACGAGGCTCGCCGGGCGCTTTCAGGTCATTGCGGGTGACGTGCCCGTCGTGCTGGACATCGCCCACAACCCCCACGCGGCCCGTTCCCTCGCGGGAATCCTGCGCGAGTGTCCTCCGGCCGGGCGGGATATAGCGGTCGTGGGTCTTCTCGAGGACAAGGACGCGACCGGAGTCGTGGATGCGGTGGGAGACGACTTCGCCGCCTGGTTCGTGGCGCGGCCGCGCGGAGCGCGCGGGAAGTCGGCCGCGGGGCTGGCCCGGACGGTGCGCGATCGCGCCCCGGACGTTCCGGTCGCGGTCTGCGAGGATGTGCCGAGCGCCCTTCGCGATGCCCGCCGTGCGGCGCAGTCCGGAGACCGGATCGTGGTGTTCGGCTCGTGCTACACGGTCGGTGAAGTGCTCGCGGCCGGGGTCTGACCCTCCCCTATAATCGAACGATGGAGGAGCGTACGAGACATCGCGCCGCAGGAGCGGTGGTTCTCCTGCTCGCCGCCGCCATCGTGTTCCCGCTCGTGCTCGAGAGCTCGCCCCCGGGGGAGCGGGTGTCGGACGAGCCGGACCCGGTGCAAACGCCCGAAGAGTCCCCCGATCGAATCCGGATCACCACGTTCGGGGGGACCGACGAGGGCTTGCCCCCAGCAGGTACCGAGGGAGCCGCCGAGCCCCCGGCGAGTCTCGCCGAGCTGAAGCCGGACGAGCCGGGGGAGAGCTCGCTCGCCGGCGGCTGGGCGGTGCAGATCGGGAGCTTCGCCGATCCCGGAAACGCCGAAAAGCTGCGCGAGCAGGTTGCCGCACGCGGCTATCGAGTCGTCACCCAGCGTGCCCGGTCGGCGGATGGGAAGGTCCGGGTGCGGGTGCTGGTGGGGCCCGATCGGACCCGCGCCGCCGCCGCCGCGCAGCGTTTGCAGCTCAGGCGCGAGGATTCGATCGAGGGGTTCCTCGTCCGGTTTTCTGGATGAACCACGGGGTCTCTGCTACGCTCGCCCATTCTCTCGGCGACCGGCAGTTCATGGCCTCGGCGGATTTGGCGATCCTGGGGATTATCGGCCTGTCGGCCGTGTTGAGCCTGTTCCGGGGATTCGTTCGCGAGGCCATCGCCCTGACCGGCTGGATCGCGGGTTTCTGGGTCGCATTCAATTACATGCACGTCGGTGGGGCGTGGTTCGCCCGCTGGGTGGACGCACCCTTTCTGCAGCTCTCGCTCGGATTCGTGGTGCTGCTCGGTGCGGTGCTGGTGGTCGCGGGGGTGACGGGACGGTTGGCCGGGAAGCTCGTCAACGTGACCGGACTCGGCGGCACCGACCGCGTCCTCGGGATGGTCTTCGGAGCCGGACGGGGGGCGGTCATCGTCGCCGGCCTGGTACTGCTCGCGGGCTTCACGGACGTGATGCTCGAGCCGTGGTGGCAGGAGTCTTCGCTGATCCCGCGATTCGAGGCCCTCTCCACCGAGGTCGTGCGCATCCTGCCGGACGATATCTCCCACCGGATTCGCGGGTAACGGCCGATGTGCGGAATTGCCGGAATTGCGGCCCGGGACTGGGTCAACCAATCCCTCTACGACACGCTCATCGTCCTCCAGCACCGGGGACAGGACGCGGCCGGCATCGCGACCTCGGACAATGGCCGCCTTCACTGGCGGCGGAGCAACGGCATGGTCCGCGACGTGTTCCATGCCGGGCACATGCTCGCATTGCGGGGCACGGTCGGGATCGGACATGTCCGCTACCCGACCGCGGGCGGCGCGGGGTCGTCGGAAGCGCAGCCCTTCTACGTCAACTCCCCCTACGGCATTGCGCTCGCGCACAACGGCAACCTCGTCAATGCGGAAGAGCTCCGGGCCGGTCTGGTGCAAAGCGACCGCCGCCACCTCAACACGGAATCCGACTCCGAGATCCTGCTCAACGTGTTCGCGCACGAGCTTCAGGCCACGGGTGCATGCGGCGTCGACGAGGAGGACATCTTCCGGGCGGTCGCCGGCGTGCACCGGCGGTGCCGGGGCGGATATGCCGCGGTCGCCCTGGTATTCGGGTTCGGACTCGTCGCGTTTCGCGACCCCCACGGCATCCGGCCCCTCGCGCTCGGGTCGCGCGAGGGGCAGGGGGGGACGGAGTACATGGTCGCATCGGAGAGCGTCGCCCTGAGCGCGGTCGGTTTCGACTTCATCCGCGACGTGGAGCCGGGGGAGGTCGTGTGCGTGCGTGAAGGGGGCGAGCTCACGGCGCGCCAGTGCGCGCGCGAGCCGTCCCGCTCACCGTGCATTTTCGAGTACGTCTACCTCGCCCGGCCCGATTCCGTTCTGGACGGAATTTCGGTCTATCGGGCACGCCTCGGCATGGGGGAACGACTCGCGGAGAAGATACTCCGTGAAGCTCCGGACCACGGAATCGACGTGGTGATCCCGATCCCGGAGACCAGCCGTACCGCGGCTCTGCCGCTCTCCGCCCGTCTCGGCGTGGAGTACCGCGAGGGGTTCGTCAAGAATCGATACGTGGGCCGCACGTTCATCATGCCGGGGCAGCTCGAGCGCGAGCGGTCGGTCCGCCAGAAGCTCAACGCGATCGCGAGCGAGTTCGAGGGGCGGAACGTACTGCTGGTGGACGACTCCATCGTGCGCGGGACGACCTCTCGCCAGATCATCGACATGGCGCGGGACGCGGGGGCGCGCAAGGTCTATTTCGCATCCGGCGCACCTCCGGTACGGTATCCGAACGTCTACGGGATCGACATGCCGACCTCCCGCGAGCTGATCGCGTTCAATCGGACGGAAGAGCAGATCCGCGCCGAGATCGGCGCCGACCGCCTCTTCTACCAGGACATCGACGACCTCATGCGGGCGGTGGCCGGCGGCCAGAGCCTGGTCGACGACTTCGATACCTCCTGCTTCACCGGCGACTACGTGACCGGCGGGGTCACGGAGGCTTTCCTGCGCCGCCAGGACGAGCTTCGAAACGATGCGGAGAAGGACCGGCGAGCCTCCGACCTTCGCCATGCGCCGGCCGATCTCGAGCTCGAGGCGTGGCGGTGAGCGGCGTACCGGGGCGAATCGGAGAGAGCTCGCCGGACCGGCACACACGGGAGCCGACATGACGACCATCAACCAGGACGACTTCATCCGGAGCGTCGCCGATGCGCTCCAGTTCATCTCCTACTACCACCCGGCGGATTACATCCGGGCGCTCGGCGCGGCCTACGAGCGCGAGGAGTCGGAGGAGGCCCGCGACGCGATGGCGCAGATCCTCGTCAACTCGCGGATGAGCGCGGAAGGGCACCGGCCGATCTGCCAGGACACCGGCATCGTCGTCGTGTACCTGCGGATCGGAATGGAGGTCCGCTGGGAGGCCGACCGGTCGGTCGCCGAAATGGTCGACGAAGGCGTGCGCAGAGCCTACTCGCATCCGGACAACTTGCTGCGCGCGTCAATCGTGGACCCGCCATTCGGGGTCCGGCGCAATACCGGCGACAACACCCCCGCTCCGGTGCACGTCGAGCTGGTGCCGGGCGGCACGGTCGACGTCCGGGTGGCGGCGAAGGGGGGAGGCTCGGAGAACAAGGCCCGGTTCGCGATGCTGAATCCGAGCGACAGCATCGTCGACTGGGTGCTTCGAACGGTGCCCGGAATGGGCGCCGGCTGGTGTCCGCCCGGCATGCTCGGGATCGGGATCGGCGGGACCGCGGAGAAGGCGATGGTGCTCGCCAAGGAGGCGTTGCTGGATCCCATCGACATGCACGAGCTGCTCGCCCGGGGGCCCGCCAACCCCGTCGAGGAGCTCCGGGTCGATCTCTACGAGAAGGTCAACGCGCTCGGCATCGGCGCGCAGGGGCTCGGCGGGCTCACCACCGTTCTCGACGTCAAGGTGAAGGACTTTCCGACCCACGCGGCAGGGCTGCCGGTCGCGATGATCCCGAACTGCGCGGCGACCCGCCACCTCCACTTCGTCCTGGACGGCAGCGGGCCCGCGGAGTTTGCGCCGCCGCGCCTCGAGGATTGGCCGGACGTGACCTGGGAGGCGGGCGAGGGCGCCACCCGGGTGGACCTCGACCGGCTGACGAAGGAGGAGGTGGCCGCCTGGCAGCCGGGGCAGCGGCTGCTCCTTTGCGGGCGGATGCTGACCGGGCGCGACGCGGCCCACAAGCGGATCGCGGACCTCTACGACAAGGGGGAGCCGTTGCCCGAGGGGGTGGATTTCACGAACCGGGTGATCTACTACGTGGGGCCGGTGGACCCGGTGCGCGACGAAGTGGTGGGACCGGCCGGTCCCACCACCGCGACCAGGATGGACAAGTTCACGGAGCTGATGCTGAGCCGCACCGGTCTTGCGGCCATGATCGGCAAGGCCGAGCGCGGCCCGGCCGGGGTCGAGGCGATCGCCCGGCACGGGGCGGCGTACCTGATGGCGGTGGGGGGCGCCGCCTACCTCGTGTCGAAGGCGATCCGGAGGTCGCGGGTCGTCGCGTTCGAGGACCTCGGCATGGAGGCGATCTACGAGTTCGAGGTCGAGGACATGCCGGTGACGGTGGCGGTCGACAGCCGCGGAACCTCCGTGCACGAGACGGGTCCCGCGAAGTGGCGCGGAATCATCGGCAAGCTTCCGGTGGAGGTGGCGGCCTGAGGGGCGCTCCGGAAGGAGGCCCGGGAAGCGGCGCACGCCGCACGGTTCGGACGAGGAGATGGACGGCGATGAGCGAAGTGGACGAGAAGAAGGCGCGGGTGGTCAAGGGCGATGCCGAATGGCGCGCCGAGCTGACCCCGCTCCAGTACCACGTATGCCGCGAGAAGGGAACGGAACGCGCCTTTTCCGGCGAGTACCACGACACGAAGACGGCCGGCACCTACCGGTGCGTGGGCTGCGGAGCGCCGCTCTTCGCTTCGGACACCAAGTTCGACTCCGGCACCGGCTGGCCGAGCTTCTGGGCCCCCGTGGACGACGACAGCGTGCGCACGGAGGAGGATCGGAGCTTCTTCATGGTGCGCACGGAGGTGATGTGCAGCGGGTGCGACTCCCACCTCGGGCACGTGTTTCCGGACGGGCCTGCCCCGACCGGGCTCCGGTACTGCCTGAACTCCGCGTCGCTTCGCCTGGAGGAGGATGGGGGCTCGCGCTAGCGGGTCCGATTGAAGCGCCGGTGCCCGCGCCGGGCGCCACCGGGCGCCGGGCGCGGGATCAGGGCAGGTCCCTCGCCACCCGGAATCCGGTGTTGATGTCGTGGAACGCGACCGGGACGCGGACCCGGTTCGCCGGCCGGCTGGCCCGCGGCAGGCTGAGCCAGGATCCGCCGCGAATCATGCGCCACCTGCAACCGTCGCCGTCCGGTCCCGCGGCCGACCCGTCGGACGGCGTGCCGGCATAGCCCTCGCCGCCGCAGTCGGCCACCCACTCGTACAGGTTCCCCACCATGTCGTGGACGCCGAACGCATTCGCCGGGAACGAACCGACCGGGGCGGTGCGCTCGTCGTCCCAGCGGCTGCCGCACTCGTCGCAGTTCGCGTTGCCGCGGCCGACGTCGTCGCCCCACGGGAAGCGCGTTTCGCTCCCCGCCCGGGCCGTGTATTCCCATTCCGACTCGCTCGGCAGCCGATAGGCCCGGCCGGTGCGCTGCGAGAGCCATTGCGTGTAGTCCCGGGCGTCTTCGAAGTACACGAGCATGGCCGGCCGGCGGTCCCGGCCGAAGCCGATGTCGCCGACTCCCTGGCGGCACACCCCCGCCGCGACGCACGCATCCCATTCGGCAAATGTGGTCTCGTGGCGCGCCATGGCGAACGGCTGCGGGATCGTGACCGTCCGCACCGGTGCCTCGTCGACGTCGCCGCCTCCCGTGAGATCGCCCATCCGGAACGTTCCGGCGGGCACGACGACGAGCTCCGGGCACTCGTCGCAGTCGCGGATGATGGTGCCCGGCGCATGCGATGCTTCGCTCGCGTCTCCCGCCGTACCCTGCGTCGATGCGCCGTGCGCCGTCAACTGCGCGCCGATGCCGGACCCCAGCACAAGGGCCAGGGTTACCGAGCCGACCGTGGACTTCCGCCTCCGGCCGATGATCGTGCACCTGGACATGGTCGCTCCTCCATCGCCGCAGGAACGGCGAAGGTAATCCAAGCCACTGCCCGCAATCAACCGGCGGGCGCGGCAGGCTCCATCGGTCCTTGTGCGCGTGTCCTTCGGATACCGTCGCGATCAGGATTTCGGCAGGGGAGGGACAGCGCATCGGGTCCACCCGGCCCCGGTGATGTGGGAACATGCGGGAGGTGGGCGCGAGGGTGCGCGCGCGGGACGCGGCCGGCCGCCGCGACAATCCGCGGCTTCCTCCACGCCCGGTGACCGTACTGGACGGGGCAAGGCCATGAGCCGAGACGAGGCCGTTTACCGGGGCTACCGCCGCGCGGAGCTCGAGCTGCTCTACTCCCATCGTCACCGGATCGAGGGATACGACGGCTATCTGGAGCGCTGGCCGCGGGAGAGCGCCACCGCCCGGGAGCGGCTCGATCTCATCCCGGACGTCGCCTACGGGCGGCGGGCAGCCGAGCGCTACGACGTGTTTCCGGCCGGCCCCCGCGCCCCGGTCCACGTGTTCTTCCACGGCGGGTACTGGCACTCCCAGGACAAGCACGGCTTCGAGTTTATGGCCCCCGCGTGGGTGGCGCGCGGCGCCGCCTTCGTCTCCGCCAACTATCCGCTCTGTCCGACCGTGACCCTGCCGGAGATCGTCGAGTCGTGCCGGCGTTGCCTGGCGCACGTGCACGACCATGCGGCGACCTGGGGCGGCGACCCCGGCCGCGTGTTCGTCTCCGGCCATTCGGCGGGCGGGCACATCGCGGCCTGCCTGGTGTCGACCGGGTGGGAGGATCTCGGCCGCGGACGGCCCGCGGATCTCGTGAAGGGCGGGGCGGCGGTGAGCGG
>MKWU01005743.1_pt1 | contig 13209 bp, 9 predicted proteins | sample 809101 | NCBI WGS metagenome assembly MKWU01 (sample SAMN05860141, study PRJNA318959) | sponge metagenome | host: Aplysina aerophoba | place: Slovenia: Piran, Adriatic Sea, Gulf of Piran | collected 2013-05-07 | reverse complement strand
GCCTCCCTCACTACTCTGTCCAGAAAGATATTAAATAACCATGGCGATAATGGGCACCCCTGCCTTAGCCCCTGTTTTACACTAAACTCTTCTGACAGTTCTCCCTCTACTCTTACACACGCCTTACACTCCTTGTACAATGCCTCAATGGATCCTAACAGCCTGCCCTCTATTCCATACTCCCTCAGAGCGTTCCACAGATCTGCTCTCCACACTTTGTCGTACGTCTTCTTTTCTTTCTCCAAATGCTCCTCCACTAACTGCCTGATGACAAAGATATGGTCGGTGCATCCTCTACCTGATCTAAAGCCTGCTTGCTCTTCCAGCAGACGATTGTATGTCAGCTGCTTCACCCTATCACTCAATATCCTAGCAAATACCTTTCCAGGGATGCTGAGAAGGCTAATCCCCCTATAGTTCCCACATTTCCTTCTACTGCTCTTCTTATGGATGGGCACAATGATAGCTCTCTGCCAGTCCTCAGGTACCGCTCCTGTTCTCCATACCATATTGTAAATCAAAGACAGCCACTCTATCACTACCTCTCCTCCTGCTTTAAGCAGCTCACCGGAGATGCCACACACTCCTTCAGCTTTTCCTTTCTTCAGTTTGCCTACACACCTTCTGATTTCCTCTTTTGTGATCTCTGCTAGCAACTCACTCCCATCTTCAATCACCCTTCTACTCATACCTTCCCCAATTACACCTTCTTCCTCCTGCTCACTTCCCAATAGCTCACTGAAGTGTTCTCTCCATCTACACATTATCTCATCCTTCTCTGTCAGCAAGGTCCCATCCTTACATTCGATCCCTACATTGATTCCTACGGCTCCCTTTGCCTTCACCTTCTTCCAAAATGCCCACTTATTCTCTACAAAGTTCCTCTGCAGCTGCTCCCCCGCACCTAATCCAATCCCTCTCTTTCGCTTCTCGTACCACTTTCTTGGCTTCCTTATTCGCCTTCTTATATTCCTCCCATGCTTCAGTTGTCTTAGCATTTAGTGCTTTCTTGTACAGGTTCTTCTTTGATTTTATCACTGCTCTCACCTCTTCACTCCACCAGGTCGTTGCCTTCTTTTGTTGCCTATTTCTGCTCCTCCCAACAACTCTCTCTGCTCCCCCAATTACTGCCAATCTAAATTCTTTCCATGCCCTTTCCACATCCTCACCTCTATACATGTCCTTCATTTGCCACTGTAACCTTCTCAATTCCTGTTGGTATTTTACCTTTGCCTCTCTACTCTCTAGCCTGTGCACCTTCAATCTACATTTTCCTGCTTCTGTGTGTCTCTTTGGTCTCTGCACCTTCAGTCTCAATTTCATCAACACCAAATGATGGTCACTTCCCACTTCTGCACCTCTTATCACTCTCACATCTGTTACTCCTGGTCTTAGGGCTCTTCTCACTATGAAATAGTCTATGATTGACTTCAGCCCTCTTTCCTTGCTTTCCCATGTACATTTGTGGATCTCCTTGTGTTGGTATAAAGTGTTTAGGATGGCCAGTTCGTTCACTGCACAGAGGTCCAACAACCTCCGCCCATTTCCATTTAGTGTCTCTTCCCCTTGCCTCCCAATTACACCTCTCCAAGAGTTTGCATCTCTCCCTACTCTGGCGTTCAGGTCTCCCATAAGGACTAACTGGTCTCCCTTTGGCACTCTAGCTATCAACTCTTCTAAGCTGTAGTAAAAAGTGTCCTTCACTTCTTCCTTACTGTCCTCTGTAGGTGCATAAGCTTGTATGAAGGTTACCCGCACCCGACCAACCCGTAACCTGACTTTCAACAACCTTTCGTTCACACACATCCATTCTCTCAAGCACTGCCTACTCTCTCCTGAAACGATCACTGCTACGCCGCCTTTCACTCTGCCTTCACTAACACCAGAATAAATCATCACTGACTCACCAATCTCTCGTTCTCCGCAGCCTCTCAAATGCGTTTCACTCAGACCCAGTACCTCTAACCGATATTTCTTCATTTCCTCTGTAACCTCCAATTCTTTGTGCCTTAAAGATCGAACATTCCATGCCCCTATTCTAAAGTAATCCGTCCCTACTCTCATCTTCTGGCGAAACTGAAAGCCAATCTCCCTGGTAGGTTGTCAATCGCGACATGAATCCCAACGCAGGTGCTATGCGGCAGCCATTTTTTACTTCCTCATATACATATAACACTGAAAATTGCATTTGAAGCTTGAAAGTGCATTCAAATAGCATTTTAACGTACTCACTATTTGAACATTCGTTTTAGTGCTAGTAATAACTCACTTTTATATTCATTGCTACCGCCCGTTTCAATTCAGCCAAGAACCATTTCTGCATGAATGATGATAGAATGGTGATAGATATGCACTGTATACATATATTGGCAATGTTGAGCTGAAGATATTTGGAATTCTCACAGGAGAAGGTCTTGTGTCAGTTGCCACAGCTTTCTCTCTCCACAGCTTGAGTATTCTTTGCTCCAGGTAGTGGTGAGGAAAGGAGCACTTCATGCGATCATGGCATGTTCTGAGATGGTGTGCTTTCACTGTAAACCACCTCACTTTTGAGGCATTCACTGGCCAGTAAACAGGGACAAACTCTCTCTTTTCTGCATCACTGTAAACAACTACAGTAGCTTCATGGCCATTCACGCGGCATTGCTACACTACATGCTCCGCTTCCTGAGACCTGCAGTCCAGGCAGAGTTCCTTTTTCTCCTTATACATCCCTGAGTGTGTCGACAGAAAAAGTACATATATATATATACATATGTATACATACACCTGTTGGTTGTCTACTATGTAAACAATAATTATCACATGATGATGTCATACATACGTTGTAACACCTATCAAATACATCTTGATAAGTATATACATCAGTTTTGTATGCAGTTGACAAAGCCCTAACGTCCTGCAATCAGTTGCTATTGATTGATTGATTCTGCTATGTATATGCTCATCAAAATCTATTCCACACCTTATCAAGTCTGCTTTTGTCATTTTGAGGGGTCACAAGGGAGTTTACTGGCAAAAGTCATTTCTGCTTCTTAGTACAGCCAAAATCATGTAACAACCACATGACTTTCTGATGAAACATCAAAGTTTGTACAAAATAGCTACAGAATATGACAGTAAATGTCCTTTACACTGCGCACTGACGTCTCCCTTTGAATAGGAATGATTATCTTCATGACTGATGTAGATGTGCATGAGTGCCATATCATTATACAATTCGTTCAATGAGTCACATGTACATCATGTGATGTCACATGACATAACCCACATGCATATTACACATAATAGTATACAAACATCCTATACTACAGTGGATGAAATCATGCCAAGTGTGGGTTGATGTGCATGTTACGATAGCACTAATTGTCATCCACAGTGCCACCCACACTGACATGGAGCAGAGTGCATACCTGTCCAGTAGCCCAACTCTTCCTCTCCGTGAGCAAGCTGACACGTATCTCCTTTATAGCAGTTGGGGTAATATTGACAAAGGGTCTTCTGACAAATTTCCCCATTGGGTAGTGTTTGGCTTCTAACAGGCACAAATCTGCCAGCCTCTGGCCGGACAATCATTTTCTATACAGTATGAAAGAATACAGGCATACAAGCATTAAGTACTGAACCCCACGCACACCTTATGCTCTATTCACTAAAGAATCCCTTCGGCTATATTCTTCAGACATGCATGAGTGCTCACTAATTTCAGAAGGTATACACAGCTGAAAGCTATACCAAAACATTTCAGAGGATAGATTCTTTCACTTAGTATGAACTAACCTAATGAATCACATAACTGATCTATGTACCTAGAAAGTAAGTACCTTAACATGGCCCTTGCTTGTGCATTCACCAAGTGGTCTCATTCTCGTTTTGTCTGAGAGCTGCTCCAAGCATGGTGCACATACCAGAGCAAAGGACTCCGCCTTAATTTCAACAGTATGTCCTACATAAAATACACAGAATTTATATATTATATAAAAACATCCATGTTGAATTCACTAATAATTATCCACACACTTGTTACAGTATCAATCCAATAACTAACTATAATTTGGACCACCTTTGCTTCTGTCTTTGCCCCTTTTCCCTGACAAAGTGGCAGGACCTTCATCATCAAAATCCCTTCCTTGTCCAGGGTGGGGGTGATCCACTATACCAATTGCTTCATAATGTGCTGGCTCTGACACCTCCGCCTGCATCACATGCACATGCATATGCACATAAAATAGGTGACCAGCAAGTCATCAAGTATTGACGTTTACATACCATCACAGATGGTGGATGCTTTGTGGGACTGATGGCTTCAGGAAGAGCACCATATTTCTGTGCCACTGTGGGGTGCTTTAAGGCTTCACCTATATGATGTGGATGGCAATATCACACAGGCAATACACTGTATCGTGTTATGCCCACACTGTCCATACCTGATGCTTGCGAAGTAAGTGTGACCAGTACATGTGTTGACCTTTTCAGTGAGGTTGCAGAAGTCCTATGTGATAATGGGAACTGTTCAGCGGCAACCTTCCTTCTGGCAAGTGGGACAGATAGGGCAGGAGGTTGTTCTATGGTCACCTGGTGTTTATGTTCTCGTTTTTTCCTTTTCTTAGGATGCTGTTCTCTTGGAGCATATTTCTTTGTTAACTCTTGCCATTCATCATCCTGTGGCTATAATGCGAATTTGACACAATTAACACATAACGGACAGTGAGAAGATAACTACACATTGAGCTTGATCAGAAGATAACATCCAATAAATAATTATTGGTGAATACTTTTATACACATTGAATTTTAAAATTACTTATATATTTATTGTCAGCATAGCTTGACAATAATATAAATTATACTATATAGATTAACGCTTCAACCCAAACACTATACAACCCTACTGTCGACAACTGGCACATACAACAATATGCATTTACACGTACCTTGCTAGCAGGGGAGGAATCAGGAGGGAGCAACAGTTCCTGTCCAGCAGTCATTGCAGGAGCAGTTGACACATCCACACTCTCAGCAAATGGGTGTGGCAGCTCAAGGGGAGGTACTGGGTGATGATGAACAGGAGCAGCTAGTTGCTGTTCATCCTTGGGGTACTGTGGGTATAGTGTGAATTTGATGCAACAAATGAAGGACAACATGAACATAAACTATATATTAAACTTGATTAGAAGATAAAATTTAATTAATTGGTGAATATATTTATACATATTGAACTATACAAGTACCATATACGCTCAAATGGACGCCGTGGCTACAATTTTTCTCAGTTCAGGAAAGATGTGGCTACTATTCGAGGGCGGCTATCATTGGTATGCATACATGTGCATTTTGTAATATTATAGTAGTGCGAGGGACATGGTGACTTTCCATGTCCTGATGATGAAACTGACCACTTGAGGTATAAGATCTGCTGGTAGTCTCTGGCTGACTGTGGTTCTTCGTTGCAGTGATATAGGTTGTGATGTTTGAAGAACTTCTGCAACCACCCTCTTCTGGCTAGAAACTCTCCATTGCCTTGCTCTCGAGCAAAGTCATCTCCATTGTACAGCACTGCAGGTGATGCGTAAGTTTTCGGTTCTCATTTCATTGATCTACAGTATCAGCAATTCTTCAACGTCTGGTAGTGTTGGTTTGCGACCTGCCCCATCCAGCTGCTTCTTCGCCGGGAGCTTCTCCAGGTCTGTCAATTGTTTCTTCCACTTGCAAACGCTCTTCTCATTAATTCCATGCATCTGGGCAGCTACTCTGTTACTATACTGCAAGGTATAGTCAATAACCTTCAGCTTAAACCTTCAGGTGCTGAATGTTCACCTCTCTGATGATTATGAATGTCATTCAACGTGGTGTTTATTCGAGGGCGGCTACTATTTTGCTTTGATCTTCATTAAGTGTGGCATCAATTCGAGGGCGGCCATTAAACGGGGTGCGGCGTTTATTGGTGCAAACGTGGTAAATATATATGGATATGGATTCATTGTGAGCATAGCTTGACAATCATCTATACAGTTTAACGGTCCAACTGACACACACAGCATTTACACACCTTGCACCAAGGGGGAGAATCAGGGGAGGCCAACATTTCCTGCTTGGCAGTTATTCCAGAAGCAGTTGGCACTTCTACACTTTCAGCAAATGGGTGTGGCATCTCAAGGGGAGGTACTGGGTGATGATGAATGGGAGCAGCTAGTGGCTGTTCATCCTCGGGGTACCCCATCTCTTTGTCAGTCCTGTCTACTTGGCTTTCTTCTACAGGAGTCTTCTTCTCAAAGGTCACTTGGGGTGGCTGGTCTGGTGGCATTCTGTAACATATACAATTAAAGTATTAAAAGCAATATGACCACTCACAAATTATTAGTGAACACAGCCATATCACATGGTGCATGGTGAGCAAACTTACACTGGTTTGCTTCTCTTTTCAGTGAAAGACTGCATAAACTTCCTATGAACTGTTCTGCGTCGCATCGTGTCAGCATTCTACCATATAAATTAAGAATTTAACACAATGGTTTATGGCACAACATTCTATATATGTGGCAGAATTTGCAAAAAGGGACCCTTTGACTTTTTTAAACAAGTATTTCCATTTGAAAAACTCATGGGGCTGCCGCCCCAACTCGAACTACTTGCTGTCTTCAGTTGCAAGTCAGGACACAGCAACATGTCAGAATAATAATGCAACAGGCCACACAGCAAGGATGAGCATAGAGCACACCAGTTTCACTAAGGCATGGGCACACAGACACAGACAGACTGTGCATACATTTTCCTTTCTTTGAATCCTTCCTCATTTGGAGTTGTACAAAATAATCTGGTTAGTCATGTTATACTGCCTAGCCACATTGTATTTCTGTGTTTCAAGACATGAACACAATTAAGAATGCAGTGACATGCACACACACAGGTTGCAGGGACACAGTAGCAGGTGTTTAGTGAAGGCAGAAGAGAATTTGTTTCAAGCACAAATAGCAAGTGCTGCCGGAGACAATAGTTACTTGTACATTTTTATTGCGTGTTAAACTTACCCATGTGAAACACAGCTAGCAAACCTAAGAATAGATGAGTCATGCCCTCACCGGGTTTGGTGTTACTCCTGTCCATTGCTCTCGGCAGTGCTGCGAAAATTGAAATTCGAGAAGCCACAAACTAAACATTCTGCAATAATACGGCATGTTTCACAAGGTTAGCTTCGCTCCTGTCCTTTGTCCGAGGCAGTTTGTGTACAACGCTGATGTTTAAATCCAATGAACACAGCATGATGTTCAGAACGACGACAAACAGTGACTTGTGCAACTTTTTGAGGTCATTTTGTGGCTTTCTCCCTCATGAGCGACAGAAAAATGACTGCCAATATAAATATAAATATAACCGAACGCAAAACTTTGCCTGTACATTTCACTATAACTTCTAGTACACAGTTATATTACTGCAACATCAACATTACATATATTATTTATCCACACGACGGGCACAAAATTAAAACAATATAGGGCGTTATGCTATGGTACATGTACCCAATGCCTCTTTATAATGCCAAATGGATAGCACCATAATGTACTGTATATATGTAGATGAATGGGACTGACAAACAATATAATTAACCTTCAGTGGCGCGTAGCGCAGCAAGGCATTACGATAATTGGTCTGTGTGTGTGTGTGTGTGTGTGCCCGAGTCTAATCTGGCACTGCAGGCTATGAGGCGACTTATGAGCAATACCAGTGGATTCAGAAGGACACAGGAAGCTATAAAAAGGCGATTGTCTCGAAATGACTGCGTTCAAGAGATATAGCGTGAAAAAAGCGAAAAAGCCAATATGCGGCTTACTCTTTCTGAGAACGACTAAATCGTGCTCAATGGCGGGATGTAATCGAGAGGTGCTGATTCCAGTGTTCTACTCTGGCGGTGTGAGCCCTCGGTGCGGCGTCTGGTGGTAGCGCAGGGCGGTGTGCGTATATACGAACCTATAATCGTCAAGCTCCACCATAGATACTCTACACTACGTAATCGGATTGGAATCATTTATTTTTGCGTATTTTGCGTACTTTGCGGTATTGTGACTACGCCTGCCTCATGTATAAAATATCCATATGACGTCACTTCCTGTGTGACTATGTGAGTAACATTGGAAGAGGACAAGAAAACTGTCCTGTGAATTCACATGCATATGTTGAGCTTTTACAATAAACTCTTATATAGTGGATATCTGCAACAATGTTAATTTAGCCAGCAAAGTTCGTTGCATAACACTCGCTGAGGGTTCTGCGCTTTAGTGCTTCATTGTAAGATGGTGGATGGAGCCATTCTCGAGAATCCACGGGAATGCCACACAGGCTACATACGTGTATATACGTGTCATATCAGTAGCTTCACATTAGAACAATGGTAGAGCTGCACTGCCACAATCAATGTGTCATTAGGGTCCCTTTTTGCAAATCCTGTCACATGTACACACAATGTATGCTAGTATTGTTACTGTACATAATACTACAACAGTACCTCAAGTGAATGCTTAGCTACTCCCAATCCAACCAGAGCATGAAACTGACGGGTGAATACCTGTGTACAAACACAAAGCATATACACATGAGTACAACCATGATGAGAAGTTCGTAGATATTACCTGCATGAACATACATACAACATGCACACACCTCCGTCTGCTGGATGAGGTTCTGGCCTGTCTGTAGGGCATTCTTTATCAGGTAATGTGCATGGCGACCTTGCAAGGAAATGCTCATGATACCTTTCAGCTCCAGTGACAGAATACAGTGCTCCAGTAGTTTCCAGAAGATCTGGCGTACATCAGACATTGAGAACATGTGCACAACATAGGACATGTCAAAGGCCCAGTACACTGTGGTGTTGTTAATTTCTTCACTTTGAAGGTAGATAATGACTTCTGGAGGCAAATCAAGAACTTTTTCAAGGAAAGCAGTCTCTTTCCGAAGATCATTTAGTGTAAAATTGGCAAAATCACGCTTGTACTGAACAGTCAGTGTAGAATGGTGCTTCATATGAACAAAACCCCTTTTATTCAGTTCTTCATAGAACTTGCGAGGCAGTGCATTGATCAAAAACTGGCGGCAGAAGTCATCAAGGACATGATTATATTGATTCAACCAATAGTCTGCTCTTGCTTGCTCATGAGAATTTAGCTCAGTGCAGGTCAATATAAAGCACTCTAGGTAGCTTGTATTTAGCCATGTAGGCAATATGTCAAGAATTTCCATTATATGGAAAACTGTGGAACTCTCTGCAACTGCAGTTAGTTTTGCTTGTGAAAGACCCTTGTAAGGCATAAGACCTTGCTCACAACATTCCATTACTTCCTTAATGTGCACCAATCGGTTACACAAAATCTGAGAAATGCGTTGACAGACTAAGAAGTAAAGAAATTTCACTGCTTCATCTGTCTTCTCTTGCTCAGATTTAAAACGCTTGAAAGCAACCTTGGTGCAATGGTTAAATCCAATTTCATCAATACCCTGTTGACAGGCATTGTTTGTGGGGTCTGACTCCTTTGCTTGTTTAGAATCATGGCTACTTTGGCTTGGGCGCCTCTTCCTACTGAGCTGTCTCAATGTGTGTTGTGATTCAGAGCTGCTTTCCATCTCCATATTACTGGTTGCTGCAGGTGAAACCGGTCCAGATATGACCTGTAAATGTGGACAAATATACATAGTTAGCATACAAGCATTACTCTAGTGTGCCATAGCACATACATAAAAAGCCAATACATACAGTGCAAGTTGCAAAATACAATGCTAATGGGATGTAAAATAAATAATGGAATGGAATGGAATGGAATTTTTAGGTGCTCTGGCTACCTTTAGGGATAAACTGAGTGCATGCATGTACTTAAAGTATCAGGGAAATTTAAGGTTATAAAAAATGGAATAGTAATTAAATGTTCTTTGGCTGAATTATAAGGCAAAATTATTCGCATATATATGCCAGCACTCCTGTACAAAATGTATTGCAGATTTGTAGTGAACATGCATGTGGTAATATAGTAATATAGTAAGTGGGTAAAAGACATGTACGTATATGAAACAAATATATTATTATAATATACCTCAATAAATGTGACCGTCCACGGGAAAAGGGGGTTTGCGCAATTTATGACACTTTGAGAAAACGGCATTTGAAATTCGCGCATTTTCCAAACTCGTATTTCTTTGACTTGGAACGTCGTACCCGAGCGCTGTAAACGTCACCGGAAAGCCCACTCACTGAGCTTTAAATGGATGCCACGAACAAGGCAGTGCGCCGCCGAATAGTGACGCCAGGAGCTGTTTTGGTGAGCCATTTAAAAGCGCAACGATGATTATGCCACTAATTCGTAGCGGTGATGGCTTTAGAGACCAGGATTTACTTGGCACAAGGATTCTCAGCTTGATTTGCAATCATGCGAGAACTCTTCCTTGGTCTAGCCATCAGAGTGAGGCCCAGCTCACTCCCTGAGTTGAAACTGAGTTAGATATACAATTTTAGGGGTGGCTTTGTACTGATAGCTGATTAGCCACCTGCAGAATGGAGGGCTTGCTATTTTCAAGAGTCTCATGGACTTTTGAAATCCTTACGGATGTGGTTACCATGTTGTTTTAGCTGAATAAGGAGAATTTACATCTGTTATTCTATACGTCATTAATGCCCATGGTTCCGATTAGTCAGAATCGTCGCACTGAGTGATTCTCAGCACCTCAAACCTAATTTGTCAAAGAACAACAGGTGTTTATCACCACGTTCAGGTCCTGCCAAGCTGTGCTGCATAGCAAGATTTACGGGATTTGACCTCCCCGCGTTGTCATGCTGTACGCACGTAGTCCAATTCAAGTACATTGCTGGAGCACTGCATCATGTCACTTTCAGCTTCTGGATGTTTCTTTCCAGTGTTACAAGTAATGCACATATGCATTATCAGTGAAAACATGCCACTTCCGTTTTTTTGTTAATTCTCACAATTACAGGAAGTGACTTTAACATTGAATATTTAATTACTAATATTGCTATGACAACCCAAATGCAAAAAATCTGAAGAATGAAGGTATGATTGCAAAATAGCAGAAATCTCATTTTGCTAAATTTTACCCAAACCCCCTTTTCCCATGGATGGTCACAAATATAGCACTACTTGATTCTGATGCCTGCCATACATTTAAAATGTATTAAATGTAATTTTTGTATAACCACATAAACAGGATATGTACATCGTCTCAGCATCTGTACATTGTACTTCCACTATCACAGGAGAGCATGCATGCAAGAACATAAAGAATCAACTGTTGTGAGTTCTAGATTGGGCTCAGAGAGGTATAGTCCTAGGACAGTGCATCATTGCGGTCCATCATTGAAATTGTAGAACGGGACGATGCTCATAGGCTGAAGGACGACTGCCGTGCAAGCACAGACTTCCTGGTCACAGTTCAGTCAATCGGCACACACATGAGTAGAGCAGCATCTATACAAATGTGACTGGTTTACAGCAACAAAGTGGATGATAAGACAGTGCGGCCAGGACAGGCGTGTGCGTGTTACAAGTTTAGCGTGGTGCAGGTGTTAATAATCTTCCATGCAAGTGTGAATAGTTCTACAGGCACTCACAAGCCCTACTGATGAATATTCATGCTCATGCACATTACACACAACACAAGGGTGTCCATCACCAGTGTCACAAAATTAAAGGAGTCCTGGGTTGCCATTGCAACTGATACAATGTCATGTGATGTACACATGATTTGTCAGGCACTTAGAAAGAATTCTTGTACAGGCCATCAAGAAGACACGTATATGGTACGTGGCATAAAAAAGTTACCGTCCACGGGCGTACGTACGCCCATAGGTCAAACTATACATACTCGCACATACGCCCGTGCGTAGGCCCATGCGTGCACCCGTATGTAACCATAAGACATACGCCCGTACGGAAAATCATATAAGCGCTTTAAAGTGTCGATCGCAAAGAACGTTTAGAGCTCTATTGAGATCGATCATTCGAAAGTGCAAAAGCTTTCTTTCTGGTGTTGTTGCGACTGCTGCAGTGTTTTCTTTCACCTATCCTCTGGAATCGGCTATGATGGTGTTCTCAGACTATCAGAAGCAGAGGACCCTACATTACCGGCGTTTGGGGAAGAGTCACGCGGAAATTGCCTGCCGTTTGACCGAGGAAGGGCGCAGAGCCACGAAAGTCGGTGTCTTGAAGTTTCTCCGATGATACGAACAAACAGGGACTCACTCTCACAAGCCAGGGACCGGAAAGGCCTAAAAAATGATGGACAACGCGAAGCGAATCATCGAGGAGCAAATGAACAAGGATGATGAGACAACTGGATGCGAATTGCAAAAGTAACTCTCCAAAGATGGCATCACCGTCTGCGCAAGCACAGCCCTGAGGTGGAGGCAGCAGCTGGGCTGGACATCAAAAGGCACCAGCTATTGCCAAACGATCCGGGAAGTGAACAAGGAAAAGCGACTGGCGTGGGCAATCAGGAAAAAATGCTGTTTTGGGAAGATGTCATTTACACGGATGAAACCACTGTCCAGATAGAGACTCACCGCAGAACCTGCTGTTACAAGAAAGGACAAAAGCCCAAGTACAAGCCTAAGCCCAAGCATCCAATCAAAGTCCATGTTTGGGCAGGAATCAGCTATAGAGGCTGGACATCACTGTGCATTTTTGAAGGCAAAATGAATGCCCCTCTTTTTGTGATGATTCTGGAGAGATGTCTTGTGCCCTTCCTGCGAGCTGTTTACCCTGATGGACATCATTTTGTACAAGACAATGACCCTAAGCATTGCTCTAACTATGCAAGGAGATTCTATGAAAAAAGGGGGATTAGTTGGTGGCCCACTCCTCCAGAGTCACCGGATCTAAATCCGATCGAAAACCTGTGGCACGAATTAAAGGAATTTATTCGGCGCGAAGTGAAGCCCAAAACAAAGCAAGAGCTGATTGATGGCATCAAAGGCTTTTGGGGGACTGTATCAGTGAATAAATGCCAAAATATATCAGACATCTGCGGAGAGTAATCCTAGCTGTGATTCAGTGTGAAGGAAGCGCAACTGGATATTAACAGATTTGAGTTTTAACATGAACTATTTCTGAAGACTTCTGTGTGGCTAGGTATTGTCGTCATGGCGAAATCTCTGGTAACGTTTCGGCCCCAATCCAGGGGTCTTCGTCAGTGGTGATCTGCGTACAAGGTA
>MKWU01005740.1_pt1 | contig 13211 bp, 11 predicted proteins | sample 809101 | NCBI WGS metagenome assembly MKWU01 (sample SAMN05860141, study PRJNA318959) | sponge metagenome | host: Aplysina aerophoba | place: Slovenia: Piran, Adriatic Sea, Gulf of Piran | collected 2013-05-07 | reverse complement strand
TTATTCCAGGGCTTGGTGAGGAAATCGTTCGCGCCTCGCTTGATCGCTTGGACGGCATTTTCGACGGACCCGTAGGCCGTAAGCATCAGGATGGGAATTTCCGCATTAGTACGGCGGACTTCCTCGACGACTTCCAGACCACTGCGGTCGGGGAGCATCAGGTCGAGCAGGACCAGATCAAAAAACTCATCCTTGAGCGCGGTGATGCCCTCACCGCCAGACTCGGCCATGGCGGTCGAATAGCCTTCGAGTTGGAGGAGAGTGTCGAGGCTCTCACGGATCGCCTCTTCGTCATCGACAATCAAGATGCGGCCTTTTGTCGTGACCGCTGCCTCGGCAACAGCTACCCGGCTAGGCATGAATCGGCTTGGCCGCCACCGGAATCTCCACGATGAAAGTGGAGCCTTCACCGGGGCGGCTGTCCACCGTTATGGTACCGGAATGTTCCTGAATGATTCCGTAGCTGACCGCCAAACCCAAGCCGGTCCCGCGCTTGGGACCCTTGGTTGTGAAGAAAGGATCGAAGACATGCCGTGTCTGGTCGGCGGTCATGCCTGAGCCCGTGTCCCGGATCGAAACGCAGGCCATGCCGCCCCGCTCGATCGTGCCGACGATCAGCCGTCCGCCGTCCGGCATGGCATCGCGCGCATTGAGGATGAGATTGAGGAAGACCTGCTGCAGTTGTCCCGCGTTGCCGAGCACGCCGGATGCTTCGGGCAATAGATTTTTCTCGACCGAGATATGCCCCTGGCGAAGCTGTGGTGCGACCATCTCCAGTGTTTCGTTGATGGCGCGCGATAGATCAAGCGTCGTCTTCTCGCTGCCCGAGGTCCTTGAAAAGTTGAGCAGCGAGTTCACGATCTCGCTGGCACGGAAGGTTTGCGAGGTGATTTTGTCAAGGATCTCGGCTGTCCTGGGAGTTTCGGAAACTTGGCGGGCCAAGATTTGGGCATAACTGGAGATGACCGCCAGCGGCGTATTGACTTCATGTGCTACGCCGGCTGCGAGCAGTCCGATCGAGCTTAGCTTCTCGGCCTGGATCAGTTGATTCTCAAGAACCGAGTGTTCGGTGACATCGTCGAAGATGATCAAGCGGCCGATGCGATCGAACGTCTTCGTGACAAGAGGGGTCACGACAATGTTCAGCACGCGCTCTTCGTCGTCGTGGCCGGAATCAGGCCGAAACTCGACGGGGAAGTCGCTTGCGCGGATACGGAACTTGTACAAGTTCCTGAGGCCGGTATCCTCGCGGATCTTATTCAACTCGTTGGCCAGCCTGGCGGGAAGCAACTCGTTCAGCCGCCGCCCCGACGCCTGTTGGCGAGAGATGCCGAACATCAGCTCCAGGGGGGTGTTCCAACTTCCCACACGGTCGTCAAGATCCGTTGCGGAGATGCCCACGCTCAGAGACTCGACAATGTTCTCGCTGTAGTCCTTGAGGCGCTCATATTGACGCGCCTTGCGGTCGAGGGATTCATGAAGCCGTGCATTCTCGATGGCGATCGCCAGGTAGCCTGACAACGCTCGAACCAAAGCAACGTCTTCCGAGTTCAGAAACTGCCCGTTGCGAGTTCGGCCCATCCCCAGATAAGCAATCGTCCGGCCCTTGACGCGGCAGGGGACATAGTCACTGAGGTCGAGGTCGACGAGGGCCGACCGATACGGCGCCAAGGCGGAGGGGAGTTGCCCGGCATCTTCGATGTGCAAGTGAGTAGCGGCGTCGTTCGACGCTAGAGCGTGGGCCGTAAGAAACCGCGTGTTCGCGGCCTCGGCCACCCGCTCAAGCCCAACGGCCTTGACGAGCCGGAAGCTGCGGTCTCCGGGGGGGCCCTTCCCGGGGGCGGTCCCAAGCGAGGCGCCTTTCTTCGCCCGCGGGGCGTGGCGCCCCCGGGGGGGCCCGTCGCGTGGTCAGTCACAAAGACGGCGACTTTCTTCAGCCGCAGGGTCTTGAGGAGGCGGTCCGTGACCGAATCCAACATCTTGGCCAGATCGGTCTCGGTGGTGAGCGCTGCGGCGAAGTCGGAGAGCGTCCGGCGCGAATCGAAGCGATCGCGGTAATGGCGCCGGTCCATGCGGGTCTGGATCCATGACCGCAAAGGTTGGAAGGCCAAGGCGCCGGCAAGAACGGAGACGACCCAGACCGCCGGGCCGAAACCTTCGGCGCTCAAAATCGTCCCGCTCCATGCGAAGAGCAAACCATAGGCGGCGGCCAGCAACCCCGATGCAGCCAGTGAAGCAGCCGTCACACGGCGCGCAAAAAGCTCGACGTCCATCAATCGGTATCGAACGATGGCGTAAGCGAACGTGAGCGGAATCAGTCCCAGAGAGAAGACGGACAGCGTCTGGCTCGGGCTCGGAACTTGGCCGGCGACATACGGCGCAAGGTAGAAAACGGCGAAGGGCAGGGTGCCCCAAAGAGCGCCCATGGCCAGCCACCTTCGTTGTTGACGCAGAATCGGTTCTTCGGTGCGGCCGGTCTGCCTTCGCAGGATCAATGCTCCGACGATGAAGTAAACGCCGTACAGGCCGAAGGCGATGCGATCCAACAGGAAACGCACTTCGACCAGCGGCAATGTGAACTCTACTGCGCCGAGCGCGACAAGATGCTGCACGACACCCAAACCCAATACCGGCAGGTAGAGCGCGCCTGAGGCCCAGCGGCGCCGGCGGGACGTTTTCCCGGCGGCCGGGAAGGTCAGACAGAAATGAAGGAACAGCGAGGGCGCCAGCAGCGTTGCCCAGACATCGGCCCAGTAAACAAGACGGTCCAGGCCGTCGAGGCGAGTTGTGTAGCTGAAGCAATGGAGAACAAACGAGACCAGGGTAAAGAGGAAAAAATGATGGACCATCGGCCCGGCTACGCGGGACAAAAGGACGATCAGCCCAATAGCCAGGTAGGCCAGGCCGACGATCCATTGAAAGGAGGAGGCAACCCCACCCTCAGACGCGGCTCCGACGATGACGCGGGTCTCGAATCGAGTACCCGCACGCTCGATGACATACGCCGCCTGCCTCCAGACCCCAACCCGGGCAAGCGTACGCGTCACATCCAGCGCTTCATCGATGGCGGAAGAGTCGATCCGTACGAGCCGGTCGCCTGCACGAATGCCTGCCTGCGCGCCCGGACCCTCAAGCTCGACACGCAGTGACTCGACCCCTTCGGGCCGGTCGATCCAAGTGACGCCGTCGTGCGGCAACTGGAAATCACTACGGTCGGCGAGGTTCAGCAAGGCGATCAACACGCAGGCCGCCGTGGCCAGCAGAAGCAGGCCGGTGACCGCTCGGGATGTCGTGCTCTTACTCACCTTCGTCTTCGAATCCATGGCCGGAGCCGCGCGGAGACATAACCAACCCCAAAACGCAGACCATGGAGGTCATTTTGTGTCTCGCACGTTCGCTGCCAAACGCGGTCTATCGCGGAGGGCGTGTAAATGCTTGAAAAACAATAGTGTATCGGTATTTCTCGAAGCTGCCGAAAGAGTTCCAGGTACAGGAATCCCGTTTCTGGAAGCCGGGCCTGTGAATCCTGGGATAATTTGGCATGGCATGCACCTGCCGTTCGGGTCGTGCACGGAGCATCCTCATCATCGACAGCGGAGAACGTTGATCGAGTCTTGTTCGGGCAGGCACGGAATCATCCCTGACCCGATTCTGTCGCAAGGCTCGGTTCAAACGAGCGGCCGCACTCGCGGCCGGTCTCCCTGAAGCGTGCGCAAAGCGCAGAAACTGACCTGCATTTCTCACCAACTGACGGTCGCAGCACGCGATGAAAAGGCCGTATTTCGTGTTTCGTGTCTCGTGATTCGTGAAAACCAAGGGCGGGAGCCTGGTTCGCTCCAGAAGAAATGTCTGACGGCCGGTGAACCGGAAAGGCCGTATTTCGTGAGCCGAGGGGTGAAGGAGGCGATATAGCCGTTCGACCTGCGCGCGCCAGGCGGCTCGCGCCTCGTCCTGACGGCCCTCCCAACACTTCGCCTCGCCACGTGGTGAGAAATGCAGACTATCGGACGACTCAGCCATACCAGCCCTTGCAGGGCAGGTGAGGCAGAGTGTGCTTTTGTTCACCAAGATTAACTTGACGCCCCCTGGTAAGGTAGTTAGAATCGAGGCTAGGATATTGCGGTAGAAATCCGTCCGGTCGAAGCGCCGGCCCGAACACGGTCAGTTTAGAGGTGGCTATGCGGCAAATGCTCCTTGTTGGTTGGCTTGTTGTTTTTATCGCTCTCGGTTTCACTCCCTCGTTGGTTGAAGGAGCCGAGGGGGAGGAGCCGCGGCAACTCTCGAAGAAGGAAGAGAAGAAACGCCTGAAGCAGCTTCAAGACGAGTTGCGCGGACCCTTCAGGAAGTGGATGCGTGAAGATGTCCGCTACATCCTGACCGCGGAAGAAAGGAAGGCTTTTGTTCGCCTGACGACGGACGAGGAGCGCGAGAACTTCATCGAGCAGTTCTGGCTGCGTCGAGACCCCACTCCCGACACGCAAGAGAACGAATACCGGGAAGAGCACTACCGGCGGATCGCCTGGTCCAACGAGCGGTACGCATCAGGCATCCCCGGCTGGAAGACCGACCGCGGCCGCATCTACATCACCTTCGGTCCTCCCGACGAGATCGAATCGCACCCCTCCGGAGGCATGTACCAGAGACCGTATGAAGAAGGCGGCGGAATGACCTCGACCTACCCCTTCGAGATCTGGCGCTATCGCTGGATCGAGGGTGTCGGCCAGGACGTATTGATTGAATTCGTAGATCCTACGATGACGGGCGAGTACCGCATGACGTTGGATCCCTCTGAAAAGGACGCCCTCCTCTACGTACCGGGAGCCGGTCTCACGCTCGCCGAGCAGATGGGGCTCTCGGAAAAACGCGACCGCTTCATGCGTACCGACGGCACCCGCATGGGCACTCCGATCGGCGGAGCGGTGTCGATGCGTTACAACCAGTTCGAAAGACTGCAACGATGGGCCGCTCTGCAGAAACCGCCTGAGATCAAGTTCAAGGATCTCGAGGCGGTCGTGGACTCCAGCATTGAATACAACACCTTGCCGGTTCGGGTCGAGGTGCAATATACGCGGATCACGAACGAGAATATTCTGGCCGGAGTATCGATTCAGTTGGATAACAGAGACCTGGTCTTCCGCGAAGAAGACGGACGGCACAAGGCGATCGTCAACATCTACGGACGCGTGACGACGATGACCCGTCGTGTCGCGGCGATCTTCGAAGACGTGGTCACAGTGGATACCACCACGGAACGGCTTCCGTACGAGTCGGAACGATCAGCGCTCTACCAGAAACCATTGATTCTGGTGCCGGGGATGTATCGCCTGGAAGTCGTCTCGAAAGACGTGGTCGGCGAGACCATGAGCACCTATCGCACGGCGCTCGAGGTTCCGCGGTACGACGACGAGCGACTGGCGTCGAGCACCTTGATTCTGGCGGACCGCATCGAGCGTGTCCCGATGCGGTCACTCGGTCTGGGCCAGTTCGTGATCGGCAGCTCGAAAGTGCGCCCGCGTATCAACGAGGAGTTCAAGCAGAATGAGCGTTTGGGCATCTACCTGCAGGTTTACAACCTGGGCGAGGACGACTCGAGTTCGGAACCCAAAGGCAGCGTGACCTACCAAGTCGCACGCCTCGATCAGCCGAATGAATTACTGTTGGACTTCACCGAGCCGATCAGTCAGATTCGCGGCGCCACTTCGAAGCAGATGATCGTGGAGAAGTTGTTGCCGCTCAAGACGTTGGATCCGGGAGAATACCGGCTTAGCCTGAGAGTGAACGATTCCGTCAGGAACGAAACTCTAACACCATCGACAACGTTTCGGGTAAGGTAGGCGGTCACCAGAACGAACAGCACAGCCCAACCCCATGGCAAACCCAAGACATCGAGTCAAACGGAGCAGCGGCGGCGGGGCTTGCTTGTTGCCGTTGCTGGTTCTGCTGTTTGCGCCGGCTCTCGATGCCTCCATTTTCGGGTCTATCCGAGGGTTCGTACATGACCGACAGGGAGCACCCCAGATAGGCGTCCTGGTGACACTGCTGACGCCGGAAGGCAAAGAGTCGCGCCAGGTTCGTACCGATTTCGACGGTGTATTCTCGGTGGATCATGTCCTGCCGGGGCAATACTCCCTGCGAGTAGCCGTGGACCGGTTCCTGCCCGTCACGCGGGACGGAATCCAGGTGAAGGCCGGATTGAACACGCTCTTGGATGTCAGCCTGCGGGGCGTGTTCGCCACTCTCCAACTGGCCTACCCCGCGGATGGAAAGATCCGCGACATGAGCGACGACTGGAAATGGGCATTGCGCACATCCCTGTCGACTCGTCCCGTCCTGAGGTTTCGGCGTATCGAAAGTAAAGAAACCAAGAGCGTGATGCGCAAGTTGGCGGGCCGCTTCAGCGACACCAAGGGCTACGCGCAGTTGAGCGGCGGTGGCGTCAAGAGGTCGGCCTTGGCCAATGAAACGGATCTCGGCACGGCTTTTGCCGTGGCCACATCCGTCCTGGGCGAGAACAACATCGTCGTGAGCGGCAACATGGGCTACGGATCGGCGAACGGTACGCCGGCGGCGGCTTTCCGAACGAGCTATCGCCGCGAGATCGCCGCAGGCATCGCTCCGGAAGTTTCGGTAACCGTGCGGCAATTGCAGATGCCGATCGCGGCCGGACAGGCAATCTACGGTCCGGGTGGGAATCAGAATGGCCCCTGGCTCGAGACAGTGACGCTCGGCTTTTCGGATACTGCGCGGCTGGGCGATCGGACCCGGTTTGATTACGGCTTTCTGTTTGAATCGGTCCGCTTCCTCAATCGACTGAATTTTGTCAGCCCCTATGGACGCTTGGTGTACGAGCTGGGCAAGAACAGGGAAGTGCAGTTGCGCTATGCGTCGGGAGTTCCCCATTCGGCGCAGAGAGCGGCGGTGGGTGAGGACGGGACGTTACGCCAAGAAGTTTCTTCTTTGGGCATGTTCCCGAGATTGGCGCTGCGAGACGGCCGCCCGACGGTGCAACGGGCCGAGCATGTCGAGATCGCCTACCGCGAAGAGAAAGGCGACAATCTGCTCGAACTGGCCGTGTACAAAGACGACCTGAACAACGCAGCGCTGTCGGCGATGACTCCAGCCGGGCATTTCTCCCGCAGAGAGGTGTTGCCGGATCTTTTCTCCGATAGCTCCACACTGAACGCCGGCAGCTATCAGACCAGCGGTTACCGTGTCTCCTATGCCCGAAGACTTCGCGACCGGCTTCAGGCGGCCATCGGTTACAGCTCAACCGGTGTCCTCTCTCCCACGAGTTCGCAATTACAGACGGCGGATGTGAACGAGTTGCGGCGGTCGCTGAAGGTGAAACGAGCCAGTCTGGTGACCGCGTCCGTTTCAACGACCCTTCCGCGCGCCGGGACTCAAGTCGTCAGCAGCTATCAGTGGTCGAATCAGTTGGCCGCCATCGCGCCGGATCTCTACAACGATTTCGCTTCCCGGTCCGACCCGGGACTCAATCTCGTTATCCGACAGCCATTGCCGTTTTCGGACGGCCTGCCGGGCAGGCTGGAGGCGACCGGATACATCAACAATCTACTGAAGGCCGGATACATACCGGTCCAGACCTTCGATGGACAGCAAATCTTCCTTTTACCCGCCGTACGGAGTTACCGAGGCGCCCTCAGCTTCGTATTCTGACACTGAGTTCATTCCCAGGCCGCTGAAGAAGTCATGAAGACGTTTTATCTGGGTTTGGTGTTGGTTCTTGTGGGATTCGCTCCCCAAGCGGACGCCGCGAAGCCTATGACTCGTCTGCAGATCCTGGTACAGAACGAGAAAGGCGATCCCGTACCGCGAGCCAGCGTCATCGTGCGGACCGTAAAAGGGAAAAAAAAGAACAAGGTGACTGACACCTTACAACTGAAAACCAGCCAGCAAGGCACCGCACCGCTACCGCCAATCCGGCAGGGCTCCATCCTGCTGCAGGTACACGCCCGCGGTTACCAGACCTTTGGAGAAACCATCGAACTCACAGAGCCTGAGCAGACGGTCAACGTCACTCTGAAGCTGCCTCAAGATCAGGCAACCGTCACGCGTTAGCGGCGGCAGTCGGCCTGTATCCCGCTCGACAACCAAGAAAACAATGCGTCTTTTTGCAGCTCTTGAACTGGACACCAAAGTCATTGCCAATCTCACCGAGTTGGTGCACCGCCTCCGACCGTGCGGAGCGATTTACTGGAGCCATCCTCACAACATACATCTCACGTTGAAATATATCGGCGACTGGGCAGTGCATCGGGTGGACGTACTCGTGCAGGCCCTGCAGCGTGTCGATGTGCCGCCTTCCCTCAGCGTGCCTCTGGCCGGTTTAGGCTTCTTCCCCAACCCCCGGAACCCGAAAGTCTTCTGGGCCGGTGCTGAGAATACACCTGCGCTCCGCCGGTTGGCGAGCAGTGTTGACAGCGAGTTGCAGATGCTTGGTATCGCTCCGGAAATCCGTCCGTATTTCCCACACCTCACACTCGGACGCGTCGTCGAGGGCGCCCAACTTGACGAGCTATACCGGAGCGTCGAAGATCTGCCGAGCCGCGAGTTCGGAGCCATCTCGCCGGATCGCTTCGTGCTGTTCGAAAGCACGTTGACGAACGGCGGGTCTATGTATCGAAAAGTGGCTGAGTTTCCGTTTACCAACGGCGCTGCCCCGGTTGGCGAGTCCGAGACCGTCGAGTCGGTCGGAGCCGGCCACTAGTTTTTTTCTTCGCTGCCAAGGTTCACATTCAAGTCAAGTTGACGCGGCGATCCGTTGTCCTGCTTGTCGGTCTGAGGACTTCCTCACAAGTAGTACTCCCACGCCGTATCCATCTCCACCTTGAACCGGGCCAGGTCGGATGAACACCTTCGTGTTGTCAGAGTATTGGCGATCAATGGATGCGAAGTCCTGACACTCCGGGCGCTCGCCGACGCGGGCATGACGTTGACGGCGCTCCGGGCGCCCTGCGGGCTCCCTCCACGCCGTCAACCTGTAAGCAGACCGAGGACACATTTGAATCTCAAACCTTTTGCAGAACTTGACGCACACAACTAAAATTTCACTGATCGGCGTGAGTGGGCCGGCCGGCGAACTTCTTTTGCAAGCCCACTGCGACGAAGCGCAACGATAGCTCGTCGAACCGGCGGTCAGTTTCGACCAGGATCTGAAATGGAAAACGGAAACGCAGGATTAAGTTGCATGTCATGATTAGTTCCGAAATGGAAACGCGTGTCGGGAGAACCCAGGATCAAGGAGGCGACGTGACGAGTTCAAGCAAACACATCCGTAGTGCAGTTGCATTCGTCTTGCTGACGGCTTCGTGCTCACATTTCCAGGCAGGCACAGAGTTCACTGCGCTATCGGTACCGTTCGTTTCTCCCAAGGGAAGCTATGTCACGCAACAGGACCGTTATCACACGTTTCGAATTCCAGGCATGATCGTCTCGCCAGACGGTTCGATACTGCTTTTTGCCGAGGGGCGCCGAGGAGAGGGTAGCGACCCGAGGCGTGATGAGACCGCACCGATCGATCTGGTCATGCGTCGAAGTACCGATAACGGCCGAACCTGGGAGCCCCTGGTGGTCATAGATTCCGGTTATCGACCTAACGGCGGCCTGGTCGATTTCGCTGACCCGACTCCGGTGCTTGACGCGACGACCGGCACAGTATTCTTGTTCTACGGACAGTGGCCGGACATTGCTCCGATTACCGTCGCCTACGGACAGAGCACCGACCCCGACGACGGCAACCATGTCGTATGGGTCCGCTCAAGCAGCGACAACGGCAAGACGTGGTCGGATCGTAAACAAATCGTGTATCCGGACGAACCCAACGAGACAAGCGACGGGCTCTATTGGAGACAGGCTGAGCCCGGTCCGGGCAACGGCATCCAACTCCGATGGCAGGACGACTCGGGCGCACCTAATGGCCGACTGATCGTTCCGGCCAAGCGAAGCGGCTCGAAAACTCCGGATGGAGAAGTTACGGTCGAGCCGTTCGTCTATTATTCCGATGACCACGGCGAGACTTGGCGTGTCGGCAACGTCACACCGGGACCGGATGCCAACGAGGATGAAGTTGTCGAGCTGACCGACGGCAGCGTACTACTGGATGCCCGGCAGAACAGTGGTGATTTCAGGCGGCGCCATCTGAGCACGGATGGCGGCGTCACGTGGGGAGCTGATCGTCCGGACGACATGCCCATCACCCCGGTAGACGGCTCACTGGTGCGATATTCCGCCGTACGCAGTATGCATGACCGGGATCGACTGCTTTTCTCCGGCCCGCGCGGTGAAAGTGGCCTCAACCGCAACAATATCACGGTCTGGACCAGCTACGACGAGGGAAAGACCTTCACGAATCCGGTTCAGTTCAACACCGGGTTTGCAGCCTACTCGGTAATGCGACGCTTGTCTGACGGCACGATCGGCATGGTAGTCGAAACCGCGAAAGACGAGGGTGTCCGATACGGCGAGATCACGTTCTACCGTTTCGACATCGCTGAATTGGAGAACAAGGACAGGGACTGATAGGGCGCAGCGAGGAAAGTTGTGGCAATCCGTTCCCTCTATCGATCGGGCGGCCGCTGCTCTCAGAAGTCAATTAGGTGTCACAGTACGGATTGTGCTCACCGGAAGACACCTCGCGCGAAATCTCCTATCCAGTGGCTGCTCCTCGATTGGGGCCACCTCGAAAAGCTCGGACGAGAGCCGATCTACTCCCGCTCTGAGCGTTGGGCCGAGAGGCGCGCCTGTTAACAGCCCGTGTCAAAAGTCACGCAGGCGGCGTTACGCGCCCCTGGACGGATTGCGTACTGCCCAGCCGCTTCAGGAAGGCGGCGCCTCGCTCTGCGCGCAGCCGAGTGGAAACGGCGCGTAACCCTTTGGGCGACGGACATTTGCGGTCGTCGGCTTTGTCGTTCGTCGGAGGAGATCACCCGGATCGCAATCTTCCTCATTCCGCGCCGAGCGACCGCAGGAGCCCGCCGCGCCTTCCACGGGGCTATTGACACGGGCTGTTAACAGCTTTTCTGTGAATGCTCCACGAGACTCCCTTCAACTCTCCGACGCTACTCGCCGTCCGATCGTGCGCACACGTTGAGGTCGGATCGGACATGATTTGCTAGAAAGTAGATCAACCGCCATGACAATTCGCGAAATCCATCAATCCGGTCCATATCGGTATACCTACTCGCCGTTTCATCCGCCCATCGCCACGGTTGAGCCGGGTGAGACGGTAGTGATTCATACCGTTGACGCTTTCGAGAACAAGATGACACCCGAGGTGCAGCATTTTGCCGACGTCTGCACTTATCCTTTTTTGAATCCGCAAACCGGACCGATCGTCGTCAATGGAGCCGAGCCTGGCGACACGCTCGCCGTCAAGATCCACGAAATCACTCCAACCCGCGACCACGCCATAACGGGTACGATTCCGTACTTCGGCGGCCTTACATCTACGAAGCTCGACCCGACATTGCAGCCGCCGCTGGAGGAGCAATGGCTGTACTTGCCTATCGACGATGTGGGTATTCACTTCGACGCGCAGAGAGTGATCCCGTATGAACCGTTCCTGGGCACTATGGGCGTCGCACCGGAGATTGAAGCCGTCAATGCGCTGACGCCCGACTACTACGGCGGCAACATGGACTGCGTGGAGACACGGCCAGGCAATGAAGTGTGGTTCCCCGTCCACGTCGATGGTGCACGCTTCTTCACCGGCGACGCTCATGCCAGCCAGGGCGACGGAGAGCTCACAGGCGTAGCTCTAGAGATTCCGGCCCGCGTAACGGTGTCGTTCGAGGTGAAGAAAGGGTATGGCGTCAAATGGCCCCGCATCGTGAGCAGTGATTTTCTCATGGTTGCGGGCAGCGCTCGTCCTCTGGAGGCGGCTGCCCGAATCGCTTGGGTCGAACTGATCGACTGGATGGTCAACGACTACGGCTTCGACCGCATGAAGGCCTACCATCTGCTCGGACAGGTAGGGCAAATGCGTCTCGGCAACATGGTCGATCCGAAATACACGATGGTCGCCAAATGCCCTCGGCGCTACCTCGACCGCCTCTGATTTCGATCAGGCAGCATTCCCACGAACGACTTGGCCTGACTCATCCGATGCTTCGCTTCTGACAGCGCAAGCGGTGTCGACACCCAGGCGGTTCTTTCCTTCTGATCTTTTGATCCCAGGCCACTGCCGCCACTGATCGGGAGCTGATGCGAGGAGTGTTCCTAGCGGTAACCGATTGTGCTTGGGGGACTCTTGACGTCGGCGTTAACTCCGATGATGCCCTTCAGGACACATCGTCCTGTTGGTTGTGCGACGGGGATATTTCAGATGTGCCTGACGTCCTTCCTCAGATCCTCAGAATGGGTTTGTCCGAGCCTCGGGTCTGAACGCCTAGGCCAACAACTTGTGAACGACGTTGCCGCCGACATCCGTCAGGCGGAAGTCGCGTCCTTGAAACTTGAACGTAAGCTTCTCGTGGTCCAGGCCGAGTAGATGCAAGATCGTGGCTTGCACGTCATGAACCGGAGTAACATCCTCTACGGCATTGAAGCCGAAGTCGTCGGTGGCGCCGATCTGTTGACCGGGTTTGATGCCGCCTCCGGCGAACCACATCGTGAAGGATTCTATGTGATGATTACGGCCGACCGTCGTACGGAGTTGGCCCATCGGTGTACGGCCGAACTCCCCTCCCCACACGACCAATGTCTCGTCAAACAGGCCGCGCTGCTTGAGATCCTTGATCAGAGCCGCGCAGCCCTGATCGATTTCTTTAGTGACGTTATCGAGACCCTCGTTGAGGTTATTGTTGCCGCCGCCGTGATGATCCCAGTCAGTGTGGTAGAGCTGCACGAAACGCACACCGCGCTCAACAAGCCGCCGCGCCAACAAGCAGTTGTTAGCGAACGACCTGGCTCCTGGTTCGGCTCCATACAGATCGAGCGTTTTCTTGCTTTCGCTTGAGAAGTCGATCAGTTCCGGTCCGCTCGTTTGCATACGGTAGGCCATTTCATACGACGAAATGCGTGTAGCGATCTCAAAATCACCCGTGTCCTCGAGATGCTGCAGGTTGAGTTGGCGGATGGTATCGAGCGTTCGTTTCTGTCGGCTCGTGCTGACACCCTTGGGATTCGAAAGATTCAGGATCGGATCGCCGCTGCTTTGAAACGGCACGCCCTGGTGAGTGGTCGGCAGAAAT
>MKWU01005739.1_pt1 | contig 13212 bp, 11 predicted proteins | sample 809101 | NCBI WGS metagenome assembly MKWU01 (sample SAMN05860141, study PRJNA318959) | sponge metagenome | host: Aplysina aerophoba | place: Slovenia: Piran, Adriatic Sea, Gulf of Piran | collected 2013-05-07 | reverse complement strand
GGCAGTTCCTGCAAGAAATACACTTCCACCGGAAACAAATCCGCCCCCGTGAGCCAGATGAGCATTTGGCGTATCGGCTCAATATAGCGGCAGAACAACAGCCCCAGACACAGACCCAGAGCGGTGCCCGTCAGCCCGACCGCCGCCCCGTCCAGCATAAAAATGCGCAGCACCGCATAGCGGCTTGCGCCCAGCCCGCGCAGGACGGCAATCTCCTGCGCCTTGTCCTTGACCATCATCACCATGCCCGACACAATGTTGAGCGCCGCCACCAGCAGAATAAGCGTCAGAATGAGAAACATCACATTGCGCTCCACCTTGAGCGCGCCGGCCAGCGCCGCATGCTGCTCCTGCCAGCCAACGAACACGCCGCGCCCGGCCAGTTCCGCCTCCAGCGCGCGCCCCGCCTCCTCCACCAAATCCGCATCGTCCAGAAACACCTCAATCAGATGCGGCGCTGGCTGCGCCAGCAATTCCAGCGCATCCTGCATCGGCAAGACGACCAGCGAATTGTCGTAATCCAGAAAGCCCAGGTCAAATATGCCCAGCACCGGCAGGCTGCGCAATTTGGGCAGGCGGCCAAACGGCGTCGCACTGCCATGGGGCGTCATCAAACTCAGCCGCCGCCCCACCTCCAGCCCATGCGCCGCCGCCAGCCGCGTGCCGACCACCACGCCTGTTTGCGTCCCCAGCGCGTCCAGCGAGCCTGCCACCAGCGCATCCTGCAGCCGCGGCAGGGTTTGCAGCGCGGCGGGCGCCATGGCGCGCAGCAGCACGCCCTGCGTATGGCTGGCGCTGCTCGCCATCGCCGTGCCCTCCACATAGGGCGTCGCCGAGCGCACGCCCTCCACCTGCGCCAGCGCCTGCGCCAGCGCCTCCACATTGCGGCTTTCCTCGGACGCATCCGCCGCCGACGGCACAACATAGACCACGCCATGCCCGCTCATGCCCAAAATGCGCGCCAGCAAATCGGAGCGAAACCCGTTCATCACCGCCATCACAATAATCAGCGTCGCCACGCCGAGCATGATGCCAAGAAAGGAGATGAGGCTGATAAGGGAAATGTAGCCGGCGCGGCGCTGCGCACCCAGATAGCGCAGCGCAATCAGCCACTCCACAGAGGAAAACGCGCGCATGCCGCGCAGATGCCGGGGAAGCGCCTCCGCCATCAGACTGCTCCCGCGGCCTGGCTGCCGAAATCGGCGGGGGGGGGCGCCTGCAGCTGCGGCCGCCCCCCCGCCCCGGGCAGCGGCCGCCGCGCCCCGCGGGCCCCCCCTTTCACCCCCCCCTGCCCCGCCGCGGCTTCCCTGGGGCCAATCACCGCCTGCCAGGGCAGACCGGTCAAATCCAGCTGATGGAATTTCGGTCCGGCGCGCTCTTCCCTGTCATCGTAAAGCACCTCAATATCGGCGGCCTGGGCGTGCGCATAAAACGCCTCGCACTGGCGGCGGCACGCCTCATCCTGCGGCTGCAAACACACCAGCCCGACGCGAAACGGCGCCACCGCCCAGGGCCAGATGATGCCGCGGGCATCATGGCTGGCTTCAATAATCGCGCCGACAAGGCGCGAAATGCCGATGCCATACGAGCCGCAATGCAGCGCGCGGCTCTTGCCGCTTTCATCCTGCACGCGGCATCCCATCGGGGCGCTGTATTTCTCGCCGAAATAGAAAATATGCCCAATCTCAATGCCGCGCGCACAAAACTGCGCCGCTTTGGGCACGCGGCGGGCAAACGCCGCGGCGTCATGGCGCGCATCGCTGGCGGCATAAAATTGCGTGAAGCGCTCCACCTCCGCCGCCGCCGCGGCAGCATCCTCGGGCACCTCTGCGGGCGGCGGCAGGGTCAACAGGTCGGCATGGCAAAACAATTCCGACTCGCCGCTCGCCACCGGCACGACAAATTCATGACTCAAATCGCCGCCAATCGGCCCGGTGTCGGCCGCCACCGGCACCGCCGTCAGCCCCATGCGATGAAAACTGCGCAAATAGGCAAGAAACATTTTGTGATAGGCGCGGCGCGCGCCCGCCTCATCCAAATCAAACGAATAGGCGTCCTTCATCAAAAATTCCCGCCCCCGCATCACGCCAAAGCGCGGGCGAATCTCGTCGCGAAACTTCCATTGAATATGATAGAGCAGCCGCGGCACATCGCGCCAGGAGCGCACCGTGTCGCGAAAAATCTGCGTCACCTGCTCCTCATTGGTCGGGCCGTAAAGCATCGCCACGCCATGGCGATCCTTGAGGCGCAGCATTTCCTCGCCATAATCCTCATAGCGCCCGGACTCCTGCCACAGGGCGGCGGGCTGAATGGTCGGCATCAGCATTTCCAGCGCGCCGATGCGGTTTTGCTCCTCGCGCACAATCGCGGCAATCTTCTGCATCACCGCCAGACCCAGCGGCAGCCAGGAATAAATGCCGGCGCTGGATTGGCGCACCAGCCCGGCGCGCAGCATCAGGCGATGCGAGGCAATGCGCGCCTCAGAGGGCGTTTCCTTCAGCAGAGGCAAAAAATAGCGAGAAAGACGCATGGGGGGCGAAAAGAGGGAAGCAAAAGCGTTGCGCGTCACATGGCCGCGGCGCGCGCACTCCAGACGAACCAGGCGAGCCAGACGCAGCCATAGACCGCGCCCGACACCAGGCTGGTGACCAGAAGTTTCCAGCCCAAATGCGGATTGGTCGGCGCGCTGGGCGCACTGCCCGGCACCACCTCGCCCTGTTCTTCCTGCGTGGTCACGCGCAGCGGCAAAATCGCAAACAGGACGACAAACCATATCAGCCCGTAAATGGCCAATCCAAAAATCAGACCCGGCGGCGACATGAAAAATATGGGGCGCGCGAGCGCGTGCGCCCTAGACCTGTTCCAGTTCAATCAGCGTGCCGTCAAAATCCTTGGGGTGCAAAAACACCACCGGCTTGCCATGCGCGCCGATGCTCGGCTCGCCGCTGCCGGTGATGCGCGCGCCGGCCGCCAGCATTTTGTCGCGCGCCGCCACAATATCCTCCACCTCATAGCACAGATGATGGATGCCGCCCTGCGGATTGCGGGCGAGATAGTTCGCTATCGGCGAGCCCTCGCCCAAAGGCTCCAGCAATTCAATCTTGGTGTTGGCAAGTTCCACAAACACGGTGGTCACCCCATGCGATGGCAAGGGCTGCGGCGCAGAGACGCGCGCCCCCAATGTCTCGCGGTAGCGCTTGCTGGCGGTGGCGAGATTCGGCACCGCAATGGCAACATGGTTCAAGCGACCAATCATGGCATATCTCCCTGGTTGCGTGTCGGTCTTGTCTGTCGGTTCTTGTCGAAGCCGGTCAGTCGGTCAGTCTGTCAATCTGTCAGTCTAGCATATTTGCGGCGCGCAGGCTCAGGACTCTATCATATTGAACGCGACATCAATCTCGGGCCGCTTGCCCAGCCGCTCCCGGCAGGCGTGCGCCAGCGCGCGCTCCAGCGCCTTTTTCCAGACTTTGGGCGCGCCGCGCGGGCGCTCCAGCAGCGGGCGCAGCGCCTCCAGCAGCGCCGCCTCCAGCGGCTCGCCCATTTTGTCCTGCTGCGGCAGCCCGCGCACGCGCAAGAGCGGCGCACCGCAGACGCGGCGCGCATTGCGCCCCCCGCCGCGCACACTGATATAGAGGCTCACCAGCCCGCTTTCCGCCAGCTGGCGGCGGGCGCGGGTTGGGCTGTCCTCGGCGCGCACCATGACCTCGCCATCCAGATGCAGCCGCCCATGCGGCACCCGCTGCACAATTTTCGGCTGCCCCGGCGCAAGCCGCACCACATCGCCATTGCGCGCTGCGACCGCATGCGGCACGCCCTCCTGCAAAGCGAGCGCGCGCTGCGCCTGCAAATGGCGCACCTCGCCATGCACAGGCACCAGGGCGCGCGGGCGCACCCAGCGATAGAGCTGGCGCAGCTCATCGCGGCACGGATGCCCCGACACATGCAAATCATCGCCCCGCTGCGCGACTTTGAGCGCCACGCCCATCTCCAGCAGGCGATTGTGCAACTCCAGCACCGCGGTTTCATTGCCCGGAATGATGCGCGATGAAAACACCACCAAATCGCCCTTGCCCAGCTGCAGGCTGCGGTGCTGGCGCTGCGCCAGGCGATTGAGCGCCGCCAGCGGCTCGCCCTGGCTGCCGGTGCACAAGATAGCCAGGTCGCGCGGCGCGAGCCGCGCTGCATCCTCTTCGGCAACCAAAGGCGGAAAGTCCTGCAAATAGCCGCTGGCGCGCGCCGCCCGATAGATGCGGTGCATGCCGCGCCCCACGAGGCAGATTTTGCGCCCATGCGCGTTCGCCGCATGCGCCATGCTTTCCAGCCGCGCCACATTGGAGGCAAAGCCGGTCATCACCACCCGCCCCGCACAGGTGCGAATCGCCTCTGTCAGCCCGGTGCGCACCGTGCCCTCCGAGCCAGCCTCGCCCTCCGTCAGCGCATTGGTGGAATCGCAGACCAGCACCGCCACATTTTCCTCGCCGAACCGCCGCAGGCGCGCATCGTCCGAGCGCTCGCCCACCAGGGGTTTGGAGTCCAGTTTCCAATCGCCTGTGTGCAGCACCAGACCGGCGGGCGTCGTCAGCGCAATCGCCTGCATTTCGGGAATGGAATGGGTGAGGCCGACAAACTCCAGCGCAAACGCACCCAATTCCAGCGTCTTGTCCGTCGGCAAGACGCGCAGCGCACCGTCAATCTCCATGCCTTTTTGCCGAAATTTGTCGCGCAGCAGCGCCGCCGTGAAGGGGCTGGCATAGATGGGGCACTCCAGATAGGGCCACAGATGGGTGACCGCGCCGATATGGTCCTCATGCCCATGCGTCAGAACAAGAGCCTTCAGCCGCGCCTTCTGTTTCACAATATAGCCAATGTCGGGCAGGATGAGGTCCACGCCCGGCGTGCGGGCATCGCCGAAACTCACGCCCAAATCCACCATCAGCCAGTCGCGCGCGTTCTGGCGGCCATAGCCGTAAAGATTGCAATTCATGCCGACCTCGCCGGTGCCGCCCAAAGGCAGAAACACCAGTTCCTCGGCGGCGGCGGCGCGGCGCATCATGCGCGCGCTTTCTCAAAAAACATGTCGCCCGCCAGCACCACGCGCTCGCCCTGCCCCGTCTCAAGGCACAGCGCCCCGCTGGCATCCAGCGTGCGGAAGCGCCCCCGCAAGATTTCCGCGCCGGCGCGCACCTGCACGCTGCCGCCCCGCCGCCAGGCATGCGTGAGCCAGGCGGCGCGCACCGCGGCAAAGCCCGCGCGCTGCCAAAAGCGATGCTGCGCCGCAAACCCATGCGTCACCGCCGCCAGCACCTCCTCCAGGCTCGGCGCGGCGGGCAGCGCATGGGCAAGCGAGGTTGCCGGCCAGGCGCTCTCCTCAGGATGGGCGACAAGATTGACGCCCATGCCGAGCGCAAGCCAGCTCGCGCCCGCCCCATCGGGCGCACCGCTTTCCAGCAAAATGCCGCACAGTTTCTTCTCATCCAGCAAAATATCATTGGGCCATTTCAGCTCCAGCCGATGCGGCGGCGGCACAAAGTCTGCGAGCGCGGCGCGCAGCGCAAGCCCGGCGACAAACGCCAATTCATGGGCGCGCCGCAGCTCCATGCGCGGCAACAGCAGAGTCGCAAACAGATTGCCGCGCGGCGAATGCCAGTGCCGCCCATGCCGCCCGCGCCCCGCGCTCTGCTCGGCGGCAACCAGCCAGATTGGGCTTGCGTTGGCGGTGAGGTCGGCGGCGCGGCGGCGCGCCTCCAGATTGGTGCTGTCCAGCTGGTCAAACCGCGCCAGCTGATAGCCGCGCGGCACGAGCGCCATCTGGCTTTGCTCACTCATTACTCTGGAGCGCGGGGCGCTCTTTATGGTGGAGCGCGGCGCACTCATGGGAGAGACGCGCCCGATGCCAGCAGCACGGCCGCCATCGCATCGGTCCAGCCCAGCAGCCAGGCGGGCGCCAGAAAAAACAGCAGCACCAGCACCGCACTGCCCGCCGCCATGCCGCTCAGGGCGCGCGGCACCGCCGCCAGGCTTGGCATCGCCCCCTCATCCAGATAGACGATGCGCACCACTTTGAGATAATAGACCGCGGCGACCACGCTGAGGACAATCGCAAGCACGGCGAGGATGGCAAGGTCGGCGGCGACCAGCGCGCGCAAGAGAAAGAATTTCGCAAAAAAGCCCGCCAGCGGCGGCAGGCCCGCCAGCGAAAACATGAACAAAGCGAGGCAGAACGCCAGAAAAGGCTGGCGCTCGCTCAAACCGCTGAGCTGCTTCATCTCATCATCCAGCGCCGTGCCCTCATCGTCGCGCAGCGCCAGAATGCAGGCGAACACGCCCATCGTCATCAGCCCATAGAGCAGAAGATAGAGAATCGCCGCGCTCACCCCCTCCTGCGTGCCGCTGCCCAGCCCAAGCAGCACGAAGCCCATATTGCCGATGGAGGAGTAAGCCAGCAGGCGCTTGATTCGGGTCTGCCCAATGGCCGCCGCCGCGCCCAGCGCGATGCTGCACAGGCCCAGAAACAGGATAATCTGCTGCCACAATTGCGCCGCCTCGCCGAAGCCGCCATAGAGCAGACGCGCCAAAAGCGCCATCGCCGCCAATTTGGGCGCGACCGCAAAAAAGCCGGTGACCGGCGTGGGCGCGCCGTCATAGACATCCGGCGTCCACATATGAAACGGCACGGCGGAGATTTTGAACGCCAGCCCGGCCAGCACGAACACCAGCCCGCAGACCAGACCGAAGGACTGCCCTTCGGCAGCCACATGGGCGGCAATCGCGGCAAAATGCGTGCTGCCGCTCACACCATACAAGAGGCTTGCGCCATACAGCAGGAAGCCGGACGCCAGCGCGCCCAGCACAAAATATTTGATGCCGGCCTCGCTGCCGCGCACCGAGTCGCGCTGCACCGCCGCCAGCACATAGAGCGACAGGCTCTGCAATTCCAGCCCCATATAGAGCGCCAGCAAATCCTGCGCCGACACCATGATTCCCATGCCCGCCGCCGCCAGCAGCACCAGCACCGGATATTCCGCCAGCGGCAGATTCTGGGCGCGCAAAAACGCATGCGCCATGACGAGCGCCAACAGGCACGCCAGCAAAATCGCCGCCTTGAAGCCGCGCGCAAACAGGTCAAACACAAACGCCGGCATGCTGTTGTCGCTGCCATCCAGCACGCCAACCGCTATCAGCGCGGCCACAATGGCAGCGCCGCTCAGCACAAACAGATGGCGCAAGCCAAGCCCGAACGCGCCCGCCAGCAGCACGCCCATCGCGCTGACAAACAGGATAAACTCGGGCAGCAAAGCCAGCATTATGGGCTCAGCGCGCGCGTGAAAAGCGCCGCGCTCCCTTGCGGCGCGGCAGACAAGCGCGCCTCATAAGTCTGCTGCAGCGCGGTCATGCTCGCCTCGCTGGTGCGCAGCAGAGGCTTGGGCCAGATGCCGAACAGCAGCACCGCCAGCACAAGCGGCGCAAACGCAAGCATCTCCCGCCCGCGCAAATCGGGCAGGTCGCGCAGCGCATCCTTTTCCAGCTTGCCCAGACAGATGCGGCGATAGAGCCACAGCGCATAGGCCGCCGACAGGATAATGCCGAGCGCTGCCACGGCTGCCAGTTCGGGCTGGCGCTGGAACGCGCCCAGAATGACCAGAAACTCCGCCACAAAGGCGCTGGTGCCGGGCAGGCCTGCCGTGCCGAGCAGAAACAGGAGCAGCACCGCGGCATAGATGGGCATGCGCTCGCTGACGCCACCATAGGCGGAAATCTCCAGCCGATGGGTGCGCTCATAGACGACCCCGACCGCCAGAAACAACGCCGCCGAGATAACGCCATGCGACAGCATTTGCAAAAGCGCACCCTGCAGCCCATAGGGCGTCATGCTGAAAATGCCGAGCGTCACAAACCCCATATGCGCCACCGAGGAATAGGCGACAAGTTTTTTCATATTCTCCTGCGCCAATGCCACCAGCGAGGTGTAGATAATCGCAATCAGGCTGAGGGCGAATATCAGCGGCGCAAAGAAATCGCTGGCAAGCGGAAACATGGGCACCGAAAAGCGCAAAAACCCGTAGCCGCCCAGTTTCAGCAAAATGCCCGCCAGCAGCACCGAGCCAGCGGTCGGCGCCTGCACATGGGCGTCCGGCAGCCAGGTGTGCAGCGGCCACATTGGCAGTTTCACCGCAAAGGAGGCGAAAAATGCAAGCCAGAGCCAGAATTGCATCGTGCCGCTGAACTCATAGGCCAGGAGGTCGGGAATATAGGTCGTGCCGGCGGTCTGATACATGACCAGAATCGCCACCAGCATCAAGACCGAGCCGAGCAGCGTGTAGAGGAAGAATTTGAAACTGGCATAGATGCGCTCCGCACCGCCCCAAATCCCGATGATGAGAAACATCGGAATCAGTCCGCCCTCAAAAAACAGATAAAACAGAATCAAGTCCAGCGCGGCGAACGCGCCCAGCACCAGCGTCTCCATCACCAGAAACACAAACATATATTCCGGCACCCGCTTGGCGATGCTGCCGCTCGCCAGCACGCAGATGGGCGTCAGGAGCGCGGTCAGCACGATAAGCATGACCGAAATCCCGTCCACGCCCAGCGCATAGCCGATGCCGTCGCCCAGCCAGGGATAGCGCTCCACAAATTGGAAGCCGGGGTCGCGCGCGTCAAACTGCGCCCACAGCAACAGCGTCAAACCCAGCGTGACCAGGCTGGTCCAGAGCGCCACATCGCGCGCATTTTGCGCCGCCGCCTCGCCGCGCCCGCGCACCAGCAGCAAAAACCCCGCCCCCAGAAGCGGCAGAAACACAATGGTGGAAAGCAGAGGCCAGTCCATCGCTTGCCCCTCACGAGCCGCCCAGCGCCAGCCAGCTGACCAGAGCCGAGACGCCCAGCAGCATGGCAAACGCATAATGATAGAGATAGCCGCTTTGCAGGCGCACAAAGAGCTGCATCGCGACCAGCACAACGGCAGCCAGCCCGTGCGGGCCCAGCCCGTCAATCACGCGCACATCGCCGATGCGCCAGAATTTCTGCGCCAGCCATTGCAGCGGGCGCACCAGCGCATACTCATACAATTCGTCCACATACCATTTGCGCAGCAAGAACAGATGGAGCGGGCGGGTCCAGCGCACCCATAGAGCGGGCAGGTCCGGCCACACCAGATAATGCAGCGCCGCCAGCAGCAGCCCCGCCGCCCCCATCGCCAGCGGTGCCAGCACCACCCAGAGCGGCGCTTCGGTGAGGCGCAGCAAAATCTGATTGTCGGCGGCGGTGAAAATGGCGTCATACCAAAAGCTCGCCTGCGCCGCGCCGATGAACCAGTCGCGCGTCGCCCAGCCCGCCAGCACCGCCCCCAGCGCCAGCCCCGCCATCGGCAGCAGCATCACAAGCGGGCTTTCATGCACGCCCGCCGCATCCTCCGCGCTCAGGCGGCTGGTGCCATGGAAGGTCAGAAACATGAGCCGCCAGGCATAGAACGCCGTCATCAGCGCCGCCGCCATCAGCACCAGGGCGGCTGGCGCCGCCAGCGCCGATGCGCCCATATAGCTGGCCTCTATAATCGCGTCCTTGGAATAATAGCCGGCGAACAAGGGCGCGCCGGTCAGCGCCAGCGTGCCAAGCAGCATCGCACCCCAGCTCCAGGGCAGGCTGCGCCACAGCCCGCCCATTTTGCGCATATCCTGCTCGCCGCCAAGCCCGTGAATCACCGAGCCTGCGCCCAAAAACAGGAGCGCCTTGAAAAACGCATGCGTGAACAGATGGAACATCGCCACCTGATACGCGCCGACGCCGAGCGCGACAAACATATAGCCCAGTTGCGAGCAGGTGGAATAGGCAATCACCCGCTTGATGTCGTTTTGCACCAGCCCGACGCTGGCGGCAAAGAGCGCCGTGAGCGCCCCAAGCGCAATCACCGCGTCGCGCGCCCCCGCTGCATATTCAAACAGCGCCGAGGCGCGCGCCAGCAAAAACACGCCCGCCGTCACCATGGTGGCGGCATGAATCAGCGCCGAGACCGGCGTCGGCCCCTCCATCGCATCCGGCAGCCAGGTGTGCAAAATGAACTGCGCCGATTTGCCGCACGCGCCCACAAACAGCAAGAGGCAGATTGTGGTCAGCAGCGGCCAGTCCTGCCCAAACATGACAAAGCGCTGCTGCCCCAGTTCCTCGGCTTGCGCGAACACCGCATCAAAGCCCAGCGTGCCGGTGGCATAATAGATGAGCGCCATGCCGAGCAGCAGCCCGAAATCGCCCACCCGATTGACCAGAAAGGCTTTGATGGCCGCCGCATTGGCGCTGTCGCGCTCCGACCAGAAGCCAATCAAAAGATAAGACGCCAGCCCCACGCCTTCCCAGCCGAAAAACAGATGCAGGAAATTGTCCGCCGTCACCAGCGCCGACATCGCAAAGGTGAAGAACGCCAGATAGCAGAAAAAGCGCGCCAGCCGCTTGTCGTCCGCCATATAGCCCAGCGCATAAATGTGAATCAGCGCCGAGACGAGATTCACCACCAGCAGCATCAAGGCGCTCAGCGTGTCAATGCGCAACTGCCAATCGGCAATCAGCGCGCCGACATGCACCCATTCCAGCAACGGAATTTTATACGCCGCCCCCTCCAGCGCCACCTGCGCAAAGCCAAAGAGCGACAACAGCCCCGCCAGGCTGAGCGCAGCGCACGCCCCCCAGGCCGCAAGCACCGGGCGGCGCGCCAGCCCCAGACTGGCCGCCCAGACCGCGCCCAGCAGGGGCAGGAACACAATCCAGGCAAACAGCGCAGACGCCCCCATCGGCTCAGCCCCTCATCTCGCTAATCGCATCCACCGCAATGGTGCGGCGCTGGCGAAAATAGGCGAGCAAGATGGCAAGCCCTATCGCCACCTCGGCGGCTGCCACGGTGAGAATGAAGAGCGCAAACACCTGGCCGGTGAGATCGCCGCGAAAGGCGGAGAAAGCGACAAAATTCAGCCCCACCGCCATCAGGATGAGCTCAATGGACATCAGAATCGTAATCACATTCTTGCGATTGAGAAACACGCCGAAGACGCCAATCGTCAGCAGCATCGCCGACAGAGTGAGATAATGCGAAAGCCCGATGCTCATGGCTCGCCCTCACACGCCCTGCCCGGGCTTGACATCAATCAGCCGCAGCCCGTCTTCCTTGCGGCGCATCACTTGCAGGGCGACATCCTGGCGGCGCGCACTGGCGCGATGGCGAATCGTGAGCACAATCGCGCCGACCATCGCGGTCAGCAGGATTGCGCCCGCCAGCTGAAAGAAGACGAAATAGTCGGTGTAAAGCACCATGCCCAGCGCATGCGCATTGCCGGGGGGCGCGGCCGGGCTGGGCGGCGGCAGCGAAGCGAAGCGGTCGGCGCGCGCCACCAGAATGAGTTCCGCCAGCAAAACGCCGCCCACCAGCAGCCCGATGGGCAGGCTGGTGGCAAGCGGTGCGGGCGCACGCACGCCTATATCCAGCAGCATCACCATGAACAGGAACAAGACCGCCACCGCGCCGACATAGACGATAATCAGAATGAAGGCGAGAAACTCCGCCCCCAAAAGCAGCATGAGGCCGGCGGCATTGAAAAACGCCAGAATCAGAAACAGCACCGCATGCACGGGATTGCGCATCCCCACCACGCCGCAGGCGCTGGCGGTGCAAACCGCGGCAAACAAATAAAAGAGCCAATCCGCCAGCATGCTCGTGCGCCTTTGCCTGCACCCGCGCGAGGGCTCAACGCCAGCGCGCATCGCGCTGAATGTTGGCCGCCAGACTGCTCTCCCAGCGGTCGCCATTGGCGAGCAGTTTCTCCTTGTCGTATATCAGCTCTTCGCGCGTCTCGGTCGCAAACTCAAAATTCGGCCCCTCCACAATCGCATCCACCGGGCAGGCTTCCTGGCACAGGCCGCAATAGATGCATTTTATCATGTCAATGTCATAGCGGGTGGCGCGCCGCGTGCCATCGGCGGCAGCCGGCCCGGCTTCAATCGTTATCGCCTGCGCCGGGCACACGGCTTCGCACAATTTGCAGGCAATGCAGCGCTCCTCGCCATTGGGATAGCGGCGCAGCGCATGCTCGCCGCGAAAACGCGAACTGAGCTTGCCCTTTTCATAAGGGTAATTCAGCGTGCGCTTGGGGGCGACAAAATAGCGCAGCGCCAGCCAGAGCGCGCGCCCAAAATCCAGCAGCAAAAAACTGCGCGCCGCCGCGCCCAGCCTCTGGCGCAATGAGACCTGACGCAAAGACTTGTTGATTGGGCTTTCCGTCATGCTCACACCAGCCTCAGCCCATACAGCACGCTCGCCGTCAGCACCAGCCAAAACAGGCTGAGCGGCAAGAATATTTTCCAGCCCAGCCGCATCAGCTGGTCGTAGCGGTAGCGCGGCACCACGGTTTTGACCATGCTGAAGAGGAAAAACATAAGCAGCAATTTGCCGATAAACCACAGCGCGCCCGGCACGGCATAGAGCGGCGCCCAATCCAGAGGCGGCAGCCAGCCGCCCAGAAACAGAATGGTTATCATCGCGCACATCAGCGTCACATTCGCCAATTCGCCAATCATGAACACCACATAGGGGGTGGAGGAATATTCCACCATAAAGCCCGCCACCAGTTCGGATTCGGCTTCCGGCAAATCAAAGGGCGGGCGATTGGTTTCCGCCAGCGCCGAGATGAAAAACACCACCAGCATCGGAAACAGCGGCAGCGCAAACCAGACGCCGCGCTGCGCTTCCACAATCGCGGTCAGATTGAGCGAGCCGGCGAGCAACAGGACGCAGATGAGGACAAAGCCAATCGCGACCTCATAGGACACCATCTGCGCCGCCGAGCGTATCGCGCTCAAAAACGCATATTTGGAATTGGATGCCCAGCCGCCGATAATCACGCCATAGACGCCCAGCGAGGAAATCGCAAAAATATACAACAGCCCGACATGGATATCCGCCACCGCCCAATTGGGCGCCAGCGGTATCACCGCCCAGGCGCTGAGCGCCAGAAACAGCGTCAAAAAAGGCGCGAGCAGAAACAGGAAGCGGTTCGCCTGATTGGGCACCACAATCTCCTTGAACAGATATTTCAGAATATCGGCAAAGGATTGCAGCAAGCCGAACGGGCCCACCACATTGGGGCCGCGCCGCTGCTGCACCGCCGCCCAGATTTTGCGGTCCGCATACATCAGAAAGGCGAGCGCCAGCAAGAGCGCCAGCATGACGGC
>MKWU01005738.1_pt1 | contig 13214 bp, 10 predicted proteins | sample 809101 | NCBI WGS metagenome assembly MKWU01 (sample SAMN05860141, study PRJNA318959) | sponge metagenome | host: Aplysina aerophoba | place: Slovenia: Piran, Adriatic Sea, Gulf of Piran | collected 2013-05-07 | reverse complement strand
GGCGCTTCGGCGAGGTCTTCCCCGAGCCGCGCGGCCTCGTCGGCCGCGTGCCGCGGCTCGTCGGCACGGACGGCGACGCCAAGATGAGCAAGTCCGTCGGCAACACCATCGACCTCAAGGACGACGCCGAGACGGTCGAGCGCAAGGTGATGCGCATGTACACCGACCCGACCCGGCTGCGCGCCACCGACCCCGGCCACGTCGAGGGCAACCCGGTGTTCATGTACCACGACGCCTTCAACCCCGACACCGAGGAGGTCGACGACCTCAAGGAGCGTTACCGCACTGGCAACGTCGGCGACGTCGAGGTGAAGCGGAAGCTGGCCGCCGCGCTCAACGGCTTCCTCGACCCGATCCGCGAGCGCCGCGCACACTACGAGGCGAACCCGCGCGAGGTGCGCGCCGCGCTGGCCCGCGGCACCGAGCACGCCCGCACCGTCGCCCAGGACACCATGGTCGACGTACGCTCGGCCCTCGGCCTCAACTACCTCGACGACTGAGCGGGCTTGCGCCCGCAAAGTCTTCGCTGGCGGCGTCTCAAATGTAGCGAAGACCTCAGGCCCCGTCCGCCGCATCGTCGCCGCGCGGCAGCGACTGCAAGAACGCCTCGATCTGGTCGAGCCGGGCATCGAGGTCAGCGCCGGTGAAGTGCGCTCTCGGATCGTACGGACCAATTGCAGCCGTCGCGTCGTCCTCCGTCAGCGGTGGGAAGAACTCCGCGAACTTGGCGGGACCTGCGTGCATGTGGATGCCTGCTCGTTCGGGCTTCGCGAGCATCAGGTACCGGTTCCGCGCCGTAGGTGGAGCGACCATGACAGCGCTGGTGAACGGCCTCAGCGCGAGTCCTGCGTCCTGCGACATCTTGAGGAAGCGATTGAACTGTGCCTCGACCCCAGCTTCGCGCGCGAGCTCGCGGATTTCGTCGACCGTGCGTCGCGGACGACGCTGCCGCGGGGGCGGGCGCGTTTCCTCGTCGGTCACGTCGCGAATGAGCAAGCGCGGACCGCCATCAGGTTCGAACGCCTCAAAGCTGACGATGCTGATAGGCACCCCGTATCCGCCGAGGTGGGCGACGATGCGCTCCAAACCGGCGTCGACACCCACGCCGGCCAACAGAACAGCAACCTCGCGGCTGTCCTCCTCGCCGTCCAACTGTCTCCGTACGGCCACAGAAAGCTCTTCGCCATCGCCAAGGTCCGCGAGTCCGCGCCGTAGCAGTTCCGCCAATTCATCACCATCCATCGCGGCGATGGACGAGGCGTAGTCGAGCGCCTGCGAGAGGGCGTCGCGGTAGAGCCGCTCGCGCTTGAGTTCGATGACGACCCAGCGGTCCTGCCAGTCGATGGCGAGCAGGTCGAGCGGCCCGCCTTCGAGGCGGACCTGTCGGCCCACGATCGTGAGCCCGTCCGCGAGCAGCGAGGAGTCGTTGGCGATCCAGTCTTCGAGGTTGCGTTCCAGGCCGACGCCCGAGCGGCTCACGCGCTTCGGCGCATCTCCATCGACCGTCCACACACCAAGATCCGCCATCACGAAACCCCTCGCTCATCACACACGCGAGCGCGGAGTCTAGCAGGCAGAGTGGACCGGACGAGCTACGAACCGTTCGAGGGGTCTCCAGCAGACGGCTCCGGATCGCCGACGGCGGTGGCGATGAAGTCGCCGAGCAGCGAGCGCACGTCGGCGGCGACTTCGGATAGGCCGTGGCTGCCGCCCTCGAGGATCTCGAGGCGCTTCGGCTCCTGGGCGCGACCAAAGATGTCCTCGGACGCCTCGGGAAGCAGCACGCGGTCGGCCGAGCCGTGGATGAGCAGCAACGGCTTGCCGAGCTTCTCGACCTCCTGTGTGCCGTGGCGCTGCGCGGAGAGCGCCGCCACGGCCGTCGCGAGGGGTGCGAGTTCGCCCGCCTTGATCACGACCGCCCCACCGAACGAGTGCCCGACGAGCACGGCGCGCTCCGCGCCGATGCCGCGCAGGAACGAGCAGGCCGCGAGCGTGTCGAGGACGCACTCGGTGAACTCGCCCGGCTCGCGGTAGTGGATGCGCAGCGACGTGACGCCGCGTGCCGTGAGCTCGCGGCTGAGGCGCAGGTAGACGGAGTCCGCGGGACCCTCGGCGTTGCCTTCGGCGGCGCCACCGACGTAGATGGCGCAGCCGGTCTTGCCCTCGCAGGGGTGCAGCGTGCCCTTGATCTGCCCGCGCGTGGTCTCGATCTCCAGGGTGAGCTCGCCCGGAGCCTCGCCAGGCTCCGCGTTGACGTTCTGGATCGACAGGACGAGGTCGTCGTCGTTACCGGGAGGTGGCGCACCGCCGCCCGGCTGCGAGGTCATGACGAGCCTGCCATCGACCGACGCCGTTTGACGAAGCGCTCGGTGCGGTCCATCGCCTCGGCGATGTCGTCGTAGTCGGCGGCGTAGCAGATGCGCACGAACCCGGTGCCGCTCTCGCCGAACGCCGAACCCGGCACCACCGCCACCTGCTCCTCGGCGAGCAGCGTCTCGGCGAACGTGAAGTCGTCGAGGCCGGTCGAGCGGATGTCGGGGAAGGCGTAGAACGCCCCGCGCGGCTCGACCGTGTCGAGGCCCATCGCGTTGAGGCGGCCGACGACCATGCGACGCCGGCGGTCGTACTCGGCGAGCATGCCGCGCACGTCCTCCTCGCCGCTGTCGAGCGCCTCGACGGCGGCGTACTGCGCAGCCGTGGGCGCCGACATCATGACGTACTGGTGCACCTTCATCATCGCCTCGAGGATGTCGGGCGGGGCGGCGGCGAAGCCAAGGCGCCAACCCGTCATCGCGTACGCCTTCGAGAATCCACCGAGCAGGATCGTGCGCTCCCACATCCCGTCGAGCGACGGGAAGCAGGTGTGCTCGATGCCGTAGACGAGGCGGTCGTAGAGCTCGTCGGCGATGACGAACAGGTCGTGCTCCTCGGCGAAGCGCGCTATCGCCTCCATCGTGGGGCGCTCCAGCACGGCGCCCGTCGGGTTCGAGGGGTAGCCCAGCAGGATCGCCTTCGTCGCGGGCGTCAGTCGCTCCTCGAGTGCCTCGACCGTGACCATGAAGTCCGACTCGGGCGCGGTCGGCACGGGCACGTAGTGACCGCCCGCGAGCAGCACGACGGGCTGGTAGGCGACGTACGCGGGCTCGGGCACGAGCACCTCGTCGCCGTGGTCGAGGAGCGCGCGCATCGCGAGGTCGAGCGCTTCGGAGACGCCCGTGGTCATCATCAGCTCGCGGGCCGGATCGTACTGCACCCCGTAGAGCCGCTCGATGTGGTTGCTCAGCCGCTCGCGCAGCTCGGGCAGGCCGTAGTTGCTGGTGTAGCCGGTGTGGCCCGCGAGCATGGCGTCGGAGGCGGCATTGGTGATCTGCGCCGGCGTGGGGAAGTCGGGCTGCCCCACCGCGAGCGAGATGACGCCCGCCGTCTCATCGAGCAGCTCGAAGAAGCGGCGGATCCCCGAGGCCGGAAGCGCGGTGACGGTCGCCGAGTTATGGCCGCGCCGGGCGCGATGCTCCGGCTCGGGTACGTCGGCCGACCGCAGGGTGCGGGCGGGACTCGTCACGAAGCGCCTCCATCACCCACCGCATTCGGGACAGTATCGCGCAACATCGCCGTAGAGGGCGGGCGGCGCGCGTGCCAGTCCGTCACCTCGGCGAACGCGTGCGCGGTGCGCAGCAGGGTCGCCTCGGCGAACGGCGCGCCGATGAGTTGCAGGCCGACAGGCAGGCCCTCGGAGAAGCCGCACGGCACGCTCAGCCCGGGGTTGCCCGCGATGTTGACCGGGATCGTGAACAGGTCGTTGAGGTACATCGCCAGTGGATCGTCGAGCTTCGCGCCGAGGGGGAACGCGACGCCCGGCGAGGTGGGCGTGACGATCAGGTCGTGGTCGGCGAAGGCCGTGTCGAACTCGCGGCGGATGACGGTGCGCACCTTCTGCGCCTGGAGGTAGTAGGCGTCGTAGTAGCCGGCGGAGAGCGCGTAGGTGCCGATCATGATGCGCCGCTTGACCTCGTCGCCGAAGCCACGGCCGCGCGTCTGCTCCATCTCCTCCCACATCGAGTCGCCGTCGTGGAAGCTGTAGCCGTACTTCACGCCGTCGTAGCGCGCGAGGTTCGCCGAGGCCTCGGCCGGCGCGATGATGTAGTACGCCGACAGCGCCACGTCGATCGACGGCAGCGCCACGTCGCGGTCAACGCTCGCACCCGCCCGCTCCAGCGCGTCGACGGCCTCCTCGAACGCCTCCCGCACGCCGTCCTCGACGCCTTCGGACGTCGCCTCGGCGGGGACGCCGACACGCAGGCCGTCGAGGCCGCGATCGAGCGATTCGAGGTAGTCGGGCACGGGCGCGAGCGCGGTGGTCGAGTCGTTGGGGTCGTGGCCGGCGATGGCCTGGAGCAGCGTCGCCACGTCACGCGCGTCGCGGCCGAACGGCCCCACCTGCTCCAGCGAGGAGGCGAAGGCGACGACGCCGTAGCGGCTGACGCGGCCGTACGTGGGCTTGAGGCCGAGGATGCCGGTGAGCGCGGCGGGCTGGCGGATCGAGCCGCCGGTGTCGGTGCCGAGCGAGACCGGCACACCGCCGGCGGCGACCGTCGCCGCCGACCCGCCCGAGGAGCCACCCGGCACGCGGTCGAGGTTCCACGGGTTCCTCGTAGCGCCGTAGGCCGAGTGCTCGGTGGACGAGCCCATCGCGAACTCGTCCAGGTTCGCCTTGCCGACGAAGACCGCGCCCTGATCACGCAGCCGCGCGACCACGGTGCAGTCGATGACCGGCACGAAGCCCTCGAGCATGCGTGAGCCGGCGGTCGTCTGGACGCCCTGTGTGGAGAGCAGGTCCTTGAGCGCGACCGGGATGCCGGTCAGTGGGGCGGCGTCTCCGCCACGGAGCCGCTCATCGGCGGCGTCCGCCTGCGCGAGTGCTTCCTCGCGGGTGAGTGTGACGTAGGCGTTGAGCACGGGCTCCTGCGCCTCGACGCGGTCGAGCGTCGCCTCGGCGAGGGCGCGGGCGGTGTACTCGCCCGCACGCAACGCCGCGGCATGCTCGTGCGCGGCTCGATCGAGGTCGACGGCTGCCTGGTCGCGGGAGTCGGACGTCACGGCGCGCCTAGTCGAGCACCGCGCGCACGCGGAAGTAGCCGGCCTCGCGGCGAGGGGCGTTGGACAGCACGTCCTCCGTGGGCTCCGAGGACGCCGGTTCGTCGGCCCGCTCGACGTTGACGAGGTTGAACGACTGCGCGGTGGGCGGCACGTCGTCGGTGTCGACGCCACCGAGCGCCTGGCAGTGGTCGAGGATGGTCGACAGCTCCCCGCGGAAGCGCTCGACCTCGTCGTCGCTGAGCGCGACGCGGGCAAGTTGCGCGATGTGGCGTACGTCGTCGGTGGTGAGTTCCAGGGCGGCACCTCGTGGCGATACGGAGCGGAAACCGTACGCTCACTATATGGGCGAAATAACGGGTCGCACCATAGCCACGATGCCCCTCGCGTCGCCGCCGGTGAGCGGATACGATCAGAGCGCCTCCCCCACTCGCCCCACCGTTGGCCGGGAGCAGACCAATCACTGAACAGGCGGCGCCGGTCACCCCTCGCGAATCGCCGGCCACGCGGCCGGCGCGGGACCTCGAGGCGCCCGACGCGGCACGGCTCGGCAACCCCAGCTTCGTCTGGCGCTCCGGCCAGCAGCGCCGCCTCGCGATGATCGAGCGCGCCGCACCCCTCGATGGCCGGCGCGTGCTCGACCTCGGCTGCGGCGTCGGCGAGTACGTGCGCGCGTTCGAGCAGGCCGGCGCTTCCGCGTTCGGCTGCGACATCGAGCGCCCCCGGCTCGCCGAGGGTCGCGCGCGCGGAGCGAGCGGCCTGGTCGCCGCGGCCGGTGAGTCGCTGCCCTTCGCAACCGGCTCGCTCGACGTCGTCGTGTTGAACGAGGTCATCGAGCACGTGGCCGACGAGGTCGACACGTTGCGCGAGGCGGCACGGGTGCTGGCCCCGGGCGGACGCGTCGTGATCTTCGCGCCGAACCGGCTCTACCCCTTCGAGACGCACGGAGTCTTCGTGCGAGGGCGCTACATGTTCGGCAACATTCCGCTCGTGAACTGGCTGCCGCGACGCCTGCGTGACCGGGTGGTGCCGCACGCCCGCGTCTACGAGGCGGGTGACTGGGGCCCACTGCTCGCCGCCGCAGGCCTCGAGGCCGTCGAGCACGGCTACGTGTATCCCGGCTTCGACAACATCGCCGCCCGCTGGCCGCGGCTCGCGCGCGTGGTGCGGGCGGTCTGTTACCGCGCCGAGGAGACGTGGTGGCGCCGCTTCGGCCTGTCGCACCTGCTGGTGCTGCGCGCTCGGGGGTCCGCATGAGCCCGACGCGGCGCATCTTGCGACGGCGGGCCCGCCGACGCCGCTCGAACGGCAACGGCGGCGGGCTGCACCTCGGACGCTGGGCCTGGGTCCTGGCGGGGCTGCTCGCGCTGTTGGTCGTCGGCGCGGTGGCCACGGCGGGCGGGTCGTTGCTGTACGGCAAGAAGAAGTACGACGAGTTCGTCATCAACGTCGCCCCGCCGGACGAGTTGCTCGCCACGCCGCCCCGCGGGCGGCGTTGCCCGCCCCGCGCCCCCGGGGCGGCGCGCGCGTCTACGACCGCAACGGCATCCTGCTCTACGAGTTCGTCGATGAGTACGGCGGCCTGCGCCGCCCCGTCCCGCTCGACGAGATCTCGGAGTGGGTGATCCGCGCCACCATCGCCACCGAGGACGCGAACTTCTACGAGAACAACGGGCTCAACGTGCGCGGGCTCGCGCGCGCCGGCGTCGAGAACCTCTCGCCGTTCGGTGGCTCGGACTTCTTCGAGGGCACCGGTGGCTCCTCGATCACCCAGCAGCTCGCGAAGAACGTCTACATCCCGAAGGAGGAGCGCGCCGAGCGCACCGTGGAGCGCAAGCTCAAGGAGGCCGCGATCGCGCTCGAGCTCACCGAGAAGTACACCAAGGACCAGATCCTGGAGTGGTACCTCAACTCGATCTCGTACGGCGGTATCTACGTCGGTATCGAGGCCGCCGCCGAGGGGTACTTCGGCAAGCAGGCCAGCGAGCTGACACTGCCCGAGGCGGCGCTCCTCGCCGGCATCCCGGCCTCGCCGGTGCTCTACAACCCGATCACCAACGAGGCCGTCGCACTGGCGCGCCAGCACGAGGTGCTCGGCCTCATGGTCCGGCACGGGATCATCTCGGAGGCCGAGGCGGCCCGCGCACGCAGCACCGAGCTGCAGTTCAAGGTCAATCGCTTCGACATCGAGGCGCCGCACTTCGTCCTCGGCCGTATCGCCGACGAGATCTCGCAGCGCTTCGGTGAGCGCGCCCTCTACGAGGACGGACTCGAGGTCGTCACGACACTCGACCTGTCACTACAGCGGGAAGCGGAGCGGATCCTCGAGGAGAAGATCTCGGAGTTCGAGGAGAGCTCCGACGGCCACAACGGCGCGTTCTATGCGATGGACCCGAAGACCGGACAGATCCTGGTCTACGTGGGCAGCCGCGACTACTTCCGCGAGGACATCGAGGGCCGCAACGACAACGCGATATCGCTGAACTCGCCCGGCTCGACGCTCAAGCCGTTCACGTACATGACGGCGTTCATGCAGGGCTGGAGCACCGGCGCGGGCATCCTGGACACGCCGGCGAAGATCATCGATCCCGCCACGGGGGACTTCTTCGAGCCACGCAACCCCAGTGGGAACTTCCAGGGCGTCATCTCCGCCGGGGACGCGCTGGGCAACTCGCTCAACATCCCGGCATTCAAGGCCATCCTCTTCGCCGGCGTCGAGAACACGATGGCCGTCTACAAGCAGGTCGGGATCACCACGCTCGACAATCCCCTCGGCTACGGCCCCGCGCTCACCCTCGGCGGAGTGGATGTGAAGCTCGAGGACATGGTCATCGCCTTCAGCGTGCTCGCGAACCAGGGCGTCATGCGCGGCCAGGATGCCCTCGACCGCTACGACCCGGGCGAACGCACCCTCGATGCCGTTGCACTGCTGCGCGTGACCGACGCCGACGGAACGGTGCTGTACGACTTCGACAAGCCCGCCGAGCGTCGCGTCGTGGGCTCGAACTTCGCCTACCTGGTCACCGCGATCCTGTCTGACCCGGAGACGCAGTGCATCACGTTCGGGTGCGGCACGCTGAACCTGCCGGACCGTAGCTCGGCGCAGAAGACGGGCACGAGCGAGCCGTACGAGGACTCCCGCGAGATCGGCGACACGTGGGCGTTCGGCTACACACCGGACCTCGTCGCCGGCGTGTGGGCGGGCAACGCCGACAACTCGCCGATGGTGAACATCACCTCCACGCTCATCTCGTGGCGCTCGTGGCAGGAGTTCATGATCTTCGCAAACGACCACCTCCAGATCCCGCCGTCGCAGTTCGAGAATCCGGGTGGGGTCGAGTCCCGCGAGTTGTGCTGGCCGTCCGGGATGCTCCCGTCCGAGCACTGTCCCGACATCGCGCGCTACACCGGGCTGTTCGCCGAGGAGGTGCTGGAAGGCGACGAAGAGGACCTCGTCCGCCTCGAGGACACGTGGTGGCAACCCGTCGACATCGACACCCGGACCGGGCTGCTGGCGACGCCGGAGACGCCGGCGGCATTCGTCTCGCGCGAGGTGCGGCTGGTGCTTCCCGAGGAGGAGATCGCCGAGTGGGAAGACCTCGAGGAGTGGGCCGCCGAGGCCGACATCACGCGCCTGCTCGCCCCGCTGGAGAGCACGACGGACGCGAGAGAGTACCTCTTCATCTCCTCGCCGGACATCGCGGACGACGTCTCCGGGGCAGTGACGATCGGCGGACGGGCCACGTCGCCCGCCTTCGAGTCCTACACGGTGGAGTGGGGTCGTGGATCGAACCCGGAATCGTGGGTGCTCCTCCACGAGTCGACGGCGTCGGTGACGGCCGGGGTGCTCGCGAACTGGGATACGACCCAGCTGACGGACGGGACGTACACGCTGCAAATCCGCCTCGCAGACGCCGACCGCGGCGAGTTGCGCTTCGCGCTGCCGGTCACGGTCAAGAACGGGGAGGCTGCCGCGGTCGCCGACAACGCGCCGATCGTGGAGATCTCGGAGCCGGAGACGGGTGACGTGGTCTCGGGCACGGTCGCGCTCCAGGGCATCGCGTTCGCCAACGGCATCCGTGAAGTCAACATCGACGTCGGTCCCGGGTTGCGGCCCGCGGCGTGGACGAGCATCCGTCGTGACGGCCGCATCAGCGTCACCGGGCCACTCGGCTCGTGGGACACCACGGGCCTCGAGGACGGCCTCTACACCATCCGTCTCATGGTGCGGGACAGCCGCGGCAACATCGTCGAGACACGCGTCATCGTCACGGTGCGCAACGGGCAGTAACAGCAGCTACGCGCCATCGGCATCGCGCAGCCGAGCCAGCAGCGCCTCGACGTCCGCTGCGCTCGTCACCCCCCGGACCAACTCGAGGAAGTGCGCCAGGGACCCGGCGCGCTCGCGGATCTCCGTGAGCTGCCCGCCGAGGGGATGGATCGCATCTCCGCGCGTGGCGTAGGTGCCGTAGAAGGCGAAGAACGCCTGGTTGATGCGGCGGATGTAGACCCCGTGGTCCTCCAGGAGCTGCCGCACCTCCTCCATGCGCCGCTCCGCCTCGTCGATCCGACCGTCGGCGAGCAGCTCATCGACCTCACTGTGGAGGTCACGGAGCACCTCGTTGCGGTCGATCGTGGGCGTGGCGGCCGGCGCTCGGGGCGGCGAGGGGTCATCGTGGCGTGCGAGCACCGCCGCACCGAGCTCATCGCCGGCGATGCTCGCGACGGTCTCGTTGATCGTGAGCCCGTCCGGATCCGCATAGATCGCCCGGCCGAGCGGATAGAACGCGAGGTAGTGATGTACCCACTCGTGCGCCGCCGTCTCCACGAGCGATCCGTAGCTCGCAGACGCCCGCACGATCGCCGGGTAGGTGGCGACTCCGCCGGTCGGGATCGCGAGCACGGAGATCGAGGGGTCGCGGGCCTCCGCCTCCCGCTCGATGGTGTCGCGCTCGCGCGTCGACAGGTCGACGCGCAGCAGTCGGTCCTCGGCCCGCCTGATCTCGGCCCTCGGCGAGCTGACCAGGACACGCGGCGACCGCGCGATCTCGATGTCCACGGGCGGCCACACAGCGAGCGCGCCGGGGAGGGCGAGCGGGAAACTCACCCCCGCCTCGCGGACCGCGGCGTCGACGCGGCCTTCGATCACCGCCTCGACGATGTTCTCCAGTTCCCGGGCCTCCACGCCGTAGCGGTCGTCGAGCGCGAAGTAGCGCTCCAGCGCATCGGCCGCCGGCGGGTCGTCGCGGATCGGCGCGCCGAGGGCGAACAGCGCCTTGTTCGCGACCGTCGAGAGCTCCCAGTACAGCAGGTCGAAGCCGTCACCCGAACGCGCCTCGCGCAGCCCGAACAGGCCGAGCCACAGGCCGAGGGCCAGCAGCAGCGCGGCGACGGGCGGGACTATCCGTGGCATCTGCACCCCTCCACGGTACCGCGAGCGCCCGCGCGAAGGCGTCGAGCCGTATGATCGCGATGTGGTTGAGGCAGACGGGCTACGCCCTGGACGTTTCGCGGCGTCGCTCGCGGTGTTGATCGACTGGATGGCGCTGCTGCTCATGATCGTCGTGGCGCTCATCGTCGCCTCCGCCTGGCTGCTGCTGCGCACAGAGGCCGGCCGCTACGATGTGCCGGAGTTCGACTCGCTGGCCGCCGTCGCGTTTGTCACCGCGACGGTGCCGGCGTGGACGGCGTGGCAGGCGCACCGCCTGTACGCACGCGGCGCGACGATTGGACAGGCCTTGCGAGGTCTCCACGTCCAGGGCACACCACGACGCCGAGCGGCCAGGTTGCTGCTGCACCCGGTCGCGCTGCCAATCTGGGTGTGGATCGCCGCGACAGGGGTGCTCAGCGGCTCGAGGTTCATCGCGGGCGTCGTGTTGGGAGTGGCCGCGATCATGGTGCTGGTGACCGGAGTGAGCCGCGTGATCCGTCGCCCCCTGTACGACGTCGCGACCGGCACACGACTGGTGCGCGCCCGGTGAGCGCCCGCCAGCCGCTGCCGCCCGCCCGCCCCGCGTCGGGGCCGCGCGGGGCGCCCCCCCGCCAGCCGCTGCCGCCCATCGACCCACACCCCTCGGAGGACGAGGACTGGGCCGAGACCTCCCCCGGCTTCGGCGAGTTCGCCCCGGGAAGCGGCATCCGCGATGTCCTCGCCTGGATCGCCGCGCTGCTGCTCACGCTCACGCTCGCCGCATGGCTCGCCGCCTACAGCGCCGCACAGGCCACCAGCGAGGAGGCGGCGCTGCCCGCGCTCGAACGCGCGATCGTCGTGCTCACCGGGGTCGACGGCCTGCTCGACATCCACGGCGCCGAGATCGCCGGCCAGGTCGGCGAGGGAAACGCGGTTGAAGTCCCCGGCTACCCGCTCGACGTGCAGGTGCCCGCCTCCGAGGCGTCGACGCCCGCGAGGCTGCGCTCGAACCTCCTCGCGAGGAGCGCAGCCCTCCTGCGAGCCGAGGGCAGCGGCGTGTTCGCAGATCCGACGGGCGAGCCACCCCTGGTCTCCCGTCTCTCGAGCGGCGGACTGATGCAGGCGGTGATCGACGGGCTCTCGACCGCACGCCACGACCAGTGGGCGGGGTATGTCTCCCCGCTGGGAGGGCTGAGCGTGCTGCTCGCGGCGTTCGGACTGCTGCTCGCAGTCGGCGTCGGGCGGTTCGTGCGGCTAGGCGCGGTCGCGGTCGCCGCGGCCGCGCTGGTGATCGTGCCGACGGTGGCGCTGCGCGTCGGCGTCGGGTTCGTCGGCGAGGACGACCTGATCGGCATCGAGGCGCGTGAGATCGCGCAATCGCTGCTCGGCACCGGGGTGCGCAACGCACTCTGGCTCGCGGCCGCCGGGATCGCGATCGTCGTGCCCGCGGCGCTGCTCGATCGCGTGTTCCTGGACTCGGAGCGGCCCCGCCTGCTGAGGCGTCGCCCACGCGCGGATGCGGCGACGCGCGAGTAGGATGGGCACGCGCGAGCCTGCGTTGACCCTACCCCGGGCGCTCGCTAGCTTGCCGACGGCCCGCAGCCCACGACCGGCCGCACCCCTCGCGCGGTCGCGACAACGCCCGACAGGTGGAGGCACGTCATGCGCCGCAGTCCTCGCGAATTCCGCAAACCGCTGGCGCTCGGCGCGCCCGCGCCCGTCGACGAGATCCCGATCACGCCGTCGCGCTCGCTGCACTTCTTCGACCCGTCGCAGGAGCGCATGCGCTCCCGCGTGCCGCAGATGGCGCAGACCGTGGACGTGCTCGTCGGCAACCTCGAGGACGCCGTCCCCTCGGACCGCAAGGTCGAGGCCCGACGCGGCCTGATCGAGGTCGCCCAGACCGCCGACCTCGGCAACTGCTCGCTGTGGACGCGCGTCAACAGCCTCGACAGCCCGTGGGTGCTCGACGACTTCGTCGAGCTCGTCGGCGAGATCGGCGGCACGCTCGACGTGATCATGATCCCGAAGGTCACCGGGCCATGGGACATCCACTACGCCGACCAGCTGCTCGCGCAGCTTGAGGGCCGCCATGGCATCGAGCGGCCACTGCTCATCCACGCCATCCTCGAGACCGCGGGCGGCGTGAACCACATCGACGAGATAGCGCAGGCGAGCCCGCGCATCCAGGGCATGAGCCTCGGCCCGTCGGACCTCGCCGCCTCGCGACGCATGAAGACGACACGCGTCGGCGGGGGACACCCCGGCTACCTCGTGCGCGAGGACCCCGACGCCGACGACCCGGACGCGCCCCGCGCGACGGCGCAGCAGGACCTGTGGCACTACACGCTCGCGCGCATGGTCGACTCCTGCGTCGAGGCCGGCGCGCTGCCCTACTACGGCCCGTTCGGCGACATCGCCGACCCGGTTGCGTGCGAGGATCAGTTCCGCGCGGCGTTCCTGATGGGCTGCGTCGGCGCGTGGTCGCTGCACCCCAGCCAGGTGGAGATCGCGAACCGCGTGTTCAGCCCCCCACCCGACGAGGTCGCGTTCGCGCGCCGCATCGACCACGTGATGGGGGATGGCTCGGGCGTGGTCATGCTCGACGGCAAGATGCAGGACGACGCCACCTACAAGCAGGCCCAGGTCATCCTCGACGTGGCGAAGCTCATCGCCGACCGCGACCCGCAGATGGCCGCGCTCTACCGCC
>MKWU01005737.1_pt1 | contig 13217 bp, 11 predicted proteins | sample 809101 | NCBI WGS metagenome assembly MKWU01 (sample SAMN05860141, study PRJNA318959) | sponge metagenome | host: Aplysina aerophoba | place: Slovenia: Piran, Adriatic Sea, Gulf of Piran | collected 2013-05-07 | reverse complement strand
CTGGAAGTGGTCCTGGACAGGGTTACGGTCCGTCTGGACGCGGCGGTGTCGGCGGTCCGGCTCGCGGAGATCGTGTCTGCGCTGAACGCGTCGTCATGATTTTCCCCTCGAACCGGGTGCGGATCATGGTCGCGACGAAGCCTGTCGACTTCCGCCGCCAGCACGACGGTCTTGTGGCCTATGTGAAGAGCGCGCTGCGCCGTGACCCGTTCACGGGCACGGTGTTCGTGTTCCGGGCGAAGCGCAGCGACAGGCTGAAGTTGGTCTATTGGGATGGGACCGGTCTGGTGATGGTCTACAAGCGCCTGGAGGATCAGGGCTTTGCGTGGCCAGCGATCCGCGACGGGGTGATGTCGCTGAGCCATGCGCAGTTCGAGGCGTTGTTCGCCGGCCTGGACTGGCGGCGCGTGCGTGCGCTGTCGGCGCGGCGCCCCGCTGAGGCAGAGTGACTCATCCCTCCGATCGGGGCCTGTGCCCTTCCGACGCTGTGCTACCAAGCGGGCCATGGCTGCGCTTGCGGAGATGGACCTCGACACGCTGACGCCCGAACAGGGGGACGCAGCGAGGCAGGCGCTTGCGGCGCTGGAGACGCTGAGGGCCGAGAACGAGGCGCAGTCCGAGCGCATCCGCCGTCTGGAACATCTGAACCTGGAACTGATCCGCCTGCTGTATGGCAAGAGGTCGGAGAAGCTGTCCGCGGACGAGCGCCAGCTGGCGTTCGAGGAGCTTGAGGGCGCATCTGCGGAGGTGGAGGCCGCGGCGGCGCCGGAAGACCCGTCGCCGGCCCGCCCGCCGAAGCGGCCTCGCCCGGCGCGCAATCTCGGCCATTTGCCGGAACACCTGCCCCGGATCGAGCAGGTGATCGAGCCGGAGAGCACGCTTTGCCCCTGCGGCTGCGGGCAGATGGTACGGATCGGCGAAGATCGCGCCGAGAGGCTCGACATCGTGCCGGCGCAGTTGCGGGTAATCGTCACGGTGCGCCCGAAATACGCCTGCCGCCGGTGCGAGGAAGGCGTGACCCAGGCGCCGGCGCCGGCCCGGCTGATCGAGGGCGCGCTGCCGACCGAAGGCGCCATCGCTCATGTGCTGGTCTCCAAATACGCCGACCATTGTCCCCTCTATCGACAAGCTCGGATCTATGCCCGCTCGGGGCTGGAGTTGGACCGCTCGACGCTGGCCGGCTGGGTCGGCAAGGCGGCGTTCCACCTCGGGCCCGTGTATGACCGCCTGAAGGCGGCGCTGAAGACGTCGAACAATCTGGGTCTGGACGAGACCACGGTCCGGGTTCTCGACCCGGGCCGGGGCAAGACGAAGACCGGCTACCTGTGGACAATGGTGCGCGACGAGCGGGCCTGGTCCGGGGCGGACCCGCCGGGAGTGGCGTATGAGTATGCGCCGGGGCGCAGCGGCAAGCATGGCGAAAAGCTTCTCGAGGGCTTCAAGGGAACGGTGCAGGTCGACGGCTATGCCGGCCACAACCGGCTGGGCCGGCCGGACCGGCCGGGCGGAGCGCTTACGCTCTGTGCATGTTGGGCCCATGCTAGGCGCGGCCTCGAGACGGTGTTCGACAGCAGCCGCTCGCCGATCGCCAGGGCCGGTCTGGAACGCATCGCGCAGCTCTACAGGATCGAGAGGAAGATCCGGGGTGAGCCGCCGGCGACGCGCCAGGCGATCCGCTGGACGGAATCGGCGCCGCTGGTGAACGCCTTCGGGGTCTGGCTCGACGAGCAGCGCTCGCGCGTCTCGCCCCGCTCGCGCCTCGGCGAGAAGCTGACCTATATCGCCAACCAGTGGAACGGGTTGCTCGCCTTCCTCCATGACGGGCGCGTCGAGATGGACAGCAACTTCGTCGAAAATCGAATCCGGCCGATCAAGCTCACAGCGAAAAACGCGCTGTTCGCCGGCCATGACGAGGGCGCGCGCTCATGGGGCCGTGTCGCCAGCCTCATCGAGACCTGCAAGATGAACGGCGTCGAGCCTTACGCCTGGCTCAAGGACACGCTGGAGAAAATCGCCGCGGGCCACCCCAACAGCCGCATCGACGAACTCCTACCCTGGAGCTCCAAGCCGCCGTCAAGCTGAAAGCTGGGTGCCTCTCCCACACCGCTTACTATGCAACCTAAGAACTTGTCTCACGTATGCCGCGCCGCGCACTTTGAATAGTCCGCGAGCACCCGCGTAGGCGCAGTTCTCGGCTGCGAGGCGCTGTCCCGCCACGACGCCCTTGATTATATTGGTTGCTCGCAAGTCAGCGGCCCCACGACAGTTCGTGAGCATCCAATCGATCAAGCCGATGCTCACCATGTCTCCGGATCCACATGTGTCCGTTACTGACTTAGCGCGCACTGCTTCGCACCACACCTCTGAATCCTCATCAGTCACCTCAAGTCCGGACGCTCCATGGGTAACGATTCTAACGCATCCGGTCCGCAAATGCTGGAGATGGTCGTCAATCCGGTCAGCCGAGTACTTGAGGATCGAGACCATCTTGAGCGCCTCATTAAATTGTGTGCCTTCCTCAACGTCCGAAGGCTCAAAAAAAATAGTGGCTCCCGCCAACCAAGCGGTCTTCATTGCTTCAAAGATACTCTCGGAGAGACGATCCGCGTAAAATATGGAGCACTGAGTCAGAACTGGAGCGGCAGAACCCAATTCTACTTCCCCAATTGACTGATAACGGGGCAGCTCCGCGTTTGTAACAGGGCAGGCGAAGCTGAAACCGTGTTGACCAGAGCACGTGTCGATCTGCTGAGTCACGACAGGGGAGCGGAGATCCGAGCGACGATGGATATACTCCACCATTGCTCCTGCCCGCGAGAATTCAGTAATCAGTTGCTCGCCCTCGTCGTCGTTGCCGAGCGCGAGCACCGGAGCAACATGGCGGTGAAGCATAGCGAGCGAAACCAGCACATTCCCGCACGAGCCGCCCAAAGCTTCCTCGGCGAGGTCGCCGTCGGCATAGATGCGGTCGAGCACGGCAAAGCCGGTCCCAGCAACGTCGACCGGGTCATCATGATATTTGCTCTTCACCGCCATGTTCACTTTATGTGCTATTTTGTTAGCGTTTGTCCAGTGTGAGAGCTTCGATATCGAGACAGAACTTCCCAGCGGCTGATGGTACCAGAGCGCGGAGGATCTCGAGAAGTGCATCCGGTCCGGTGAGATGGTGACCGAACAGCGACCAGCATCCGTTCGGCATATCACAGACTTCGCCGACACTGATACCGTAGGGATTTGACAATAGGGTGTTGTCATTTCCATGACGTGACCCGCTGTCGCCAATGCAGAGCACGGCCAGGCCCTCATCGAGTTGGTCTGCGACAACACATACAGCCTTGAGCTTGTCTGCGTGAGCCACAACAAGATCGAAGCTGTGGCCTGATCGATCTATGCGGACGCGTCCATCGCTGACGGCGGAGCATTCCTGTGCATCAAGGGCAAACCGTTCGGGACTTAACAGATCGCCCCTTTGCAGGCTAATTTGCACACCCGACTCGGGCCTCTCGAACTTCCGGAAGAGATCCTGCCTCATTTCCATCCACTCGATTGCTTCGTCGATCCCATCGTCCGGAGGGGGTCGATGCCTTTTTATATCCACGTCCAGCGTCGTAATATAGCCGCCATTGTAGTAGCCCATCGTCACCGCTGGATGGATAGAATCGTCGAGAACCGCACGTAAGTCCTCGCCGGCAGAGCCTCCCCGACCGGTGGCTACACCTAGCTTAAGCCCCGCGCGATGCAGACGTTCGATCTCTTCGACCAACGCTGCGCGAGGCGGAGAGTAGCGGTCTTTGGTGCTGACGATCGTCCCGTCGTAGTCGAAAACGAGGCCGCCGAAAACCGCTTCGCCGAGCTTCCGAAGCCACTTTTGCTCAGCGTCGGCTAGAGACACCTCTGAATGGTCACGATCATCATGGACGAACATCGCCGAGCGCTTCTGGCGAACCGAGGATGGGAGACTTGCAGAAATCTGTTGAAGGGCGTCGCTCTCGTACATAGCCAGCCCGAACTGGCCGATGCCAGGCTTCCCGGGATCGACGCCAATTGTCGACCCCATAGCTTCGACGAGCACCATACCCTTAACGATACCAACGGCATTAGCAAAGCGCCCGCAGTCATCGAAGTCGACCTGGAGCTGTCTCTGTGTCTGAGGGAACACAGACTCAAGTGACCGCCACGCCCCACGACTGTCCCGTCCCGTGAGTGCAAGGATGAGGGAACGGTCGCCATGATGATGTAGCCAAGAGTGGCGTCCGTGCCCAAAGTTCCGAAAGTCAGTATTTTGCACCGCGCAAATACCCGTTTCCCAAGCAGATGTCTCCAGCAGCACCGAGACGGCGCGTAGCTGAGGATCGGCCAAAACTATTAGTGTGTCTTGTTGCTCAAGCGCCTCGAACATCTTGCGGTACTTAGCCCGGGTCGCAAGAGCAAGGACGCTGCTGATTCTATTGGTGAAGCGCGGGAGCAAGTTCCGACCTACGATTTCGTCCGCGACCCGGTCTGCAGACATCAGGAGAGCACCGACCGTGGCCACGAGCGAATGAGTGGCCAGATAGCCATCCTTCGCCTCTGCAACCGGAACAACATGAACACGCCCCCCCTCAGCGGAAGTGTTCTTTGCAGCGAGGCCATCGGGATTCCGTGTTACCATATGGATAGACGCGGGTCTGCGCGAGGCTACCGCACGTGCCACCGCGACGACATCCGGATTTTCCGCTCCTGCCGTGAAAAGCCACACGTCCCAATCAGAGATCTCCGCAGAGCCCAACACGAAATCCATTGGCGTCTGCACCAGTGTCGGACCGTGCGAAAGCGTCTCCCGACAACGGGCGAAAAATTCTGCCGAAATCACGGATCCACCGGAGCCCACAGCGACCGCTGGTCGTTGGCGTCCTGCCCTGAGCGCCGCCTCAAGACCGGTCGTATCAAGGTTCGCTAGCATCTCTACCGTTTCCGGGAGGCGGTCGATTTTCTCGGTGAAGCGGGTCTTCATTCGTCCTCCACCTCAACCACCGCACCGTAGCCGCCATAGGCAGGACCGGAGAGCAGGACATGCACCATCATGTCAGGCGGGTCATCTTCAGCGTCCGCGGCCCCATCGTACTCGTATCGGACGGTCTCAAGGTATTGAACGGTTAGATCGTGCTCGATCGCCGCCATGAGCGCACCGGTCGCCATAACCTTACTGCCTACGGGTGACAGAACAATGTGCGGCTCGAATATCCCGTCGACCGTGCGGTCGTATCGCTGCTTGAGTGTCGTGAGCATCCGATAGCAGTCGAGAGGATTCCGTTCGGACACATAAACAAGGTCGCGAGGGTCCACCTGCCACTCGTTGACCAGTTCGTTCTCGTATTCTTCGATCAGGCTATCGGCTCGCCGCGGATCCCGGGCGGGGAACGGCAGGACAGGACAGACTTTGTAGCAGTCCCCCAATGCCAATCCGATTCTAGCGAGCGCCGCTTTCCGTCCCTTTGCGAGCTGTGGGATCCATATCTGCGCGGCATCGAGGACGCCGGCTAGGTGGCCGGAGCCCGCAAATCCCTTCACGGGCATCGCCGTTTCGGCGGGCTCACTAGCGATGCGCGCGTCGAGCTCAGGATTCGAGACTACAAGAATGTGGAATGATCGATCCGGCATCGCTTCGCAGTCGGCAAGCAATATTTTCGCAGCAGGGAATCCTACGCCGATCGAGAGCGCGCTCATATCGAGCACAACGTCCGTAACGCTCTCGTCGATCTCTTCCTCGCTTAGAAGCGCCGCAATTCCTGAACCGCCGACGGCAGCTCCGTCATCACCGAACACTTTGACGTACTTGACCTGAGAAGTCGGAACGATCTTCCGGAGATCCGCCTCGTTGACGTTTGCAGCTTCGATCAGATTTGCGGCAGGTTTCCCTCGGTCCTCCCGAATGAAACACGCCTCGAGTCGGTCGCCAAGTATATCCGCCAGCATCTTTGCGATGTGCTGAGATCGAGGATCGAAGCCCGCCGCGGCAACCAGAAGACACCGACGACGCTCCTCGCCGAAATAGGACCCCACAAAGCCGGGGACCTCTTTGTCGAAGTGAGTAATGCAATTGATCCAGTGAGGGCGACTCACGCTAAGAGCCCAATTCGTTGAGATGCGAAACGCGCTTTTCGAGAAAGCCGCCCCGCTTAAACGTGAGTCCGTGCGCCAAGCAAACAATTCCTGAAAGCTCGATCAGGCACCACGACCTGCCGCCTTGTCCGTAGTCGCGCCTGACGGTTATCGCGCCATTGGCAAGAGCGTGCTTGAGCACAAGGGCGAGATCGCTCTCTTGGGCGAGCAGTTCCTTCATCTCGTCCTCCGGTACGGCGATCGCATTCGCGCCGGCACCCAGCCTTGCATTGGAGGTAAGCGAGACTCTTAGGCACTCTTCGGCGATCGAGTCGACCAATTTGCGCACTCGTCCGGCGAAGGCAAATGACCATCCGTCCATGATAGCTCTCGCTTTCTCAACGAGTGCTCCCTCTTGCGTCGCTGCGGTGAGCGCCAGCGTTTGGTTGCGAATCGCGCGCGTCTCCATTCGCGCGACGAGAGCACCGGTGAATTGCAGGAACAACTCAGCGTTCTGGTTGCTCGCGTCACACAGATCGTTGACCCCATAGTGGAGCGGGCGCTTGTGTGTATGGTGCAGATGCAGCCTCGCTCCTTCGGCGACACCAGAGTTCGCTTTCAACGGCGATTTGGGGTCTGGATCGAAGGTCTCGAAGAACGAGGGTGTAGCGTGCTGCACCCGATTTGCGTACCGGTGAAGCAAAATGCGAATCATCACCAGCCTCACCTCCTCCGCCTTGTCGTACGAGTCAGTACCAGCAAGGTAGCCTTCGACGAGCTTGGCGATCTCCTCTCGACGCGCGTCTTTGATGCCCAACTTCCTCTGGTCGCTGTCGACGCCAGTCGTAAGTTCTCTGACGCGGCCCGGCGGGAGAGCGGGCGCCTCACCAGGTAAAAGCGATTGGATGTCCGTCGCGTTTCGGTTCTTCAGCGCCGGTACCAGCGGGAGGTACCGATTCGCCATGTCAAGCGCCATCGCTCGGAACTGGCGGCGCTCGATGCCACGTTCGGCCACACCCTGCATTCTAATATCGATGAAATCTCGCCCCGTAGCCAGGTTGTGCGTTTCTTGGCGACCCGGCGCGGCGAGGACAGCGCCCGGTGCTAGGGCATCCAGCCGCATCATCAGCCAACGGCCGAAGCGAATTTCGCGCCGTGAGAGAGCCGCAAGCATCTCGGCTCGTTGATCTGGATGAAGGGCGTGAACGTCGTCAAGTATCACCAGCGGACTAAGCGAGATAATCCCTCCCTGCCATTCCATTTCGACCTTTCTGATGGCCTCGAACGGCTGGTACGGTGAGGTGGCTACTAGCGGTAAATCCTCGATCTTGGGTGGACGCAGCCCGGCAGCGATCGAGTAAATTGCCTTCTGAACCTCTAGAGCGCGCGCGCGGATGCCCTCTCCGTCGAGACCTCCGATTTGCTCTATCTGCGCCTCAGAAGCGTCGCGCGCTACGAAGCGTAATTCGCCGAGACTTCGTCGCTTATTTGCTGTTAGGTTGCGAATCAAGCCGAGCATGGTCCGCGCCTGGACTAGCCAGAGCGCGAGCTTGGTCTTCACGGCGTCTTCATACGGAAGCTCCCAAAAGTCGCGGTAGTCCGACTCCATCGGCACCCGCACGGCGGCAACGTTGGGCTGGCCGGCGGCTAGGAAGCCTGCATCACCAAGCGCAGAGGCAAGTTCGCGATTTGTCGAGCTGGACAGATCCCGAAGAATTGCTTCAACCATACTGAACTCAGCGAGCTTCGCGAGCATGGTTTTGCCGCTACCCGGCTCCCCAATGATGCGGACAGGGAGCTCGAACATTTGGTCCTTATAGGGGTTTTTTGCCAAAAAGGTCGTGAGCGGCGCTGGACTCACGATGGCTAGAAAGGATGCATCGTCGCGGACGTACTCAGTAGCGCGTCGGAGAAACGGGTTTACCACAACATCAGCCGTGTCGGTCGCGTCGGCGGAACAGCGGTCGCATTGCATGGCCGCACTTTCCGTTCGTCTAGGCCCAGAGCAGAGAGATGCTGTTATTTGGGGTGTTGTGTTCAAGGACGAGCGGTAGTGCGCAGTATGCGTAGCCATGGCGCATGTCGTTCTGTCCGGCCTCATCACAGTGCTTTTTTAAACGCTGATACAGTTGATCGTCGTAGTACGCATCGCACACTGGCAACATCGGATCCCCGTCGCCAGCCGTCATCTTTAGGCCCTGAGGAAGTCGTATTCCCTCCGTAATCTCGACCCGAGTAAATGAACACTCGGCCCATTTCTCACAGGCCTCCGCCACACGGCATTCTAGCGTCTCCCGAGCCTGTTGCGTCGAAACGTGATGATGAATATGGAGTGTATAATCGTTCGAAATCGGAAAATCATCCTTAAGTTCTCCGCGCGCATTGCAAAGAACGTTATTAAACTTCTGCAGTTTACCCTTCCACTTGCCCTCAACGTTGCGGATGAAGGTGGTTCCTGAAGCGGTGAAATCGTCAATTAAATAGACATTGTCGAAGCGGGCTTTTTCACCTTGCTCTTTCCGCAGATGGTTCCCGAGATCCACCCACTTCTCCATCCCGATGTCGAGCATGGGAACTACTTGGTCCTGAACGAGCCGACCGGAATTTGAGCGTCGCAGAATGTCGACCCGGCTGCCGTCGCTTAGCCCAATGAATAGGCAGCGGCGGAGCAAGCGGTTGAACGCGTTCACGCCTTTCGGATTACCCCAAACCTCGTAAGGCTTAATGTCTGTCTCGACTGCCGCCGCCCTGCGCAGGTACGGAGTCACTGTCTCTGGGATAAGCATCTCGATTAACCGCTGCATCTCGGCCTCCGAGATGTATACGAGTCGGTTCCTCACGAATGAATAAGCGGTAATCCTATCTTCCTTTGAGAACTGACGCAGCCAAGTGACCAAACTCTCGAGAAACCCGATCCCTGCCCTGAAATCGGAATAGCCGTCGTACTTCACCGAGGACATCAGCCGGAGCCATGAATATTCGCGCGTCGCTCGATCATTGTCCCAGCCCATAACCTCTGCGATCAGATTGAGCACAAGTTTGTTGATCATCGCGATACGCTACCTCGTCTCGCCGGCTTGGCATTGGTGCTTCTTCGCGGGGGCAATAGGCGTATCTGATGCCTTATCGTCAATCCAGCGTCTCTCTCCAAAGTCGCCAAGTGAAATTCCGAACCGCTCAAGGCGCTGCCCCCAACAACGACGGAAAGCGCGGCGCCTACCCTGACACCACCTAACCGGCAAGAGCATCGAGCGGCCGAACGATGTCCTCCTTGCTCTCAAGCGGCGGATGATGGCTCGCTGCCTTCCTCATCGCGGACCCGCTCTCGTGACCGGTGCAATTCTTGAGAGCAGCGGCAACTCTGGCTCGGCCGCGCCCTCCTGATAGGAGCGAACAATGTCGCTCACGGCGCGGCGTACAACCCAAGCGACAGAGACATCCTCCTTACGAGCAATCTCGGTGAGGACTGTGTAGTCCCCTGCGTCCAAACTTATGGAGAGACGGGCTGTCTTACGGTTTCCGCGAGGTCGCGCCATAAGGACATGTTACTTGCACCAGTTTACACCACGCAAGGGGAATTCGCCGCGCACCTCCTTACGTCAGGCCAGTGGACAGCTGACCCCGTTGTTCTGCGCCAGGATTCGACGCCGATCAGGTTGCTAACCCCTTGATCCTTTAGGACTTTGTGGGGTTAGTTTCCAGCACTGAACAACACGCGAAACGCGACAGAGTCGTGCGGCGGGTTGGCGCCCTGCGACGGGCGCCCTTCAGTCGGCCGTGCCCGGATCATCGTCAAGCAACTCCATCTGCTTCAACAGACCTGCCTCCAGTCTCGGTCCGGCCCATTCCGATGCCTGCGTCATCCAGCTGGTCTCCACCGGCGAGGCGCTGCTCGACCGGCGCATCGCCGAGATCCCGGTCTCGGAATGGGACGACCTCTGCGTCGACCTGACGCCGCGGGAAGCCTGCCTGGAGTATCTGGCGCACGCCTTCCCGGTGCAATTGCAGGAGCCTTTCACCGACGACGACGGCAACCTGATGAGCCGGCCGGTGTCCGACGCCGACGGCAACCCGGTCCTGTGCCGCGAAGCCGTGGCCGCACGCGACGCGCTGATCGAGAAGCTCGCGGCCCTGCCGCCGGTACAGGCGGCGCTGGACCGGATTCTGCACCGCTTCGGCGACGACGCCGTCGCCGAGGTCACCGGCCGCTCGCGCCGGGTGCTGCGGATCGCCGATTCGTCCGGCGAGCGCCTGGCGCTGCGCAACCGTCCGGCCTCGGCCAATCTCGCCGAGACCGCCGCCTTCATGGCCGGCGAAAAGCGCATCCTCGTCTTCTCCATGGCCGGCGGCACCGGGCGCAGCTATCACGCCGATCTCGGCTGCGGCAATACCAGGCGGCGGATCCACTATCTGCTCGAACCGGGCTGGCGGGCCGACCAGGCGATCCAGGGCCTGGGCCGCACCCATCGAACGCACCAGGCTTCCGCGCCCCTGTTCCGCCCCGTCACCACCGATGTGAAGGGCGAGCGGCGCTTCATCGCCACCATCGCCCGGCGGCTCGACAGCCTCGGCGCCATCACCCGCGGACAGCGCGACAGCCAGACCGCCATGGGCGGCGGCGACGCCACCCTGTTCCGGGCCAGCGACAATCTCGAGAGTCCCTACGCCAGGGCGGCGCTGCGCCAGTTCTACGTCGCGCTGTGGCGCGGCAACATTGCGGGCTGGTCCCTCGACCGCTTCACAGAGGCCACCGCGCTGAAGCTCGTCCACGAGGGCAATCTCAAGGAGGATCTGCCGCCGATGCCCCGGTTCCTCAACCGGCTGCTCGCCTTGCCCATCGACGAGCAGAACGACCTGTTCGGCGCGCTCGAATCCCGCATCGAAGCCAATATCGAACAGGCCATCGAGGCCGGCACCCACGAGCAGGGCGTCGAGACGATCCGGGCGGACTCGCTCTGCCTCGCCTCGCGCGAGGCGGTTCATGTCCACGAATCGTCGGGCGCCGCCACCGAACTGGTCGAGATCGTCCGGCGCGACCGGCTGGTGCCGCTGACCGCCGACGGCGCCCTCGCCCTGCGCGAGGGACGGCCGGTCGTCAACACCCGCTCGAAGCGCGCCGCGGTGGTTCTGCCCGCGCCGTCGCGGATGTTCGAGGACGGCGGCGTCCAGGCCCGGGTCCGCCTGATCCGTCCCGCCGCCCGCGAGGCCATGGCCGCAGCCGAGCTTGCCGCCTCGAACTGGGAGGATGGAGATGGGGATCGCTGGCGCGCGTTGTGGGATGCCGAGATCTCGGCGCTGCCGAGCCACACCGAATCGCGCCTGTGGCTGGTCACCGGCCTGCTGCTCCCGATCTGGGACCGCCTGCCGGACGAAAACATGCGGGTGCGCCGGCTCACGACCGACGCCGGATCGGGTCTGGAGTCTGCCGGGGAATGCCTGCTCGGCCGGGTTCTGACCCCCCAAGCAGGCCGAGGCCTTCCGCGCCGCCTTCGGGCTGGTCGGCGGGTCGATCATGAGCCCGGCCGAGCTGCACGAGGCAATCCTGATGCGCAGCGCGTCCTTCGATCTCGCCAACGGCTGGCGCCTGGCGAGGCGGCGCGCGATGGGCGCCGACCGGGTCGAGATCGAGGGGCCGGGCGCCTCCGACACCGCGGCCCTGTAGCGCGTGGGCTGCACGGTCGAGATCGTCTCCTGGCGCACCCGCATCTTCGCCCCGGATCCCGGTCTCCTCGAACGCGTCATCCAACGCTGGCCGCTCGCTGCCTGAACCCGTCGCGTGATGCGTATAGCCGGCCTGCCGTCCGCCGCGCGGCCCGCCGACCGCTATCCACGGCCGTGCCGGCTCCGCCAGCGTACGTACCGCCGGGCGGCCGTCGTATGTGCCGCCGTCCCGCGCCGGGGGCGGCGCGTTTCACTCACAGAAGGGAGCTTTACATGACTGCACAGACCCTGCCGGACGAACCGAACTACGCGTTCTGCCCAAGCTACGAGCTCGGCGACGAGCCGCAACAGATCCGTATCGTCTTCGAGGGCATGCCGGGCTACGTGCCTACGGCCCTCATCGCCTTGGGCCTCGCCGATGCCGAGCGGCTGTGCGACCGCATGAACGCCAGACTAGGACACACGAGAGAAGACTGGACCGCGCTCGCCGCCCGTTCCATGCGTGCCGGGGGCACAGAGAACGAAACCGGCTCCCGACACTGAACCGGATGCGGCCCGCATTGCTGCGCGCCCGGCCCGCCAACCGCCGCATTCAGCACCGCCTTCGCCGCCGCCCGCGCTGCGCGAACCTCCATTCCGGCCGCCATGACCGTGAGGGCCGGAGGCGGGGCAGGACTGCCGGGCGCCGTCGCCCTCCGAACCCGCATCCTGCATGACCATGCGCATGCCCTCGCCCCGTCATCGTCCTGCCGATCCGGGCGCTATGCCGCCGGGTGCGGTTCTCCGAACGCCCGAGGGCAATCCCCGGGCTGAAGCCTCTCCCTGGAGCCGGAGAATAGCGTTCGCGGGGCGAACGCCCGGGAGAGGGGAGGGAGAGGGTCTCCCTCGCGCAGGCCGGGCACGGCAAGCAACAAGGGAGGCACGGCCATGTTCGGAACCAATTACGACCTGGAAGAAACCCTGACCGGCAGCGACCTGCTCGCCGAGATCGGGCTCCACCCCGGCACCGTCCGGGACGTCATCGACGACGACCGCGCCAGGCGCTGTCCGGACCCCCGGGATGCGGCCGGCGGAGATCCTCTCACCGTCACCGCCGCGCTGACCGCCGGAATGGAGTGAGAGGAGGCCTTGAGGGAAGTGAACGGAAGGGACCGGGGAGGGAGGACCCCGGCCTCTCGACGCTCGTCAACCATCGTCATTAACCAGGAAGGAGAACCATCATGAGCTTCGGACTGAATCGCGTAGAACTGATCGGCCGCCTCGGCGCCGACGTCACCGTCAATCACCTCTCCAGCGGCGGCCGCGTCGCCAACATGAGCATCGCCACCGACGAGTCGTACATCAACAGGTCTCGTGTTTCATGATGCACCTTGTTCGGTCTGTGGGATTTGCCGGGGGATCCGGTGATCGTGCTGTTCCCTCGCAGACCGGAGTTGGAGTGAAGCAAGGCAAGGGTGAACGGAGAAGGGGGCGGA
>MKWU01005736.1_pt1 | contig 13217 bp, 12 predicted proteins | sample 809101 | NCBI WGS metagenome assembly MKWU01 (sample SAMN05860141, study PRJNA318959) | sponge metagenome | host: Aplysina aerophoba | place: Slovenia: Piran, Adriatic Sea, Gulf of Piran | collected 2013-05-07 | reverse complement strand
TAAGCCGATGGTTTGGTTAAAGCGGATGGCCTCGGCCAAGGCCAGTTGCAAGTAAGCCGGATACGTGCCGATGTGGGCGAACTTGTGGATCGAGTCGGAGGCGTACCCAGCGTCGCCGAACAACGGCCACACCTTGTCGATGTTTTCTTTTTTGATGTACAGGATGCCCGTGCCCAGCGGTGCCAACATCCACTTGTGCAGACTCGCTCCGTAGTAATCGCAGTGTAGGTCGGGGATTTTGTCGGCTAGATGGGCAAAGGAGTGGGCACCATCGACGATGACTTCCACCCCCTGCTCGTGGGCCATGTCGCAGATTTCGCGCACGGGCAGCACTTGGCCAGTTAAATAGACGATGTGGGAGACGAGGATCACTTTGGTGCGCGGCGTAATGGCCTTTTTGTAGGCCGCGACGATCTCGTCATTGTCCATGGAGGTGATGGGCAGGTCGAGCACCTTGTTGACTATGCCTTCGCGGGCGGCGCGCTGCTCAAACGCGACCTTCATGCTGCCGTATTCGTAGGTTCCCCACAGGGCCTGGTCCCCGGGTTGCAGCTTCAGGCCCATGATGACGATGTTGAGCGATTCGGTCGTGTTGCGCGTCAGGAGGATTTCTTCGTCCGAGCAACCGGCAAAGCGCGCTAGCAATTGATGCATCTCGCGGGTGTCGTCCACCAGTTGTCGCCGCATGTAAAACGAGGGGATTTCGTTGATGGCGCGGGCGTTTTTGCACACCTCATCGACCCCGGCTTCTGGCTGCGGACTGAAATAGCCGTTCTCAAAGTTGATAAACTGGGGCGACAAATTGAACGCCCCGCGCACGCTGTACCAGAATTGTTCGTCTAATGCACTGGCCTCTGGCAAGGCTGGGCCGAGGCGTTCAGTGGCCGCGTGGACCTTTTGCAGGCTGTCAGAGGCCCATATAGATGCCGCGGCTGCGCCGAGCGTGAGGTTGCCGGCCTTTTTAAAAAAGTCTCTTCTCGAATCTGCCATTTCCGTGCTCTGTGTGTTGTGATTAGTCATGGGTAGAAGCTAAGGGGCCAAAAGCCGCGTGGCGGCGTCTTCAGGGCTGAGGTGGGGGATGGAGCGGTTGAGGAAGGTTGCGAGGAGTTGGGCCGGCGTTAGGTCGGTGGTGTCAATGGCGAATTTGCGGCGGATCCAAGAGGCCCGCACCTCTTGCTCGAAGCGATCTAGTATTTCCGGAACGTCTTCGGCGGGGACCAATGAGTGCGGATGTGGGGTTGCGGCCATGCGGGCGCTGATTGTTTCGGGCGCGGCGTACAGGTGGACGAGTATGGTGTCGTCGGGCATGTCTGGCTCGTATTCGCGGATGTCGATGTCGATGTCCGGGTAATAGTATTTGGGGCCGTACACCTTTTCCTCAATGTGGAAGCCACCCAACAAAATGTCTCGGTAGCGGTGCAGCAAGCGCACGTGATAGACGATTTGGAACCGCTGGAACCGCTCCTTGATGGCCGGCAGCATGGCCAGCATGGCTAGCTGCTCCTCGTCGCTGAGGTGATAGGCGTCGGGGATGGTAAAATGGTCGTCGAGGTGGTGGCTAATTCCGCGACTCAGCCCCCATTGATGTAACTGATCGACGAGGGTGCTGACGCCCGAGTATTCGCAGCCGACGGCAATGACGCGCATGAGCATATCCTTTGGAATGTCGTGAGGTGAACTGAACACTATACTGGCCCCACAATCCTCTGTCAAATTTGTCGCCGAAGAACGAGCATAGGAGTAATCGGCACTGTATATTGGCAATTATCTTAATACACGACAGTTTACGCATGGGCATTGAGGAATAAGATGTTTCGACTCCGCTTCGCTCTGCTCAACATGACAACATGAGGCCCTGTCATGCTGAGCAGAGCGAAGCATCCCATACCGCTCTGCTGTCGTGTACTTAGCTTTGGCACTCAACTTCTTAGAAAGGAAGCCTTATGGCAGATTTAAAAGTAGCGGTCATCGGCTGCGGCGGCCATGCCCAGTCGCACTTTCGCATGATTGCCGAAGAATCGCGGCTGCGCTTGGTGGGCATTGCCGAACTGGACGAGGAGCGGCGGCAAAAAAATCAGACCGAATGGGGGCCGGAACGCGCCTTTGCCGACTATCGAGAGATGCTCGATGTCTGCCAGCCGGACGTAGTGCACGTGGTCACTATGCCCGGCCACTTGCTGCCCATTGTGCTCGATTGCTTGGAACGCGGGTTGCACACTTCGGTGGAGAAAGCGCCAGGCATGACCGCGGCCGAGACCGCGCAGATGGCCGAGGCAGCCCAGCAGAGCGAGGGCAAGGCGCTGGTGTCTTTTAACCGGCGTTACTTTCCCCAAGTGCTAGCCGTGCGGCAGCGCATCGAGGCGGCCGGCGGCGCGGTGCATTGCGCTGCCACGTATAACAAGCCGGTGACCCTGTTGGGACCGGCGACACCCGATCCGGTGGCGACGCCATTCACCACGTCGATCTGCTGCGCTGGCTGGCTGGCCGCAGCGCCGAGGCAGCGGCCATTCCGGTGGAGGTACAGGGGATGGTGCAAGACGGCGAGCGGCTTGGATGCCACCGCCACAACGCTGTGGTGCGTTTCGATACGGGTACCTTCGGCACCATGATGAGCCACTACGGCGTGGGCTATCGCATTCAGCGGGCCGAGGTACACGGCGAGGATTTGTCGGTCTATCTAGATATGACCCGAGGGCCGCGAGTGGAAGGCTATGACAAGGGGGAGCCTTTTACCGTAGAGGCCGAGGAGATCGAAGCAATGGGTGGGGTCGGCTTCAACGAGGTCGTCCACTTTGTCGATTGCATCTTAGAGGATCGCACGCCGTGGTCGCACTTGGACGACGCTGTGCATACCATGCGCTTGTGCGAGGCCGTTCGCAGGGGGCATCAGGGGGTGTTGTAGAGATATTTAGATGAATATATCTCGCACCGGCAGGGTCCAGTTCGGCACTACTTCGCCGCCGTCGAGTACGTCGTCGATGGTCAGGATGCGGATGTCGCTCTGCGAGTAATACAAAGCGACCGTTTGGGTGCTTGGATTGACGACTACGACTAAGCGGGTGCCAGCATTGAGCCAATCGGCGATCTTGTCCTGGACCTCGGCGTGGGTATCTCCCGGTGAGATGACCTCGGCCGCTAAGTCGGGGGCACCGGGCCAGAAGCCCTCGGTTTGGCCTACCTCTTCGACCCGCTCGCGCCGGATGAAGGCCACGTCTGGGGCACGCACTACATCGGGATCTTCGGCCAGTTTGAAGCCGGTTTCGGCCGCATAGACGGTGCCTAGGTTATGCGTCTTTACGTGTTGGAAAAGCGGCCCTGTCAAATTGAGCGCGATTCTGCCGTGTTGGTGGCCGGCTGGACTCATTTTTACCAATTCTCCTCGGACCAGTTCATAGCGGAAGCCATCGTCCTTCATCTGCAACAACTCGTCGGCGGTGATCAAATCGGTGGTCGTCATGGGAATCTCCACAGGGCAGGTAGGGGAAGGATGATGTTATACGACGGGCCTACTCGTCGGCATCTAACAGGCTCCTGAAGGCTTCGAAAGTGGGAATCTGGATGGCCGCCCGATGCAACTGCTTGAGGCGCTGCACATCCTCGATAGCTTCAATGCGGCTGGCCAACTGTTGCACATCCTCCGGCTGAAAGCGCAGGGCCAGCACATCGAGGATAAATTCTCGGCCTACCTGCTCGCGCCCCTGCTCAATGCCCTGCTCGGCAAAATGCTGAATAACCGACGATTCGTACATGATGTCCTCCGGGATGATGCGTTGAATGGTTTGATAATCATACACTAAACCGCTCAGAATGGCCAAATCCGTCAGAAAATTGGCCTTGGTCGCCGCCGCCATCGGCAGGGCCTCAGCCCGCTGCATACACTGCCGCAACCACGGTGCGGCAGCCAGTCCTTCTGGCGACCGCATCAACGACGCGAACGGCAACAAGCCCGTATAGCCCCCGTCGAGAATGGCTTGCCCGTCCAACTCGCTCAGCCGAATCACCTTGTATTGGATAACCACCCGATAGCTCGGCCGATCTTGCACGTACTCGCCGCGATCGTGGCGTCCGGCGTCCGGCCGCAGGTAGATGACATGGGAATAAACCGGCAGGCCGTACTGTTCCAGCATCCGACCCATATAGCCAGCCATCCGCAGCGGCATGGCCGAATGGGTGCTATTGGTCGTTTGAAATTCGTGATGCACCAACGCTTCGGTACCGTCGATACGTACGCGCATAAGGCTGTCCATCCGATGCGTCTCTACAGTGGGTTGCTCCGTATCGAGCACTTCGAGCACCTCGACGTCGTCTTGGGCTAGCGTGAAGCGGGCGAAGTCTTGCGGATAGGTCTGAATGAGGGCCTTGGAAATCGCGTCAAATTCTGCCATAGAGGCCGTAGATCCTTGGGTCAATTTAGGAATTAGAGCGTACCAAGCCGTCCGAACTGGAGGGGACGGTTGGGGCCATTCGTAATTCCTAATTGCAATATCCATGCCAAGGCGGCAGCACAGCGGGGAGGACGGAGACGTGTGGGGTTCGATTGTATAGGATACAACCCATGAATGAGACCTTTAGGGACTAGCCGACCCGGAAGTCTAAAAAATGCAAGCGTCGCCAACGCAACCACTGTTTTATGGTCGTGTATGCCGATCTGGCCGGCGCGGGCGGCGTCGCGCTCGGCGTCGCCAACGCAACCACTGTTTTATGGTCGTGTATGCGGCCTGTCGCTTAGAGCGCCCTGCACGTTGAGCAGCCGCTGCTATCAGTCCTTTCAATTATATATAGTGCTGGTGCCTCTTTTTCTTGATTAATCCGAAGGAACCCGACCAAACAGAGTTCGCGCCGCTAGGCTGGCTTCAGCGTCCAGAAGCACGTGATGACAGGATTCATTCTATTTGTCTTGACAAATATATAAATATACAGTAATTTATTTTCTATAAGCGTCATACATTCTATTTGTCTTGACAAATATATAAATATACAGTAATTTATTTTCTATAAGCGTCATACATGCAAACTATTAAGGAGGTCTAGCCATGCAAACCATGCAAATCGATCCTGCTCGTCTTCTCGAACTACGCCAGAGGAAAAAACTCTCTCGCCCCCAGCTTGCTGAAATGTCTGAAGTCAATGAGCGGACGATTCAGCGCTTAGAGAAAGAACCGCAGCCATCCCGAAAGAAAACTCTGGAACGCTTGGCCAAGGCACTCGGCGTAAAACTGGACGTGCTGACCGGCGAGGAGCCGCTTCCCGAGTCCAGTAAGGTGCCCGACTCCGAGCGCGTCCAAATCGGCGCACAGATCGCGCCAAAGGCCCGACTCGCCTACGACCTCATCAAACGCCGGTATGGCGTCAGTGCCACCGAGATCATTACCATGGCACCGCTCTTCTTTGCGCTTCTGGCTGAGGGAAGTCTCGCTTGGCGGCGCGAGAAATTGAAAGAATTAAAAGAAGGTATTGATCGTTTAAAGCAGATTGACGGGTTCTGGCGTGAGTACAATGTCCACCTATTTGCCTTGACAGTCGATAACAATGATATCGAGACAGAAAAGGATTCCATCGCCAAGGCCGATCTGTTCGGCGAGCATTTGTTAGGCTGTATGACGTATGATCTTGATCCCTCCACAGACAACCCATTCGCTAGCTATTTGCGCCAGTTAAAAGATGAACTGGACATCCCCGGCGTCGTCGATGTGGACAGTGGCCATCCTATGTTCGGATCGCCGTTACGATTCCCCGCCTACGACATCTGCCGCGACGAGCTCGACCGCATAGCCAACAACTCTGACTCTGTCAAGGATCAGAAGAAGAAGATAAAGGATCTGGAGAAGGGGATGAAGGATCTGGAAAAAGAGATAAAGGAAAAAGGCGAAAAAATAAAAGAAATGGTAAGGACAGAAACCTATCCAGAAGGCGTTTCCGAGAAGGAGTACTTGAAGCTCATCGGGGAGGCCTGGAAGGAGGAGAAGGAGGTCTGGAAGGAACTGGGCCACTTAGGGGAGAAGCACATGGAGGAACAGAGTCGCTTAGAAATGATCATCAAAGAGGAGAGGGATCGCATTACTTCCTTAAGCGACACTATCATGTACCCAGAAGGTGACTCAAAGGACATAGAGGAAGCTGACTCTCAAAAGACCAATTCCAACATTGAAAAAGGAGGCGACGACCAATGATCGACATTAGCTATACTCGCCACGCCGAGACGCGAATGCAGCAGCGGGCCATTCGCGAAAGGGATATTCCGCTCATTATTGAGTTGGGAACGCAGGTTGACGACGAGACTTGGATTTTGCTCAAGCGGGATGTCGCCCGAGAAATCGACATCCGCAAGCGGGAGATCCAAAAGCTGGAACGTCTAGCGAATTGCAAGGTCGTGATGCTCGGCGAGCATGTCATCACCGCCTATCCCTCACGGCCAGCGGATCAGAAACGAACACTACGCCGCGGACGGCAGAAGGGGTTGGCGAAATGACGACGGAAATGAACACAGGCCACGACATGCTGTGCCGCCATCGTCGGCAGGAGATATTGTAGGCCGTCATGATTAAACTGCGCCCCTATCAGCAAGACCTGCTACAGCAGGTTCAGACCGCTCTGGCCGCCGACGCCAAAGCGCGGGTGATGATGCAGTTGCCCACCGGCGGCGGCAAAACCATTATCGCCGGGGCGCTGCTGGCAGACTGGCTCACGGACGGGCGCAAGGCGGTTTGGCTGACGCACCGCCGGGAACTTGCCGAGCAGACTTGTCGGATGCTGACCGATGCCCACATTTCGGCCATGACGGACGTGAAATGGACGCCGGGAACTGATGCGCCAGCGATGAGCGGCGGTGCCGTCATTTTGATGGCGCAAACCGTGAGTCGGCGCACCGACGGCATGGAAGTTTGGGACGGGTATAATGCCGATGACTTGATGGTGATTGACGAAGCGCACCATGCTGCCGCTGAGGGTTGGGAGCGGGCGATGAAGCAATGGCCCGGCCGCATTATAGGCATGACGGCCACTCCTTGGCGGCTATCGAAAAAAGAGGGATTCGACCATCTGTTTGACGAGTTGCTCTATGGGCCGCAGGTCGTTGATTTGCAGGCGGCTGATTGGCTGTGCGATGCCCGAACTCTACTGCCGCCCCCAGACCAACGCATAATCGGCGGTGAGATTGATCTCAGCGGAGATTATACGGATCGGGGCATTGAACGGGCCAATCGCCCGGACGTAATGACGGCGGGGGTATTGGAGTTCTGGCAAAAGGACTTCGACAACCGGCCAACCATCGCCTATGCCGTTTCGGTGGATCACGCTCGTAACCTAGCCAGCGTTTTTAACGACGCCGGCATACCGGCTGCGGTTATCTTGGGCGATACCAGTAGCGAAGATCGCAGCAAGGCGATAGCCGGTTTTAGAGAAGGCACCCTCAAAGTGCTGGTCAATGTGGTCGTCGCGACCGAGGGGTTTGACTTACCAGACGCATCCTGTATCGTAATCGCTCGGCCTACCATGAGCTTGGCCCTATACTTGCAGATGGTAGGACGCGGCTTGCGCCCGAAAGACGGTGGCGACTGCCTGATTCTGGATTTGGCCGCCAATTCAGAAATCCACGGCTTACCCGAGGAACAGCGAAAATGGTCTTTGGAACCGCGCGGAATAGAATCGCCGGGCGAGGCCCCAGTTGTCTGGTGTCCGAATTGCGAAACTGTATCTCCCGCGACCAGCCATCATTGCCGAGGATGCGGCGACGCCTTTGGCAAAGACTGCAACCGGTGCGGCAAATGGCGGGCTTGGAAACGCTGGGAGTTTGAAAACCACTGTGGCGACGCCCATGAGTTGGTGTGCGACCTGTGCCACATTGATGCTCACATACAAGCGCATTTGCCTGTTACCAAACCACTGGACGAGTTGATTGATACCTACCCCCCGGAGGACGAAATGTTATCCTACGATTACCCTGAACTGAACGGCGAATTGACTAATCGCTTGGCTTGCTTGTTCAAAGAGCTGCTTGAGCAAGAACGGCGGAGTGTTACTGGTGCCAGCGATGACCACCAACGCGAACTGCTTGAGAAAATTAAGCGGCGAGAAACGGAGTTGAACGATGAAGAGGGATTGGAGACGCTGTTTGAAAGACATATTGCCAACTTGTCAGAGACGGAGCGCCCAGAGAACTGGGTGCAGAAAAGCCGTATGCTTGTCGATTGGGAAGGCCGTCTCAAGTCGGAATTGACCGTCTGGAAAGACGAGTTAGACGAACTGGAGAACCGGCCTATCGACAAGCAGTTGATATTCAACAGCGCAAAAAATAAGGTGATGTACCTGTTGCAGCGCGAGGCACAGGCCGCCGACCTGCAGCCTGAACCATCGGAATTACCAGACGATGAGGATAAAAGTAAAGAGGAACAGAAAAGAGGTGGGGGGAAGAAAGGGCTTGAGCAAGCTAAAAAAGTTATTCAACTGATGAAAAAGGGTAAAAGTCATACAGAGGCTTTTCAGTTAGTAGCTGAAGAACTGGATATCCACAAGAATGCTGTCTCGAATAAGTGTACGAGAATATTGGGAATTGATACTCAAGAATTTGTAGAATCTGTTGAGAGCGGTAGGATTATTCAAATAATGAAAGAGAAATACCCTCAACAGATTGAATTGATCGAGCGTGAATTAGAGCCTTTGTACTCTTGAATTCGCAGCTCTACGTGAGATTGGAAACTGATAGGAGCGGATTTTACTGAAACAGATCGTTGGGTAACTCAAATCGTCTTTTTATGGCACTGAGGGTCCCTTGTCGGACATCAGTGCTGTCACCATGATATTTTATCGGGAAGGATTTTGCTTTTCCATTTATATCGGGATGGTAAATTGTTCTATGGCTACCTTTGCCTCTATTTTTATAGAACTCAAATTTTTCGTCGTACTGCTTGAGCAATTTGAAGAGTTCGTCAACGGAGTACGTTTTCGCCATGTTCGACGTTTAACCTTTGATAGTCAGCGAACTCTTGAGGATTGGAGATTATTTTTGCGATTATATCACGTAAGGAAATTTTACTCGATTTATAGTGTTTTGTATCGTCATTGAGTTTATGTCGCTGCCTGTCTTTGATGGTGTTGAAAATGTCGAAAAATTTGGAATCGGAAGGATGAAAGATGAGTTCTGTTTGGTCTTTGTACATAGAAAAGCTGATCTGATACGTGATCAAATCAATAAGATCGGCGCAGGCTTCTTCAAATGTGCGCCCGTATCCCCGGATGTCAACTTCCAGCCCTAACGCACACCATTCGTCTCCTTCTTTGAATCCAAGAACATTCACGGAGGAAGGATGTTTTGCGAAACTCAAATTTTTTCTTGTTTTGTTCACCATAACATGCCGACGATCTATGAATGCCAAAAATTGTCCTATATTATATAGGATAAGGATGAGAATGAGTCAAGATTCGCATGGATGTTCCGGGAAAGCCTACCCTCACCCTCAATATGCCCCTACTCTGCTACCTGTCGATCCTAGCCCTCGTCGCCTGTCAGGAACCTCCCAACGACCGCCAACCGCGTCCAACCAATGCGGCACCTGTAAGTCGCCTGCACCAAGGCCCCTATGCCGCCGCCATAGAAGCTGCGAAACGCGCCGTAGAACGCGATCCCAATTCTGCGGTAGCCCACCGCAACCTAGCTGACTCATACACACGCGACAACAAGCTGACCGAGGCCCTAGCAGCCTACGAACAGGCCATCGCGCTGCAACCTGATTACGCCAAGGCGCGGACCGAATTGGCCATTGTGCTAACCCGCCTCAATCGCCACGCCGAGGCCCTCGCCCTGTTAGAGGAGGTTACGCGCTCGACCCCGGATTACGCTTGGGCGCAGATGGCGCTCGGGCTGCTGTACTTTCGCCAAGCCCAGTACGAGCAGGCCGTTGCCGCGTATGGCCGCGCCGTTGCCCTGCAAGACGACTACAGCGAGGCATGGTACAACCTCGGCGAGGCCCATCTTAAGCTCAACGACTACGCCGCGGCCGAAGCGGCGTATGGCCGCGCCATAGCTGCCGATTCGACTGTGGCCAAGTACCACCACGGCCTCGGCACGGCCTTGTACAAGCGCCGCGAGTACGCCGCGGCCATCGTTGAATTGCAGCACGCCGTAGATCTCGATTCGCTCTTTGCGCGGGCCCGCTTCAACCTCGGCAATGCCCTGTTGCGCAGTGGCCAGCAGGAAGAAGGACAACGCCAATTGGCCCTGTACAACGAACTGGAAAAGCAGGAAAAGCTCCTCATCGGCCTGCGTACTACCTTGGCTCGGACGCCCGATAAGGCCGAGTTGTACCACAAGATAGGTGCGCTATACGGCCAGCGCGGACAATACAAAGAAGCGCGCCTGTACTATTTGCAGGCCCTGGACCGCAACCCCAATTTCGCACCCTCGTACCACAACTTGGGCAACCTGTATTTGCGCCGCCGCCAAGTGGCCGAGGCTATGTCCCTGTTCCGCCAAGCCTTGCGTGCCGACTCCACGTATGTGCTCGCGCATCTCGCGCTCGGCAATGCGCTGATGATGCAAGAAGCATTTGCCCAAGCATTGGCAAGCTATGAGCGGGGCTTGCACTTTGAGCCGGACAACGCCCGCTTACAGCGCGGCGCAGTTCTCGCTCGCAAGTTCGGCGCTGCAAGCCAAACGCAGGACTAGCCGTGGTCTTGCTACTCCTCGCATTGGTGGCAGTTAGTGTCAGCGCCCAGTCCGCCCCCCACTTCGTCGAGGTGACCCGCGCCGCCGGCATTGATTTCCGCTATGTAAACGGTGCGAGCGGTCGGAAGTATGTGCCCGAGGCCATCGGCTCGGGCGCGGCGTTCTTCGACGCCGATGGCGACGGTTTCCTCGACCTGTACATCGTCAATGGCACGGCCCTGCCGGGCTATGACGGCCCACTTGGTAGCAATGCCCACTACCGCAACGAGGGCAACGGCACCTTCGCGGATGTTACGGAAGCGACGCGCACCGGCGATGCAGGGTACGGTATGGGGGCCGCGGTCGGCGACGTGGATAACGATGGTAGCCCCGATCTGTACGTGACCAACTACGGACCCAACGTCTTCTATCACAACGAGGGTCATGGCGGTACCTTTGCCGATGTGACGGACCGCACCGGCCTCGGCGATCCTGGTTGGGGATCGCATGCGGCCTTTGCCGACTACGATCGCGATGGCGACTTGGATCTCTACGTGGCCAATTACATGAAGTTCGATTTGGACGCCAACAAGGAGTGCTTTACGGGCGCGGTGCGCTCTATCTGCGGCCCCCTTGCGTACCCCGGCCAGTCTGGAGTGCTCTATCGCAACGACGGCGACTTCGCGTTTGCCAATGCGACGCGCGCGGCCGGCTTGTTCAGCAACGAAGGGCGGCAACTGGCCGCGGTGTTTGGCGACTGCGACGACGATGGTGACCCGGATCTATTCATTGCCAACGACCGGCAGCCCAATTTTCTCTTCCTCAACAACGGCGACGGCACCTTCGCGGAGCACGGCATCATCGCTGGGGTGGCGTACAATGATGAGGGATACGCTGAGTCCGCTATGGGCGCGGACTTCGGGGACTACGACAACGACGGTCGGCTCGACATCATCCTCGCCACTTTCCAGTGGCTGCCCAACACGCTCTACCACAACGACGGCGGCGGCTTTTTCAGCGACCTGACGTTTGCCGCTCATCTCGGCGCGCCGAGCGTGCCCTACTTGGGCATGGCCGCGGTCTTTTTCGACAGCGACAACGACGGCTTCCTCGACGTTTTCGTCACCAACGGCCATCTCGATGAAAACGTGCGCGAGTTCGACCCGGACACGACCTATCCGCAGCAAAACCAGTTATTCCGCAATCAGGGCGATGGCACCTTTGCCGACGTGAGCAATGCTAGCGGCCCAGGGATGCTCGTCGAGCGCGTCAGCCACGGTGCCGCGTTGGGCGATTACGACAACGATGGCGACGTCGATATCTTCGTCTCGGATTCGGATGCGCCCCACTGCACGCTGTTGCGCAACGACCACAGAGGGCATAATTACCTGACGGTCAAAGCTGTAGGCACCCAAAGCAATCGCGACGGGCTCGGCACCAAAATCCGCGCCGTGGCGGGCGACCTCGTGCAAAAGCGCGAAATTCGCCGCAGCTACGGATACATGGGCAGCAGCGACGTGCGCCTAACGCTGGGCTTGGGCCGCCATGCCCAAGTAGATTCACTGCAAGTTTTTTGGCCCAGCGGCGCGGTGCAGATCCTCTTAAACGTGGCGGCCAATCAGCACATTGTCATTGAGGAAGTTACAAAAAAATAATGGAGAAATTTGTCGCATGAAGTTGAGAACAATCGTCCTGATCGCGCTCGTGGCTTGTGGGACAGAACCTGAGCCTACTTACGTCGCTCGCATCGGTGAAACCACCTTATCAAAGGAAGACTTTAAGGAGCGAGCGCAAAAGCTGATGGAAACGGGCTACAAGCACATCGAGGAGATGAATGCGGATGCCAAGCTAGCGCTGCTCAACGGCGTGATCGCCCGCGAACTGTTGGTGCGCGAGGGGCTGCGCCGCGGCCTCGACCGCGAGCCGAGCATTGCCCGCGAAGTCGACCGCACCGAGCAAAGAACCGTGATGAACAAACTATACGAAGAAGAGGCCCTGCTCGGAGATTACACGTCAACCGAAGAGGAGTTGCGGGCTTTTGCCAAAGAGCGCGAATACGATGTCGAGGTTTTGAGCCAGCAGATCGTCTGCGCCACCGAGGAAGAGGCTCTAGAGGTACTAATGGCGCTGCAAGAAGGTTCTCCGTTTGAGTCGCTGGTGCCCATCTATTCGACGGAGACCATCCAGCGGCGCTTTGGCCCGGCCGGCCAGTTGGGGTGGTTCAAGATGGGCCACATGCTACCCGAGTTGATGGAACCGCTGCGGACCATGGACGAGGGCCAACTCTATCCGCATCCGGTGAAGACCCAAATAGGCTATCACGTCTTCCGACTCGACAAACGGCGGCACGTAGATTTTGTGGCCCAGCGCGAGTGGTTGCAAGAAAAAGCGCGCGTGCAAAAGCGGGCCGACGATATGGAACAATACGTCCATCGCCTGCGCCGCGAATACGAGCTAGAGGCCCACGACGAGGGTTTAAAAGCCTTGACCGCGCCCGATGGCGAGGAGCAAGTGCTCTTTAGCTGGCGCGGCGGCCAACTGACCACGGCCGCGTACTGGGCCAACCTAGCAGCGAGTC
>MKWU01005735.1_pt1 | contig 13220 bp, 11 predicted proteins | sample 809101 | NCBI WGS metagenome assembly MKWU01 (sample SAMN05860141, study PRJNA318959) | sponge metagenome | host: Aplysina aerophoba | place: Slovenia: Piran, Adriatic Sea, Gulf of Piran | collected 2013-05-07 | reverse complement strand
GTATGCCAAGTCGGTCGTGCAGCGGGCGAATGTGCTCGTTGAACAGGCCCAGCCAGGAGTCCATCATGCCTCGGTTGATGGTATAGATCCTCAGTTGATACGTAGCCATTTGGATATTCCTCCGAGTGTTGTGTGCTGTTCTTGCCGGAAAACTCTCACGAGGCCGCTCAGGCGACTCCGTACTGGGCGATGGCGTCCTGGCTGAAGGAAAGACCCAGGCCCGGTCGGTCGGGGACCAAAATCTCGCCGTCCACGATATCGGGCGTCTCATCAAACAGACGCAGCGTCCAGGGCATGTACTCCACCGTGAGGCCATTTGGAATTGCGGCTATGGTGTGCGTCTGCACCTCTGGAATCAGGTGTGATACCACGGGAAGGTTGAACGCCTCGGCCATCCCTGCGATCTTCCGGAACGGCGTGATGCCCCCGGCCCGCAGCAGATCCACCATCACGATGTCCACGCTCCGCTGCTCCACCATGTGCCGGAATGAACGGATGCCATAGACATATTCACCGGCCGCAATCGGTGTTACCAGGGCGTCCGCCACTCGGGCCAGACCCTGGTAGTCGTCCCGAGCCACCACGTCTTCCAGCCAGAACAGGTTGTATTCCTCGACCATCGTGCCAATCTGGATGGCCTGGTTGACGTTCCACAATTGGTTGATGTCGCACATCAGGTCGATGTCGGGGCCAATGCCCTCGCGCAAGGTCCGTATGCGTGCCACTTCACGGGCGGCGGTGGGTTCCGCTCCCATCTGGGTTTTCATCTGCCGGAAACCCTGCTCCACCAGCCGCGGCCCCGCCTCGGCCAGGTATTCCACGCCCATGGGACGCATCAGCGCCCCGCTCGCGTAGGTCGGCGCCCGGTCTCGGTAACCACCCAGCAGGCTGCACACCGTTTGGTCCAGGGCCTTGCCTTTGATGTCCCAAACAGCCATGTCCACGGCCGCCAGGCCCAGGGACAATATGCCCTCGGGACCCGCCGACGCGCAGGCATCCATGAGCTTGCCCCAAACCGCCTCTGGGTTCATGGGGTCCTCGCCGGTCGCAAGAACCACCAGATCGTCCACCGCGCGGCGCAGCGCGTGGACCAGCGGCCCCCCAAAGAACGTCAACCCGACGCCCGAAATGCCCTCGTCGGTGTGGAGTTCCAGAGTCACGAACTCCCGTGTGCCGGGTTGGTCGATACCCACTACCAACGGATTGTCGGCCGGTGTCTGGAGGACTCGCGTGGTGCCGCCGGTGATTCTCATCTCACGTTTTCTCCGTCGCTGTGCGGGTTGGAATTGCGTTGTCGAACTCCTGTCATACCGGCACGCAGATTAGCACGGGCAGTTAACAACGGCAACACAGACAACCCATGGCCGGCGCCTACGCCAGTCCGCACCCAGCAACCTAGGGCGTGTTCACACTACAGCAATGCATCGACGATGAGTGCAAATGAGATGAACCCCAGGAAGATCACGTCGAGCTTCTCAAAGCGGGAGAAAATGCGGCGGAATCCCTTCAACCTTCGGAATAGCCGCTCGATCTCGTTGCGCCTCTTGTACATCTCCCGGTCATAGACCCATGGATGGACACGGGTGCTCGACGGCGGAACCACCGGCACGAACCCCAGGTCCAGAGCCAGTTGGCGGGTTTCATTGCCTTCGTAGGCCCGGTCCATCAACAGGTACGGTCCCGGGAGCTGCGGTCCAAGACGGGCCAGCAACTTGCGCCCCTCCGGCGCATCATGGGCCTGTCCAGGCGAGAGCGAGAAGGTTATGGCCGTTCGAGCATCCGCGGCAACCATATGAATCTTGGTGGTCCAGCCGCCTCGGGACTTGCCGATGGATTGGGGTCCGTTTTTTTGAGCGCACCCGTGCCGTCGGGATGGACCTTGACCATGGTGCTGTCCAGCGCTACCGCTTCCAGTTTGATGCGGACGATCTGTTCCCGCTGCAGGTGTTCAAACACCCGGTCCAGCACTCCGTTCTTCGACCAGCGGTTCATCCTGGTGTAGACGGTATGCCAGTTGCCAAATCGAGTCGGCAACCCCCGCCACTTGCAGCCATGCTCGGCGACGTACAGGATGGCGTTGAGCACTTGCAAGTTGGACAGTTTCACGTTGCCACGCTGAACGGGGAGAACCGGCGCAATGCGTTCGTACTGTGCTTGTGTAATCTCCATGCGAGGATCATAACATCTCCGCATGGTTAGTGTGAACACGCCCTAGTCTGCATCACCTCACAGTGCGTCCGTCGAACCACCACCGTATTCCGCATCGTGGGGGCGAATAATCATTCGCCCAACCCTCCGCACATGCTATCCCTCCGTCACCCAAACCCGCGCCCAATCAAAAAATATCCTGGCCATCCCGTTCATCCCGGTAAAAAAATATCCCTGACCTACCACTTGACATCACGTCATAAGAACGTATATCCTAACTATGTCTAGACCAAACGTACGTTTATCCCAACATCAGTGAGGCAGGATTCCCAGCATCGACGGCCAACCCCGTCAGTAACAAATCGCATACCAGGCTCCGCGACTGCCAACGTCTGTTTACCTTGTCAACAGTGTGGAGTTGCGTCCCAGCGCCAGCCACAGCGTTCCGTGCTGCGTCGTCTATCCCAATGAACCGGCCCCGGTGGGCACGTCATGGCGGATTGCCGATGTGGGCCACGGAGAATACCGAGCATAAGAATATGCGTACCCCCGGCCGTACGCTGACAACGATGCAAGGGAATCCTGCCTCCCGCCAACTCCCGCTCCCAGCGAGCCCATCAAACCAAAAACCCCAAAGGAGAAACTGCCAACCCAAACACCGCAACCACCGACCAACCGCTGAACGTACGGGCGACCTAACACTCGCCCTCACCCCCTAACCAACCGCCAACCGTACGGGCGGCCCACGGGTCGCCCTCACCACCCCACAACCGCAAACGTTGGGCCGATTAACCATTGGTCCATCCCGCGATTGCATGTCGTTGGGGCAATTAACCATTACCCCTCCCATCCGTTGGGGCGACGCATGCGTCGCCCCAACACTGCTGCCCCGGCACCTTCCGATCATTCTGCTACGCCGCCGTAGTCCGCTCATGGTGAGCCTCTCGAAGCACGAGCGGAAGGTGTTTCCAGAAACGACCTGCGCTGTACATTCTCTCGGTTTGGCAACAGTAGATAGGCCCCTGACCGTGGGGTCGTTTTGCTTGCCCGTGTAACGGGCGGTGTGCTACCATCGTCGCGCTATGCTACGCGACGCCGCAGCGGACATCCGCACCTCTTGACGCGCCGAACGCCCTCAACTATCTGCGGCCAGCGCTAAGTCCGTTTACTCTACTTGCGGCCATCCTGCAGCAATGCCCAATCCGGAAAACCCTGATCCCCGGACACTCGGCGGTGGAGGCTTTCGCCAGGCCCTCTCCGACGCTGCGCCGCCTTCTGGCAACGGCACCGTCATAACCATCGGCGTTTTCGATGGTGTGCACAAAGGCCACAAACACCTGCTACAGCGCATGTTTGAGTTGGCCGCCCCGGCTCTGGTGCCCACCGTTATCACGTTCAGCAACCATCCCGCCGAGGTGGTGAATCCCGACCGCACGGTCAACAAGATCATCACTCCCGAGGAAAAGGTCGAACTGCTCTACCAGGCCGGAACAGGTCGCGTCATCTGCCTGGAATTCACCAACGAATTGGCCAACCTTGATGCCAACGAATTCACTGGCCTGCTGGTGGATTGCCTCAAGATGAAGGGTATCGTGACCGGCCCCGATTTCGCCTTGGGACGCAATCGCAGCGGAAACCTGGAATACCTCCATCGTCGCGGCGCGTCCCTGGGGTTCTGGGTGGAAACGGTTCCTCCGCTGGAACTCGAGGGCGAGGCCGTACGGAGCCGGCGGGTGCGCAACTCCCTGGCTGACGGCAACGTCGACGGGGCGGAATATCTCCTCGGTCGCCCCTACGCCACCGACGGCGTGGTCGTCCACGGTGCCAAGATGGGCAGACAGTTGGGATTCCCCACGGCCAACATCATCCCCACTCAGAATTTCGTCATCCCGGCCGACGGCGTGTATGCCACCTACGCCACCGTGAACGGCGTGCGGCACCTGGCCGCCACCAGCATCGGTGTACGTCCCACGTTCGGCCTCAGCCAGCGTCTTATCGAGGCCCACCTGCTGGATTTCTCGGATGACATCTACGACGAGAACCTGCGGCTGGAGTTCGTGTCCCGCCTTCGCGGGCAGGAAACCTTCGATGGCATTGATGCCCTCATCACCCAGATGAACCGGGACGTGGATAACGCCCGCAGGATACTTGAAGAACACGACCGGCTGGACAACGCTTAGCCGGCCGAAATCACGGCGAGGTTATCAGCGTGACCAGTCGAGTAGAGATTCCCGATAATCTGTCCCCCATCATCAATCGGGGCGTCAGCCGCATCATCTCCGAAGAGGAGTTCACGGCGATGCTCCAGCGCGGTACGCCCCTGCGCCTGAAGATGGGTTTCGATCCCAGCCGGCCCGACATCCATCTGGGCCACGTGGTTGGCCTGCGCAAGTTGCGCCAACTCCAGGATCTCGGCCACCAGGTCATCCTCATCGTCGGCGACTGGACTGCCCAGATCGGCGATCCCTCCGGCCGCTCCGCCACCCGCACCATGCTTACCCACGCCGAGGTGCTGGAGAACGCCGAGTCCTACATGCGCCAGTTCTTCAAGGTAGTTGATCGCGACCGCACCCAGGTGGAATGGCAGAGCCAGTGGTTTGGCGAATTCACCCTTGCCAACGTCATCGAACTCACCAGCCGGTTCACCATCAACCAGTTCCTGCACCGCGAGGACTTTGCCAACCGTTACTCCCAGAACCAACCCATTGCCATCACCGAGATGCTGTACCCGCTGATGCAGGCCTACGACTCCGTGGTCATCGAGTCCGACGTCGAATTCGGCGGCACCGACCAGATGTTTAACTTGCTGGTCGGCCGCGAGTTGCAGGGCATGATGGGCCAGACTCCCCAGCAGTGTTTCATGATGCCCATACTAGTCGGCACCGACGGCGTGCAGAAGATGAGCAAAAGCCTGGGCAACTACGTAGCCCTCGAAGAGCCGCCCCAGGAAATGTACGGCAAGCTCATGTCCCTGCCCGACAGTCTGATCGCCTCGTACTACGAATATCTCACCGACGTACCCGACGCCGACATCTCCGAGATGCGGCAGGCCATGGAATCCGAATCCGCGAACCCCATGGACTTCAAGAAACGTCTGGCCCGCTACATCACCGCCGTCTTCCACGACGACGGCGCCGCCAACGCCGCCGAGTCCCACTTCGAGCAGGTGGTTCAGCGCCGAGACCTACCGGATGATATGCCAGAGTTCAGCATCGCAGACGTGGCCGATCTCCCCATCAATCGGCTCCTTGCGCAGACCGGACTGGCTGCCAGCAACGGCGAGGCCCGACGCCTGATCACCCAGGGCGCGGTCGAAATCATACGCAGCGACGGCGAGCGAATATCCGTCTCCGCCGAATCCGCACCGACTCTCGCGCCAGGCGACGTCGTACGCGCCGGCCGCCGCCGGTACGTCCGTGTGGTCGAATAACCGAAACGTGCTTTTGGATACTGTCGTGCACGCTTATTCCTGGGTTGTAACCGACATACAGACAGGGCAAGCGGTCCCTACTGCGATCGAGATGACTGCCGCATGTCTGTCCATGGAAGCCATCCTGGATGCTCCGGGACAGGAGCGAGTGGGCTGGTACGTCATTGGTGGTCGTTGGAGTCAGAAGCTGGCCCCGGGACTGGCCGATAACACGCCGCTACCCCACGACATGCAGAACAAGTGGTGGACGGATGTTCCCGGCAACGTAACTGTGGTCCGGCATCTCGACCCCGACGAACGAGGTTGGCCGGCCGATATATTCACGCCAACGGAACGGCTGCATCTGATGAGCCACGTTTACGACATCTTCCGTCCGCCGGATCCGGCCAAAATAACCGCGGCTCGTGAGTTGTTGACCAGATACCCCGATCACATCATCATGGCTGTAGACATCCACGACTGACAGGAGTTTCCCGTGGCTCTCCCCAATAACCAGGACAACGATTCCATCCAGCAGCGCACCGCCGACTGGCAGCAGCGAGCCGATGCTGTCCCGGGCCGCAAATCTGCCTATAAGACGCTGAGTCAGCTACCGGTGGCGCCACTCTACGGCCCGACTGATGTCGCCGACAGCGACTACCTGCGCGATGTTGGTCTCCCCGGCGAATACCCGTACCTGCGCGGCGTGCATCCCACCGGCTACCGCTCCCGTCTCTGGACCATGCGGATGTTCGCCGGTTTCGGCGAGCCGGCTGAAACCAACGAGCGGTTCCGCTTCCTGATGGACCAGGGCGAAACGGGCCTCAGCGTTGCCTTCGACATGCCCACTCTCTACGGCTACGACCACGACGACGAGCGCGCCCGCGGGGAGTTCGGCAAGTGCGGCGTCGCCGTGTCCTGCCTCGAGGACATGCAGACCGTTTTTGACGGCATTCCGTTGGACCAGGTCACTACCTCCATGACCATCAACAGCCCGGCCGCCATCATCTGGGCCATGTACATAGCCGCCGCCGAAAAGCAGGGCGCGAAAATCTCGTCGCTCGGCGGCACCCTCCAGAACGACATCCTGAAGGAATACATCGCCCAGAACGAGTACATCTTCCCTCCTGATCCGTCCATGCGGCTGGTGGTCGATACAGTCGAGTTCGCCACCGACAACATGCCCCGCTTCAACCCCATCAGCATCAGCGGTTATCACATTCGCGAGGCGGGCAGCAATGCCGTGCAGGAATTGGCGTTCACCCTCGCCGATGGGTTCGAGTACGTGCGCCACTGTGTTGAAAGAGGCATGGCCGTGGACGACTTCGCTCCCAGGCTCAGTTTCTTCTTCAATGTCCATAACGACTTCTTCGAGGAGATCGCCAAGTTCCGCTCGGCCCGCCGCATCTGGGCACGTGAAATGCGCGAGACCTTTGGCTCCGAGAACGAACGCTCAGCCTGGATGCGGTTCCACGCCCAGACCTCCGGAGCATCACTCACCGCGCAGCAACCCGAGAATAACGTCGTTCGCGTGTCGCTGCAGGCCCTGGCCGCCGTGCTCGGGGGCTGCCAATCCCTGCACACCAACGGCAAGGACGAGGCCTGGGCCCTGCCCTCCGCCGAGGCAGCCCTGCAGGCCCTGCGCACTCAGCAGATCATCGCCCATGAGACCGGCGTCACCGACACCGTTGATCCCTTGGGCGGCAGCTATTTCCTGGAGGCTTTGACCAACCAGGTGGAGGGCGGCGCCTACGATTACTTCCAGCAGATCGAACGCCACGGCGGCGTCATCCCGGCGCTGGAGTCGGGCTTCTTCCAGCGGGAGATCGCCGATGCGGCCTACATCTACCAGCAGGAGGAGGACAGGCAGGAAAGGATAACCGTGGGAGTGAACGATTACGTGGATCAGGATGAAAGCTTGAACATCCCGATTCTGCGTGTGGACGAGGCCGGTGAGCAGCGGCACATCGCCCACCTCAACGAGGTGCGCCGCCGCCGCGACGATCGTGAAGTCGCCGTTCGCCTGCGGGCCCTGGAATCCGCCGCCCGTCAGGACGGCAGCAGCGCGAACCTCATGTATCCCCTCATCGAGGCCGTCAAGGCAGAGGCCACCCTGGGCGAGATGATGGGCGTCTTCCGCGACGTTTACGGCGAGTACCAACCGACCTGGGGATTCTAGCGCGCCTGGACCGTCGCAGGCCGTTCCCAAAATCGCTGCCTGCCATGATCAAAACGTTAGGGGCGGGTTTCAAACCCGCCCCTTCAGTTCGCGAATATATTTGCTCCAGCTTACGCTGTCGCGCCTGCCTTGGCCTGTTTGGCAGTCTCGATCACCCGTTGCTCAATGTTCTGCGGCACCTGCTCGTAGTGGTCGAACTCGAAACGATATGAACCACGGCCACCGGTCATAGAGCGCAGGTCCTGGGAGTAGCGCTGCACCTCGGCCTGCGGCACTTCGGCCTCTATCACCGTGTACCGCGTTTCGGGGCTCATGCCCAAAATGCGCCCGCGTTTGCTGTTCATGTCGCTGATGATGTCGCCGGTGTAGGTCTCCGGGACGGTGACGTACAGCCTCAAGATGGGCTCCAGCAGGACGGGCGACGCTTTCTGCATTCCCTGGCGTAACGCCTGGCTGCCCGCGATTTCGAAGGCGATGGGCTTGCCGTCCACCGGGTGGGTGCTGCCATCATAGATTATGGCCTTAAGGTCCACCACGGGGAATCCGGCCAGTACGCCTTCTTTCAAGGTGTTGACCACGCCCTTTTCCACCGCGGGGATCAGTTCGCGCGGTACACGCCCTCCGGTCACCTCGTTGGCAAATTCGAAACCCTCGTCGCGGGTCATCGGTTCTATGCGAAGCAGCACGTGCCCGTACTGTCCGCTGCCACCGGTCTGCTTCTTGTGGCGGTACTCCGAATTGGTGATCTGCGTGACGGTCTCACGGTAAGGCACCACCGGCAACTTGACGTTCAGGTTGGCGCCGAACTTCCGCGAAATGCGGTCCAGGGCTACCTCGATCTGGACTTCGCCCAAGCCGGTGAGCAGGCTTTCACTGGTCTCCGGATTGCGCGTGAACTGCAGGCTGGGGTCGTCTTCCACGATCCGGGCCAGCGACGTGGACATCTTGTCCAGGTCGGCCTGCGTGGCGGGCACAACGGCCAACGAGTAGTAACCCGACGGAAATTCAATCCCGGGAAGCGTCACTCTGGAGTCATTGGCACAAAGCGTGTCGCCGGTCAGGGTGGCGTTCAGCTTGCCGATGGCGCCGATGTCTCCCGCAACCACCTCGGCGACGTTGTCCTGGTTCTTGCCCTGGGGTACGTAGAGTTGACCGAGACGCTCGGACTCGCCCTTGTTGTTGTTGTAGACCTCGCCGTTGGAAACCGCAGTGCCGCGGAAAACGCGGAACATGGACAGCTTGCCGACGAAGGGGTCGGACGTGGTCTTGAACACCAGGGCAGCCACCGGGCCCGAGGGGTCCGCGGCGATATCGTCGTCGCCGGAGGTGCCGGGCAGATCGGCAGGGGATGGCAGGAAGTCGCGCATCACCTGGACCAATTCTTCGACGCCGATGTTCTGAGTAGCTGAAGTGACCAGGATCGGAGTGAGGTCGCCGTTGCGGATGGCCTCGCGGGCTCCCGCGGTGACCTCCTCCGCAGTAATCTCCTCACCCTCCAGGTATTTGTCCGCCAGAGTGTCGTCAGATTCAGCGACCGCTTCAATCAGCCGTTCCCGGGCGGAGTCAAAATCGCCGACCACACCGGCGGGGATATCGGCCGGCGGATCGATTACGCTGACCAGCCCCGTGAAATCAAGGGCTTCGCCGATGGGCAACTGGAATGGCACGCACTGGCTGCCGAAAATGCTTTGGATCTCCTGGACGTTGCGCTCAAAGCTGGCGTTTTCCCGGTCCATCTTGTTGAGCACAATGGCCACAGGTAAGTCCCGCGCCCGCGCCAGATCCCAGGACCGCTCCGTTCCCACGTCCACGCCGGTTGGCGCGGCGATCAGGATCATCGCAGACTCGACGACGCGCACCGCGGCGATTGCCTCGCCAAGGAACTCGTCGTACCCGGGGGTGTCCAGCAGGTTGACCTTGTTGTCGCCTTCGGTGAACCGGAGCAGGCTAGTCTGTACACTGGCGGAGCGCTTATTTTCTTCCGGCTCGTGGTCGGACACGGTATTGCCGTCCTCGACGCGGCCCAGACGGTTAATCACCTTAGCATTGAAGAGAATGGTTTCAGCAAGGGAGGTCTTGCCGGCGCCGCTGTGGGATAGCAACGCAACGTTTCTGATGGTACTGGCGGATACTGCCATGGCGATTACCTCGTCCGGTTCGTAGGGGTGTGATTTCCCGATTGTAGCGAAACTGTACTACCGGTTGCAACTGAACCGGCCAGTGGGTACAATCGTACGCCAGCGACCGGCAGTGAGCCGCTCCTTCAGCGACTCCCCCTCGGGACCGGCCGCTCCTTTCATGCCAATTCATTAGGGGCGAATAATCATTCGCCCCTAATGCGTGGTTCAACGGGGCCGATAGCCGGGATCCGCCGGCAACTTCTCCTGACGGGCCGCCGCGGATGCCAGCGCATCGCATCGTTCGTTATCCGGGTTGCCGCTGTGTCCGCGCACCCACCGGAACTCCGTGTTGTGCTGCTCCAACAGGTTAAGCAGCCGCTCCCACAGGTCGGGGTTCACCGCCGCCTCTCGCTTGTTGCGCATCCAGCCGTTGCTGCGCCATTTGACCGCCCAGCCCTTTTCTACCGCGTCGACCAGGTAGCGCGAATCGGAGTGCAGGGTGACGTCGCAGGGTTGGTTCAGCGCCTCCAGACCGACGATGGCCGCCAGCAGTTCCATGCGGTTGTTGGTGGTGAGGGCATAGCCGCCGGATAGCTCTTTGCGACGTCCCTGGTGATCCAGGATGATGCCGTAGCCGCCTGGGCCGGGATTGCCCAGGCAGGCACCGTCCGTGTGGATGATGACTTCGGTGACCAACGGTGGCTAGCCGGCGCGATGCCGCGCCACGCACTCCATCAAGGCATGGCTGAGGCCGACGCATTTGCTTCGGACTTTGGCCGCCCATTCATCCTGCGCGGCGGATTTCCACGCGTCGGACTCGACCACCGCCGGGCTGGCGATGCGGTACACGGCGCCGTACTTCTGCAAGCCGTCCAGATTGGTGCTCTCAACGCTATATCGAAGTGCGCTTTGCACTCCGTCCACCTGGCAAAGGCCGGGGAGGTGAACGGTATCGTACAGATGGTTGAACTCGTCCTCGGCATCAGCCGCGATATCAGTCTGCACGAGATAGATGTATGGCGCATCGACTGACGCGTCGCCGGCACGAGCGATGAGTTTGACAATGGTGTGGGTCCGGTTGGTGGCGTGAGGGCGGATCTTGGTGGCCCAGTCGCCTTTTTCGCCCTCGATACGCCATCCTTCGGAACTGGGCACGCTGGGGTCGTCGATCCGGTAGGCGGCGGCGTAACGGGCAAACTTGGGAGCGTCGGTGGACTTCAGCAGGAAGCGGTCGCAGGAATGGACGCCGGGAGCCTGGCACAGGTACTTGGCGTGCTCGGTGTCATAAACACGGTTGAAATCGGCTTCGTGCTCGGCGGGTATGTCCATCTGGACGAGGTAGGCGTAGTCGGGCATGGTGGGGCCTCCAAGATACGGGCTATAGCTGACAAGGCATCAAGGGCGGTCAGTAAGTGAGGGCGTCGGCGGTGCCGTCGGGGAGTTCGACTGACAGCGCCTGCAGGGTGTGGGCGAGGCCGTGGTAGTAGGAAACCACCACCAGCAGGTCGACGATGCCGGCGTCTCCGATGATGCCGCGCAACGCCTCGAACGTGGCGTCTGATACTCGGTGCTGGCGCAGCAGTTCGATCACGAAACCCGACACCACCGCGTCGTTGCCGGACAGACCGTTGGGTGAGCGGTATTCGTGGATGGCGGCTATATCGGCGTCGGACAGGCCTGCGTTGCGAGCTGCGGACTGGTTCACCGTCCAGACGTAGTGGCCGCTGGCCTCCCGCGCCGCGGTAAGCACGGCCACGGCCTTCACCCGTGGGTCCAGCGGAGTCTGGAAACGCACGTATCCGCCCAGGTGGGCGAAGTTGCTGGCCGCCTCGGGGTTGTTGAGGATGGCGGCGTAGTTGCGCTGCACGCCGCCCCGGGAGGTCTCGATCTCGTCCCAGACCGCCTGTCCGGCGGCGTCCATGTTGTCTCTAGTGGCGAAAGGTACTCGGGCCATGATCCATTTGCCTCCTCGCGGGCGTGGTTGACTTGCCTTGATATGGATGCCGGCGGCGATATTCAACCGCCGCCGGCGTATGAGCGGATTGGCGCGTCCCGGTTTAGCTGCCGTTCTGTTCCCAGAGCTGTTCCAGGATGGCTCCCGGCGACATGGGTAGGTTTTCCATGCGCAAGCCGATGGCGTTGTGGATAGCGTTGGCCACGGCGGCCATGGGAGGCACGATGGGCACCTCGCCGACGCCGCGCACGCCGTAGGGATGTCCGGGGTTGGCCTTCTCCACGATGATGGTGTCGATCATAGGGAGGTCCAATGCGGTGGGCATCCGGTAGTCCAGGAAGCTGGAGTTCACCATGTCGCCCGAGTCGTTCATGAAGTATTCTTCGTTGAGCGCCCAGCCGATGCCCTGCACGGCTCCGCCCTGCATCTGGCCTTCCACGTAGCTGGGGTGGATGGCTTTGCCGGCGTCCTGAACGACGGTGTAGCGCAGCACTTCAACCTTGCCGGTGTCAGGGTCCACTTCGACGTCCACCAGGTGGGTGCCGAATGCGCCGCCTTCTCCGCCGGGACTGACGCTGACCTGCGCGGAGACGGGGCCGCCGGTACGTCCCAACTGCGAGGAGAGTTCCTTGAAGGACATCTGGAGGTCCTCGTCGGAGTTGTGCATGAAGATGCCGTCGGACAGTTCTATTTCAGAAGGTTCCTTTTCCCAGATCTGGGCGGCGCGCTCGATCATCTTGGTTTTGATCTCCTGAGCGCATTCATACGCTGCCCAACCGGTGGCGAACGTGGTGCGGCTGCCGCCGGTCAGGAAGGTGTACCCAACGGAGTCGGTGTCCGCCACCTGCGGGCGCACGTCCTCGGCCGGAATTCCCAGCACTTCGGCGGCCTGCATGGCGATGGACGCGCGGGAACCGCCGATGTCCGTCGATCCTTCCACCAGTCCGATGGTGCCGTCAGCGTTGACGCTGATGCTGGCGCTGGACGCCAAACCAATGTTCATCCAGTATCCGCTGGCGACACCGCGACCGCGGTTGGGGCCGGACAACGAGGACTTGTAGTGGTCGGAATCCATGGCGGCCTCAAGGGTTTCCACGTTCCCTATCACCCGGAACTGCGGCCCGTCGACCCGGCGGCTGCCCTCCTTGCTGGCGTTCTTCAGGCGGAATTCCAGCGGGTCCATGCCGCACTTGGCTGCCAACTCGTCCACCACCTGTTCTCCACCGAAGGCGGAGATGGGCGCTCCCGGAGCGCGGTAGGCGAAGGAGCGAGGCTTGTTGGTCACAACGTCGTAGCCTTCTACGCGCTGATTTTCCAGGTCGTAGGGCGCGAACACGCACTGAGCGCCGGCGGATACGGGCGATGCGCCCGGGAAAGCGCCGGCTTCGTAGATCAGCACGGCGTCTGCCG
>MKWU01005733.1_pt1 | contig 13223 bp, 13 predicted proteins | sample 809101 | NCBI WGS metagenome assembly MKWU01 (sample SAMN05860141, study PRJNA318959) | sponge metagenome | host: Aplysina aerophoba | place: Slovenia: Piran, Adriatic Sea, Gulf of Piran | collected 2013-05-07 | reverse complement strand
ACCTTAGCAGAAAATGTTCCACATCTTCCACCTCCTCCAGTCCACACTGCCTACAGAGCCTCTCCTCCCTCTTTAAGCCACTCCATCTACTGGTCTCAATCCTCAGGGCTGCAGTCCCTCCCCTCAGCTATATAGTGCGTCTGTAGATTAAATTCCATTGACCTAAAACGGCTGTATGCCCCAGCCCCATTTCTGTCGAGCAAGACGTCGACTTGTGAAAATGTGTGTGACCTGAACCACGCCTGGTGCGTACCGTATATGTCCGAATAGAGGCCGGGGCCTCTTTTTTTCCAGGCAATTTTGACCCGGCCTCTATTCGAGCCGCTTCTATTAAAAAATTACATGGTAATTTGATACCTAGCGTTGTTTCCAAATACAAATCAGTGGTTTCCGTTGTCTCCGCGCGCGCGCGTCAAGCCATCAGTAACAAAATTCGGCAGCGATATCGATTACGATTGCATTCCAAAACGTCGCGTAACGGTCTAAACGGTTTGACCTACACCCAAAACGTTTTGAAATGGCTCAGAACGTTTCAGAACGATATCAAAACGTTAGGGTTGTTAGAGGCTATCACGTGTATAAGGCAGCTAGCACAAGACTAACCTGTACTGGCATGAAAGTCTTTGCACTGGATAACGATCTGGCCTGTTGCTGAATCATCTTGCGAGACACGCGAATACTCCGACTACGCAGTTCCAGTATCCAGCTGAGGACGCAAACGTGGCGATCGAGAGGCGTATCGATCCCGGGTCGGGACCCGGCCACTATTCGGGACCGGCCTCTATTAAAGACTTGTCCTCCTGACTCCCGGCCTCTATTCGAGCCCCGGCTTCTATTATTTGAGCCCGACTTCTATACGGACATATACGGTATATGTACGTTCTGAACCAGACTGGGAATCGTTGCAGCCGCCTTAGCTACGTACTCGGGGAGCTCAGCAATGCCCCTTAAGGTGTATCTGGACCCCATTTCAGAGCCCTGCCGGGCCGTGATGCTCCTGCTGGAGACGAACAAGGTGAAGTACGAGAAAGTACTCCTGCAGCTTCTCAAAGGTGAGTCAGTGCGCAGTGCAGTTGTGCGAGTTGCGTCAGAAGTGCATTCTCATCGTCGGAGATCTAGAGTAAGGCATCTATTTTCGGACGCCATCTATAAACGGACGCCCGATCTCGGCCGAGAAGGTCTCGTTTCTTTCGATTGTTGGTACATGTGTGGAGTAGAAGGATGGAACACTGTACACAGTGCAAGGCACAGATACGCTGCTTCTCCCAGGGGTTAGTCGTCCAAATTGTTACCGTCCGGAAACACATGAAAACAGACGGAACTCATCTGTTTCCAGACGGTGTCATAGTCTCGTAGACTCGTACCCGACCTTGTCCGTCGGCCGCCATTTTATTCGCTGCATCCCACGCAGGTGTGACATGTCAAAACCGGAAGTGCAACGACATAACACGCGCTGTTTTTTAAGTCTTTGTTTCGAATTTTCTCGCTACAGGAATAAAGTAGAGAAGAACTATTTAGAGAAATGAAAAGCGTTGACATTCCCTTTTGTATCCATGTACTTCCTGCAGTTGAATTATGGCTACATTGCTCGTACGATGTCAGTCTTTGAGGGTTACGCAAAACGGTTTTTCGCCGACCCGGTCAGCTGTGTGAATGCTAAACGGCCAAGACTAGCATGAATGGATAGCGCATATGGTCACACAAAAGTGTTTGACGGCATCAGGTGACTTGACCCGCTGGGTGTCTGATTTTGCCAGAAAAAGTAGCGCGCTGAAGTTCTGGATGACTCATTGACGTGGAAATTTGTATGTTCCCACCAGTAGTGCACTAACATCGTCGCCTTCAGCACAATCCCCCCCGTTCGGTTCGCCCACCTCTGCTAACAAGATGGGCCTACGTATATATAGTTCACGCACTAAGCGCGTGATCCGCTTACACATTTCCATCTGGCTATTATTAACGGCTAAGTTGGCCGTGAAACTTCCTGTTTTGACATGTCGCACCTGCACAGGGTCTGGAAAAGACTGCATCCAAAACCGTTGTACAGTCTTAGTCTAGCACGGACCAATTAGGCGGTCACATGAATATCGTTATTGTAATTGAAATGACAGAGCTGGAGGCAAAATCGCGTAGGTAAACGCTTCTTGTGCGAAGCAGTACCCCTCAGGAGGCAAACGCAAAATACCAGTTCTTCCAACAAGTGATGACATGGTGATCTTGGTATTGACTAGTCTCGTACCTGACCCTGTCAGTTGCCGCCATTCTATTTTGCCGCCGCCCAAGTGTCGCTGATAGTGTATTGGAAGAACTGCTCTTTTTGCATCTGCCTCCTGAGGGTTGATGGTTTGCGTAAAAAGCATTTACGTAGGCTTTGTTTTCACCACCGGCATTTTAAAGTACAATAACGATATTCATGCGACCGCAAATGATGTCACAAAGGGCCTAATTGGTCTGTGTTAGGCTAGGACCTAGTCTGGCTTGCTAGACCGTCCCACGTATGCGCCCGAAGGCGTGGAAAGGAAGGGATGGTCTAGCGGCACTATCGATTAGTTCACACCTCGCAGAGCAAAACAGTATTCATAGGTTGTTCTACCGCAGGAATGTCTCGAATCCTAGGAGGATCTATGGTCGAATGAAGGGACTATGGATCGTTCGAAGTTATTTACGTTGGGTGAAGCTGTGCACGCTGTTCTATTTCGTGCACGTGGTTCTTGAGGGAAATCCTTAGTGGGCGGCCGCGCGAAACTGAACTCTTCAGCCAGATCAGACGTGCTCTCGATTGGCTGAGCAAATGTCAACCTTCTTGCAGACGTTCTCTGACCTTGCTCCATTGAACAACGTTTGAGAGCAGGTGACCTGGATGGCGTGGGTATTCTCAAAGGCATGGGGCTGGATGGCTGTCGCTGATGCTTTCTCCCGAAGAAAAACGACATCGACTTTACCAGTCTTTCTTTCAATGACTCCTTTTTCGCCCCCACATTATCATCGTTCTTCTTCACTCGAAGGACAAGAGCATAGCAACTCTTGCAAAGCCTTGTAGGTGCATTTTCCCAGACTTCTGCTCTGTTGTCGTCTTGGTGAGGCAAAAAGAGCACGACCTGCTGCTGTGAGTTCATCGGTATTCTTGCAGAGAAGATAGCAGTTCTCGTCGAACGAACGGAGACAAATACGGCAAAATATTGCGTTCTTCATTGCTATTCGACGAACGCAGCTGAGTTTACTTCAAGGTGACAAATGCATTCCTGTGAATATTGGTGCCTGCAATTCGGTGCAGTCGAATCTGATTGGTCCGCGAGGTGTGAACTAATCAATAGTACTGCTAGACCATCCCTTCCCTTCCACGCCTTCGGGCGCTTATGCGGGACGGTCTAGCAAGCCAGACTAGCTAGGACCGTGCAACGGTTTTGGGTGCAGTCTTTTCCAGACCCTGGGAGGCGGCGAATAAAATAGTGGCCGGAGGACAGGGTCGGGTACGAGACGTGTGTATACATGCAAATTTACCTGATGTAATGTCACTAAAGCATGCCAGTCTCCAGGCATTTCAATCATAGTGGCAAACTGCTCTTGTGGGTCCTCTGATTGCATCCTAGCACGATTAGCTTCCCTCACCTCTATATACCCCGTGATAATTAAAGCGCATACGGTAGGTACTCTGAACTACAGTTGCGTACATTGTAGCATAGACACACAAAGAAACGGGACTGGCAATGCGGACCGGAAGTTGTACTAGGGTCGTACAGGTCACGTGACTTCTTAGTAACGATTTCGCCAAGATGGTGGCTAAGTGCAACGACGAATATGGAAGACGTATGGATGTTTTGGCTTCCTTGGAGGAAGGTTTGCACTGTAACTCGAAGGTCTTTGTCAGGTACAAAACAGTTTTGTACCTGACGAAGACCTTAGTGGTCGAAACGTCGTACCACTGCAATTATTGCACCTTTTGCTACGTGAATGCTCATTATCACTGTTGATCATCTGAAGCCGTAGCAATGAGCCTCTACGATATCATATCAAATGTTGTTTCTAAGTACGTATGTATCGATTATTGTAATATGTGTATTTCACTGATGAAAATGGCTGTATAGTCACCGAAATGTCTGAATTACTGTGGAACATGGGCTAGTGCATACCAAAGGATGATATCAAATGCTATTTGTAAGTGCATACATGTTGATTAGTTTAATATGTTACAACCATGAAGTTTGCCACAGTTGACAGTCCGTGACCTGTGTACATAAACATTGGTGATCTTTCACTCTGTGTGCTTGCAATCATTTATTCTACTTTGCTCTTGCTTATTGTTGCCTGTGTTGCTTGAAGCTTATGTAGGGAAATGTGATAATTATAGATTTAGTAGGGTTTTGCATAAAGTGATAGACTACAGAAAATACAGAATCCTAATGAAGCCGTCAGTCTTCAATCTGTATGGTCAAGTGCACTCTATTGAGAGGCCACATTAGCAGTGCCTGCAACCTGACAATGGGGTCTCTTCTTAGGTGAACACCGCAAGTGTGAGGAGCTTAAGAAGATTAACCCTGACACTACCATACCAACCATGGATGATGATGGATTTGTACTCTGTGAGAGGTATGTATGCAGTGTACGTCTATAGTTAATGTGTGTGAGAGTGTGAGTGGGGGTCAATGACAGAGTACAAGATTGGAAGAGAGGAGAGAGATGGAGGAAACAGGTGACAGCACATGGATGTCTGAAACCTTTATATCACAAATTAAGGCCTGTTCACACAGTACCTGTAATGCACATTTGATGTGGATTCGAGCGTTCACGCTCTGATGCGCATTGGCGTCGATGCGCATTCCAATTCGCATCCGTGAACCACCTCAGGAGGTGGTTTCAATGCGCATTTGCCTCACAGATCCAGCTTTGAGTGTAATCACATGGGCAATTATCACACAATTGCGTAAACGCCATGCACTTAAACCCCAAAAATTAAGAATAGTTGGTTACCTGACTGAATCTGTTCTAGTGAGTGGTAAAAGATGATTAACGGCAGTGTATTATTTAATAGTTAGTGGGGAATTATTTCCTCACCGGTGGCCAGTTCAATTTCAGCACTGGTCGGTCTGCTGTGGAATGGAGCTTGGGCCCCACGGAGGCACACGATTGCCGATCTCAATAAGCTGAAACTCAGCACACATCACATCCAACCAATGATTTGGCTGTAGGGTTGGTCCTTCTTTGTCGCAATCAAAGCCGTTATTCCCCCATAGGCAACTTTGGCTGCCTTCCCCATTCCTGCCATTGCCGTAAATACCAATGGCATGAAGGACCCATGCTCTACCTCTCTCACTCGCTGATCATATCCCCTTTTTCCTTTTTCATGACTCCGAAACACTGAGGTAAGGGGAGGCGGCGATTGCTGGGCGCTAGAGGGTTAGGTTAAAAACCCGTACATTGAAAAATTCGCACTGACTCTGGTCTCCCCAGAACCCTTGTGTCTTCACATTTAGATGGGCCCTGTCTTCAGTGTTGGCTATTCTGTGGCTGAGCAGTTCACCTGATAGGGGCTGCAGCTCAGGCTCTGTCCCTACATTGTAGCACACCTCATACACCTCTGCTGTAACATCTCTGATCTCGTTGTGGCGCAATGACGGAAGACCACCGCAAGGACAACTTAAAGCGTAGTTGACTGTGAACTGTTTACCACATACACATTCCGTGGGTAGATGTTCTGGGTGCCATCCATGTTCTGCTATGGGGAGCTGTCGGTATAGTGTGGCAGCCTGGTTCTCCCGCTCTTTCCAGTGGTCATTCTTGATCTGTTGCTTTTCCCTTTGTTGCTCCACTTTCATTGAGAGAGGATGGCTGCTGTTCTGATGGATGATGAGAGTGATGAGAGGGGCAGAGATATGAGTAGATGTGTTGTGCTGACTGGCAGCATTCTTGGACGGATTCGCAATGTTGAGACCTTCTAGGTGGACTGGTAGGGAGAAGAGTTCTCTCTCCAGGTCACTTCCTGCACTCCTGCCAGTAAGTGCGGTCAACAGTTTGTGGTGAATTGCTTTCTCCACATGGTCTAGCAGGTCTCCTATGTCCAGAATGGTGCGTGACACATAGTTCCAGCTTGCAGCAAGTCCATGCATAACGACAGTGTATGCAGCGTGTGGTTGGCTGCTGGCTATGGAGGCCAGTCTCTCAATCTCCAGGACCGATTTCTCCACCTGCAATCCCACATATGCCTCAGTGAAAGAGGCAGTTCCCAGGGCTGCACCCAGATACCGTTGCCCTGGGAAGTGATCTGAACCCCTGTGTTGTGAAAAGCTTCAGATGCTGCGGACAGGTATTCCTCTTTCACAATCAGCCAGGTTTTCGTGGGGTTGGCTAGGTATCCATATTCTGGCCCAATCTTGAGAATATTGTCCCACCAGCTCCGAAGTTGATCCACTCCGCCTCCTGCAGTAGCATCGTCTGCGTACAACCGTTGGATTAGTGGCAGGATCGCAATGGCGTACATGGCATAGCAAGGGTGTCTCCTTGGGTTGTACCCTCTTATGATGGTATGGTTTCTCCATTTATGAAAAGGTCTGCTTTCATGCAGTATATGTTGATCAGCACCATGGGTAGAGACGGGCATCTTGATTGGATGTTGTGTAGGGCTACCTGGCAATTTAGGTTGTTAAGTGCATTGGATGCGTTGGGTGATGGGGTCGTTAAATATCCCACGCATTGCATGTACCGCTGCCTTACACCCGGCCTGTTGACCCGCACATATCTGTTGGAAACCTGCAGCTTCTTGGATGTCATCTGCAATGGTGGCTAGGATGGCCTTCCCAATGATCCGTCATGCGACTTCACCAATTCCAATTGGCCTACACCTGGACACTAGTCCAATGCTATCAACCTGGAAGCCACAAATGCTCTGAGGCCCATGGGGTCAACATATGAGATATGAGGTGCATATACGTTTACCAACCAAGGCCCCATGCACAAATCACTAGAAGCATTGTGGAAAGACAAGCACATGCGTCTCCACGCAGAGTAATCCATTCCGGACGGGCCTGCAGCTCCTCAGTGCTGTAGAGCGAATGAGGTATCCCTTCAAGTCCTCAAAGATTACAGGATGATGTTCCTTGATGGGTACTTCCAAGGGGATAATGGCCGATGGTACAATCGGCTTCCCAGGAAGGTGCTTTTCTTCAGGATTTCCCTTACAGTGTCAGATCCATTCAGGTCAACCTGGCTGTCCATGAGACATGACGTAGTACAGCTTAGACCTTACCGTTCATCATCAGCTTGGCAAATGTGAGAGCAGTTTGTGCCTCTGTTTTCTGCACGTTCCTCGAAAAACGACTCTGTATGGCACGTCCTTCCTGGACCAGACTGTGTGATGTCACCTTCCCTCCATAGATTCAGCCGCCGGTCCAGGCATTGGATGTGGTCCTTTGCTTTGGATGACTCAGAGGGTTTCTGTGTAAGAGTAGTGCAGACAGTATCATTGCATACGCACGGAGTAGGCGAGCAATCTCTGTGACAAATGCTTTGCCAGCCTTTCCAGAGGGAACCTTTAAGAGATTTCTTCGCCAGTGAACGATGCCCTCATATACCTCATATACCATATATCGTCTTTCTTTGCCACGTGTCTTCTCAATCGTCTGCTATCCCTTCTCCTTTTATCCCTTCGATACTTAAGGCGCAGCTGAGCACAGTTGAACAGCAAAATAGGGACAGAACAGCACGCACCAGCACCAGCGTACGAATTTACTTGAACCCTAGTTGTGCAATCATTGTCTTGTACTTGCCCATCGCCCGCGGAAAAAGTAGTGTGAACGTAATCAATGCGCATTTAATTTGATTTCGTGTGATGCACATTCTTATTTGCATTACACTGTGAACACGCCTTTATTAGTGCACATTCCACACCTGTTGTTGTGTATGCTTGTTGTTGTAGTGTCATGCAACCATCCTTTTGCAACACATGCAGTGCCACTATTATGACGTACCTTGTGGACAAGTACCATCTTCCTGACCACTGGTACCCTAAGGACCTGCAGAAGAGGGCCAAAGTTGATCAGTACCTGCACTGGCACCATAACAACCTCCGCAGAGGAGGTGCTGTCTTCTTCTTCAAGGTTGGTGGTCTCTACTTATTGGTGTGAAATTGATAGCAAGGCGGCTGATTGCCCAAGACAAGATGTTTACATGTTATGCTAGACCCTGTACTTTCTCAACCACAGCAGCATGTTTACAGCAAGTCAGGTAGGGGCTGAAAGGGCAAGTCAGGTAGCACAGTACCATTGAAATCTTCATGATATAGTTCCTTGTTCTGGTGTGAGATTGATGGCGTGCAAGCTGATTGGTCACATGCAGCAAGTAGGGGCTAGCAAGTTAGACTACTACCTATATATCCTGTAATCCATTCTTTCAGTGCTGTGCAGAAATGCAGCGAACTGACATTCAGTGCAACCCAAGTTTGGTGTAACTTTATACAGTGGAACCCCTCTATTGCAGACACCATTGGGACCCAGCTCTCTGTCCTGTATTGAGAGGTGTGCCTATTTCAGAGGTAGATCTGTATACAGCTCTATGTGGTTGGGACTGTAAACAATGGCCTCGTTAGAGAGGTGTCCCTTATTCAGAGTGTCCTTAATAGAGACTTTCCACTGTATACAAGTCACCTTGCTTTCTGCTTCTTTCATTTATACTTAGTGAATTTGTGTTTCTTCTTTGCAGTACATACATCCAATCTTCAAAGGTTGCGAGGCTGAACCTGCTCTTGTGAGTGCTAGCGAGGATGCATTGAAAAAGGCACTAGCAAAATTAAATGACTACTACCTGAAGGACTCCAAGTTCATCTATGGGGAGGAGATATCCGTGGCTGACCTGCAGGCACTCTGTGAACTGACTGAGTCATGGACTGTGGAGATCAAGTACGAGGATGACTATCCCAATCTGAAGCGATGGGTGGCTGACTGTCAGAAGGAGCTTGGAGAAACCTTTGAGGAAGTGTACCAGACTGTCTACCAGGTCAGGGACAGCAAGGCACTGATGGGAGAAAAGAAAGCGTAAAAGTAGGATGTATTTTCTGAGAACTATTGGTAATCGCATAGCAGTAGAAGGTAGCTAATAGCCATGGAACAGAATGTTATTTTGTATTGCTCACTAAGACCTGTGCATTTCTTGTTTGACCTATGTATGTACATTGCAGGTCGAACACAAGTTGACAGAAAATGAAGTCCTCGCGGTGCATGGGTGGCTAGCTGTTTTGATATTAAGAAGTCCTGATGACTGGGTGGGTGGGGATCTATGTGCTGTAATCAAGTTCCAGGACTGCATCATACCCTTACAGCTTAGGTTATGGGGTCGATTGGCTGTTAGTGCGGTCGTGGTGTGGTGCGGTATCGCCGACTTGTGACAAGCTTTCAAGATGGCTGTCACACTGCTTGCGTTCGCTTTCCTCCTTTTGCTCCTTAATTCTCTATGTCTGGTACAAGTGAGCAACGTCTGACAAGAAGCTATTTGAAACTGAACCGCACTGTCTACCGGGCTAAGTTGGCATTCTTTTAGTTCCTTTAGTTCATAACCGTGTCGTGTACGTTTTAGTAACTTTGTGCATAGATCCTGCTTTGCGTGTCCTTGCTATATTTTTTATCTACTAATGGCACTCAATAACACATAATAAGTAATACATACAGTATAAGGGAAAGCACAATCTACAAGCTATATGTAGTACTTGCAGTTAGATTCAAAGTATATATAGGGGATGAGTGTCAATAATATATAATTATTGTGATTGTTATGGTAGATCAGGTCAGTTAGTGAATGTAGCTTTCACTGATCACCAATGGAATATCCACTGGAGCCAGAGCAGTGGTGGAGCTTTGGGATCCCAGCAGAGCCCTGATGGCAGATCTCAGTAGTGCAAACGAGATTCTGCATCTTAGCCAGGTCATCACTAGGGAGTAGTTTGTCTTGCGTTTGTAGGCCAAGCGGTCAGCCAGACGCTTGTAAAACACGGTGCACTCCCATGCCATTCCACCTGTTGTGGACAAAACCAGTGGTGTAAAGGCTCCCCTTTCCACCTCACGGATCCTGGCACCATATTCACGTTACTTGGCCTTTTCATGCAGCCTGTACACAGCAGAGAGCTCCTTCTTTCGGTACGATGGGGCGCTAGGGTGAAATACCCTAATGTCAAAAAATGCCACTTGTGCCAAAGTCCAGAACCCTTCTGCTCTGATGTCCACTCGCACCTCGTTGTCCGTATTGGCTGTGCGTAGTTGGAATGTTTCACTGTTGAGTGGTTGTTGGCCGGGTTCAGTACATTTGTATGGGCACACCTCCCTCAGCAGGTTAGCTGACATGTCGCGGATCTCATTATGATGCAATTGGGGGAACCACCCTTATGGCAGCACATCGCATGGTCTACAGAAAGGGGCTCACCACAGGCACAGTGAAGTGGTAGATTGGTAATCTGCCAACCATACCTGAAGCACAAAACATCTCTGAAATCTCCTTTGTGCAAATAGAATCCATGTTCATCGACATTTAGTGCCTTTATTGCATTTGGAATGACGGAGAGGCAGAAACTGCTCTAGTGAATGAGTGTGAGGAGACAGTGAAGAAGTCTCTTGCGAGACTGAATGACCATGCACTTCTTGAAAGACTCCAAGTTCATCTATGGGGAGGAGATATCCGTGGCTGACCTGCAGGCACTCTGTGAACTGACTCAGTCATGGATGGCAGACAAGCATTTTGAGGATGACTATATACCCCAACCTGAAGCGCTGGGTAGCTGACTGTCAAAGAGATCGAGCTTGGAGAGCCCTTTCATGAAGCACACAAGTATGGTCTACCATGCTAGGGACACTAAGATGTTTGGAGACAGGAAACCTTAACTCAATGCTGGAGATTTGCACAATGCACTCTAATTTTTGCTCTGATGCACACGTTGTGTATGCAGTGTCGTGCAATTTGCTACCATTAGCTATTTATCATTCACAACGCTGGTAAATATAATCTAGAGTGGGTAGATAGCTGCTGGGAGTGTGGCAGATGACACGGTCATACGTACACGTCATGCACCCTTCACTCACTAGTCTAGCTAGCCAAACTATTTCACCTGCACTGGAATCAGAGATTTCATTGATGGGGAATCACGCGACCTCGTGTTGTCATGATCATGTTCTGGAGCGTGACCTGCACCTGGTATGTATACATAATAGCATAGATTGTAGAGAACATGGATTGGCAACTCCCGATTTCACACCTTGTTAACACCTATGATCCAGGTTAGGATGACCTTTGCTTGCCGCAATGAAAATGGAATCGTTCACGACTATTATTATGGATAGTATGACTATGTTACAATATTATATTTGTCCGGGTATAGTGTCATTTTAGTATTAGGGTTAGGGTTAGGGTTTGGTATTATTTTATATTTTGTGATCTGCACATGAAGTAACGGCCTAAGGACGATGCTAACGTGCTAACGGATGCTTTCAGAGCCTTAGGGACACAGGAAACGAGTATTCAGAATGAAAGACTACGATGTGGATCGTGTGATTAGGCATTTCCTGACCTGGTCTGACATTTCGTTGCTATGTATGAATGCATTGAAATGCAAAATTGGTCATTTTGTCTACCTATGTACCTTGCTCAGGATACTTAGCATGATCAAAATATGAGTTGGATGGCATACAACAATCACTATAGGATTGGTCTAAGTCAAAAATGTCATCTGAAATGCTCTCTCACAACCAGGAAAGGTACAGAACTGCACCACACTAATAATCAGCAGTTGTACACTATGAGGCCTGACAGCACCCCAGAATCAAGAGAAATCTCTTCAAAACCAGTCTAAAGGCATGCTACAGGGACTGCACAGTATTGCTCTTTAAGCCCTTTTAGCATACATGCAATGTCATTGGCTGCAGAGGTACAGAAAGTCTTATTACAAGGTAAAATGATCAATAATTGAGCCTTGCAGTGCCTTTATGTGTGTGTGTGTCTGTTTTTTTTCATCACCTATCCACTCTATAGCCCTTAAGGGACCTTAAGCTATCTTTTGTGGGTTTGCAGTGCTTTGTGACCTTCCTCTGGTGGCTTGTTCTTCCACAACTGTCTCTTCTCCAAATCTCTCTCTTTTAAAGGTCGCGCCAAAAATCAGATTATAGCACTAACAAGGTGTGAGTTCTAACCCGGATGCATAACCATAAGTATAAAATAATACAGCAGTACAGGATCGAGGGTTCATTGAGTTGCCAATTGCAATCCCTGTTCTCTACTATCTGTGATAATAGCTACGCCCTTTGAACCAGAGGAAAACCGTTGCAGCCGCCTTAGCTACGTATTCCGGAGAACTCAGCAATGCCCCTTAAGGTGTACCTGGACCCCTTGTCACAGCCCTGCCGGGCCGTGATGCTTCTGCTGGAGGCGAACAAAGTGAAGTACGGGAAAGTACTCCTGCAGCTAAGCAAAGGTGAGTCAGTGCGCAGTGCAGTTGTGCGAGTTGCGACAGAAGTGCATTCTCATCGTCGAAGATCTACGTAGCTATAGGTGCACTTTGTGCGGGCATTTACAGCCTGACCTTGGCTAATATTCCCCCTAAGTGCGCGAAGGCTAGAGTCGGTCCGAAGTCCTCGCTGTGAGGTAAATGGGGCAACTGTAGACGTGCTTCTTCAGTGTGTTGCCCACAACATAGGTACTCTGTACTACAGTTGCGTACATCGTAGGTGCCCACACACTTTGCTGTGTATGTACGTACATATGTACATCATACTGTAGTTCCATCCACTGGGGCAGCCTATCCCATCTGTCTCAAGGTGAGGACTGCTGACCAAATCTAGCCTGTCACTGGAAACTTGGTCCTGAGAAATTGGTCTTTAAGACCAATGCGTTTGCTGGACCAAACTGTCAGCTATACGTGCTATCGATCCTCACGTACAATGGTCACCTCAGCTATATATGTGCAACGAGCTGCTGCCCTGTGGCTGTTGCACTTCTGTCATCTTTGGATTATGAAATATTGCAGATCAGGGCATTCTCATCGTTCGTACTGTAATGTAATGTTATTCCATACCGGGGGCTTGCACAGTGTACATCCACAGTGCATTGTGCACAGTTTCAATGTGTTGCATTGCCATGGTAACACTCCATATTGAAGCATGAGGAACTGTCATGTGCCTTAACATGGGTACCAAGGCATGCTCACCTCATTGTACTTACATGCGTACATGGTGCAAACGTTGCACACTGCTCTGTAC
>MKWU01005731.1_pt1 | contig 13231 bp, 7 predicted proteins | sample 809101 | NCBI WGS metagenome assembly MKWU01 (sample SAMN05860141, study PRJNA318959) | sponge metagenome | host: Aplysina aerophoba | place: Slovenia: Piran, Adriatic Sea, Gulf of Piran | collected 2013-05-07 | reverse complement strand
CGCATCACATTATTTGGTGGTCTAAGAATGGACCCACCAACCTAGAAAACCTGGTGTTAGTGTGCAACGACTGCCACCACAAAATCCACGACGATGGCTGGCAAGTCCACAAACACCCCAAAACCGGCAAATACCAACTCAAACCCCCAACCCAACCTCCAACCCGCCCAACAGATGAGTCGGCGAGAAACTTGTCCGGTGAGTCCTCAACCCGCCCATCAGATAAGCGCCCGACAGTTCTATCGGACAAGTCGGTTAGAAACTCGTCAGGTGAACAAACAACACGAGGGTCCGGTGAATACCCGACTTTCGCATCAGACGAGTCCTCAACCCGCCCAACAGATCAGCGCCCCGCCATTTCGGTGGGTGAGTCCGCGACGAACTCGTCAGGCAAAACGCTGAACGGCCCATCAGATAAGCGCCCGACAGTTCTATCGGACAAGTCACCGAGAACCCCGTCACATTGGCCCTCAACCAGCGGGCCAGATGAATTCCCGAACGTTCCGGTCCGTGAACCCCCAACCCGCCCATCGTCTGCACGCCCGACCGTTCCGTCGGACAAGTCGGCAAGAAACTTGTCGGATAAACCCTCAACCCGCCCGTCGAGTGAAAGCCCGACCGTCTCGTCGGAAGAACTCTCAACCCACCCACCAGATCAGCGCACGGTTGCCTCATCAGATAAACCCTTGAGCGGCCCAGCAGATGAATTCCCGACTAGCTCATCAGATAAGTCCGCGACGCACCCAACCGATAAGTTCCCGGCTATCTCGTCGGGTCCGCCAGACGGTGCTCGAACCCTCGCAGACTCGGCTCAACCCGATCCCTGCCAAGCAACCCAGTCGACTATTCAGCACACGCCCCGCCACGCACCCGGGCTCGCACATGGCGAACAAGCCCAACGAAAGAAACAGACCAACTCCGACACAGAACAACAACACCACACCACCCGCACCAACCCCTACTACCCGATCGACGGCATCGACACCTCCTAAACCCCGCGCAGGTGGGTGTCCACCCGCCCGTCGTCGGGTTGCCCCGAGTGGAACTAGGGGTGCATCAACCAACTACGACCAAAAGCCGCGCCCGCGAGGCCCTTCAAGGGCAATCGCATGCAACCCAGCGAGGTGCATCAACCAACTACGACCAAAAGCCACACGCGCGTTCACGTCTCCCAGTGCGCGCAAGGCCCTACGATGCACCAACCACCGACGGCCAGAGGTCGCGCGTTGGTTTTGTTGCTGCTGCCACTTCGGGAATCGTTCAGCCGCCCACATACAGGGTCAACTTCGACACCGATGCTCCAATCCCTCAACTGAATGTCCACACCAATTCTGGAGGAAACCGCCCGTCCACACAACGATGCCCACAACTCACGCGGGAATACCCTCTCCATCCGCAAACGCGAAGAGCCGGTACCCCGATGGATGCAATTGTTGAGACATCAGTTTGAGGACAGCACCCGCACAATATTGATATATTTGTTGGGATCGTAGATCTTCGCGGCCAACGCCAGCACATCGTCTAACTCCAACTCTGCTATCACGCTCAAAAGACGCGCCGATGTGGGCAACGCCTCATCTGGCACGAAAACCCGCCGATACAAGGCTCTAATAAACGTGGCGTTCGAAGCCAGTTCAAAATTGGCACGCACCACCTGAACCGCGTTGTTGAACTCGCTTTCGGTCACGCCGCCTTCGGCGACCTCATTGAGGATGCTGAAAATTTTCGCTTCAACGTCATCAATCCGTTCGGGCGCACCCGAAGCCGAAAGCAGCGAACGAATACCCTGCTCTGGTGTGAGGTAAGACGACAACCCCACCCGCACCGAATACGTAGCACCAATTTCTTCACGCACATCTTGCACCAAACGGGTGTTCAACAAGGTTTGCAAAACAGCCAACGCAACCTCAACAGAAACATCAACGTCAGTGAGCACCTCATGATAAATCTCCAGCGCTGTTGCCTGAGAATCAGGGCCGAGATCGACCTCTTCACGGATCACCTCGGCTGGTGCCGGGCTACGGCGATTCACGAAACTACCCGAAGCCACCTCAGTCCCCGGCAGCGTGCCCACATAAGTCTGGGCCAACCTTTCAATTGCCTCACGATCCACGTCGCCAACCACAACAACAACCAAGTCATCAACGCCCGCAAAGCTCTGCTTATACTTCTCCAACAAAACCTCAGCGGTTAGCTCATCCAACACGGCTTGAGAAGAAACCGGGTTAAACCAGTCAAACGCGTCACCGTAACGGGCCCGCAAATAAGCTACCCCAGCCTTCCAATCAGGGTCAGCTTGAGAAAGGCTAAGAACAATCTCCCCAACATTGACTACCTCCGCGAAAGCTTGATCATCAATGCGCGGTTCCGTGAAAAACAAATGCATCAAACCAAACATTGTTTCCACATCAGCCGAACTCGCCGCACCAGTAACACCCTGATTCGTCTCAGCGATGAACGGTGAAACCGAAACCGATTTGCCGTCAAGATAACGCGAAAGCTGCGCCGGACTCAAATCACCCAAACCACTCTGAGCCACCGCCCGCGTTGCCAAGCGACCTATCAAGTTACGGTCGCCAAGCTCCAACACCGACCATCCGCCCAACGAAACTGCTTGGAACTGCACCTGATTCTCGGCGATATCGGAAGGCATAAACATCACCCGTGCGCCATTGGCGAAGGTCCATTCAAAGGCCCCCTCTAAGGCATCAATTTCGCCTGAGGTTACAGCAGCAACCGGGGTTGGCGCGGCCAACAACTCCTCAGCATCAGCAATGCTCTCCGGCAACTCACCCGCCTCGGCACTATCCACCGCGGCAGACAACTCCTCAACAGACGGCAAGTCGCCGGGGTCGGCAGCCACCCCAAGCACCAGCAAACCACTCGCATCAAGAATCTCTCGGAAACGAGTGTTCAGTTCCGCTGGGGTCAAATTGTCCACCAATTCCGAAACCCAAGTTAGACGATCAGCTGCAGTACCAATATCTCTACCCTGCAAAAAATGCGCCACATAGCGCGCCGCATAAGTGGAATCCTGGGTTGAGGGCTCCGTTTTAACCGCTTGCTCCAAACTCGCTTTGATGGCGGTTGAGGCACGCGCCAGATCAGCATCGTCGAACCCATGCTCTTTCAAGGTCAACATCATCGACCAAAAGTCTTTGAGGGCAGTTTCGTAATCTTCGGCGCGCAGGTTAGTACCGTAATATCGCAAACCATGCGTATGCACGAATGATTGCCAATGCGTTGGGTCTGTCTGCGAAAGAAGGCCCTGTTCGTAGGCATCTTGTAGACGGTTCCCCGCCATAATCGCGATGATCTGCTCCATCCACCATTGCCGTTCACCTTGCATCGTGCCACGCTGATGCGAAGGCAACCGCAAATCCAAAGACAAGTAAGAATAAGCCTGCCCCGGCGAGGCTGCAATATCAAAACGCGACTTGGTATCAAGAGGTGATTGATTGTTTGGGGAGGTCGGTGTTTCGCCAGCAGGCAGCGGGTCAAAATGCTCGTCCACCAGCGCTTCAAGCGCATCTAAGGACAGGTCACCAACCGCCACCACCGCCATATTCGATGGCACATACCACTTCTCATAAAAGTCACGCAAATCTTGCGCGGTGATGTTTTCGATGCCTTCAACAGTGCCGATAGGCGACCGGCCCTCATATGGGGTATCCGCATCGTACAAACGAGGGAACGCGGCACGCACCATCCCCTCACCGGTTTCAACCCGGAGGCGATACTCATCACGCACCACACCTCGTTCAGCCTCCACATCATCGGGGTGAATGGTGGCAGCGTGCGCCCATTGCGCCAACACCTCAAAAACCGTGTTGACCTCATCTTCATCATCGGCACGAGCCGCAAGTTCATAAACCGTCTCGTCATAAGCCGTATAGGCGTTGACATCGGCACCGAACTCAATTCCGAGCCCGCCCAAAACCTCAGTCAATTCATTGCCCGGGTACTTTTCGGTGCCATTGAACAACATATGTTCAAGAAAGTGAGCCACACCACTACCAACCTCGGTTTCATGCAACGAACCAGCGTTCACAGCTAAACGAACAGTCAGGGTGCCACCGGGGCTGTTATTGCAACGAAGGTAGTAGGTAAGGCCGTTATCCAACTTACCGATCCGCAGCGCCGGGTCAATCGGCAAGGCATCACTAGTAACGGAGTTGCTGTTCTGCGGTGTTGGGTCTGCACAAGTTGGTTGATCTGTGGCGGTGTCGGCATCTTCGGTTTCGTCTGAGCCCTCGTCGGCGACACCTTCTCCAGCGGTTTCGGTGTCTTGCGTAGCAGAGGATTCCGAATCCGTTTCGGTGTCTTGTGTAGCAGAGGATTCCGAATCCGTATCGGTACTGTCGACAGTATCAGCATCTTCAGTGTCGGAGTCTTCGGAGGCCGCAGCATCGTTCTCCGAAGTCTCAAGATCGACCAAGGTGTCGGTAACTTCAGATTGCGTTTCATCGGAAACCGAGGATTCGGCAGACTCAGATGATGTGGAGGAGGACGAAGCGCTGCTTGCCGTTTCGGTTACATCGTTAGACGCGAGTTTGGTGGTGGTGGTGGGCGGCGGAACCGTGGTCGTGGGCGGCGGAACCGTGGTCGTGGGCGTTGTGGTCGTGGGCGGCGCATCCGTGGAGGCAGCAGTTGTGGTTGTAGTCGGCGCAACGGACGTAGACGTGGTGGTCGACAGAGTGGTTGATGCCGCCGTAGTGGTAGGAGAGTCTTGCGTGCTGTCGTCACTGCTACACGCCGCAGCTAATAGCGACAACGCCAACAACACCGCCAACAATCGCGCAAAATTCAGTCGAAACATTAGATTCCCCCTCCACCAACAAGTGGTAATTAATATCGGATAAAAGGTTATCAGGCTAGAACAACAATTTTTCTTTTAACCTCAAGTGTGTTACACATAGCACCGAACAAAACCCTCGAAAGGAACATCATGAACCAAGCTGTGATAGTCGCCACATCTCGAACCCCTATAGGCAGAGCCTCCAAAGGTTCGCTAGTGGATGTCCGACCCGACGACATGTCGTCATATATTCTGCGTGACGTGATCGACAAAGCCGGCATAGACGCAACCGAAGTGGAAGACATCATTTGGGGCATCGGCCAACCCGGAGGTGAAGGTGGATACAACATAGCCCGGGTGATTTCCGCGATGCATGACCTAGAGATTCCCGGTGTGACCGTCAACCGATACTGCTCATCATCACTGCAAACCATCCGCATGGCCGCTCACGCCATCATGGCCGGTGAAGGTGACTGTTTCGTAGCAGGCGGTGTGGAAACCGTGAGCCGCTACATGAACGGAGCTGCCGACACCGGCCCCCACAACGAACTGTTCGCGCCAGCCGAAGCACGCAGCAAGGAGCGCAGCAAGGCTGGTTCAACAACTTGGACTCCACCCACCGGTTTGCCAGACATCTACATCGCCATGGGACAAACCGCCGAAAACGTAGCACAAACCACCGGTATCAGCCGCGCCCGTCAAGATGAATGGGGGGTCAGTTCACAGAACCGAGCCGAAGCAGCGCAAAACCGAGGGTTCTTTGAACGTGAAATCACCCCCTACCCGCGGCCCGATGGAACTGTAGTGAGCAAAGATGACGGCATAAGACCGGAAACTACCATCGAGAAAGTATCGCAACTCAAACCGGTTTTCCGCCCCGATGGAACCATCACAGCAGGTAATGCCTGCCCGCTCAACGACGGCGCAGCCGCGGTGGTAGTAATGAGCGAAAGCAAAGCCAAAGCCGTGGGCGCTCAACCGTTAGCACGCATCATCGCAAGTGGTGTGTCAGCATTGCATCCAGAAATTATGGGTTTGGGGCCAGTTGATGCGTGCCGCCAAGCTATGGCTCGTGCGAAAATGACCATCAAAGACATCGACCATGTGGAGATCAACGAAGCTTTCGCGGTACAGGTTTTAGGGTCGGCTGACGCGCTCGGAATAGACCTTGACATTCTCAACCCCAACGGTGGCGCTATCGCTCTCGGGCACCCATTTGGGATGACCGGTAGCCGCATTATGGCCACCCTTCTCAACGGTCTTGAAGATTCGGATTCCACCATCGGCATGGAATCGATGTGCGTTGGTGGTGGTCAAGGAATGGCCATGATCGTAGAACGCCTCAACTAAACCACCGCAACAACAAAACCAACCACACCCATCCCACATTTACGCGCAGGCTCAACTTGTTCGGCGATGGCATCGCCGCAGTCGACGGGGATGGCTGTTGGGGTGGTGTTCACGCGTTGATTCCTTCTCGTAGGTATTCGGTTTGTAGTCGTTGTCGGAGTTCGGTCATGGTGAGCCTCTGTCCCTTGATGCGGTTGCAGGATGAGCAGAGTAGTTGGAGGTTGTCGTCGGTGTCTAGGCCACCTTTAGCGCGGGGTTGGATTTGGTCGAGGTCGAAGTCGTCGAAGTATTTGGGGCGGTCGCATCCGGGGCAGGGCCGTCTTGCGCCTGTGCCGAGTTCGTGCCAGCGGATTGTGCGTATGCGTGGTGATCGTGTGGGCCGGTCGGGGTCGGTTCGCACCGGCGGATTCTGGTTGACGAACACTCGATTATCGCCGTCTGCTAGAGCGAGTTTGCCCTGCCTCGGCCCGTGCTCTCCGATGGTGTAGGTGTTATCGCCGCATTCGCGGGCGAGCCGATCCATTGTAACTTCGGCGGCTTTGGTGTCGATGTCAATGCCGAGCCATTGCCGGCCGAGTTTTTCGGCTGCGATACAGGCGGTGCCGCATCCGCAGAACGGGTCCAGCACCACATCACCTTGGTTCGACGAGGCACCGATGATCCGGTCCAGCAACGCCAACGGTTTCTGCGTCGGCCATCCTGTCCGCTCTATCTTCGACATGTGCGAACCAGCACCGATGTCTGTCCACCAATCCTCAGGAGCCTTTCCCCGAGAGATCAGATCGGTCTCACGGGCATGGATTTCGTCGCGGGTCCGACCACCCGCCGCCAAACTAATCATTCCGCCCGACGGGTAGGTGCGTTTGTGCCGGACTCGCACAGCGTCTAGATTGAACGTGAAGTCTCGACTCTTGACGTAACGTAAAATAGTGTCGTGTTTACGTTTGAAGTCTCGGGGCGTGTTGCCGGGTCCTGTGTAGGCCCAGATGATCTCATTTCGGAAGTTCGTACGTCCAAACACACAATCGAGCAGTTGCTTGAGGTAGTGCGAAGCGGTTGGGTCGCAGTGCAGATACAGGCTGCCGGTCGGCTTCAAAACCCGATGGAGTTCGAGCAACCTCGGAGCCATGAACGTCAGATATGCCTGCATGGATTCGCCCGCCGACAATCCAGCACCGACAACGGTGTGATAGACCGCCGGGTCGGCCGCTTCTTGGACATCGGCCCAATCCGTTTTCACGCCATCGAGCGTCCAAGTGTCAGCGAACGAGGCACCCGCGGCTTTGCTGCCCAACGGCGCGTGGTATATTCTCTTCGAGTTGAACGGCGGGTCGAGGTAGACAAGATCGACGCACTCAGAGTTGATGCCGCTCAGCACCTTCAGGTTGTCGTCGATCCACAAAGTCCGGTTCAGGAAGTTCGGCGCGCCCGCCGGGTCGGCTACCACGGCTCGACCGCCACACCTTCCGGCCCCACCGCCAACACGTCGTACGTCAACCGGCGACCGCCCATCGCGGCGACGGTGTGCGCCATCCGCTTAGCAGTGTCCAGATCCCGGATGTTGTGATGCCCACAGAACTCGGCGACATACCGGTGCAGATGGTTCGCCGACAACCTGTGGAACGTCCCTTGATGCGCCCGCTTCAACATCGACCAGAACGACTCGACATCGTTCCTGTTGCCCTTACCTCGCACATTCTCACCGACCGAGTGATGCACCGCCTCATGCGCACTACGGCCACTGTAGAGGGTAGAGCCGTCGGTATAGACCGTTGCATCGATCTCGGCGTGATCGTCCACGAACTCGACCAACGTCGCGGCGTGCACATTCTCGACGACCTTCGCCGCGACCTTGTTTGTCTCCCGGTCCTTCACCCCGACAACAGCGGTCTTGCCGACCGGAGCGCGACCGTGGGTCTTCTCGCGGCGCTTGTTGGCGTGCATGTTCTTGGCCTTCCCACCGAGGTAGGTTTCATCCACTTCGACCGGACCCTCGAACAACACTTGGGGGCCACCGGCATCGAACGCCACGCGTATACGTTGCTGCATGAACCGTGCCGTCATCGCCGTGATTCCCAGACCACGGTGCAGTTTCATCGACGACACCCTTTTGAGGCTGCTCACATCCAAGTAGATGGCATAGACCCAATTGACCAGCGGGATCGATGACTGCGCCATCACCGTTCCGGTCTTGACCGAGAAGTAGCGTTTACAAGCGCGGCACCGGCAAGGCATCTTGGCGTGTGTGGGTTCGTGAGTGTCGTCTGATCCACGGTTCGGGCACACCCTACCGTCGGTCCAGATGATCGCCTCAAACCGCCGTCGGGCGGCATCTTCGTAGGGGAACTTGGTCACCAACTCCAGCAAACTGATCCCGGAGCCGTGGCTTTTGCCTGCAGCTTTATGTATGTTTACGTTAGTTTTCATAGCCTTCAACATATTGGGCACGTATGACACGGTTCAGCTCTAGTATATAAGTCCCCGTTGAAACAGCACAACACATCTACGCTACCTTTGTCGCAACACCGATTGAGGGTGCCCACCCTCCGCAACAGACTTATAATCTCTCGCCCAAAACCGTCAAAAATGCCGAACCCATTTTGGGGCTAGTCGCGTTCCGTGGGGCGGCTGTTGACTAGGTGGTTGGCGGCATTGTGGAAATGCTCGAACATCGCTTGTTTGATCTCGCTAGGTAAGGTGCTGTCGGTGCCATCAGCGACCCTAGCCACGCTCAACGAGGCTTCCATGTGGCGCATCCAAGCATCCCGTTCCGCTTGACCGATCACGAACGGCATATGCCTCATACCCAAACGAGGATGCCCACGTTCCTCACTATAAGTTGACGGCCCACCCCAATACTGGGCCAAAAACCCTGCTAGACGATGCCGGGCCGGCCGCAAATCGGCAGGATACATGGGCCGCAACAAAGTATCGGATTCAACCGCATCATAGAACCGGTCAACCAACTCATCGAAAAAACGTTGACCACCGACCGCTTCAAAAACTGTGGGGGGTGCCTGCAAAGCATCGCGCATGGCACCCTTGACGCTCAGAGCACCTGGCGAAACCCAACGCTTACGACTCTCAGAATCAGCACTCATAACAGTTCAGGCTAGAAGCGCTAACGGCATTCGCCAAACCTCAACCACACACACACCACCAACCCCCAACACAGCCGAACGTCACTATCCAAACCCCAAAACACCCACACGCGGCCAACCCGAGGCGCGGGCTTTGGCCCGAAGCTGTGTCACGCTCGCGTTACTGGACAGTGAGCGGCCTATGTTGGGGGGCATGACTCGACACGCTGCGCTTATCGACCACTTGAAGCACCAAACTGATTCCGAAGCAGTGCTCGAAGCCATTCTCGACTGGTCGCAGGAGCGGGGATTAGAACCTTATGCACATCAAGAAGATGCTATTTTGGCTTTGCTCGCAGGCGAGAACGTGGTCTTGGCCACACCGACTGGTTCGGGCAAATCGCTGGTCGCTATCGCTGGAGCTTTCGCCATGCTCGCGAACCGGCAAAGAACAATTTACACTGCGCCCATCAAAGCACTAGTGAGCGAAAAGTTCTTCGAATTAGTTGCCGAACTCGGTGCCAACAATGTGGGCATGGTCACCGGTGATGCCGCAGTCAACGCGGAGGCACCGGTGTTGGTATGCACCGCCGAAATCTTAGCTAACCAAGCCTTGCGGGAAGGGCCGAACCTAGCTGTGGATCTGGTGGTGATGGACGAATTTCATTACTACGGAGACCGAGACCGCGGTTGGGCTTGGCAAGTACCACTTCTCGCGCTGCCCCAGCCGCGGTTCTTATTGATGTCGGCCACGCTAGGTGACACGACCGAGCTACGCAATGACCTCAGCACCCGCAACGGCCGTCAAACCACGCTGATTGCTGACGCGCCCCGCCCCGTACCGCTTGACTTTGAATACCGCGAAACTCCCCTCCTAGAAACACTGACAGAACTACTCAAAGCGCAAAAAACACCCGTCTACATCGTGCATTTCACCCAAAAGGAAGCTACCGCACGCGCCCAAAGCCTCACCAGCCTTGATGTGCTCAACAAGAACGAAAAAGCTGCTGTCAATGAAGCGATCGGTGGATTTCGTTTCGACACACCCATCGGCAAGGACATTTTGCGTTTCATAAGAGCCGGAATCGGTGTTCACCACGCGGGCCTCCTGCCGAAATACCGATTACTCGTCGAAAAACTCGCCCAGCAAGGGTTACTCAAGTTGATTTGTGGAACTGACACTCTTGGCGTTGGTGTCAACGTGCCGATTCGTACGGTGCTGTTCACACAACTCTGCAAATACGACGGACGCAAGGTGCGGGCGTTAACCGTCCGAGAGTTCCAGCAGATCTCAGGACGCGCCGGGCGGCGCGGCTTCGATACCGCTGGGAGTATCGTGGTGCAGGCACCCGAACATGTCATAGACAACAAACGAGCCGAAGCCAAAGCCGTTACCGACCCCAAAAAACGAAAGAAACTGGTGAAAAAGCGGCCACCAGAGCGTGGCTATGCCCACTGGGACTGCGACACCCTAGCGCGACTCAGTGGCGGCACACCCGAAACTCTGAAGTCGAGTTTCGCGGTCAGCCACGCCATACTGCTCAATGTGCTTGCTCGCACCGACGACGGTTGCACGGGTCTGAAACGGCTGCTCACCGACAACCACGAGCCTCGCCGAGTGCAACGCCGCCAGATTCGCAAAGCCATCGCAATTTATCGTTCGCTGCTTGATGCCAAGATTGTTGAAGAGAACCCGTTGCGCATCAACATCGACTTACAAGACGATTTCCGACTCAACGCACCGCTGTCTTTATTTGTGGTTGAAGCGACCGAAGCCCTCGATTTGTCGGCATCAGACCATCATCTGCAGGTGCTCAGTTTAGTGGAGTCGATTATGGAAGACCCGATGGCCGTGCTGATCGCCCAAAAAGACCGACTAAAAGACGCTTTAATGAACGAAATGAAAGCGGCCGGTGTTGACTATGCCGAACGCCTGGAACGCCTTGATGAAGTCACCTGGCCGAAACCCGAAGCTGAATTTATAGAACCCGCATTCGCGATATTCGCTCGTCACCATCCCTGGGTCGGACGCGACAATGTGAGCCCTAAGGGGGTCTTGCGCGAAATGTTTGAGTATGCGGAAAATTTTAACCAATTCGTGAAACGATATGGCCTGAAAAGAGTTGAAGGTCAACTATTGCGCTACCTCACCGATTGCTACAAGACGCTGCTGCAGACTGTTCCTCCGGGTTGCCGCAACGAGGAACTTGAGGATCTGATCGAATGGCTCGGAGCGATGATACGCCGTGTAGATTCAAGCCTCATCGACGAGTGGGAACGTCTACGCAATCCACCGCTTGATCAAAATGACGTTGAGGGGATCGCGCAGTCGCCGCCAAGCAACATCACCACCAACGAACGCGCCTTCGCGGTGTTGGTGCGCAACGAACTATTTCGATTGGTGACCACACTCGCCACTCACGGTGAGATCACCCCAACAATCGACGGTGTTACCGACTATTTCGCGGCCCATGACGAAATCGCTATAGACACCGAGGCTCGCAGCAACCGTTGGGTGAACATTGACTTGTCGGAAGGCTTAGCAACCCAAACCTTATGCGACCCCGAAGGCTACATGGAATGGGTGCTTGAGGCCAAGATCGACCTAGAAACCTCACGCCAAGAAGACCGTGCGGTGGTTATCCCCACCCGAATACGCCAACTCTAACAGCTTCATTCGGTAAGCAAGGTGGGGGGCCTAGCCGGAAGGCACGGTGGAAGGCTTAGTCGGTAGGCAAGGTGGGTTTTGAACGGACGAGTGGGGAGTCTCCGAGCATGGTCGGCAAACCCAAATAACCTGGAATAGGCCGAAGTTTTCGGTCAATATAGATTAGCCCCCCCATAATCGACACAAAACTCAAAATAAAGTTCACCCCGTAGCGAGTGAGGATAAAAACGTTCACGCCAGTGTTGTTGTAGAGATAAATGTCCCAAATCGCGGTCAGAATCTCGAAAGCAACAATGAACCAAGTAGCCATCGCCATCGCGCTGATATAGCGGGGATCGTCTGCCATGCCGTCAGGCAAGTTCAAAACACGCTCCACGATCCAGGCCATAAATGAACGCCCGCGAATAATCGTTAGCGCCAACACCACACCAATCAAGATCTTGGTCGCAAAACCGATGCCGAAATAAACACCCTCCGTACTTATTCCAAAATCCACCCAACCGCGATCAGCCGCAATGGTTATACCACCGCGCATAAGCAAATAGCCGGTCACCGTCGGCAGCATCATTCCGATCTTGAGTCCGCGGCGGTGCCGGGTGACTGCCGCCTTGATAGACCAAATCGTGGAGGCAATCACAGCGACCTCAATATTCACAATGTTATAAAACCCGAGAAACAACAACACCGGCATCCACTGATCCAAAGTTGCGCCCCCACCCGCACGTGCCTTGACTTGTTGTTCGGTCATCTGCTAAGTGTGGCGCGGCAAACGCCGAATCACGCAGATTTATTTCACTATCCCAAATTCTTCACGAAGCGTTGCCGTCTCCATCACGAAGCGTTGCCGTCTCCATCACTGAAGCCTACTGTTCAAGCAACCGATCCGAGAGTTCTGACATCACCATCGTTGATCGCGTCAACCGGCGGACTGTCCGAACGCCCGACGTAGGCACATCCTAGAATTGGCGGGCGCCACAACCGCTCTGCTTCACCCCTGAATCCGAACTAAAACGCTAAGCGCTGCGTTAGATCATTTGTTCAACGAGTTGTTCGGTCTCAGCCGAGAATTGCGTTCCGTCCAAATGTGTGCGTACAGCCTTTCGTGCTTTTTCAACTGTGATGCCCACCCCAAGCGAGGTGACGATTCGGGCTGCTTGTTTCGCTGATTCTGCACCGAGTGCGGCGAGTTTCTGGTGTACTGGGTTCGTTGGTTCGTATTCCGCTATGTTCAACCTCCATAAGTGTTTTTGGAGGTGACGCGGACCGAACTGTCCCTTAGACATCAACGGACGCACCGCGTGATACAGGCGGTCACTGTTAATTATCGCCGCTAGA
>MKWU01005730.1_pt1 | contig 13234 bp, 9 predicted proteins | sample 809101 | NCBI WGS metagenome assembly MKWU01 (sample SAMN05860141, study PRJNA318959) | sponge metagenome | host: Aplysina aerophoba | place: Slovenia: Piran, Adriatic Sea, Gulf of Piran | collected 2013-05-07 | reverse complement strand
TGAAGCCCCGGTAAACGGCGGCCGTAACTATAACGGTCCTAAGGTAGCGAAATTCCTTGTCGGGTAAGTTCCGACCTGCACGAATGGTGTAACGACTTGGGCGCTGTCTCAACGAGGAGCTCGGCGAAACTGTAGCTCCGGTGAAGATGCCGGATACCCGCGACAGGACGGAAAGACCCCGTGAACCTTTACTGCAGCTTGATATTGGATCTCGCCAATGCATGTGTAGGATAGGTGGGAGGCTATGAACGGAGGGCGCCAGCCTTTCGGGAGCCATCCTTGAAATACCACCCTTGTGTTGTTGGGGTTCTAACTTCATTCCGTGAATCCGGATGAAAGACAGTGTCAGGTGGGCAGTTTGACTGGGGCGGTCGCCTCCTAAAATGTAACGGAGGCGCCCAAAGGTTCCCTCAGCACGGTTGGCAATCGTGCGTAGAGTGTAAAGGCATAAGGGAGCCTGACTGCGAGACATACAAGTCGAGCAGACACGAAAGTGGGGCTTAGTGATCCGACGATTCTTTGTGGAAAGGTCGAAGCTCAACGGATAAAAGGTACTCCGGGGATAACAGGCTTATCTCCCCCGATAGTCCACATAAACGGGGAGGTTTGGCACCTCGATGTCGGCTCATCGCATCCTGGGGCCGGAGAAGGTCCCAAGGGTTTGGCTGTTCGCCAATTAAAGCGGTACGCGAGCTGGGTTTAGAACGTCGTGAGACAGTTCGGTCCCTATCCGTCGCGGGCGTAGGACATTTGAGAGGATCTGTTCCTAGTATGAGAAGACCGGAATGGACGAACCGCTGGTTCACCAGTTGTGGCGCCAGCCGCATCGCTGGGTAGCTATGTTCGGACGGGATAACCGCTGAAAGCATCTAAGCAGGAAGCCCACCTCAAGACGAGATGTCCCAAGCGTAAGCTTCTGAAGGCCCCTTGAAGATTACAAGGTCGATAGGCCAGAGGTGTAAGTGGTAAGGTAACGAGCCATTCAGCCGACTGGTACTAATAGCCGTGCGGCTTGACCAATGCTCCAATTTATGTCGTCGTTCTCTCATTCCATGTAATTGCCAACCCATTTCTTCCGGTGGCGATAGCGGAGGGGAAACACCTCTTCCCATTCCGAACAGAGTAGTTAAGCCCTCTTGCGCCGATGGTACTGCTTGGGTGACCTTGTGGGAGAGTAGGACGCTGCCGGGGGATGCATTGAAGGCGCTCGATTCATTTCGAGCGCCTTTTTTGTTTGGGGATAAGGCCGAGGCTCCACCACCATGAAGTTGACCGACTTGGATACGCGCTGATCAGCGTACCGGTCCGTCAGCGTCACGGTCAGCACATACTCCCCGGCTTCGAGATCCGTGGTGTCCAGCGCGGTGTATTCAGCCTCTTCCGCTGAACTCCCCTCGCCTTCGAAGAAGGACATCACCGTCTGCATGTCTACGGGGCGCCGGGCAGAACGGTTGCGCAGCGCCGGCATGCCCTGGGGTGTGATCTCGTAGAGCGTCTCGTAGGAAGTGCGGCCGTCCTCGTCCATATCCAGGTTGTACACCTCGTAATACACGTAAACCGACTGCCCCGAGCGTAAAGGCGTCCGGGATTGGGAACGACGTTCAGTCCCTTTCGCACGAAAGGCCCCGCCGTCGTCGCAGGCGTGATTCCCGTCGATAGCTTGAGATCGCTGATGAGCAAATCGCTGCCGCGGTAGTCGGAGATGGATACAGGTTTCTTGTAAACGCCAATGCGCTGCGTGGCTTCGTCGCGCATCTCCACAGCAACCGTGAACGTCCCTGCCGGCGCCGTTACATTCGCTGCCAGCGTGTAGGCGGCACCCCGGATTTCCTGATTGGCCGGTTGACGTTCGGGCCGCGCAACGGGTCCGAACCGGAACTTTCGGGAGAAAGCGGGCGTCTGTAGCGAATCGCGAAGAGTAACCTGGTTGTCGAGCCAGGTCCGATCGCCCTTGTCGTCGGTGATGTCGCCGAACTGCCAGACGGGTATGCTGTAAGACAAGTCCACCTCGGTAGATCCGGCCTCGCCACGGAAGGAAACCGCGTCGAAGGCGTATTCGAGGGGCTCGCCCCCGAAGTCGTGCGGGTAGACCTCCGGACTACGGGCGATCAACTCAGCGGCACGGCGCCAGGGATGGTGCATATCCTGGCTACTCGCTATATTCGTAAGTACTGCCGAATCAGTGCTTTCGTCAATTGTGAGGGTCTCCAGGGGATAGTCGTACCGGCCACCGCCCATCTGATCGACGAAGAACAGTTCCAGTTTGTGGGGCACATACACCCAGCTTTCCGCCATATATGAAGAACCCATCTTTCTTCTCTGCTTGACGGCCAGTTCTGCCAAGGCCTGCGCCATGCTCTTTTGATTTGGCCCTCCGACGAATTCATCCATCATGCTTTCTGTCCCGAATCCAAGTCGTTTTGCCTTATCGCTATCCAGGATTTTCGACACTTCGCCACGATTGACCTGCAACTGGTAGCCGAATTGAAGGTTCTGTTCCCGGATTGCGTCCACCGCCGGGTCATCGGAAGACTGGATTGACTTATACGGGTCCTCGTTCGCCCTGACCACGAAACGACGCCGGTCATCCGGCGGACCGTATCTCACGTAAATCTCACCACGGCGGTCGTAGGGATATCGCTTCTCAGAAAAATGAATCCGGGCATACATGACACGTCTGTAGTGCTCCACGAGCCGTTCGTTTTCGATCGTGGCCGGGTTGGCGTCCCGCTCGTTCCAGAAGGCCTGCCAGAACGCGTCGCGTTCCGGTCCGGATGCGGCTTCCCAGGCATTCAGCTCGTCCGGCGGGGCGACATGAGTCAGATCCCTGTACACTTCCTGTTCATCGGCGTTCAACTGTGAGATGTAGGACTCCAACGCCTCCTGAAGTCGATCGTACTGCTGGTCTGATCCGAGTGCCAGCACTTCGAACTGTGAAAGCATGGCGCGGATCCTATCCGGCGTGTCATCTCCCAAGTCCCGGGCGATCGCTCTGAGTTCCTCCGCGCCCAGGTCGTATCGTTCGGAGCGATGGCTCGCGTTGGCGAAACGCAGCAACGCCTCGTTGTGTTCGGGATTTACGCGATATTGTCGGATGTAAGCGGAAATCGCTCTGTCAGTCTCCGGTTCGTCAGGACTGTCATAGCATCGGCCGAGTTGAAAGTAGGCGTCTGGATGTGAGGGATTCAGTTCTACAGTCATAAGAAAGAACTTCCTGCCGTCCCGGTCGCTGGCGATTAACCGGCCCGATCGCTCCTGGTCCATGTAGGTCATGCCCAGGTAGTACTGTATGTCCGCGTTATCAGGATCGGCCTCAATGGCTCTACGAAATGCTTTTCGGGCATCGAGCCGCCTGTTGGGAAAACGCGAGTATACCATGCCCATCCCTATGTGACCGGGTGCCCATCGCTTGTCCAATTGTACAGCTCGTCTGAATGCCTTTAACGCTTCGTCGTTTTTTCCGAGGGCAAACCAGGTCATACCGAGCCAATAACGGGCTTGAACCGATCTTCCCTCCTCGCGCACAGCGTGTTGGAGCCGTTCAAGGGCCTCGTCGTACTGTCCCTGTTGGTAAAGTGATTTGCCTTCCTCGAGGGCTGGCAGATCGATATCGGATACGGCCGATTGCGGCGGGGAAGTCCAGGTCTGGGAATGGCCGGGTAAACTCAGTGCAAGCGCGGCGATTGTAAGAAGCAGGCGGACGTACACGTAGTGCCTCTTTGGACGAATCAAGAAGTGGCATTGACGATTCGCGTTACCGAATCAAGGGGAGTTGCTTTCAAGGTATCCAATAGACCAGGAATCAACAACCGTCTATGCGACGCAGTTCCACAAGGTATCCCCATAGGTCGCGCTTACGCGGCCTCCGTCACGATCCGTCCGTCGAAGAGCCTGATGGTCCGGTGGGCGTGGTCGGCCAGCGCCTGGTCGTGGGTCACCATGATGATGGTCGTGCCCGCCTCGTTGAGGCCGTTGAGCAGTTCCATCACCTCGGCGCCGTTGGCCGAGTCCAGGTTACCCGTCGGCTCGTCCGCCAGGATCAGCCTGGGGTTGCCGATGACCGCCCGCGCCACGGCCACGCGCTGCTGCTGGCCGCCGGATAGCTGCTGCGGGAAGTGGTTCCGGCGGTGGGGGATCTGCATGTGCTCCATCGCCGCGTCCACCCGTTCCTTGCGCTCCTGCTTGGACGTGCCCAGGTAGATCAGCGGAAGCTCGATGTTCTCGTACACGGTGAGTTCGTCGATCAGGTTGAAGCTCTGGAACACGAAGCCGATGTTGTTTTTGCGCAGATTGGCCCGTTGCCGCTCGGAGTGGCCGGACACTTCCTGGTCGAGGAAATGGTACTCCCCGCCCGTAGGGTTGTCGAGAAGGCCGAGGATGTTGAGCAAGGTGGACTTGCCGCAGCCCGACGGCCCCATGACCGCCACGAACTCGCCCTGGTCCACGGCCATGCTCACGTCGTTCAACGCCGTCGTCTCCACCTCTTCGGTCGCATAGAGTTTCTTGAGATGTTCTGTCCTGATCATGGTGCGCTCCCGTAGTGTGGTAATACTCCGTATCCACGCATGCCATTTCGGAATCGTTCCTAATATCAAAGTAGCAAATGAAGAGGGTTGCAATTCCAGGTCGGAGAGATTAACTCCATAGATTGTGCGACTACGTTCATGCTGGAGAATCACTCATACCTGAGCGCATCTACCGGGTTCAACGGTGCTTCTTTTGTAACATGGAAGGCAATCGTAGCGATGATTACTAACAGAATCCCCATGCTTACCAAGATGTAGAGGCTAAGGGGTGGAGAAACTCGATATGCGAAATCTTGTAACCAAACGGCAGTAACCAAGTACGCCAACGGCCACGCTACCAGATTGGCGATCGCTGCCATAACTACAAACTGTCTAGACAGCAACTGAGTCAATTTCATAACTGTAGCACCCAGGGTCTTGCGTATGCCTAATTCCTTCGTTCTCTGTTTTGTGGTCAGGGAGACCAGGTTGAAAAGTCCCAGGAATGTCAAGATAGTAGCTAAGATGGTACAGACACCTATAAGCGAACCTAGACGTTTCTCCGGTACGTAAAGTCGATCAATATCGTCCTCCAAGAGGGAATAGATAAATGGAATTTCAGGAAAATAAGACTGCCAGGTAAGATCTAGGTAACTTAACGCAGATTCCATTTTCCCATCCTGAAAGCGCACCATCATGTGTTCGCCATTACCGTTCGTGAAAACCATCGGTTCAACAGGCTGATAAGACGACCGGAAGTGGGCATCCGCAACGACACCTACAACCCTGCCTCGTTGGGTGATCTGAGGGTATACGATATCTATCGTCTGGTCTACTGCTGACACTGGAGAAGTCCAACCTAGGTGGCGTACTGCCGTTTCGTTGAGAACAAGCTCGATTACGGGCAAAGGCCCAAAAGTCGAATATGTAGCAAGACTCCTGTGCCTCAAAAAGCGTCCGTGTACCAGCTGTAAACCCAGTGTGTTTATGTAATCGTGCTCAACGCCCACAAATCGTACGGATCTGGAATTCCTCAGACTGTTTCCTGCCCGAGTTCGAACCATCCCATCACCCATTGTACCACGGGCAGGTTCAAGTGCCGGCACATAAGTTGAGAATGAAACGCTGAGTACATCTGGCGATCTCAACATATCGTTTTTGAATCCGCTAGGTGGAACTAGTATTCCGCCTGGGAAGAAGCCTGTTATCAGGGGTACATTGACTACATTTGATTCGTCAAAACCCTGGGGTTTGGTCAACATGTATTGAATCTGGATGTAGACCACGCAGGTGCTGATAATCAGAATAGTGGAGAGAGAAAACTGGATGATGATGAGCATCCGTTTCACCAGTGGAAAGTCCACTGAATGGCTGATTCTGTTTCCAAGAGAAAAGAGAGGGTGTACTCCTGACATAACCAAAGCCGGAAATCCTCCTGAAACGACTCCAACGATTATCGCAACGACAACTATCCCAAGCCAGATTCCAAAGTCTTCAGTAACGCCAAAAGAAAGCGTTTTACCTGTCAGCCAATTAAATGATGGCAGTGCAAGATAGGTCAAAATGAGAGCTAAAAACAAAACCAACATCACCATGGTTAAGGATGCAATCATATGCTGCCTGATAATCTGAATTCGATCAGCACCGAAAATCTTAATCAAACCCACTTCCTTCATCTGATCAGCCGAATGAACCATAGACAGATTGACAAAATTGATTGAAGCGATGAGCAACAAGAAGATCGCACCTGAAATGAGCGCAAAGATGTAACTCACACTGCTATTCACCTCGAGTTCATTCAAAAGGCGGGAACGAAGGTGAATCTCCGTTAGTGGTTGAAGTATGAAAACATACTCCCGGATCCACGCGCTGTTGCTAGGTTTTACCGTTGATTCAAAATACCGCTGAAACTTGTCTTCGAGAATTGAAGCCTGGTTACCTTCGTTCAACCGGACGTAGGTGTAATAGTCGGGACGCGACCAGTTGTCAATGTAGGATAGTTCATTGCCGAAACTCAGGAAGAACCCAGCCTCGAAATGGGAGTTGACCGGGAAATCCTCCATTATCGCGGTAACGGTAAAATCCCATGTGTTGTCGGCTTGCAACACCTTACCGATGGGATCTTCCTCGCCAAAGTACTTTCTGGCGACTGACTCTGATATAACGACCTTGCCTATGCCATCCAACGCGTTGGTTTTGTTCCCCTTTACAAGTGGTATGGTAAAGACATCAAACAAGGAGGCTTCGGTCCAGTATACCTTATCTTCGTAAAAAGCACGATCACCGTACTGCATTAGCCAGATGGCCCTGGCCGCCCTTAAACGAACAGTACTTACAACTTCAGGAAAGTTCAGCTCAAGGGAACCTGAGGCGGCACCTGGAGTTCGGGCATTGGTGCCGTCAATCAATCGGAAGATCTCGTTGGCGTGTTCGTGGTGAGAATCGTATTTCAGTTCTTCCTGGATATACATCAGGGTTAAAATACACATAGCCATCCCGACAGTTATTCCGCTGATGTTTAATATGGTATTGGATTTCTGCTTTAATAGTGCACGGGTGGAGATTTTCAGGTGGTGGGGTAGTTCCATAACTGGCCTACAGATACTTAGTAAATGGTTCTAAGAGGGTTGTGATTAACGTCGAAGGGGCAGTTGAAAGTCTATAACTGCCTGTACGTTTAAACTCGTCCTCCGGTTTGATCAGCCCCAGACGTTCGCCGAGTGTTTTGGACTCGTCCACCACTGGCATTCAGCGAGGAGAGCATTTCCGTTGTCGGTGCGTGGAGCGTCGTTTGTTTTTTAACCTTGATGAATTCAATACCCAGACGAAGTCGGTCAATCAACTCTTCCAACTGCTTGATTTGAATAGGCTAATAGAGGAAGTCACGGCGAAGGCTTCACTGGCAATATCGCGACTTTGATTCAGGTAGTTAATGTTGTCGTACGCATCTTAGTCTCCATGTGCGCTGTCAGGTTGGGTCTGTGACGGATTTTGTGTTACTGACTTTATCATGTTAAGGGCACTTTGTCTTCGTACATGATGATGAACTTGCTGGTGGCGGCCGTCCAGTTGGCGATGGGCCGTGTCTACCTTCGGGCCAGGTAGAGCAGTTTCCTGGCTACCCCGTCGGTGGGGAAGGCGCCGCCGCGCTATGGTCACCCCCAGTCTGCATGAGCACGTTCACCGCCCGTTACAATTCTGCTTCACATTGCATGGCGGCCAGCAATAGACTGGCAAAAGACGGTCAAAGGACAGGCGTAAACTTGTCGCTCTGAGTGCTATCCTTTACATAAACCTCTTCGACTCAGTCGTCTTCCACGGCTTCTTTATTCAGTCGACGTTTTCATCAAGCCCTTTAGATCCTCGTCGGTCTGTCTTGAAGCTACCGTGTATTTAACACCACTCCCTTGTCATGAAGTACGACCCACTCGTTAATTGACAATCTGCAATCTATTCTGGATCCCTCTTGTAAAAATAAACTGTCCATGCTGATCAATCCAGATCCCCTCGACGTATGGCATATCGTTCAGCAATCTCTGCGAACTTTCGATACCCATAACATAAGTCGCTGTGGCAAGCGCATCCGCTATCATTGCGTCGGGAGCGATAATCGTGGCGCTATGCACGTGATCCGTCGAAGTCCCAAGTCGAGGATTGAGTATGTGTGTAATACGGCGACCTTGATTGATTTTGTAGTTTTCATAACCACCCGACGTCGCAACCGCCTCATCTTCGATTTCGACTGTGGCGCACAATGTATTGGGATGGTATGGAGACCGGATACCAATACGCCAAAGACGTTCAGGTTCTGGCCTTCCCATGGCAAGAACATCCCCACCTGCAGATATCAACCCGCATCTAATGTGGCGGTTTCGTAATACGTGAGCCATTCGATCCAATCCGTAACCTTTTGCTATTCCGCCAAAGTCTACCCCATAACCAGACGAAGCAATTCGTACTTTCTGTTCTTGCACTTGCAACTGATTAAAGTCTACCAGTTCGAGCATTTGCCGTAAGCTTCGACTTGACGGATCACAATTATAAAATCCCCAGTGGTACATAATCGGTAGAATTGTCACATCGAAGGCACCATCTGTAATCTCGCCGATTCGTCTTGCTGTAGTCGCGACCTTGATAAAGTGGGGTGTTACGCCATGCCAAAGCCCATACATGTTGTTTACATGCGTAAGTTCACTGGTATTACGATAGAGGCTTAGCAGGCTGTCAATTTGAGCTAAAGCATCGAAGGCATCATAAATTGATTCTTTACTGTACTCGCATTCCTTGATTACAAGTTCTACTTTCGTCCCCATATGAATCTGATGACGACGAACAAGCCTTTGCTTGTCTGACAATCCTGCGCCAAAATTGTATGGCACAAGTAACATTGCCGATGAAAGGCCGACCGATTTTATGAAATTGCGTCGCTTCATAGGGGCTATGCTATGATGGAATCTAGGACCATCTTTGTTTTCAAAAACAAGGCTACGTACAGAAAGCCCCTAACCTCGATGGATATGCCTAAGTCTATTGAGAGCATCAACAATATGAATCGAGCTTTTGGTAGCACCTGTGATTCCGTCGATATTTTCGCCTAATACGTAGAAATGTAGGTTCGGTTTCGACTTAAATTGCCTCAGAAACCTCGTTTCATCCTCAACAGATAGTGGTTCACCGGAGAGTTCAAGGGGTTCAAGCACTCTGATATCATGGAGCCGACCCAAGTCATCGAGTGCGACGAGCATTCGGACGTTATTGCAAACAGGACATTTGAGATCCTCCTGTATTTCGTAGACGTAGCCAACAGTGTCGATTCGTTCGTCAAACACCACATATCGATCGTAACCTCTGAATTTCTCGTGTTTGCTAGAATAGCTTTCAGAGAAAGCGGATATAGTGAATTCCCTTAAGATACGATCGTCAAGTGGTGGGAATATGTCGGATGAAGTAATCGAACCACTTCCCGATCCCAAGTTCGACACGTGTGAGTAAATCACATCGTCATCACATGAATGTCCGGATAAGTAGACTATATTGACCACAGCAATTACTACTCCGGTTATAAGAAACATGGTTCTTTGAATGAGTTTGAAATTTCGCATACTACAACCGAACTCCATCTTCGTTTGAGCAGAAGAGGCCGAAGTTTGACTGGTTGTTCCTTGGGAGCCACGACATAGATTTGGGATTTCACTGACTGAACAGAATGTTGAGTTGAGGGGAGGCCGAGCCAATACACTTATCTAAGGCGGAAGCTCATTGGAAAGTAGAATTGCGCAGATATAGGCTTTCCTTCCTTAGTCGCTGGCTTGAAAATCATCATTCGTGCTTGCGACAGTGCAAGACTATCTAGTTCTGGATGGGTCGACGATTCTATGATCGAAACAGATTCCACCGTGCCATCTGCCTTAGATCTTAAGAGAAGTACAACATCGCCTTCATTGCTGTACTTATCCTGTGGCGTGGGTCTAAACAATAGTCGTGGAGACGTATCCCAATCACCCACTTTAGCTATAACTTCAGTGTCAACTTGGGTTTCTTCCACCGGCACACTATCGTTCTCTACATTTCTGTCGTTACTGCAGGAGATGACTAACGAAAAGAGTACAATCTGGGACAGGCTGAATCGAAGCATTTGTGGAGCCCTTTCTGTCATATGAGGTCGATTTCTGAACGCGAGGTAAATTCTGATTCATGTTCTAACTTTCAATGTGATTCAAAATCACCAGTATAAGTTAAAACCTGATCAATCGGGGCTATTGACCCGAGAAGTAAATCGAAAATTGTATTTAAATATCGTATTTTGGGGGACGATGAGTCGTGTTCCCATAGTGGGCATTAAACGAAACCTGCCTACAGACTCTAAGGCGATACTATCCAGTGCCGGATGTGCTGATGGTGTCTTTGTCCAAATCGAATCTACAATACCATTTGAGTCGAAAAGTACGTTCACTGCAATTTCCATTTCGTCAAGATGACCGTACTCAAGAGGGAATGCACGACTCGTAGCCGTACCGAGGTGCAAGATTAGAGGTTCTTCATACGATGGCACAACATAGTCGTCAATGATCCCGTCGGTCACTAGTCGAATGTATTGGTCATATCCTTCCAAGGATCGCCAGGAATCATCTTTTGTGAATCTGGCGATACTCTGTGCAAAAGATGTAAAAGGGAGGTCACCGATACGGCGAGGATGGGACATCATGTTGACGGATTGATTGTTGGCGTACGATCTGATAAAAAGACTCGATTCATCTATCGGCATGGAAGACACGTTATCGAAGTATCGTGTGAAAGTTGACCGGTCCGACCCGTTGGAATCATGGGCTTCGGTGGACGGCATGTTAGTGAAGTATTGAGAGATATCAAATCGGTCTGACCCGCTGGATGCCTGCACTTCGCGATAGGTAGTTGTAGTCAGATAGTACTCCACATTTGAAACGTAGAATACGGAAATGGTCGCATCATGAGACCGGACGTAGTCTGATATACCACGCAAGGCTGTTTCACCGGCGAAATCACCTACGACTGGAACGATCAAGTTCCTCCCGTGCAACTTCTTGACGACGTCAAATGCACTATCATCAGCAAGGAAGTTGGCTTGCTCCCCACTTATCGTTTCTGCAAGAATCAACTCCCGCAGACTCGGGAAATTAAAGGTTGCATCCCCCGGTGTTCCCAGATCGTACTGGATGTCTAACTGGCGCCTGAAGAAAGCCTGATAGACTCGTTCGACAGCTTTCATATCTTCCATCGAGTCTATGCCATACGAATGTAAATGGGACTTGATGACCCGGAGATTTCGCTCGTAGAGTTTTACATCGGGATCTATTCCGTCGAAATATGCGATCAGCGTTGCAACAGATGATTCACTTCGAGACCAGGGCCGGACCGGTCCTCCCTTAAATATCTCGGCCAGGTAGGAGAGATTCCGGTTCAATGGTTTGCTGAGCAGCCTAGACAGGAATTCAGCACTGTCGCTGGACTGAGCGAAGAGGGACTTGTAGATCAGGTGCAACAGCATGTTATCGCGACGAATGTCAACCACGAAAGCCATGTGCGGCCTGGTCTCGGCGATGTAGGTAAAATTCTGTTCGGGGCCGACACCCACATAAACGCCACCGGAAACGTGCCGTTCGCGAAGTACGGCAAATGGATGCAGGTAAGAAGATTCGTTTGAGGTGAAATTGGTTGAATGAAAGGAGCCACCCGTCTCCGACAGTTCTCTAATCAGGTTCGAGAAGGCTGGCGTGGACAGTGAGTCCGGGAGGGCACCTGCTCTTGGATATGGCTTTACAGTCCTCTTGTTAGACCAATCAGAAGGATTGTAACACTGGACTGCAAACAACATCACGACAACACCTGCCGTTATCCATGTTGTTGTTTTCCATATAACCATATCCGAGGATTTCCAAGCAGCTAAAGATTGACCTAAGTATTGTGAAAGTCTCTCAGCCACTTCTTTTGACTAAGAGACTCTCACGCCGGATCAGCCCTAACAACTTCTACCACCATTACAGGTACAACCTACATAGCCCCACACATATGCATCCCTACAGTCATCATAATAACTACAATTACCCGGACCTCGAGGACAGCAAACCAAAGCGTTGTGAATACAAGTGCCAGATGCGTAGGCTTTTTCGATACCGATATAAGGGACATTCCAATTCAACATCGCGCCTAGATTGAGAGCACCTATTATTAGGGCCAGTACACTTAGTACACCTAATCTGGAAATCATATTAACACCTCCATTAGTAACAGTGCAGAACTACCCAACATCACAAAGGTCTTCTTATACCATGTTCCTCCTTTCATTAGTTGGTTCACTTGATCATTAGGACCGCAATTGAATAGCCGCAGTACATAAATGAGCGATTGGGTATGTCTATGAGGAAGTACTTACTATTTAACGACTTCTGCTAATCACAAGCTGTTCCGCAGAGCGATCAATTGTTCCAAATCTCGGATCGTTTCAAATACCGAATCTGGACTGGGATCTATTCTTGAGAGGAATACCACGTTTCTATTCTTATTTATGAAAGTGCAGTAGACAGATCTCATTTGTTTAAATGGCATATCTTTTGCCACATAGATTGGGAATTCATACACAAAACCCTCAACTGATTGTTTAACTTCAGAAATGGATGATGACTGTGCGATACTTACGACTGGAACGTTTTTGCCAATTGTTGCTTTGAACAAAGAGAGATTCTGTAGGCAATTACCACAGTCTCCAGGTTTAAAAAACAGGATGAGCATGTCCTGCATGCCAAAATACGGTAACACTGAATCTTGCCCCTGTAAATCGACGGTATCGAAAATTGGAATAAAAGGAGCACCGAATAAGTTAGTAGATTGTGAGATGCGTAACTCAATCTCGGTATTGTGTAATCTCAGCTGTATTTCTTCCAGTCCCTGGCCTTTTTGATAGTCCCGCCATAGAAGCATGACATTTAACCCGATAAGCAACACGACAACTAAAGGAACCTCTGATCTACCCGGTTGTCCGACCACGAGGTAAGATATGAGTCAGCTCAGAGTACAATCATGCTGAAAATGGTGTCGTTTGGGGTACTTGTGAGGGTGTTTCCGGTCCCGGCCGGGCTCCGGAACGTCCTTTCCGACCGGTTTCGACCGGTCTGGACGCACTGCGCCCTATGTGGCCGCCAGTTCCCGCCGGACCAGATGGAAATTGGCCAGGGCAAACAGGGTGAAGAGCTGGG
>MKWU01005729.1_pt1 | contig 13238 bp, 7 predicted proteins | sample 809101 | NCBI WGS metagenome assembly MKWU01 (sample SAMN05860141, study PRJNA318959) | sponge metagenome | host: Aplysina aerophoba | place: Slovenia: Piran, Adriatic Sea, Gulf of Piran | collected 2013-05-07 | reverse complement strand
AGTCACTCGTACAATGTTGCAGTCGGTGAGATATGCTACACTTGTCAATACACACTTGTATACTTAGTGTAGTGCTATACTTGCAAGTGTGTATATCATTCAACCCATCTCTCTCTCCTCTGTCCATATGTGTGTATTTCACACAGTCTCTCTGTCTCTCACTTTATGCTCCTGCAGACTGGTTACGTGAGACGTCCTTTGTTGAGGAGCCAAGTGGAGAGCTGACGGTGCATGAAGGTCAAACCCTGCAGGTTCCATGTGTCATCAACACTGCTGGGGATACCAACCTCAGTCAAGTGTACTGGTCCGGCCCACAAGGAGTAATTACAGGAATACACTCCATAGATGCCAGTGACAGACTGGAAACGGCCTGCCAACAGATGGTCATTGCTGACAGAGTGTTCTATTCCAAGATGGCTACGAACGTGTCCTCTGATGCTGGTACACTTGTCCAAGTGTCCCTCAACCTACACGTGTGCAATGCTGAACAGCAGGACAGTGGTGTGTATCAGTGTGGAGTTTGGACAGGGAGTGGGATGGGGGAATTCAGGAGCACCTCAATTACTGTGGAGATCTCAAGCCCGCTTAATGGTGAGGGTGTGACTGTTTATTGTGCATTTCTAAAGTCAAATACTGATTTTACACATATAGCTAACATTTAAACTTTCTTCTCTGTCCTATACTATGCAGTTGCAGTGGTAGCACTGAGTGTGGTCATGTTCACGCTGCTTGTGATATTTGCTGTGCTGGTTGTCCTGCTCTGCTGCTGTGCGTGTCAGCATTATGATAAAGTGCAGCACCTGCTGTATCGCATGCACCTGCGATCCAAGCCACCCAGCAGTGCACCACCAACAGGTTCACTTCTCCACAATGCACAGACTCATGTCTGATGATCACATACATCGTTGTCACTGCATCACGTCAATCACTAATAGGGTGACCCATGCACACTTGGTCTGTCATTCCTGTTACACATGCATATAGTGCAGTCATACACACACAGTATTTCACCACTTGTTTTGGCTTATTAGCATTTGTACATGTATTGATGTGGATGTATGTCATTTACCATTCATTTCAAATATCAACTAACCAGCCATGTATGTGCACATGCATGCTAATAATGTGCACATGCATGCATAGCATTCTCAGACACATAATTATTGCTAGCTACAATTTGCATTGACAACCATAATAACTATGGTGCCAAATCAGCTGCAAATGTATGTATGTGAACCGATCTATCATGTAGCGCTTGTATAGTATGCAGTCTAATCAATTACATAGCTGTATGACCAATTCAACATGCAAACTTTCAATGTCTTTAGCAAAAAGATATACTTTAATCAATGTTGCTGTTCTATCAAGGGCACACTGCCTGATATTTAATCGCAAAGTGAAAATCTCACTTTATTTATAGTTGTACTACTAGTGGGCTTGAACAGCCGGCCGGATGGGAAGAGAGCAAGAAAGAGAGGAGATCCGTGAAAAGTGTCGTTGCAACAGAGTCAGCCCGATCCACCATACGCCGCACACGCGAAAAGCGCGATCTCGCGTACATTTTCCGGCGAATTTTAGTCAGGTCAGCTACGTACGTCGGACCACGTATCTGTCCATCGCGAACGTCTCACACACCAGCAGTACCTTGATCTTGCCGTGAGCTGAAGTGCACCCTGTCTCCGTCCAGTACACAGCACACCTCTTTAGCCCTTCCCCCTTGCCCCCAATTATCACTGGCCATGGGTGCGCATTAGTAGACCGTAGACTCGCACCATGACCACACAGTGTCCAGATTAGACCGTATCTGGTGCACTTCCGCGCGGACGTGCGATGTGTGACGCCCACTGGAAGACAGTAAAGTGTATATAATAGTCCGCAGTCCACTTGACTGCTAAGTTTGGTGAAGGATGCCTCAGTGGTGGCTGCTCCTCCTCTTTGTTTCTCTTCAAACTGGTGAGTTCTTCATATCGTAGCTGTTGTGATAAAGGGATAGGATTTTATAGTAACCACAGGTTACCTATTACTTTATAACGGCAAATGTATGTGAGAAAGTAATAGGGGGGAGGAAGAGCATGTGTCTCGTCCCGAGCACAGGTGATAGTGTCTTGTATAATTGTTCTTATCGTTACATTGTCTTTCCATGCACACAGCAACTATTGAAGCTGGGGTTAACAAGCACTGCCCAGGATATGTGTACAGACTTAACAACTCCCTGGCAGAAATAAGGTGTCCTGTTGAAGGTTGCAGTGTAGAAGGATCCACAGAGCAGCATCAACTTGTAACCTGGGAGATACAACTAGTTCACGGTGACTCTGATGACTACTATTGCAATAAGATTGTACTTCACTCAGATGGCTCCTTTGAATGGCACGAGGTGCACCGTCGAAATAATGTAGTGTATACCCCTGGTAATTTAACCACAAACTCATTGTCCATCTGTAAGAGAGCAGTGGTCATCGAGGGCATTGACTCCCACTCAGGCAGTCTGATCCTGTACAGATCCGTCTATCTTAGTCACAGGAGTTTGTACCACACTGCAAATGCTGTGTGTAGCGTTCACCAAGAGAACTGTAACAGCTCCAATTCAGTACAGATTACTGTACCCCCAGCAGGTGAGCACTGCTTCTGTGTGTGTAGTGTCCATGCACGCCAATAAAACATGTCCACTATACTCGTCTGTGTGGGACCTCTTCCTCCTCTCGGCCTGGCAGCTTGCAGCAGGTGGCTATATACATGGCAGAGGTGCACTGCAATGTATTGTTGTATATGAATACATGAGCCATGCTGGGAGTCTTGCTCTTTATAGTTAGTTGGCTGTCACACCCATATTGACCCAATGCTGTGGTAGCTCTATTATGACCTCAGTCGTATGATGTCAGATGATGTCACAAAGATTCCTAAACTATCCCCTTTGTGAAGATGTGTTTGAAGCACTCAGTCTTGTGAAGTTATGGATACGTAGCTTGAACGATCTCATTTTCTTATCTCAGCCTCAAGGGTTTGCAGCAATTGTGGGCTTCTGTCTAGGCTACTCACTATACAGTGATGCAATGCCACTTCTGGCAGTGAAGGAAGTTAAGAACTGCGTATGCACACAGTAGGTTTAATCATGTATGCAGTGTGTTAGCTGTCCAGACTGGAACTTTGCAGTCAGTGTCAGCTGGTAGTGACATCATCAGGAGGTACAGGTTGCAACCAAACAGTGATACCCTCCTACAAGTAGCCCAACACAAAAAATTCATAACTTCAGGGGTCACAGGGTCAAAGTACTATAGGATTAATATTAAAACCGTGATTTCAGTAGACCTCAATTAGTAATTATGCATTCCAGTCAGATAAGGAGGTACGTGTTGCATCCCAAAGTTGTGCATTCTATCTGAACAGTACTGTATGATGTTCATGTATATAAGCATGGGACTATATCCATTACAGTACTACTTGCACAGTGTGTGGCTATATTATATGAGCTATGCTCGTGCAAACATATATGTAGCAGTGGTACTAGTATGCTGTATGGTGAGTATGTTGTGTGGTGCTAGTGTTACAGCTTCCCTGGGAATCTGATTACCACACATTACATTAACAGATAATTAATTAGTGGTCATGCTCCCTCCCCCTCCACCTGCCAGGGCCCCAATTGGATTCAATCCACTATCAACTTAGCAACCCACCACTGGATGGTATTACCAGGTATTCCCAGACCACCCAGACCAAGTGGAAGGTAGGCTCATCTTCCTACCTTTGTGTCTCAACCTTAGTCCGGAACCCTGCCTTTTCTCAATGGGAGCGAAATGGACAGAAATTGAGTGCAAAAACAGTGCGAGCTAAAGACCAATGCTTTGATTGTAATAGTGAGCGATGTATCAGCCAAATAGAACGACTTCATGGTTCACAGAAGGGAGGGGGAGGAGCAGAGGTGCTTCAGATGACCTGGAGTGACCCATGCACGGTGAACAGTGATGCCATTCAGATGTTGAGTTTGCTTCGTGTTGGCAATGTCTCACTGGAAAGCACGGGCATCTTTGCATTTCGACAGCATTACCACCTAATTCAGTACAATGTGGCTGTCGGTAAGTGGGGGCTCATGCAATTCACACAGTAGGACCTCCCCATTGGTCTTGCGTGTGAGACCTGTCAATGTAATTTGAAATTTGCTGTTCTTACAGCTTGGGGGTTGTATTGAAGCAATTTATCTAATTAACAGCAATAGCTGTTTTTATAGTGTTACTAGGTATTACCAAAGTGATCAATTCATATCACCAGAGGGTTTACAGAATTTAGGTGATATGAATTGACCCTCAAAGTGACAGCCTGTGATGCTGGAGTAGCCAGGGTTCAACCTATTAGGCCTGGTATCCCATATAGTGAAATCATCACTCTCAAAACTGGAAGGTTGTGATCTGCGTAGGTACAAACGATGCAGCAGGTAGGCTTTGTTGTTGCATTGCCAAGTTTCCGATGGGCCCCCCAAGCCTGCCTACTGTGTAGAAACCACCAAGGCGAGACTCACCTTGCCTCTCCTGTGCCACCAGGTAAGATGTCTGAGACTTGTGTCGGCTACGTTCAGCCGGGGTACCGCAAAATGATGTAGGCAAAACCCTAAGCGGGAACCATACTAAAGGGTTAGCATTAGATATGTATACTTTACATGGTTGTGCTAAAGGTGCGTTTTATGATATCATAGTTGTTCTGTGTACTATTATTGCATGCATGTGTCTGTACTGAACACCACATTAAGAGACAATGCAAGATTTTAGGCAGCAATACTTTGTCAGCCGACAGGAAGTAATGCAATGTTGGGTCATTAGGGTCCCCTGAATGTAAACCCTAACCCTAACCCCTAACCCTAATTTCACCCCATGACCCTGTGACCCTGAACTCCTGGGTGTAAACATGACCTCATTCTAAAATCAATAAAACTTGATCAGATTGTAGCACTACACGATGCTCTCGCCCACTCACTCACACACCCACATCCACCCATCCAACAGGCCTGCAAAGCCTACCACGACTGCAACTCCGTCCTCACCCGCTCAATTCTTGAGATGTGCACTATGTGCCAGTGTCCACCATGCACTTGGAGGTGCACTGTGCTTGTCTGTTCTAGTAGACATGCTTGCGGGACACATGCGCACCATCCCAGGGCCCGTTGATCTAGCTCATGTCTGCACTTACACTCTGCACTTGCGGGACACATGCATCATGTCTGCACTCAACCTCATTTACCAGTCAGAAGGAGAATGATGCTGGACAGGACATGCATCTGTTAAGTTTAGGTTAACATGTTCATGTAACAGTTCATGTTAACATGTTTACTGTTGTGAGCATTATAAGGTCATATAAGGTTATAAGGCCTCCACTGATGGGATTCTGATGATTGGCTAAAGTATTCACGCCTGGTCAAAGGTCACTTGCAGCCCTACAGCTACCTACTGCACCTGCACAGATGGTTGTGCAATCTTGTATTCTTGTATACACATGAGATTGTATGTATCGGTAGTTGCTCACGTAGCCAGACCACTTCCTCCCCTCCACTTTTTCATGGTGACATACCTCTTGTGCAATGCGAAAATGGAGGCAGGAAGGTGTCTGACTATGTGAAACTAATATCTTAGTGACTTGAGTGTTCAGTATATAGATGTTTGTATTTGTGAACCATTTCCACTCTTTCAACCATTTCTCACTTCTCCTGTGCTCCTGCAGACTGGTTACGTGAGACGTCCTTTGTTGAGGAGCCAAGTGGAGAGCTGACAGTGCATGAAGGTCAAACCCTGCAGGTTCCATGTGTCATCAACACTGCTGTGGATACCAACCTCAGTCAAGTATATTGGTCTGGCCCACAAGGAGTAATTACAGGAATACCATTCATAGATGCCAGCGATAGACTGGAAACAGCCTGCCAACAGACAGTCATTGCTGACAGAGTGTTCTATTCCAAGATGGCTACAAACGTCTCCTCTGATGCTGGTACACTTGTCCAAGTGTCCCTTAACCTACACGTGTGCAATGCTGAACAGCAGGACAGTGGTGTGTATCGGTGTGGAGTTTGGACAGGGAGTGGGAGGGGGGAATTCAGGAGCACGTTCCTTACAGTTGAGAGTGCACGCAATGGTGAGTGTGAATGCCAATCTACTATGTGTACAGTAATATACGCATGTACATGCATGTGCTTTATAGTCTAAAATGGTGCAGTTATGTAGTCAATGTAGATTTAACATCACCTTAGTTATTTAAATTAGAAATAGCACTATATAACTATATAAAAATGCATGTTCCCATGGCAATAAGTACGTATATACAGCTGCCCTTTTATAGCTGGTATATCTGTGATTGGTATTTACCAGTCAAATAACATACAGCACAGCCTTATGTTACATATACGTATGTCTATCTTCGGCGGGCTTCTATGCTAGTATATAATAAATGAGCAAATGGACAGTCACATCTGGGTAGGCATGCAAAGTATGACCGTTCCCGATGGCTGACGAAACGTCTAGAAATTGTGAATCTTTTGGCTACTGTGAACAAATCTCAATAATGTCAGAGTTAGCTACCTAAACACTCAGGACTGTTCAAACAATTATGCAATCACATCTTTGAACGTCACTGACAACTGCCTTAACACAACTCTTCCCCTCCTCAGTCTCAACGTATGCAGTTGTGGAGGCCTCTCTGATTGTGGTCGCCATTGCGCTGCTGGTGGTGTGTGCTGCGCTGGCTGTCCTGCTGTGCTGCTGTGTGTGTCAGCGTTATGAGAAAGTGCAGCACCTGCTGTATCGCATGCACCTGCGATCCATCCCGCCTGTGAAACACTGCAATATGTCATCAACCTCACTCCTCCCACAAGGACAGGGTCATCATGTCTGATCAGTTTTTATATTGCTGTCGTATTTTGAACAATCGTGTCTATTTCTACTTTCCATCACTGCAGTTACAGTAGTTGTGTGTGTTCTTGTTCACAACTAACAATATACATAATATTACATAATTTTGTTGTTAATTGCTTTTTGATTGTTTTGAGAGTCTACATATGAGAGTATATCTAAATCATTAGCATGCATGTGTGCACCAATATGTGGGATGGTCTTCTGCGAGTTAATGCTCATGTATGTACACTTTTGGCTTGCATGAATTAACCATCAGCTTTTATATATACTGTAGCCTGGTGCATTGGTAGTTTCCACATGCACCTACAATTAACGAAAGCACACACAGTGATGGTTGCAGCTGCTCCACGGCCAGCCATGCATGGCTCCTTTTTCGTCCTAGCAGTGTGAAGCCACATATATAGTATATAATCTGGCTGTGTCTTGGCATTCCATTCCATTCAGACTTGCAGTAATCATTCTAGTGGAACTGCGACCCTTATACTACACAGGCTTTTCCTATACTAGCTTTGTGTGCAAGGGATCACTAGCTGTTTTGAAACTGGGCAAAAGATTGATAATTTTAGCGAGGTATAAACATTTGCTAAATTTTAATATCTGCCATATAAAACATTGAATCCTATACTAAGGCAAAGATAATTGTGCATACACTATTAATATATATATAATATATATATATATGGCCTACAGGACCCCTGCGAATTAATTATATTATATTATTATTTAATTATTTAGATTAGTGGGGTAAATTGCAACTTGCACTGTATATATAATGCTTTGAGTTAGGTTGCAGCAACAAATGGTAGTATTCAGTGGATAACACCAGTTCTGACTAAGCTGATGGGAAGTTGGGCTGTATCACACATGGACATGCACATATGGACATGCAGAGTTGGTTTCCTGGCCATGAACCATTTTCTAACCTGGTCAATTAGCGCAACATCCAATCATTACTACAACTTGTCATGCATTGGAATATATGCATGCTGCATACAACACAGAACTGATACGGACTTAACAAATTTGTGCATGGTCTCCCAGAGATACATATAATATATTGGTTATAACTGGGGTAATCCATCACCATCTATCAATACAGTCAGTTCTACAACTCAGAAACCTATACTAACTTTTGGAGTAGGCTTTGGATCGCTTCTTATGGCCCAAAACCGACCTAGACACAAACTCTGCTGAAGTGCTTGCACATTGAACTTGGGCGTAGTTGAGGGCTGGGGTCTTCATCTGAGCCTGGGCAAACTGATCCTTCACATTACTTGACATCATTTGGTCTTCAGCGTAGTCTGTTATGCTTCCCATGTGACGCTGGGAACGCGTCTCGGTTCGCTGCAGATAAAAATGGCTGATCATGTGATACACAATGCCCTTGCCCCATTCAAACGAGATTATGACTGGATCATCCTTGTACCGTTTGCCAAGCTCCTGTGAGCGAACAAGGACTTTCACTTTCTTCTTGTCCAAGACCTTAATGGGATAGGAAGCACACTCTAACCACCACTGAGGCTTAGCATCTTTCCTTTGGTCAATGAACCCCTTCAGGATATCATCGTCCTTGTCAGCAATTTCAATGGACACTACATCGTCACCAGTTGAATTCCCATTGAAGGCCACCGTTTGTGGAAAGGCAACTTCCAGCACGTTTTTCAGAGCCCAATCAGTGGTGATGAGCTGACCTCCTTCAGCTACGAATCTCTCCAGTCTCTTCGCACCCTCAACGGGAAAGTCGTCAGGGCAATTCACATAGACAGTCTGCTCAGGACGCAGGTCTAGCTTGGCCACCTGGGGCCTGCCTACAGACTTGAACGGGATGCCAACGGCCTCCAGCACCAGATGAATGTGGTCGTACGTCCCTGACACCACAATAATATCCGAATCGGTCACGTCTGCGAGTAACTTCTCATTCTCCGGATCCTCCGCTTTTAGCCTCTCACGCACCAAGAGATTGCCGAGGTTGTATGCAGCTTTCATTTCCGAAGAACCAGGAGTTTGACCGCCCATTGCACCTGCGACGTTCGGCAAACCGCCGACTTCCATCTGTTGGACTTCCTCTTCATCATCGTATGAAAACTGTCGCTGAATCGTCAACTCGTCGAGAGCTTGTGCCAGATCTTCCGGTTTCTCGTTGTCTGATCCGTGGCTAATCTGCCTACCGAACAGATTCTTGAAGAACTTCGACATCCTGCATGCGTTTCCTGGTTCCAGGCGGTGGGGGTGGGGTACGAATGGTTCAGGGGCGTGTTCATGTATTTCCGGTAGGCTAGCCTAGCTACACTAACTATTTGGTGTCTTGTTTAGATCATCTATAGATCATAGTCATTTTACTAAGGTGATGACGTAAATCACGGTGTACCCTATGGGTTGGAGAAGCCGTCCCGTTGTATCCGTACATCATTTTGGTCAGAGGGAGGCCGAAGTTAAGGACATGGTCCGCAACTCACAGTGGGTGTGTATCAGCCTTCTACCCTTCTTGTTTGGCGTGACTGGTAAGCTATTTGTCTCCTTGTAACTAACTAAGCGATTTCACTGCGCGCAAAAGGCGTTTCTCTCTAAATGTCAGTTGTTGCGCTAGCGCTTTGTGACTTTCAACTGATCATGACACCGCTTCCCTTTCCAGACTCCATTTGTAAGTAGGTAGGTACTTAAAACCACTTGAAACTCGTCATCAAACACCCGCTGCCAGTGTGGCGTTTAACCACTAACCCTGTTAAGCCTCGTCGGTTCCATCCTAGACACTCCCTTTCCAGTAACCTGTGTATTGCCATAGATCTATGGTGGTTGCGTGTGTGAAGAAAGGAGGGTTACTTGTACTGTGAATGTACATTGCGAGACGTTTTGTAGCTACCATACGTATATAGAGGAAGTCTATATATGTAGCTACAGACTCTGCTAGCCACAACAGAATAAGTGAACAAGTCAAGTGCTGTACAACACAGTTTAGGTGTTTGCAATTGTGGCTAAAGCCTGAAACCAAAGAACTGTTTGTCTCTCTAATTTGTCCGTCTGTACATCAGTCTGTCACGGTTATCTGTTCATTTCCGTGTAGCTAGTGAATTTTCCTGTTTTGCAAGTAGTGTCATTGTTATGTATCATTGGTTGCTGGTTTTCAAGTTCTGTGGTCAATATTGTATCTTTCGTGTGGTCTTGTGCTGTGTGCGGTGGTTAATGTAGCTTGGATGTATAAAGGATGTGGCTTTCAGTGAGTGGCTCCACCCTCAGCAGGTGTGTTGTAGACACGCCTGCTGACGGTGGGGCCAGCCAACAGAACTAAACATGGTTGGATGTACAGTCTGTTAATACAGTAGTGCGGAGACTTACTAATGAGTACTTTAATGGGTCAGTGATAGCTTTTGGCTTGATTTATGTAGCATTCTCTACTCAGGACATTTTGCACATGAGGCCTGATAAGCTGTTTATCCTGATGTACATTGGAGATGGTGTAGTGTTTTGCATTGTAGTGATTGCATGATTGCCTTCTATTTTCAATTGTCTGTTCCTTCTCAAAGGTGCTAACATCATCAATGGCACAGACTGCACTGGACACGTCACATTTGTCAATGCAGCAGTGCAGCAAGTGGAGTGCTCGCCTGCTGTGAACACTGTGCAGTTCCCGGTGGTAGAGGCTTCATGGGAGCTTGAGATTGCAGATGTCAGTATAACTAGTTGCTACAAAGTAGTTCTGTTTCGAAATCAGTCTGTTGCAATGTATGAGAATTTCCAAAAAACGGTTCATCAAAGAATATCTACAAAACTGCTTGTGAATTCATCCGTGTCTGTGGCTGAGTGTAACAACATCTTTAAGGTGGCCATTAACACCACTCGCTCCAGCATCTGCTGTGTTAGTGAGTTTCATCATCTTTTGTCTGTTGACAAAGATCGTGGTAGTCTCATTCTACGTATTCCACTTCGGGTGAATACTGCAGAAGATTTGTTGCACGCCACACCTGCAACCTGCTCCCTCACTGGATCCGATGGTCGAACGGACAACGGCTCCTTCCACATCACCACACAGAACAGTGAGCCAAAACCACATGCACGGCATGTACTGTACACGTATTCTAGCTATACCTCATGGTACATGAATTGTGCATGTGTTATGCGTAGGGGGACTACTGGCATTTGACCATTTGCTGCACTGTTATAAAGTGCATGCGTAATTAGACTTTTTCAGACATTTCTTGACTGAGTACAGTCGGTGTACACACTATCTTCAGCAGCCTTCATTAGCGGCGGCTTTCCCGGTGCAAACTCAGCAAATGCACTAGGAATGAATTCTACTACTGCTTGTACTTGCTACTTGCTCCATTCAAGTTATAGGGGTCAACTTGGAGCTCCACAACTAATAGTTACGATGTACCATTACCAAATTGCCATCTCATAGGTACTCATACGATATATACGAGACCACTTTTCATGCATGCTTCCATATAGACCATATTGTGTTGACATGATCATTCTAAAAGCTGCACAAAGCAGCATTGCATTTCAAACGGAAAGCCACAAGCGAATGATATCACAGGCAGTAAATGCTACCCAAATTATCACATCTATGTGCCAGAGAAGCTTAATCACATGGTAAGACCTGCAGTCAACTTACAAGGCTTCGGAGTCGTCTTATCAGCGCATTTCTCAATAGATATTGTGTTGGAATACAAGACTGATTGGCACGGACTTACCAGAAGATCTGAGATCCTTTACTAGAGTTGCAATTTGATATACCATGTACAGCAAACTATTCAGATTTTGCTTGTGGACACAGCTTTTTCCATTTCATTTCCTTTCCATTTCTATTGCATTCCATTTCCTAGTTCTGGTAGTTGGTGCTGTGGATGCCTCTAGTACGTCCTCCTTAATTTGGTTATGCAATATTGCATGGTAATGGGCATTATTTGGAGCCGCTATCTATATTGCAGAATGCATACTTCTCCCATGCTACGTATATGTTCTTGTTGGCACAGTTCACTGTTAAACGTACGTACATTAGAAATACCCCATTGTACACAAAAGCTGAGATTAAAACTGCTGTATAGAACTGCCAGTCTTCTCAATGCCGTTTGGTGCACACATTTTGGAATCAGTCTATTGCATTATATGCATTATATACCGAGTGTACACATGTGTACATTTGCACACATGTGTATTATATGCATTAAATGGGGAGTGCACACATGCATTGGCCATGCATTGGCACAACTGTATTGATATACATAGATTTTTCTCATTTTCTCTCCACGTTATTGTTTGTCTGTAGAGAAAGAATACACTCAACCCCAGTATTCCAAGGCTAGACCTCCACTGCTGTCAGATGGTTCTGTCGGACTGGAAAGGTCAGAGGTCAAATGGCATGTTGGGTCATCCGGCATCCTCTGTGTGGTTGTGATTGGGGCAAGGGACACAAGGTCGCAGTGGAGCTATAATGGATTAGACCTTAGCACAACGGAAGTTTCCATAGCCACTGAGAAGTGTGTTGACTGCAGACAGGAGGAGTGCATTCGAGAGGCAGAGAGAAAGGCAGGATTGAACAGTACCCATCCTCCAATGGCCATTGTGGGGAAGTGGGAGACACCGTGCTTTGGAGTGGCACCCTCAACCATCAGCTGGATGTCCTTTGTACGAGTGGGCAGTGCTGCCTTAGGAGACAGTGGGAACTATGTTGTGAACTTTGAGCGACATGGGACGCTTGATTTCAGTCACTCGTACAATGTTACAGTCGGTGAGCAAAGCTGCACTTGTATGACCAACATTTGTACACTTCATATAGTGCTATACATGTGTGTATATATAATTCAACCCATTTTTCTCTCTCTTCTGTGCATCTGTGTGTCTTTCAAACAGCCTTTCTCTCTCTCCCTGCAGACTGGTTACGAGAGACGTCTTTTGTTGAGGAGCCAAGTAGAGAGCTGACAGTTGATGAAGGTCAAACCCTGCAGGTTCCATGTGTCATCAACACTGCTGTGGATACCAACCTCAGTCAAGTGTACTGGTCCCACCCACAAGGAGTAATTACAGGAATACACTCCATGAATGCCAGTGATAGACTGGAAACAGCCTGCCAACAGACAGTCACTGCTGACAGAGTGTTCTATTCCAAGATGGTTACGAACGTGTCCTCCGATGCTGGTACACTTGTCCAAGTGTCCCTTAACCTACACGTGTGCAATGCTGAACAGCAGGACAGTGGTGTGTATCGTTGTGGAGTCTGGACAGGGAGTGGGAGGGGGGAATTCAGGAGCACCTCACTTACTGTGGAGAGCACACTTAATGGTAGGTATAGTTGTTTATATATGTACATACGTATTTTGAACATTTATGAAGGGTTGATGCATGAATACAACA
>MKWU01005728.1_pt1 | contig 13239 bp, 12 predicted proteins | sample 809101 | NCBI WGS metagenome assembly MKWU01 (sample SAMN05860141, study PRJNA318959) | sponge metagenome | host: Aplysina aerophoba | place: Slovenia: Piran, Adriatic Sea, Gulf of Piran | collected 2013-05-07 | reverse complement strand
CAGCCCATTTATATCGACCCCGACCAAAGTCTGTTTTCGTTGTTTACCGGCTGGGAACCACTCAAAGAGCCGCGCGAGTTGACTTTTGTCGAAGGCGAGACGCCACGGGCTTGGAAGGGGTCGCAGGGCAACGAGACCACCGCCCACAATGGCACCTATATGGTCGATGGCGACAGTATGTCGTTCAATCCGCCGGTCTCGTCCAATCCCGAATCGGTCTGGTACACCATTGATCTAGCCGTACCGGTGCCGGCGCATCGCTTTGGTTTTTTTACTCCGCCTCGGGGCTTTCGCTCCGACGGGATCCCCTTTGCCGAGGATGCTGTGCCGGCCTACGAGGTGTCTATCGCCGCGGAAGGCGATCCGAGTTGGCTCGCAGGGAGCCAACCCTACAAGCGCATTGGTCCGCTAATCGCCGATGTAGCCGAGAATTTTGTCGCCCGGGTGCAGATCGAATTTCCCAGACAATACGTGCGCTTCGTGCGCTACAAGCGGAAGACCTCGCTGTTGGATTCGGGGAGGGGAGGCAACACTAGCGTGGGTTCGGGGACCGCTTTCAAGGGATCCATCGGCGACTTTGAACTTTTTGGCGAGGGGGTTCCGCGCAAAGTGGTGTACCGCTCGCGGATTTTCGACTTGGGTGCGTCCCGCAATTTTGGTCGCCTGTTCTGGGCGGCAACGCCACTGCGCGCAGTCGATGGAGAACTGGTGGAGGCTCCCGAGGCCGAGGTGGGGGTGGAGGTGGAGATGCGCACGGGGCGTGACGAGGATCCGAATATCTACCACGAGTACACGGACCGCGGCGGCGAGGAAGTGGTGACGCGCGAGCGCTACGATTTGGTCTTGCAGCCGCGCTGGCGCGCCGGTCGCCTGCGCGATCCCCGGCCGGGAATGCGAGCCTCGATCACCTACGATAGCGATAACTGGTCGTTCTGGTCTTTGCCTTTTTCTGAGCCGGGGCAGGCGCTTGACCTCAAGGGGGGGACCCATTTTCAGTTGCGGATTACACTCAAAAGCGAGGATTTCGCCGCATTCGTGCGGCTCGACTCGCTGTGGATTGAGATCGCGCCACTGTTGGCTAGCCGGGTCGTGGGCGAGGTGGCGCTAGCAGGCGACGTGCAGCCGGCCGGGGGCTTGACCCAAGTGCCGTTGGGGGCAGCGGTGGAACTGATCTACGATATCCGTGGCGAATTTGCCGGTGAGGGAGCGGGTTTTGATGCACTGAGGATTCGCACTGGGACGCGGGCTGCGTTTACCCGGCTAGAGATGGGGAATCCTCCGAGGGCGATCGAGCCGGTTGAAGTTGTCGAGGGCGACGAGGAACTAGCGGTCGTGTTGCCGGAGCGGGTCGGGCCGGGGGCCGCGGAGGGGGTGCGGGTCGTCTTTGTCGCCGATGTGTTCTCGCTGGCCTGGACGTTCTCGGGCGAGGTCTATAATGACGGCGTTGATGCGTTGCCCCAGCCCGTCGAGCCGGGCGATGCCAGCGCCGAACTGGGAACCAATAGTCTGCGGGTCTTGGGGATGGCCGGGCAAAGCGATGGGCCGGTGGTGGGATTGGATTTTTCCACCAGGGTGCTGACGCCCAATGGCGACGGAGTCCACGACGAGGTCGAGATTGGCTATGCGCTGGTGGGGTTGCCCGAGGATGTTCCCGTGATGTTCAAGGTGTATGCGCTCGATGGGAGGCGGGTGGTCCAGCGGTCCTTGGGTGCGCAGCGTTTTGGTGTGCAGCGGGTGCGCTGGGATGGGCGCGATGAGGACGGGGTTTTATTGTCGCCCGGTCTCTATCTAGTTGAAGTAGCGCCTGAAGCCGAGCGGCAGGGGGTGCGTCGGTTGCGTCCATTAACACTAATCTACTGAGAGCATGGCGATGCGCTCGTTTTACGCGCTAGGGGCAATGCTGCTATTGGGAATAAGCGGCGCGGTATGGGCCGATGCGCTCCGCTTCGACAGGGCAGAGGCGTGGCGGACTTGGCAGATGCCCAACGACTTGGTGCAGATCGATGCCGATGGCGGGTTGCGGCTGACGAAGTTCCGCAAGGAGATCAACGCCGTGGCCAACGCCGGGGACTTCCACCATCCAACGCAGGAGCGCGGCGAGGTGAGCGGCGGGATCTGGGAGGCCAAGAGCAATCCGCAGACGGCAGATTTGATTGTCGATGGCGATCTAGAAACCTTCTGGCAACCCGATCCCGACGATGCGCTTGATCAGTGGTCGGTGCAGCTAGATCTGGGGCGTCCGGTGCTGGCGCGCCAGATTCGCTTGGTCTTTCCCGACCGCGAGGGGGCGCGGCCCTTGCGGCAATTCAGCGTCTTTGTCGCCTCGGGTGCGCGGATTCAGGCGCTCGACGATGTCTTCAAGTTTGAAGCGGTCTATCGCACATCCAGACCCAATACTGCTACCGAACTGGTGATCCCCTTGGAGTATCTGAGAACTGATAGCACTTATGTACTCGACGAGGGGCGGGTGCTCGATTTAGAGCGCGAGAAGCGCTTTCAAGTGGTCCAGTATATCATTATCGAAATCGACGAACATAGCCCAGGCGTGGGTCTGGCCGAGGTCGAGGTCTTGGCGGTGGGAGACAATGTGAGCCTAGGCACGGCCGGTCGCGGTGGCAGTTTTCTCGAAGGCGGCCGCACTACGGGGGCGGCCCTGATGTTCGATGGCGATATGGACAGCTTTGCGCTGTTGACCAGCGCCGAAGGCGGCTGGCGCGATGCGGGTGTGTGGTGGCGGGTGGATTTAGGGGCGGTGTTCTTCCTCGACGAGCTTTTTATTTACTTCAGCCAGCTAGGCGAAGGGCTACGCAGTCAGGTCCAGGGCGGCAATCCTTCGGCGGCGGGCGGGCTTTTCTTGGTCTCCGACGGCCGTCCGGCCGCGGGATCGGGATTGCCGGTACCCGAGCAGGTTGACTACGAGGTGCTCGTCGAAGATCGCTGTCGGCCCCAGTGTTTGGGGCGACTTTTTCACCAGCGCTACCTATTCGCCCCGCGCAAGGTCCGCTACCTACTCTGGCACGAGATAGATGGGACGGCTCGGGGTTTTGGTTGGGGCCTAGAGACGATGCTCTTTTCTGCGGGGTACCCGGCGCGCGTGGAGATGCGCTCGGGCTTTGTCGATTTAGCGGCGGAAGCTGGCGACGGGCGGCCCCAGGTGATTGAGCGGCTGACGTGGGACGCCGACCTGCCGCCGCAGACTAGAATCCAACTGCGCTCGCGCTCGGGCAATGCACTGCAGGAGGTGTACACTTTCTCCGACCGCAAAGGCGATATCGTCACCGAGGAAAAGTGGAATAGCTTGCCCAAGGTGTTAAGAGGCCCGATTGATACGACCTTGGTAGTAGGCGAAGACTGGGACGCTTGGAGCAATGTGTACCAGGCTTCGGGCGAGGACTTCCAATCGGCGAGCCCGCGTCGCTTCGTGCAATTGGAAATGATTCTCGCAACCGACGACCCGCACGCAGCTCCGGCAGTAGATGCGCTGACGGTAGAGTTTACCGACGCGCTAGTGCAGTCGGCGCGCGGGCAAATCTGGCCGCGGGAAGCCCGGCTCAACGAGGATACGCGCTTTACCTATACGCTGTGGCCGGGCACCGACGGGCAGGACAGCGGCTTCGATCGCTTGCGCTTTCTCATTCCCGGCGCGACCACGGGCAACGCAGCCCTGCGGATCGGCGGAGAAGAGGTAGCACCCGAGGCGGTGAGGTTGCACGGCGATTCACTATTGGTCTTGTTGCCGCGCATCGTGGTCGCTGATTCGGTGGAAGTGGATTTTACGGCCCGGCTGTGGAACAATGCAGCGCTGTTCGCGCTCGATCTAGGCGCGGGCGAGCGCCCTGGGATCTGGCAATCGGTGGTACCGAGTGAGCGGCGGGCCAATATCGTGTTGCTGCCCGATCTGCCCGGCCAGTCTGCACTCGTCGGCGAGTTGGAGATCGCGCCCGCAGCGTTTACGCCCAACGGCGATGGGGTCAACGACGCGGTGGAGATCAGCTTTATAGTTTTCAAGGCGCAGGGCATCCAGCCGCGAGTACAGATTTTCGACGTCGCCGGTCGGTTGGTGGCGCAGCTAGCTGGCAGCGAGGGTGTTGGACGTTGGCACTTTCGCTGGTCGGGGCACGCTGCGGACGGCGCGTTGGCGTTGGCGGGGATGTACCTCTGCCGGATTGACCCGGGGACGGCGAGCGGTAGCGCGGCGATTTTGCGGCCCCTTGCCTTGGTCTATTAATTCCTCAACCCAAACAAGCAAAGGTAGATAGCATGGCAGTTAAGACGTGTTTGATGATCGGAGCCAGCGGCATGGCCGGTGGTTGGATTCAGCGGATGACCCAGCAACTCGGCGACCGGATTCAGATTGTTGGGCTAGTGGATGTCAACGAGGAGGTGCTCGCGGCCCAAGGAGCTAAGCTAGGCTTAAGTGCCGATCAGCTCTTTACTGATTACGAAGAGGCTTGCGCCAAGGTGCAGGCCGATTTCTGCGGCATTGCCACCCCGCCGCAGTTCCACAGCCCGCAGGCCATCGCCGCGCTGGAAGCGGGGATGCCGGTTATCTGCGAGAAGCCGATTGCCGATACGTTGGCCGCGGCCAAGGCCATGGCCGCAAAGGCCGAGGAGACGGGGTTGCCGTGCGCGATTATCCAGAATTACCGCTACGCGCCCAACAAGCAGGAGGTGGTGCGGATTCGCGACGAAGGGCGACTGGGGCGGCTACAGCACATCTTCGGTCGCTACGCCTGCGACTATCGCCAATACAAGTCGTGGGGCAAAGAGTGGCGACACGACATGGATTTTAGCCTGCTTTTTGAAGGCTCGGTACATCACTTCGATATGATGCGCTTTTTAGCAGGCGGGAATTGCGAGGTGTTGCAAGGGTTTGGCTGGAACCCGGCGTGGTCGAGTTTTAAGCACTATTCGAGTGGGTTTTATCTGATGAAGATGGACAATGGAGTACACACCGCGTACGAGGGAAACAGTTCGGCGGCGGGGATTACGAGTTGTTGGCAACGCGAGTACTATCGCCTAGAGTTCGAGGAAGGGACGGTGGAAATAGGGGCGGGAGACGAGGTGCGAATTTATCGGGTGGGGCAGGAGGTGGAGGTGTATGCGGCACCGGTGATTGAGTGGGCAGGGCACGATTATTTGCTTAAGGAGTTCGTTGATTGGCTAGAGGGGGGTAAAGCGTCGGCAACCCGCATTGAAGATAATTTGCAGAGTTTCGCGCTGGTGATTGCGGCGATGGAGACGACGGTGGATGGACAGCCCAAGCGAATTGCGGATTATCTGTAAGGTGACGCAATAGGAGAGGCGCTCACCCGCACATCGACTTCGAGGTGGGATTCTCCGCCGCCTTGGAGGACGCCGCGCGTCGGCGACACGTCGTGGTAATCGCGCCCTACGGCGATATGTACTTTCCCTCCCTCGCCAGCGAAGCTCTGGTTGGTCGGGTCGAAGCCGACCCAGCCAAGCTCTGGCAGTCGGCATTCGACCCAAGCGTGCGTGGCATTGCTTGGTGTCGGCGCGCCGGATAGATCGGTTGGGTTCAGGTAGCCCGAGACATAGCGGGCGGGAATGTCCCAAGAGCGCGCGATGGTGATCATGAGATGGGCGTAGTCTTGGCAGACGCCCCGACCGGTTTCGATGATGTGCTCGACGGGGGATTCCGCCGTGGTGCTGCCCGGGATGTATTGCAGGCAGTCGTGTAGCGTGTGCGACAGTTGCAGCAGACTTTCGAGCGGGTCGTCCATAGGCGCGATGCCATGCCGGTTGACGAACTCGGTGAGTGTGGGTGAAGGGCGCACCAGAGCGCTCGGGTGCGTAAAGTCCCAATCGGCGCACGATTCTCTACGGGAACGGATCTCCTCCCAGGCACCGATGTGCAAGCGCGCGGGGAGCGGTGGGGCGTATGCAACCTCAACCGTGGAGCGGGTTGTGATTTCCAAAATTTGGTGCATTTGGTGGAGGTCGAGCAGGTGCCGCGTGTTGCCGAAGCAGTCCGTCTCGCGATTTAGGTTGGCTGGAGGTTGCGTTTCAATCTCGAAGTCGAGGAGCCGCTGCCCTCGATCCTGGCGCGGCTCCAGACACAGGAGCATCACGCACTGCTGGACTGGGGCCGTGTAGGAGTAGCGAGAGAGGTGTTCGATTTCGTAGCGGACGGCTCCGGTCATGGCGTTTGCACTGGAGAGTCCTCGATGGCGTAGTCGATATACGCAGTCATCACGAGTGAGTGGAGCTTGCGGCAGTCGTCGCCCACCTGTGTGAGGACTGCTTCTCGGTCTTCCCGATCCGGCCACTCGTAGCGGATCAAGGTGCCGAGTCGGCCGGCGAGCCGCTCGGCTGCTTCTCCCGCGAGCGAGCGAGGGCTCGCGCCGATGGCCGCTAGCTCGGTCGCCAGCGCGTTGAGCACGCGGCACAGCGAGCCGGGCAGTAGGGGGTCGGTAACGAGCAGGTCTATCACCCGGTCGGGCTGGATTTCGACGCTGTAGTTGCGCTTGTAGGCGTCGAATGCCTTGCATGAACGCAACAGGCTCGTCCAGTCCGCATCTGAGGTCTCGCCCTGCGCGCGCCTAGCGGTGTACTGCGCGAGGAGCAAGGAGACTCTAAGCTGGGCGCGTTCGATGAACCGGCCGAGCCGCATGAAGTTCCAGCCCTCGTCGCGGTACATGGTCGATTCGGCCACTCCGGCGAAGGTGTCGATTTCCCGCGAGGTCTCCGCGTAAAAGCTCTCTGGGGAAACCTTCCAGATGTCCTCGATGTCGAGGTCGCGGATGCGCAGCCAAGCCAAGTTCAGGCAGGTCCACATCTCGGCGCTGATGCAGTGGCGCACTTGGCGGGCGTTTTCGCGGCCGAGGGCGAAGCAGTTCCGCACTGAATTGGAATTGTCGCGCTCGAATGTGAGATCGCCCGCTAGGGTGTAGGAATCGGCCAAGGTGTAGTCGTCGCTCTCGTCGAACGTGAGATTACCCCAAGGCGGCTGCCGCCCTAGGGTAGTGTAGATCCGGCTCCAGCCAAAATGGATTTCAGCAATTGGCCGGTCCACTAGCGCTTCCACCTGCAAGCGCAGCAGGCGGCACAGATATTCCGCCCGCGCAAGGTAGCGGCCCATCCAGTACAGCCCTTGAGCACTGCGCGAGAGCATTCAGTCCTCCAGTACCCAAAGGTCCTTGCCGCCTCCACCTTGGCTGGAATTGACCACGAGGCTGCCCCGGCGCAATGCCACACGGCAAAAGGCCCCGGGCACGATGCGGGTCTCGCGGCCGTGGAGGACAAAAGGACGCAGATCGACGTGGCGCGGCTCGGCGCGGCCCTCAATAAAGCAGGGCGCGCTGGACAGCGCGAGCACTGGCTGGGATATAAAATCGGCTGGGTCGGCGCGAAGTTCCTCGGCGTAGGCTGCGCGCTCGGCGGGCGTTGCGTGCGGGCCGATGAGCATACCGTAGCCGCCGGATTCGCCCACGCGCTTTACCACTAGGTTTTCGAGGTTGTCGAGGGTGTACTCTAGGTCCTCTGGCCGTCGGCACAGGTGGGTCGGCACATTGGCGAGGATTGGCTCTTCGCCTAGGTAGTAGCGGATCATGTCGGGGACGTAAGCATAGACGCTTTTGTCGTCGGCCACACCCGTCCCCGGTGCGTTTGCTAAAGCCACGTGTCCGAGCTTAAAGGCGTGCAGTAGCCCAGGCACGCCGAGCAGGGAGTCGGGGCGGAAGACGAGGGGGTCGAGGAAGTCGTCATCGACCCGGCGGTAGATCACATCGACGCGCCGCAGTCCCTTGGTGGTGCGCATGTACACGAAGCCGTCGTTGACTAGCAGGTCGCGGCCTTCCACGAGTGATGCACCAATTTCATACGCTAGGAACATGTGTTCGTAAAAGGCCGAGTTATAGACTCCGGGCGTCAGGAGGACGATGCAGGGCGTCCCTCGGGGGCGAGGTCGCGCAAAGTCTGGAGTAGGACCTGCCCGTAGTGTTCCACCTCGCGCACTCGGCAGCTTCGGTAGAGGCGGCGCAAACTCGTCTTTACCACCTTGCGATTGGCGATCATATAGGACACGCCCGAGGGCACGCGCAGGTTGTCTTCAAGCACTAGAAAGCCATCGTGAGTGCGCACTATATCGGTGCCGCAGACGGCGACCCATGTGCCGTGGGGGACGGAGACGCCGCGCATCTCAATGCGGTACTGGGGACAGCCGCGCACCACGTCGGCTGGGATCACGCCATCGGCGATGCTGCTGGCTTTGCCGTACACGTCTTCTAGAAAGCGGTTTAGGGCAGCGATGCGCTGAGTTAGGCCGCTTTCGATATGCTGCCATTCGGCAGCCGAGAGGAGCCGGGGTACGCAGTCGATGGGAATGATGCGCTCGTCGGCTTCGTCGTCGCCATAGACGGTAAAGGTGATGCCTTCGGTGGAGAAGGAGTGCGTTACGCGCTCTTGGATCGCGCCGAGTTCCTCGTCGGAAAGTCGGCACAGGGTGTCGTATAACTCGCGGCAGTGCTCGCGGGGCGTGCCGTCGGGCAGGAACATTTCATCGTAGATTGCGGCATTGAGATCGTAGGCGTCGAAGTGCATGGGACGACTCTCCGATCGAGGGTCTTGCGGCCCGGGGAGGGTTGAGAGGGCATGGCCGGAGGAGGGGGAGGGTTCCGGCCGAATCCACACTTAGGTGAAATATATACTATTTACTTTTGGAAAAACAGAACCTATTTGACGAGGAGCATCTTGCGCCCGTGGATGATCGGGCCGGCCTGTAACTGGTACAAATATACGTCGCTAGCGGATGCAAGGATCCATCTCTTAAGCCGCATCCACGGCAGCATAGACCTTGCCCTTTTTGGTCAACCAAGCCACATCTTCCCGCTTGGCGTGCGCTTCGATCTCCTGGAGGAGCTGAATAGTTTCAGATTCATAGCATGGTTCGCTCGGATCATCGGCCGGGATGACCATTTCCACCTCTACCGCAACGACAAACTTATCGGTCTGAATCAGTCGTGTCCGCTTGATTCGCTGTCCAGGAATACGCATGGCTTAACCTCCGTCGAAAAAATGCACGGTTACCAGCTTGGCGACACCAACATAACGCAGATGAGACCAAACGGCCTTGTACTCCATACCGTCGGGCAATGATTCGCGCACCTCGACGGCCGGATTAGGCGTCGCGTCTGGTCGCTCGGCGATCAATTCTCCGTCCTCCACTCCTGCAACCACCTGCCATTCCATGATACCACGCTCTTCCAAGCGCTCGGAGGCGTGCTGGCCGATGATATAACGCTCCTCGGCGATCAGTTGTCGAATCACGTCAAAAAGTTGTCCCATTGGCATTTGCCCTGCACGCCGCCTCAGCAGGGCCACCGACCCAGACTGCCCGGACGCCAAGGAGCACACCCGTGACCACGGCAGACTTTATAATAGTCCTCTTCTATCGTATTGCCAATTAGATGCACGCTGTGCCCAGATATTACCAAGCCGCCTCCTATTTGACGAGGAGCATCTTGCGCCCGTGGACGATCGGGTCGGCCTGTAACTGATACAGATGCCCGGCCAAGCTCAAATCAGAGCTTGGCCGGGCTCAATTATGATCAAAATTATTTTGTTTAGCTTGTAGCTCTCTCAAAATTATTCGTCTTGCTTTTGGATTTAGAACCGGGTATTCTTCTGATACAGCAGTAACTAAAAGGCCCCGCTGAGTCTCCCAATGGAGAGCTCGCGGGGCGTTCCCTTTGTCTGAAGCGTCTGTCGGAGGACGCGATGGGCGAGGCCATCACACCTAGCCAAAGGAGTCTTGCGATGTCCCGTAATGCCCTCAATATACATCAATCTGCTCAAAAAGAACAGTCCGAATTTGTCTTTGTCCGGTCGCATTATCGCCGTCGTCCAAGACACCGGCCTACTGTTCCGCTAGATCCCCTAATTGAAAAAGAAGTGTGCAAGAGATTCATGCTTGCAATGGTCGAACAACGCCGCAAAAAAAATAAGCAGCTACGAGAGTGCGAGAGGGAGCGATTGAGGACGGCACTGGTAGAGGCGGCTGCATTGCGTAAACAGCTCCATGCCTATCGCCTAGGCCGTTGCTATTCGTCTATTATTGAGGACTGCATAGCTAAAGGAATACGGTCTGGGGCGAAGCAAGAGCGAGACGCTGTTCCATTATAAATGCAGAGATCAAAAGCGACGCACTACCTTCCCCGAGCCCCTACAGGGGCAAAAACGTCCATCCTAACCAAAGGAGCCGTACCATGGTACGCCTAGCCGTCCTCGCCGGGGTCCTTTTCTCTTTATCTACTATCACTAGTTGTTCTCAAAGCGAGCATGCCGAAGCAGCCTCCAAATCAGATTTCAAATCCAAACCCGAACAGGCCGCGTATGAAGCGGCCCTTGAAGCCGCTCAGCACATCACAGAAGCGATCCAGAATGAAAGGGCCGTACTTGAAGCCTATCATATTGCAGTAGAAAAAGCCCAAGCAGCACAAGGCGAAGTGTCTAAGACCGCAAACGCCTATGAAACGGCCAAAGAGATCGCCATACAAGCCGAAGAAGCCTATGAGGATAAATCGAAAGAAGTATTCAATCATCAAACCTATCTAGCAGCAAAAGAAGTCCAAGACGAAAAAGAGCGAATTTACCAAGCTGCCATAGTAAAAACCGCCGAACTTGATGGATACAAGAAAACCAATGCTATAAGAGCAAAACTTTCTGTGCTCTACAAAGAAGAAGTAAAGGCACAGAAAGAGTACCATGCTGCCAAAGCCAAAGCCAAAAGAATTTATGAAGACATACATGCTAGGATAACCAAAAGCACCTACGAATCTATGATGGCAGCCCGTAAGTCCTATAAGGATGCAAAGACCCAATGGTTGAAGGCTCAAGACCTAGCTGACGAGACTGCACAACTTGTTAGATTACACACCTTAAAGGTCAATGCAGCAAAGGCTCAAGTCGAAAATGCACGCCAAGATGTGTACATGGCTGCTGCCTTAGCTGCCTTCAAGCACGTCGTAGAAGCGGCTATAGCGGAAGCCTCTAAACCTAAATTATGACCTAGAACAATGAACACTAAGCGCCTCGGCTGCTTCATCCTAGCGATCATTATCGCCTTCGGATTAATCGACGTGTGCGCCGTCACCTTCGGACGATGAGGAAGAATGATTGACGTAGCTATTGCGGAGTTTCTTGCTGCCTTCTTGAAGGCCATTCACAACACCAATCCAGCATTTGTTCAAGGGTCGAAGCATATCAATCACAACTGACCGTTGAGGAGATTCTTGAAGCTCTGAAGATTGTGAAGAAGATACGACACGACGATTTACCTTCCGACAGTCAACTCCGGGGACAGATTGAGGATTTTCTGTCTGCTTATCGCTCATAATTCCTCATTAATAATCACTTCTTTTTCCTCATAATTATTCATTTTATAATCATATGTCATGCTCAGGGCAATTCGATGAAGCGATAAGCACATGAGCGGGGACGGTGCTATCGTGATAATTATGCAACATGGCGTTGTTGCACGAAAAACGGTAACTCGTTAGAAAACAATAGTTTACGAAATTTGATATCAAAACACTAACTTACTGTAAAACAACGACTTATAGATATTCATGCAACAACGCCATGCAACAAAGTAATACTTGGGCACTATTTGATATAAGTCCCTTAGTAACTTGAAAACGACGGGTTTACCCAAATCGGGACATTCTGGGAGCGCTTATCACAGGGAAACTAGAAGAATACTGATTGAAAATTGGGATTTTCCATTTCCAAAATTTAATCTGTATAACTCGTTTTTAGACAGTCAATTACGAAAATAGTAGGACTGGAACCTGTCGATGAGTCGGCAGTCAGGGAGATATCGTTCTGCCTAGTTATGCTCTTGTTGGCCGACCCGCTGGTCTGTTAGGTACCCGATGAGTTTTCCAGTGAAAAACTCACAGAGCCGTTCCGACCTCATACCACTAGGTTAATATCGTAGTCTGATCCGGTGGGGAAACTGAAGCACTGCTCGCCGTACGAACATGGAACAAGGTCTCCGATCTCCTCCTAAATCGCGCCGAGCGCGAGAAAAAATGGCTCGTCAGCTTAGGCTGAAAGAAGGTTCGGGAGCATGGAGAGCGTTTATGGATGCCGCAGCGATTTCAGCGGGACAAGTGCCCCAAGATATTCTCGATGACGAGGCGTTGGCCGCCAAGTTGCCCGTTCTCTTCCGCACGATCCGGGGCGAGAAGCTGACAGAGGAACAGTTAAATATGATGACGGAATTGATGAGGAGCACCCATCGTGCAGAAAGTGATCCGTTGGATCCCAAATGAGGAAATCAGGCGACATACCGAGGATTTTCTATCTCAGTATTGGGACTACACCCTGCCGGTTGATGTCGAGTACATCGCCGAATACCGGCTCAACATTAGTATCCTGCCCTCAATGCTGGGCTAAAACCCAGCATTGAGGGCAAGAGGCTTATTACACACAACTTCAAAGAGAGCTATCTAGACTTTGCTCATCACCCTGTCCATCAACGTGCATCCATAGGAGAGAAAGATAATGGGAAGCATTCTTGCCATCCACTTAATTGAGTCACCTAACTATAAGGACTTTTACGCTAATCGTATAGAGGCAGACCTTATTAGGCCGATAGCCCAATTCTGCGATATACCCTTCACGGCTCGCACGGTCCTGAGCCGGAAATACTTCATTAAAGCTCTTGATGAAATAGAACGTAAAGATGGGTGCATTCCCGTCCTACACTTTGCCGGTCACGGCAACAAGCAGGGTATTGAACTTTCAGAGAGAGAGTTCATTACTTGGGTAGACCTCAGAAAACTGCTCATACCTGTAAATAAGCGAGTGGGCGGTGCCCTTTTCGTCTGCATGTCATGCTGCGAAGGATTATCTGCAATACAGTCTGTCAGGAGTATGGAACAAGATGATCCTTTCATCGCAGTTGTTGGTACTGGGGCTAGTCCAACCATAGCCGAGACGTCAGTGGCCTACGCGACCTTTTACCATCAACTTAATATCCTTTTTGAGCAGAAACCAAGAAGTGAAGGTGAATTTACCAAGAAACTAAAGAAAATAATCAAAAATATGAGTGCTGCATCATGTATAGAATGGGTATGTCTGGAGACTGAAAATATAAAACCCCATTTCCAAAATGCAGCGATGCGTTTCAGAGAGTACGTGGAATCCCGTAGGCTAGAAGGGACTTGAAAGAAGCGTACTCATCGAGCCACATTTAAGCGGCACCACAATCCC
>MKWU01005727.1_pt1 | contig 13241 bp, 9 predicted proteins | sample 809101 | NCBI WGS metagenome assembly MKWU01 (sample SAMN05860141, study PRJNA318959) | sponge metagenome | host: Aplysina aerophoba | place: Slovenia: Piran, Adriatic Sea, Gulf of Piran | collected 2013-05-07 | reverse complement strand
CAGCCGATCCAGCGGTCACGGGCCGTGAGCTTGAGCGCGGCCGCCTGCCAGCCCACCAGCGCGACCCACGTCGAGCCCCGCGTCGCCACATGCCGCAAGCCCTTGCCGAACAGGCCCCCAAACCCCAGGTAGTGATGGGCCGCGACCAGCCGGTCCCAGTGACGGTGTTCCTGGGCGCCGAAGGTCGGGCGCACGGTGACCGCGCGCACGTCCACAGCGCGGCGCTGGGTCGGCAACGGCCCCATCGGACCCAGAGTGACAGATCGACAACAAAATGTCCAGCCCCTGCGGACCGGACCGCGAGGAACCGAGAATCGCAGCGTCTAGCAGGAAAGCCCGCTCAGCCCCTCACCCACGGCTGTGCGCCGCCTCAACCACGAACAAGAAAATAGTCCTGCTTACCCGCGGGTGTATTTGACATTCCGTTCGGCGGGAGCGACCATCTAGGGGTAAGCTTTCCTGCCGCAAGAATGCCTTCGTCAATCGTCTTGGTATTGAGGGGCGGATGAAAGCTTGCGAGGTTTCCTGTGCGCGCCTCCGACCAGCCTGACGAGATCAGACAGGCCGCGATTGAGACGGAGCAGTTGTTCAGTGAGTATTCCCCCAGCTTGGTTCGCTACTTGCGCACCGGCCTGCGGGACGCCACAGAGATCGAGGACCTCGCCCAGGAGACCTTCATTCGCTATTTCCAGGCCCGTTCCAACGGCGAGAAGATCGAAAACCCCAAGGGGTGGCTCTACCGCGTCGGGCGTCGGCTGGCGGTGGACCATGCCAAGAAGGCGAGGCCGGTCCTGCTTGACGAAGAGGGGTGGAGAGGAGTCGAGGCGGCTCGGGTCGAGCCGGCTGGTGCCGACGAAGGGGAGCAATCGCAGCGCTGGTCGCATTTGCCGTGGCACGTGCTGAGCGAGATGGAGAAAGAATGCTTGTTGCTGCGGGCGGAGGGACTGACATTCCGAGAAGTTGCAGACGTCTTGGATGTGTCGATGTCGAGCGCTGCCAGTTACGTGGCTCGAGCGATCAAGAAGTTTCAGCGAGCGGTTCCAAAAACTAGTGAGACATCTGACCACAGACGAACTACTCCTCTACGCTGAAGGCGAGCTAGGGGACCGTGCGCTTTGCCGACACCTGTGGGACTGCGTCGACTGCAAGGCCCAGTTGGTGGACGTCCAGGAGACGTACTTCCATGCCGCCTCCGCGATCCGCGCACAAACGCTTGAATTCAGCGCGGAGCCGTCCCAGTTGCACCGCCTCCGGGTCCGCCTCGCCGCGGAGGCCGAATTGCTTGCCGCGCATCTGAACACGGAAGATCTGCTGATTTCCGTGGAGAGCGAGCTGCAAGGCGACCGCCAGACGCATCTTGCGGCCTGCGTCGCTTGCCAGAATCGGGCGGCCGACTTGCACATCAGGCTCGCCGAGATCGAATGCGAACTGCATTCCCGGCTGGCCCTTGAATTGCCAACCGAGCGTAGGGCCGCAGCCCTTGCGGCGTTGCGCAAGCGGCTGGCCAAGGAAGTGGAAGCCAAGACCGCCGCCCGGGCGGGGAAATGGCATTGGGTGCCGCGGCTTACCCTGCCAAGGATTCCCGCCTTCGCTTCGTTTGCGTCGGCGGCCGCAATGGCGGTCTTGGTTGGGTGGGTCGGGTGGAACGCGATCTCCGGGCCCGAAAGCGCGAGCGTGCAGCCCGAGATCCAAACGGCTGCCGTTGTCCCGCCAGCCCCGGCGCCCGCGCTTGGACTGCCCTTGGCGGCAGAGCAGGTCTCGCGACCGGACTCGGTGCCGGCTGGTTCCCGAGGTCTCGAACGCTTTTCTGTTGAGCCGTTGCGCACCGCGCCGCCGGAATTGGAATTGCTAGCCGGGACACGCGCTCCGGATCTTGAAGCCACGCTGGTGGCCATGCCGGTGTCCCTGGGTATCGCGTTGCCGCAGCCGTCTGACTTCCCCGCTCCCCAGGTGGAGGCGCCGGTGCAGTTGGCGGTTGCGATCCCCGTGCCCCTGCCCGTTCGCACAACTCCGCCCGCACCCGATTCCCTGGCCGCTGTGGCCGAGGGTAGCTGGCTGCTCGCCAAGACTGGATTGTGGAAGGAGTCTCTCGAGGCTGGCGGTTCGGATGGTCGTATCCGCTTCGCCGGCATCGTGGACACGGACCGGGATCGCATTGAGATCGAGAGCAAGCTCCGCAAAGCTTCGGACTGGCCGCTGACCTTCTCGATCGAGGTTCGCCCGGCGCTGGCGGTGCCCTCCACTCCGCTAGCGGCCGTCAGCAACCTGGACCGTCCTAGCGGCGGTTTGGTGCGCACTTCCTTGCTGCGACACTACGAGGACTCCGCGCGCCGTTCGTTCCGTGCGTTGGACCGAGGCCGCCTTGAAGGCGAGCTTGATCGCTATGTGAGCGGCGTGTTTCGAGCTGAGTCGGATCTGCTGGCTCATGTGCATGCTCTCCACCGCCTGCTCAACCGTCCCGGCATCGCCTCGGTGCGCGAGACGGACGCCTTCCAGAAAGTGGTTCGGTTCCATTTGGATGGCATTGTAGGTCGCGAGGACGGGATCTACCGGCGGTTGCAGGAAGTCCTGCCGAGACAGTACTGGGCCTATAGCGGGTCGCGAGCGGAATCACCGGACGGGACCAGCCTCGGCGCGCTGAGCCGAGATTTGCTGGCTGACACGCTGGCGCTCGACCGTGTGCTGACCGCCATGTTCTTTGGAACGAGCGAGGCGATTGACGCGCGGGAAACCAATCTCTCGAGTGCCGACCTGCTGAAGCGGGTCCGTCGGCGCGCCCTGCAGTTGCGCGCTGCCCTCAGGTAGCCGCTAGACTGAATCTACAGTGTGCCACGCCTGCAAGTGTGGCTTCGCGGCCCTGGCGTTGCTACTCGCCTTCCTGGATGGCGCATCCGGTCAGAGCGGAGTGGTTTCCGGCCACGTCTTGGGGGAAGGTCAAGCGCCGCTGGCTGGCGTCGAGGTCCAGCTGATCAATCTTGGCAGTGCCCAGGTGCTGCGTGACAGCACGGGCTCGGACGGCGCGTTCCATTTCACGGGCGTCACCGCTGGCAGGTATTCGCTGTCAGCGATTCGCGATCGCTACACGGCTTGGCGTAGCGATCCCTTCGACGTGCTCCCGGGCATCCCCGTGGAGGTCCCGCCGATCCTGATGCGGCGTCTGCAACCGGCCTTGACCAACCCGCGATCGGGCCTGGAGGAGATGGCGCTGGAGTATGGCCTCGTGCGGGAGCAGATCGAGGCGCTGCCGGTCGTGGTTGGCTCCGACGGGCGCACGACCGTGGACAAGTTGCTCCATCTGGTGCCCGGGATGAATCCGGCGCGGGCACTGGATATCGATCCGTTCACGGGCCGCGCGGCCGGGGTCTCGGCCAACGGATCACGGCGCTCGTTCATCAACTACAAGCTCGACGGTGCCTTGAACAACGCGCAGAACCGCATCACTGGGGCCCAGGCCGCGAATCTGGGGCCGGTCCCGGAAGCGATGGAATCCCTGCGGGTCATCACTCACACCTACTCGGCCAGCGAAGGCCGCAACGCAGGCGCCGTGGTAGCCGCGAGATTCCGTTCCGGGGATGATTTCTGGCACGGCCAACTCCGCGGCTACGTCCGGCCGCCTTGGAACGAGGCCTTCGGTGCGTTCGACGGGTCCCGGGACCGGGTTGGCGGCTGGGTCGGCGGCGGCCAGATCGGCGGGCCCCTGAATCCCCGTCACAAGCTCTTCGGTTTCATCGACGGCGAGGGATGGCTGACCAATCGCAATCACCGTTCGTTGCGGCGGGTGCTGAGCGACAACGAGCGGGTCGGCAACTTCTTCGGTTTCGAGCACGTGCCGATGGACCCGCTGAGCGGACACGAATTCCCGAACGGAAAGATCCCAGGCTATCGCCTCGACCTGCTGATGCAACGGTACCTTGACACGTTCGTGCCTCGCGCCAACCTGGAAGGCGGCTGGCTTCAATCGGACGAATCGCTCCGCAGTCACGGCCAGGTCGCGCTGGCTCGCATCGACAGCCAGGGCAAGCGCTTCGCGCACTACCTGAGCCACTATGTCTACGCCAATCGCGTAGTCGAGCCGACGGCAGAGGCTTTCACGGTCTCGCCCGGCACAACGGAGAACCGCCGCCAGGTCTCCAACCATGCGCAGTACGCCCTGACCCACACGGTTTCGCCGGATTTCTGGCACAGGGTGAGACTGGCCATGCAGCGCCTGAACAGCAGGCAGGAGCGGGGCCACCAATCGTTCAGGAGCGTCACGGCCGAGGATTTCGGATTCGACTACTCGGGACGCGACCCCACGACGATTCCAAACGTGCGCCTCTGGCACGACACGGGACAGCTGCAGTTGCATGTCGCGCCCTTCGTCGACTCCGAGCACTCCGCGCAAACCACGCTGCAACTCGGCTATGACCTGGAACTCCGGCATCGCGGGCAGACGGTACGGGCGGGCCTTCTCGCGCAGCAAGGGTCCTGGCCATTCAGCCACACGGAAAACCACGCGGGTAGCTTCAGCTTCCCGTCGCCGCCCGAGCCCCCTTCGCGTTTCCGCGGCCAGGGACTACGGGACCTGCTTCTTGGCTTGCCCGGCGAGTACCGGTTGCAAACCCCTCGCAGTCTCGATCTTGGCTGGCAGGAGTTTGCCGCGTACGCGGAAGCGGACATCCGGCCGTGGCGCGATCTGAAGGTCACCCTCGGCGTCCGCTTGGAGGACCAGCCCCCCGCGACCGACGCCCTGGATCGCCTGATGACGTTCCGCGAAGGCACGCAGAGCCTCCGTTTCCCGGATTCGCTGCCGAATCTCCTGTTTCCCGGTGACGCCGATCCCAACGGAGGGATCGTGCCCCGCTCGACAATCGTGAGCCGTGGCCGCAACTTCTCGCCCCGAATCGGCATCGCGTTCTCGCCATCGTGGGACGGTCGGATGTCACGCTGGTTGCTCGGCGAGTCCGGACGCTCCGTGTTCCGGGCCGCGTATGGCGTGTTCTACGACCACGGCACGTTTGCCGGATCCAGCGCCGCCGCGCTCTTCCAGGCAACGTACCCGCCCTTCAGCAACGACAACCGGTTCGCCCTGCGCAACCCCGAAGGGGCCTTTCAAGCTCCCTTGAAGGCGCTGCCCAGCCTTGAACCCTCGACCTTCCGGCCGGTGGTCGTCCGGTATCCGATCCTGGTGTTTGACTCCCACTTCGTAAACGCACTCGCCCAGCACTGGAATCTCAGCTGGCAGCGGCTCCTGCCGGGGCGCGTGTTCGTCACCGGCAGCTACCTCGGAACCCGCTCCCGGAATCTGCAGCAGCAGCGGGAGCTGAACGACTTCGTGCGGAACCCGTTGCGCAGCTTCGGGTCCGTCCGCTACATGCGACGGTTTTCGCGGTTCGCGAACATACGTTCCATCGAGAATTCGGGCGGGGCGCGTTACGAAGCCGTGCAAGTCAGGGCCAACCGCTATCTTCACCGCGGGCTGGCTCTGGACATCGGCTACAGCTGGAGCCAGTCGTTCGACAACGGCAGCAGCGTGCTTGGCGATGAACTCGTCGGAGAGGAGTGGACCCACTCGAACTTCGACCGCCGGCATTCACTGACCGCGATCTGGCAGTACCGGCTGCGCATTCCGAGGCGCTTGTCAGACCGGGTGCGCTGGGCGGATCTGTGGACCGTGAGCGGCATATGGCGCTGGCGGTCCGGCCTGCCTCTCGACATCCGCCAGACCGAGGATCCCACGTACACGTTCGAGCAGGTCGGGCGCCCGGACCGGACCGGATCCTACAGCCTGCTGAATCCGAGCACGGTCCGTTCCTTCCAGCGAGAGGACGGCCGGGTGGCCATCGGCCGGTTCGCGTTCAACCCGACGGCATTCCAAGCCGTTCGCCCGACTAGCTTCCTGGAAACCCGGCAGGGCACATCGCGCCGCAACGAGTATCGCCAGGCGGGATTCCAGCAGTGGGACCTGCGCATCGCAAGAGACTTCCGGGCGGGCGAAACCTTCACGACCCAAATCGGTTTCGACCTGCTCAACGCATTCGGCAACCGCAACTGGGCCGCGCCGTTCGCCAACGTCGATCACGTGTATTTCGGGATCGCGAGGATGGCCGGCCTGGGACGCACTCTCCAAACGGTCGTCCGGCTCCGGTTCTAGGCCGGGACGACGTGCGATTTGAACAGGCCGACGCTTTCGAGCGCGGATCGGACGATCGCGCTGCTGGTGGCGGAAGGGCGCGTCAACGGCAGCCTGAAGCGGGCCTCGTCCAGCAAGCCCATCATCTCCATGGCGACCTTCACCGGTCCCGGGCTGGTCTCGCAGAAATTGGCGTTCATCAGCGGCAGATAGCGCCGGTGTAACGTCCGCGCCTGAGCGAAGTCTCCCGCGAGGGCGTAGTTGCATAGCGTCGCCATCGGCCCCGGGATCTCGTTCGAGGCGACCGAGATCACGCCCACGCCTCCGAGAGCCATCAGGGGCAGCGTGACGGCATCGTCCCCGGACAGGACCGCGAAGCCGCTGGGCACGATCTGGCACACATCGGCCATTTGCCCGATGCTGCCCGATGCCTCCTTGACGCCGACAATGCCGGGAATTCCGGCCAGGCGGCCCAGTACATCGGGCGTGATGTTGCAGCACGTGCGTCCGGGCACGTTGTAGACCACGATCGGCAGATCGGTTGCCCCAGCCAGTTCCGCATAGTGCCGGTACAGGCCCTCCGCCGTGGGCTTGTTGTAGTAAGGCGTCACCGAGAGTAGTCCCTGTGGTCCCAAGGCTTGCAGGTCGGCGGCCAGGCTCACGATGTCCGCTGTGTTGTAGCCTCCGCAACCGGCCACCACGGGCACGCGCCCGCCGGATTCCTCGATTGTCACCGCGACAAGACGGAGATGTTCGTCGCGCGTTAGCGTCGGACTCTCACCGGTGGTGCCGCCCGGAACCAGGAAATGGATGCCATCGTCGACCTGCCGCCGAACGAGCCGGCGCAGCGCGGGCTCGTCCAGGGATCCGTCAGCCGCGAACGGAGTGATGAGAGCGGTTCCACAGCCTTTGAACATAGGAGTCTCCGGGGGCGCGTGCCCATTCTCTCACGTCGGCGGGGCTGGTAGGATGCAGGCATGTGGTCTGGTCCCGCTCGCGTCCCGACCGGATGAAGCGGCCGACTACCAGCCGAGCGCTCGATGTTTCACTATTGCTGTCAAGCGTGCGGGGCCGCCCTGATTGTCAGGGTGCCCTTCAAGGGGCGGCTGGTGTGGACCATCGACGAGCAAGACCCAGATTTCAGCGACACGTTCCCCGAGCCCCGGGGCGAGTTCGGGAATGCCAAGCTGGTGTGTTCGTCCGACGTGCTGCACGACACTGGATTCCATCTCATCGACGGAGCCATCGAGAAGAACCTGGCGTCCAAGGCCTGGGATTGACGCGGAGCGCGGCGAGTCAGTCGCCCGCCGTCATCGCCGCGACCGAGTCCTTGCGGAAGCGAATCACCGCTTCGATCACAAGCCAGATGCTCAAGACAAAGATCGAAGCGGCGACGCCGAGGAGCAGGAACTGCCCGCCGGTCGAGTACCGCTGGATGTCGATGACCATGGCCACGATCGTTACCGTCAGCATGAAGGCCATGGGCACGAGGGTGTACCAGTAGTTGCGTCCCTTTTGCCGCAAATAGATCGTCACCGCCAGGAGCGTAAGCGCCCCCAGCACTTGGTTCGTGCTGCCGAACAGGCTCCACAGGGCCAGGCCCACCGGCTGGCCCTCGATCTCGTAGAACGCGAAGAAACCGATCAGGATCACCGCCAGCGTGGAGGCGACGTACCGCTGGCCAATGGCGGGCATGTTGATTGAGTGGGAGATTTCCTCAATGTTGTAGCGCAGGAGCCGCGTGCCCGAATCCAACGACGTGAGCGCGAAGGACACTGCGACGAGCGCGATGAACGCCTGCGCGAGTTCCATGGGGATCCCCAGCGAACTGAGGAACACGGCGGTGCCATCGATGAAGGCCTTCATCTTCTCGGCCAATCCGCTTGCCGACCCCCAGCTTGCATAGTGCTCCGACCAACTCTCAGCTGACCGGAAGCCGGCGGTGCAAGCGAGCACAGCGAGCAGGCCCAGCAGCGACTCGCCCACCATCCCTCCGTATCCGATCGCCACGGCGTCGGTTTCCTTATCAATCTGCTTGGAAGTCGTTCCGGAGGAGACCAGGCCGTGGAAGCCGGAGATGGCGCCGCAAGCGATCACGATAAACACGAAGGGAAAGATCGGAGGCGCTCCCGCCGGACTGGCGTCGAGCACCGGTGCGGCGAATTCGGGACGCATCACGAACAGGCCGATATACGCCGTGCCCAGCCCCAGGTAGAGCAGCCAGGAATTCAGGTAGTCGCGTGGCTGAAGAAGTGCCCAGACCGGCAATGTCGAAGCCGCGAAAGCGTACACGAGCAGGATCACGATCCAGGTGTCGCCGCCGAGATCCGGCCTGCCGATCCCGAGACCGACTCCGACCGAGGCCAGCATCAGGACGAATCCGATCACCGTCAGCCGGACGACCGAGACGCCACGCTTGTAGACGAGCCAGCCGATAACGATTGCGATTCCGATGAGGGAGAACGTCGGGAAGACGGACTCGGGATAAAAGTCAACCGTGAAGAGACCGGAAACCGTGCGAACGAACACGCCCATGACGAGGCAGATCAGGAAGAGGATGATGAGCAGGAAGATACCCTTCGCCCTCCGGCCGATCAAGTCCTCTGCCACTTTGCCGATGCTCATGCCGCGATGGCGCATCGATACCACCAGGGCACCGAAATCGTGCACCGCGCCGATGAACAGGGTTCCAAAGACCACCCAGAGCATGCCCGGCAGCCAGCCCCAAATCACGGCGATCGCGGGCCCGAGCATGGGCGCCAGGCCTGCGATCGAGGCGTAGTGATGACCGAACAGGACGACGCGCCGGCAAGGGACGTAGTCGACACCGTCTTGCATGGCGTGTGCGGGAGTGGTCGCCATCGGGTCCAGTTGGAAGATCCGCGATCCCAGGTGCCGGGCGTAGAAGCGATAGACCACCACGTACACGATCAGGCAGCAGACGGCGGCTAGGGCGGGTTGCATATGAGTCAGGGCCTCCTCGAATTGGCTGTCGGTATGATAGCCTTTCCTCGGTGGTCGAACGCTGGCGCTCCTGAACTGATCGAAGCCGATTTCCCTTCCCCGTGCGGCGCAGCCGGTTCGGTTGCACGATCTGCCGTGGTCGGGCGTCTTGCAGACAGAGTTCCGGACGCTCCTTAGAATAGGAAGAGCATGAGTAGTCGAGAACGGCGTCGTAATCGAGGTTTCTCGTTGATCGAACTCCTGATCGTGATTGCGATCATTCTGATCATCAGCGCGGTTGCGATTCCACGCATCATGAGCATCAAGCAGATGGCGAACCAGGTTGCCGCGATCAAGTCCTGCGAAACGATCAACACCGCCCAGATGCAGTATTTCACGCAGTTCCACCGGTACGCCTCGACGCTGGCCGAACTCGGCCCACCGCCCGGCGATGCCGGCCCGTCGCCGGCCGCCGCGAACCTCATGGACGAGAATCTGGTCGACGGCATCCACCTCGGCTACGCGTTCTCGATGATCGGCACGCCCGCCGGGTACTCGGTGAATGCCGATCCGCAGTCTCCGGAGTCGGGCAGGCGAACCTTCTACACCGACCACAGCACGGTGGTCCGTTACCGTGACGGGATGGAACCGGCGTCGGATACGGACCCGCCTATCCAATAGCTGTCGGAGACTTTCTGCTACTGTCCCGGTAGCGGCGCGCAGGAACGACAAGCGTTTGCGTGAGACGGCCGAGAGAGGTCGTGATCCCCGCCCCGGACGTCCCGCTTTCAAGACTGCCAAATGTCGAATGTCCCCGAACTCGAGGCCCGGCTCGAATCGCGAAGCGCGCGTGCAGGGGTGGTGGGTCTCGGCTACGCTGGCCTACCGCTGGCTGTCGAGGTGGCTCGCGCAGGATTCGAGGTCATCGGAATCGACATCGACCCGGACCGGGCCGGCCAGATCAATCGTGGCCGCTCGTACATGCCGGATGTTGACCCTGGCCTGCTGTTGGAAGCCGTCTCGTCGGGACGGCTGCGGGCCACAGCCGACTACGAGTCGATCGGGGCGTGCGATGCGGTGTCGATTTGCGTTCCGACTCCGCTGAGAAAGACGCGCGACCCCGACCTCACCCATGTCCTGGAGGCAGTCCGCTCGCTCCAGACGCATCTGCGGCCAGGGATGCTCGTCGTTCTCGAGTCCACCACCTATCCTGGCACGACCGACGAGGTTGTGTTGCCGATCCTTGAAGAGAGCGGCTTACGGGCCGGCGAGGATTTCTTCCTCTGCTATTCGCCGGAACGCGTCGATCCGGGCAATTCCCGCTACGGTACGAGGAACATCCCCAAGGTGATCGGGGGCGTCACGAGCAACTGCCTGAGGATGGGGAAGCTCTACTACGGGCAGGTGATGGACACCGTCGTGCCCGTGTCGTCGACGCTGGCGGCCGAGGCAGCCAAGCTGCTGGAGAACACCTTTCGCATGGTGAACGTCGGCCTCGCGAACGAAACGGCCGTGCTGTGCGACCGGTTGGGAATCGATGTCTGGGAAGTCATCGAAGCCGCCGGCACGAAGCCATTCGGGTTCATGCCGTTCTATCCGGGGCCTGGACTCGGCGGACACTGCATTCCCGTGGACCCTCATTTCCTTGCTTGGAAATCCAAGCAGGCGGGATTCGAGCCGCGTCTGATCCAGTTGGCTTCCGAGATCAATGGCGGCATGCCACGCTACATCGTCGGTCGCATCCAGTCCGCCCTGAACGACCGGGGCAAGCCCGTCCGCGGCAGCCGGATCCATCTGGTCGGAGTCGCGTACAAGCGGAATGTCGCAGACACCAGGGAGTCTCCCGCGCTTGACATTGCCGCATTGCTGGCGAGGATGGGCGCCGAAGTTGCGTACAGCGATCCGTTCGTCTCCCGTCTGAAGGCAGGATCGCTGGAACTGGACCGTAGCGGGCTTTTCGAGACCGTCGGCGAGTCCGATATCGCGGTGATCCTGACTGATCACGACGGAGTGGATTACGCGAGACTGCTGGGAGCGGCTTCGCTCGTTCTCGACACCCGCAACGCGACGCGTGGCGTTGCCGCGCCCAACCTGCTTCGGCTCTGAAACCTGGACGGCGACACATGGCGATGTATCTGGTGACGGGCGCGGCTGGCTTTATCGGGCACTGGGTGGCCCGGCAACTGCTGGAGGACGGGTCCGAGGTCGACGGTGTCGACAACCTGAACGATGCCTACGATCCCCGCATCAAGCGCTGGCGGCTGGCCCAGATTGAAGGGCACCCGCGCTTTCGATTCATGCGGAAGGATATTACGGAGCAGGAATCGCTGTCGTCGGCCTGTGCGGGGCGGCGATACGACGCCGTGTTTCACTTGGCGGCCCGGGCCGGCGCGCCCCAGAGCGTCGCGCGGCCTCGAGAGTACATCGAAGCGAACGCGATCGGCACGCAGAACGTCCTCGAGTTGTGCAGCCGCCTGGATGTGGGCAAGCTGGTCCTGGCCTCGACCTCTAGCCTGTACGGCGCAGGCAATCCATTGCCTCTGCGAGAGAATGCCGACACCGGCCGGCCACGCTCGCCTTACGCCGCGTCGAAGAAGGCGGCGGAGGCGCTGGCATACGCGCACCATCACGTCCATGGCCTGGATGTGACCGTGTTGCGGTACTTCACGGTCTACGGGCCGGCTGGCCGGCCCGACATGAGCCTGTTCCGCTTCGTGCGCTGGATCCGGGAGGGCGAGCCGATCGTGCTGCATGGAGACGGTTCCCAAACCCGCGATTTCACCTACGTGGAGGATGTTGCACGGGGAACGACGGCGGCGGCGGCTCCATTGGGGTTCGAGGTGATCAACCTGGGCTCCGATGCGCCGGTTCGGCTCGGGGAGGCGTTGCGGATGGTTGAGGAATCGCTGGGGCTCAAGGCCAGGATTCGTCACGAGCCGGTCCACCGGGTCGACGTGCCCGCCACATGGGCGGAGATCGGAAAGGCGCGCCGTCTGCTTGGCTGGCAACCCCGGACGGGATTGCGCGAGGGGATCGACCGGATGGTTCGCTGGTACCTTGACAATCGGGATTGGGCCAGGAACCTCGTGCTCCCCTGACCCGTCCAGGCACGTTCGCCGCCAACACGGACGCTCGCTGGCAGGGTTGGTGCTGCTGCGTCCGCGTCCGACGTCGGCGGAACGCCCGGGATGTGTGCGGTGCCGCCTGTATTGCGCTGAAGAGTCCGATATGGCCTGTTAGACTGGAGGTTCAGGGTGTCGCACGGGGGGCCGACGCGGCAGGAATTCTCGATATTTGACCACCAATGGGACGCAAACGATTGACCGCGTTGCTTGCGGCCCTGTTGGCGTTCTTTGCCGATTCGGGACGGGCGCAGGACAGGGCTTGGGACGAGTCGATTGATTCGGCTCGTCGGGCGATCGCCTCAAGGCAATTCGATCAGGCCGAGCGCATTCTGCGGCAAGCGCGGATTCGATCGAGGGAATTCGCGAGTGACGACCCTCGGCGCGTGGTTCCGTTGATGGAACTGGCCAGGCTCCATCTGGGACGGGGCGACTACGCGGTGCCGGAACAGCTCTATCAGGAGGCCGATCCGATCGCGCGGCAGGCATGGGGTGCGGAGAGCCCGGAATACGCGGGCCTGCTCAACGATGTCGGGCGCTACTATCACCTGCGCGTCAAGAACGACGAGGCCGAGCGGTTCTACAAGCTGGCGTTCGGGATCCGCGTCCGGCTGCTTGGCCGCGAGCATCCGGATGTCGCGTCCTCCTTGAACAATCTTGCGATCCTGTACGAGAACCAAGTCCTGTATGCGAAGGCCGAGTCATACTACCGCGCCGCACTGGAGATCCGCGAGGAGAGCCTAGGGCCGGAGCACCGCGAAACGATTCTCACCCTCGAACACATGGTGAGGCTGCTGCACAAGCTGTCACGGGGGGACGAGGCTTTGGTCTTCGAGGAACGGACCCGCGCCTACAGGCAAGCGGAAATGGAAGTGGAGGGGCCGGTTGACCGCGGTACGGTGGCCTTGGGCGGCACCTCGCAGCCAGCCGTGTTGCTGGAACGGACCGAACCCGTGTACACGGACGAAGCGCGGATTGCGAACCACGAAGGCAGCGTGCTCCTGCGGGCGGATATCGACACCGACGGCTACGCCAGGAACATCGAAGTGCTCCGGCATTTGGGT
>MKWU01005726.1_pt1 | contig 13241 bp, 8 predicted proteins | sample 809101 | NCBI WGS metagenome assembly MKWU01 (sample SAMN05860141, study PRJNA318959) | sponge metagenome | host: Aplysina aerophoba | place: Slovenia: Piran, Adriatic Sea, Gulf of Piran | collected 2013-05-07 | reverse complement strand
ATTCCTCCCTTGCCCACGCAAGTCAGGCCGGTCTGCATCGCGGGGATGCTCCCCGGGCCGACGATGACCGCGTCGGCCATGACGCCGTCCGTAATTTCATGCACCGACTCGTCCAGATCATGCTCACGCACATCCACTGCGTGGTCCATGCCGAGTTCGAGCGCTTTGTTCAGTCGATAGGGTACCCTGTCAGCGCCGATGACGGTCTTTGCCCCGTAGTGCCGGGCCACGATCCCGTTCAACATCCCCATGAGGCCCAGTCCGATGACGAGCACGATGTCTCCCGGGCGGATGCGGGCGCGTTCGATCGCCTTCACGGAACAGGCCACGGGCTCGATCAGGGCGCCGTCGTCGAAGGATACCGGGTCCGGCAGCACCAGGGTGTCATAGCGGAGATTGATCTCCGGGACCCGGACGTACTCGGCTGCGCCGCCGGGGTCGAGACGGGTTTCCTTCCAGGTGGCGCACATGGTGAAATTGCCGCGGCGGCAGTGCCGGCACCTGTAGCAGGGCGCATGGTGGTGAATGAACACCCGGTCTCCCACGGACAGCCCTTCCACCTCGCCGCCCAGTGCTTCGATGACACCGGTCGGTTCGTGTCCGATGACAATGGGCGCCTTCCGCCGGATGTACCAGGGCGTTACGTCTCCGCTGCAGATTCCGCAGCTGCGCATCTTCACCAGGGCGTCCCGCGCCGAGATGGCCGGCGTGTCCATTTCCTCGATACGGATATCGTCGATATCGTAGATTTTGGCGGCTTTCATGGGGGCGCCCCCGGGGATCAGGGAATGATCGCGAACTTCATCGTATTGCTCCCCAGGAAGTTACGAAAAGCCTCCGGCACCTCTTCAAGCGTGCGATCGCCGGTGATCAGGGGCGTGACGTCGAGTCGTCCGTCCGCGAGGATTTGGTAGGATCTGCGGACCGCTTCCGGGGTATAGTGAAAAACGCCCTTCAGGGTGATCTGGTCGTAATGCAGCCTGGTGGTGTCATAGGTAACCGTCGTGCCGCCGGGGCACCCTCCGAAAAGGACGACGCAGCCGCCCCTGCCGACCATGGTGACAGCTTCTTCCCAGACGGCCGGCAGCCCGGTGCACTCGAAGACGACAGGCGACCCGCGGCCCCCTGTGGCTTCCAGCACCGCTTCGGTGGCATGCTCCCTTTCACTGTTGATGACGAGGTCCGCCCCGACCTTCCTTGCCGTCTCGAGACGGTAGTCGTGACGCCCCGAGACGATTACCTGCTTCACGCCCATTTCCTTCAGCACCATGACGTGCAACAGCCCGATGGCGCCGGCACCGATGACGACCGCTGAATCAGAAGTTGAATCGAGCGCCTGGCCTATGCCGTAGACCACGCAGGACAGCGGCTCCAGCATGGCTGCCTCGCGATAGTCCAGTTCATCGGGCTTGGGGTACATGTTCGCGTCGACGACCGTGGCCGGAACCCGCAGGAATTCGGCGTACGCGCCCAGGGCCATCGTCTTCGTCAGGTGCGGACACAGGTTCTGAAGCGATCTGTCGCAGTAGAAACACTCCCCGCAAGGCGCCGTATGTACAGACATCACGGGTTGTCCGACGGAGAACTTCTCCACCCTGTTGCCTTTGTCGGCAATCACCCCCGAAAACTCGTGGCCGAACAGCGTCGGGGGCGGCATGAGGTGGTGCCCTCGACGGTATGCCTTCAGATCGGTACCGCAGGTCAAAGCGGACTTGACCGCCACGACCACGTCGTCCGGCCCCGCGACGGGCATGTCGACGTCGTCGCGGGTTTCAATCCGTCCGGGTTCAACTAGCACACATGCACGCATAGGTATTTATCCGTAACTGCCGGTACGATCGCCCTGAACGGAAACTTCTTACCATATAAGACGATTAGACCACGATCCGGGTTTCACGGACGCCTATTATACGTCCTGGGCGAAGTAAGCGCAAGGACAGGCGATCCAAGCATATCAAAAAGGAATACCAGGGGTGAATTGTGTTGACACCTCTTCAAACGCCCGGTATCGTTTTTCCATGCTTATATTTGACGGCGACTATCCCATGGCGTATGGGGGTGTCGAACTCAACCGGGATCTTACGCTTTCGCTGGCTGAAGTGCGCGCTGCCGACGATAACCCGGGCAACATCGCTTTCGCCTGCCTGCCCGAGATGCGCCGCGGAAGAATCGCGGCCGCCCTGATGAAATTCACGGTACGGCGCAAGCGCGAGCACAGCATATTGCCCGGTCTCCGGGGTACCGCGGCTGTCCACGGCGCCGCCCGAGGGCAGCTGGCATACTACCACGTCCTCGAGGAAGAGGGTGAAGGTGTCGTACTCACGGACGGGGAGGCTCTCGCAAAGCACATAGACACATGGGACAAAACGGACGTCACCGAAGGACTGCCTGTGGGATTTGTCCTCGGCATGGAAGGCGCCGATCCCATCCTCTCGCCCGGCCAGGTGCATGAATGGTTCGAGATGGGCGTCCGCGTGGTGAGCCTGACCCATTACGGCCCGAGCACCTACGCTCACGGCACAGGTTCCGAGGGCGGCCTACTTCCTCCCGCAAAGGACCTGCTGAGAGAGATGTCTGCCTGCGGCATGCTGCTCGACCTCACCCACATATCGGACGAGAGTTTCTTTGAAGCGGTGGACCTGTATGACGGTCCGGTCCTGGCCAGTCACCAGAACTGCCGCGCTCTCGTTCCCGGCCAGCGCCAGTTCTCAGACGAACAACTCCGGATCGTCATTGAACGGGGAGGCGTCATCGGCGCGTCCATGGACACCTGGATGCTCTGTCCGTGGTATACCCTGGACTGGTCGAACACCGGAGGATACACCCGCCGGGACTATTTCCGCCGCGAGGACATCACGCTTTCCCACGTGGCCGATCATATCGATCACGTGTGCCAGTTGGCCGGAACAGCCGATCATGCGGCGATCGGCGGCGACACCGACGGACAGGGCGGCATCGACGGCGCGCCGTCCGAAGTCGATTCCATTGCCGATTACCAGTTGCTGGTCTCCATCCTAGAAGGGCGTGGATATGCCCGGGATGACATCGAGAAGATCATGTACGGAAACTGGGTTCGATTTTACACGGAACACCTGCCTAAGAACGACTGATGGACACCTACAACGGAACAGCAGACGGAACACTCCGAGGTTTCATCATGCTCATGCTCACGCACTGCCTGAATCGTACACGCCTGAATCGTACACGCTACGCCCTGATTGTCCTGTCCCTCCTTTTCTTTAGTGGATGCGGCGGCGAAGACAACGTCCCGCAGTCCGGCGACCGGACATGGGTCAATTCCATCGGCCGCCAGCTTCCGGAGGACGCGGCCCCGCCGGACCGGCAGCAGTTCCGATACATGTTCCGCGAGCCTTCCACGCTGGATATAAGCGTGGCGGCCTACGAGGCCGACGGCACGTACTTCGCCTTCGAGCGCCTGGTGCTGCTGGACGAGAACAACGAACTGGTGCCCGCCGCGGCGGACCGGTGGGAAGCATCGGACGATGGACGTACGTGGACCTTCCACCTCCGTGAAGGGGCGCGGTGGAGCGACGGCAGGGCGGTCACGGCCCACGATTTCGAGTACTCTTTCCGACGCATGCTGGATCCGGCCAGCGGGAACATCTACGCCTTCCTCTACTACGTGATCAAGAACGGCCGGGCCTTCAACCAGGGTGAGCTGTCCGACGCGGAACAGGTAGGCATACGCGCAGTGGACGATCTCACCTTTCAGATTGAGACCGAGGGCCCCTGTCCATACCTGCCTTATATCGTCTCCTTCATCACTTCGTCGCCCGTGCCGAGGTGGCAGGTGGAGAAGTTCGGCGCAAAATGGACCGAACCGGAACACTGCGTGTCCAATTTCACCTACAGACTGGCGGAATGGAATACGGGTTCCGACATGACGTTCACGCTGGATCCGTACTACAACGGCCCGCACAAGGCGTATCTGGAGGAGATCATCGTCAAGTTCGTCGGGGCCCAGCGGCCGGGTACCCTGCCCTATGAAAACGGTGAGATCGACGCCTATCGCCTGGATCCCATCGACTACGAACGGGTGCGCAGAGACGAACGACTCGCGCGTGAAGTCCACAGGATGTCCGAGTTCACCACCTGGTATCTGTTTTTTCAGACCCGGCAGCCTCCCTTCGACGATGCGCGCGTGAGGCGGGCGATCGCCCATGCCATCGACCGGCAGTCTCTAAGCAGCACGGTGCTGAATGATCTGGCCATACCCGCGCACTCCAAGCTTCCTCCCGGCTTCCCGGGGTATTCGGCGGAACAGTTCAAGGCGTCCCAGACCTACGATCCGCAGGAGGCGAAGCGGTTGATGGCGGAAGCCGGCTATCCGGACGGAAGGGGTTTCCCCCGTACGGAATTCTGGTTGCGGGTGGCCGATACGAGCATCAACCGTATCGCCGGAGAAGCGGTACAGGCCATGCTCAGGGAGACGCTGGGCATCGAATTGGAAATCAAGTACCAGCAGCGCAACGTCTTCAACGAGAACCTGTTCCAGTGGCAGATCCCCATGGGCATGCTGGTCTTCGTCTACGATTACCCGGACCCGTCCAACATGCTCGGCCTCCTCTGGCGGTCCCAGCCCAGGGGGTACGCCCGTCACGACTGGCTGCACGCGGAATTCGACGACCTGCTCGACCGGGCCAATACCCATATGGACCCCGGGGTCCGCTACGACCTGTACGCCCGGGCCGAACGCATCCTGGCGGAGGAGGCAGGCGCCGTGTTTTTATTCCATCCGGTGATTACCGAGCTTAGAAAACCCTATCTCCGGGGTGTAAAACAGGACCGGGACGGCCGCGTGGTGCCGATCATATCGATTCAGACCGTGAACTTCACGGAGATGTACATCGCCCGCGATTGATTCGACGCCAGATGCATGGAATCAATCAACGAATTGCATATCGCCCGCGATTTATTCGCTTTGGCCATCCCCACCTTGACCATCCGATTTCCCCATGGACATGACCGACGTACTGATCATCGGGGGCGGCGCCGTAGGCGTCTGCGCCGCGTACTACCTGCGTGAGGCGGGATACGGGGTCACCCTCGTGGAACGCGGGGAGATCGGATCTGGCGCTTCCCACGGCAACATGGGACTCATCGTACCCAGCCACAGCATTCCGCTAGCCGCGCCCGGCGTCGTGGCGCGGGGCCTGAAGTGGATGTTCAACCCGGACAGCCCCTTCTACATCAAGCCGCGGCTGGACCCGTCGCTGATCCGCTGGCTCTGGGCATTCTGGAAGGCCAGCAACGAAGGCCGGATGCGCAGGGCCATTCCGCTGATCCGGGACCTGAGCCTGCAAAGCCTTTCGCTATTCGATGAACTGGACGGTCTGGACGGCGTGGATTTCGACTATCACCAGCGAGGCGTCCTGGCCGTGTATCGAACGCAGGAAGGCCTGGCGGAAGGGGAAGAGGAATGGCAACTCCTCTCTTCGTACGGGCTCTTAATCGACGAGCTTACATCCAATGGGGTGGCCGAGGCGCTTCCGGGGCTGGAACTGAAAGCGTTGGGCGGCCTGCACTTCAGGCAGGATGCCCACTTGACGCCTGGCAAGTTCGTGCATGCGCTGGCGGATCATGTGGCGCGGCTTGGCGTGACCGTGCGCACCCGGACCGAAGTGACGGGGTTCACGAAAGATAAGGGGCGCATCGCGGCTGTTCATACGACGCAGGGGGACATCGCCGCGGGAGAGGTTGTGCTCACGGCGGGTTCATGGTCGCCCGCCCTCGGAAAAGTCGCCGGAATCTCGCTGCCCATCCAGCCGGCCAAGGGGTACAGCGTTACGATGCGCCGGCCGGCGGAGTGGCCGGAACTTCCCATTATGCTCGCGGAATCCCGAGTGGCCGTCACGCCCATGGGCGATACGTTGCGTATCGGCGGCACGCTGGAACTGGCTGGCATGGACCTTTCCATCAACCGCCGCCGCGTAGCCGCGATTCTCCATGCCCTGCCGATGTATATGCCGTCTTTCGACATCGATGCCCATGAGATCGTCGAAACCTGGTGCGGATTGCGTCCCTGCACGCCCGATGGCCTGCCCTTCCTGGGCCGGGCTCCCGGCGTTCCCAATCTGATCGTGGCCGCCGGCCATGCCATGATCGGGGTGTCCCTGGGACCGGTGACCGGTAAACTGGTGAGTCAGATTGTGGCCGAGGATCCGCCCGGTATCGATCTCGAACTCCTCGCGGTAGACCGATTCGCCCGCTGAGTGAATATGCGCCCTGCAAAAGCTACAGCCACCACGACCGCCCATCCCTTCTCAAATAGACCCCACGCCACACTCATTCGGCTGACTTTTCCCGTTTTGCTCTCGCTGATCGCGGAACCGCTTACCGGCCTCGTGGACACCGCCTTCATCAAGCAACTCGGCGCGGAGTCCCTCGCCGCCCTCGGCGTCGGCGCCGTCGCACTATCCGGCCTCTTCTGGGTCTTCAACTTTCTCGGTATCAGCACCCAGACGGAAGTGGCCCAGGCCGAGGGCGACAACGACAGGAACCGGTCCGTTTCCATAAGCAGCCTGGCGCTCTGCCTGAGCATGGCTTTCGGACTGCTGATCATCGTCTTCGGCGTTCCGCTTACGTCGTATCTCGCGACGCTACTGGGCGCTGCCGGCGCAATACACGACGGGGCCGTGGACTACATCTGGTGGCGGTGGTTCGGTGCGCCGGCCATCCTGATCACGCTGACGGCCAGCGGAGCCTTGCGGGGACTTCAGGATATGCGCTCGCCGCTCTGGATCGCCCTGGGCATCAACGGCATCAATATCGTGCTCGATCCCATGCTCATATTCGGTGCGGGACCTGTGCCCGCGCTGGGCATCGCCGGAGCGGCAATAGCCAGCGTCATCGCCTACTGGATCGGCGCCGCCTGGTCGCTCTGGATCATAAAACGCAAGCTTGGCTGGTCCCTGCCGGCCGATTTCAGCGCGGTCGGCCGACTGATGCGCACGGGCGCCGATCTTTTCATACGCACCGGCGTACTGAACCTGTTTCTCCTCCTGACGACCCGCGAAGCCACGCACGGCGGCGCAGACGTCGGGGCCGCCCACCAGGCGATCAGGCAAGTCTGGATGTTCGGCACGTTCGTACTGGACGCGCTGGCCGTCACGGGACAGAGCCTGGTCGGTTACTTCCTCGGCGGCGAACGGATCAGGAGCGCCAGGAAAGTGGCCCGTATCGTCTGCCTGTGGAGCGTATGGTCCGGATGCATGCTGGGGTTCGTTCTCTGGTTGGGAAGCGGGTTCGTGGTCGATCTGCTCGTGCCTCCCAGTGCCGCTCCCTATTTCCATTCGGCCTGGATCGTCGCCATCGCCGTACAACCGCTAAACGCACTGGCCTTCGCCACCGATGGATTGCACTGGGGATCCGGGGACTACCGGTACCTGAGAAACGCCGTGATCCTGGCGACCGGCGCCGGCGCGGCCGGACTGCTGGCCGGCCCCCACGCCCTGGATTGGATCTGGATAATGACGGCGGTCTGGATCAGCGTACGCGCCACGCTGGGCGTGATACGGATCTGGCCCGGGGTGGGGAACAGCCCGTTTCGGGTGATGGATTAACGGGGCGGGGTTTTGTCATTCATAAAACAAGGTCGATGCCTCGTGTTGGAATAAACTCTCAGAGCGGGATTTGACGAAAAAGGACTGCCATGCGGACGGTGATTCTGATGGGAGGTGTGAGTGTCTTGCCGATCGCACTTTATCATTTCGATATGTAAGGGACTTAATCTCGGCGTACCCAACTCTCAAGTGTCATCAAGACGCAGTGGTACGACCAGATCGCCTCCAAAGGACACTTACTGACATCGGTTCGGTCCGAGGACCAGCACCATGATGGCCTTCGACTCGGTTGTTCTTGCTCGGCTAAAGCCTGAAGAAGATGGTCTTATTGATTCACATGGACGAATCCAAACCATATATCGTGCAGGTGTTCAAAGTCAGTGTCCGTCGAAAGGAGCGTTGCACCGCTTGCGTGAGCCGTCGCGGCAATCCAGAGATCATTCTGTTATCATCGCTATAGCCGGTTTCGGCGGAGGCGTGTTTTGAGGAGAAACTACGGGCGTGCCGTGGGTCCACGCATCAATACGAGCATAGGGATCCAAAATCGACTTGCTTCTGATGTCCAGCGTCGGCACTCCGCTAAGAACTTGTTCAAGGCGCGTTCTTATTTTGTTGCCCCAACCGTTCTTCTCCGCAAGCGCGAGCATCTCTCCCCGGCAAATAACGGACGTAAAGACCATCGTTTCTGGGTCTGAGAGGTTGTACTGCGCATCCGCTTGCATAGCCCACGATGCATCCCGGGTAAATCCGAGCAACAGGTTCGTATCCAGAAGGAAACGTGGCATCAATAGATTATTCAATCGAGTTGGTCCAGGAGTTCCTCGATGGGTTCGTCGCCGGGCCATGCGCCCGCAAGTTTAATAGGGTTGAAAGCCCGGGCTTGCTCCATACGGTCCGTAAAGAGGCTATTCGGTTGTTTAACTTCGGCTGATGGCATTTCTTCGAACAAGCCATCTTCTTCCAGCCAAGTGCTAACACGGCGGGCTTCGATCAGTCGCGCCTGACCGTTAGCCTTGAAATGCACCATCCCCTCGACAGTGATCTGTTTACCCCATAGAGGCCGTAAGGTCTCTGCACTCAATGACTCGGTGCATATCCTTCCCGCTAGGTAAGAATCCTGGTTCACCACTAAACGAAAGCGCCCGTTGCCTTGGTTGATCTCTTCCAGCTTACCGCTTACGATATGAGACTCAGGAGCCGGGATATCATTCAATCGATCTCTAACCTTTGCGCAAGTGCCGTCATCCACGATAAATCGCCCATCCGCCGTATCTGTAGGGACCATTTCATAGCGTACACCAGCTACCCCGGCTGCTTTCTCGAACTTGAGAATAGCCTCGAGAACTGCACGATCGAAATAATCTCCAGCGGGATTGGCCATCTGGGTTTCGTTGATTGAGCGGGTTGCCAAATCCAACGCCGTTTCGTCCTGCTTCGGCTGTCTGCGCTTTAAGTCCGTTTTGGCATAGTGAGCAAAAGCAGTTTCGCCGAGACGAGGCGCATCGATCCCAATTGTTGTGGATCCGGATTTCAACCCGGTTATCGTGAAATCAACGGCTACTTCCAACCAACGGGGTCTTGCTCCCCTGCCGATACCGGTGCCGGTAGCAAGCAAGCGAGTGGTTCTTTCCGCCGTCCCAAGTAGGGCGTCCAGTGCGCGACTGAGGGTCGTCGCTCTGATCTGGCCTTCGTTTTCGTGCAGTCCGTAAATACGGAATTCATAGTGTCGTGTATCCATGGTAATGCATGCTTTCCGTGATTACTCCATCCTGATACCGGCTTCTTGGTCGTCCGTTTCTTCTTGCTTTCTGGGAACGCCTTCTATCAAAGATAAGGTTTGATCGTACCTGAGTCAAACAGACCGCCTAAGTTCCATCCTCTGGCACACCACAGCCGTAATGGTAGCCTCCATCGCCGGTTCATTTCAAAGAACCTGACTGTCGTTACGTAGGAAAACGTTCGGCGATGCCCAGAACAGGCGTTCAAGCCGAACGTTTATTACCCCCATGCGCACCACGCTATACCGACGTCACTTACCATATTTATACGGTACTTCAGCTCCACGGAAAATCGAAGGTCGGCCGGTTCGCGTACCGTTCCATGGTAATCTCGAAACGAGCCCCGGAACCGGGCGCGAGCAGAAGTTTGAGGTAGTCGCCGGCCACTTCCACGGTCCCTCCATTCCCTTCCGTTTCGTCGCGACCGACTGTAACCGATTTCAACGCGTGCTCCCGATAGGCGCCGCCCTGGATGATCACTTCCGCGGGATACACCGGGTTAAGGTTGACCAGGGTCACCGCGGATCGCTCCTCACCGACCGTGTCGACCAGGGCTGCCACGTCCTCCGGCAGTCCCGGCCGTCGTGTCGCGGGATCGAAATACCGGAACATGCAGTGGACCGCCTGGGCCCGCTTCGGCGCGGGACCGCCCATGGTCTGCTGAAAGAGTGCGCCCGGAGTCGCCGGGTTGACGGCATTCGTGTTGTCTGACAGGCGCGTGTCCGGCGTCATCGGATCGTTGCGTACCCAATCCACTTTTTCCCGGACGGACGCCAGGTCGGCGTGCAGCGCCTCCTCGGGATAATTGGGGTTTTCGCCGCTCAGGTAACTAAGCCACGCATCATCCGGGCAGCGCGCCCGGGCCTCCTCCGACATCGACCAGTACCAGGTTTCCATCGCGCCGATATTGTATGGGTTCGGTGTGTAGTTATACCATCCGTCGTCCCCGTACTTGTTGGGGTACACCATCCGGCCGTTATCTTCACGCCCGTTTTCGTTGATGAGGTCGATCATCTCGCTCCACGGCGCCGCATAGGAACGGTCCCCGGTCAGCAGCAGCGCATGGCTGAAACCCGACAGGCCGAGTTGGATCGTGTCGCGGTGCACGATTTGACCGGATTGAGGCGCGATGGTCGTGAATCCCCAACCGTAGCACCCGCCGTACCACTTGCCGTCGCAGGCGCCGCCGATGGTGCCGTCCAGTCCTATATTGGTGGGGATGATCCCGCCATTGGCCCGGGTGCGCTCGACCCAGGCGTCCACGTATTCCAGGATCCATTCCCGGTACTTGTCTTCGCCCGTCAGCGCGTAGGCATTGAAGGCGAGTCCCGTCGCGAGCATGTTGGAGGGATGGTCGCCGATGACGTCGGTATAGTCCTTGAAATGGCCCAGCATTTCCTCGAAGTTGCGCTCGCCGTGGGCCAGGACGAAGCGGCCCTCCTCGATGGGATCGCCCGCCCAGTCGATGGGCTCGGCCTTGCGCAGCATGGGGCCGCGGCTTCCGTTGAACAGGCTGCGGATGATCCGGTGTTCCGGGTCGTAGTTCCGCGCCCCGGGATCCTCGTCCATGTAGAAACCGGCCCACTGCCGCACCCGCCGCTCGAATTCCTCCGCGCCCGGGTCGCAGAGGCCGAGGTCGCCGAAGACCGACATGCTCTCGCCATTGTGGAGCCAGTCGAACATGACGGGGAATTCCTTGTAGTACATCCCGTCCCGGCAAAAGGGCACGTCGACCGTCTTCGCCTCGGTGTACTGGAGGATATGGCCGTCCTGCGCCTGATTGCTCATGTCGAGCAGGTTCTCAGGTCCGCCCATCATATAGAGGATGGGCCATCCGGTCAGGTTCTCGATGGCGTCGTCAGGACCGTCGTCGCCGCCCCAGCGGGGCACGCAGCGCATGTAGCCCCGCTCGTCGAAGTAACGTTCGTAGAAGTATTCGCAGGCCCGGGACTGGGCTTTCAGGGACTCCTTCTGCAGGAGGGCCCAGACTGGGGGTGGCATCGGGGTGGTGATGGTCAGGGTGGTCATGGGGCAGACTAATTCAGCTGGCTTGAAAGTCTTTAATATTGGATCTAGCTAATGCTCAATTGCCGTGGTATTCAGGACTGCGTCTGTATGACTTAGTCTCTTATAGACCATACAAAAAGTCAAGTACTGACGGAGTTTCCATTCGTCTACTTCGTACCAGAAAGCATACCTTCACGTCTGAACGGACTAACACAGAAGCCGTAGGAGACGCGATGGCAGTGAGTCAAACCACCGGGCTAACAACATCGATCCATCGCCTTGCTCTTTCTCACTTCTTCCGTTTACTCCTCCCCGTATTCACGGAACGGCTTGGTGAACTGGAGTTGCGACCGGACGATGACGTTCGACCGCTCTTGCGGACGTTTGGTGTACTACGAGGTTGCTGCCTGACCTTCGGAGTACTTCGCTGTTGCCGGCCTACACTCGGCGTGCTTCGCGGTTTCTTCCGGGCGTTCTGGTCCGAGGTCCGGTTGACGCGAGCAGTATCCTGCCTGGTGCGCCCCGAGTTGGCATTCACATTCGAGTCCTGCCGGTTTCGTTTCGGATCCCTGTTTGAATTCGAAACCTGCTTGCCACGGTTCGAAATGGGAATCAGTAATTTCGCCCGATCTTCACGCGGACCCGTGCTGCGGTCCGGCTGCTTCCGTACGGTACGATCCGGTTTTTGCCTCCCATTCTGTCGAGGCGGATCGAATCGACTGTTGGGACCCTTGCCCCTGTTGGACGAATCAACCGAAAGGTTTCGAAACGGCCTGTCCACGCGAACTGGATGCTGACGTATGCCTCGAGGGTGACTGGCTCCACGCCGGACGTTCCCGGGCCTGCGATCCACGACGATTACGTTGCGTCCCCATCGTCTTCTCGGATGGGGCCACGGGTTGTATCGCACGAACAGCCAAGGATGTACAGAACGCCAATAGACGCCCACTCGGCAACGCCAAGGAATGTACACGTTCCCCGGCCATAGAATGGGGTCGCACCACCCGGGCCAATGGCCCGGAAACAGTCCTGGATGAACGACCACGGTAGTTCTGCGGTCAATCTCTGTCATGCCCTCATCGACCGTTTCAGCTTCCTCGCTTTCTTCTGCTTCGTCCACTACAGCCGAATCATTTGCATCGTACCGGCCAGTATTCGCGGTTGAATCCAAGGCATCCGCATTCATCCCGGCAGGATTCGTCGCATATGCCGAATCTCTGGACTCAGCTGCCAATTTGAACCACCTGGCCGCCTCTTCAAAGTTCTGTGCGACACCCAGTCCCTCGGCGTACATGTTGCCCAGTGCGTACTGTGCGTCGGCCAGTCCCTGCTCGGCCGCCAACCGGTACCACATCGCGGCTTCGGTGTAGTTCTGCGCTACCCCCTGTCCCGCTGCGACAAAGGAGCCCGGGCCGGCGGGCGATTCCCCAGGTTCCTGTTCCGCAGCCATCGCGTAAAGGGAACCCAGGTTGAATTGTGCCACTGCAAGGCCCTGATCCGCGGCTAAACGATACCACCGGACTGCTTCCGAGTAGCTCTGGAGCACGCCCTCGCCTTCAGCAAACAAGGAACCCAGGAGGTTCTGCGCATCGGCGAGGCCCTGTTCGGCAGCCGCGAGATACCATTGGGCAGCTTCCGCGAAGCTCTGTGGCACGCCATGACCCGTGGCATACATGGAACCCAGGACAAATTGGGCGTCGGCCAGTTCCTGTTCTGCCGCTTTACGGTACCACTTTACAGCTTCAACCTCGTTCCGGGGCACGCCGAAACCGTAGTTATGCATGAATCCGTAGTTCATCTGCGCAATGGGATGGCCCTGTTCGGCTGCGGCACGACAGGTGGGCACCAGCGCGGTTGCTTCATCAGGTGTCAA
>MKWU01005725.1_pt1 | contig 13242 bp, 16 predicted proteins | sample 809101 | NCBI WGS metagenome assembly MKWU01 (sample SAMN05860141, study PRJNA318959) | sponge metagenome | host: Aplysina aerophoba | place: Slovenia: Piran, Adriatic Sea, Gulf of Piran | collected 2013-05-07 | reverse complement strand
AATGGCATGATCAGTGTGGGTATATATACGTGTGTGCATTAGAGCCACTGTATATATAGACAAGACTGTGAATGTGGCACCAAGTCCAATGTATAATTTAACGTATGCCTATCATATTATATGCGTACTCTAGATGTCAGAATGTGTGGTATATACAGGGTCACTCACTGACATGCATAGACACAGTCCTATGTATACATACATATAGGCATGGTTATAATATTATAGCTAGATTGCTCTGTCCATGAAGTGAATGTATATATTTATATGTATATACAAAGCCCCATATAACCTATATAATACGCTGTGTACAGTGTTAGCCTGACACTGCATGCATGGGATAGTCCATGACGCCCATTGTATGGTGTGTTTTTGGTGTGCTACACATGTACAGATTCCTACCATGCAATTGTGGTGCATGGCCTGAGCTATTCATGGCAACTGCTGGCTCTTTCCACGTTCTCTTCAATGGCATTTAGTATACTGATTAAGATACTGTACAACAGGCCTTCCTTCAAAGGGGAACAAAACACTGTACCATGGACATGATATTGTGTAGGTCAGCCACTTTTTGAAGATGAAAGTCAATACATCGGAAAGTATGTGTATGTATGTATGCGGTACACCTTCTATAGAGCGTAATGTATTATATGCTAGCTAGATTGTGCACATGCAGAAAGAGGTATCCTAGCATTGCACTCATGCATGGGTACAAAGACAGCTACGTACACCTGTATACCTGAACCTGAACACAGCTAATTTAAAGCATGACATACTGAATGGCATGTGGGCCACATGTGATGATGCATATATACATACAGTGCTAACCTGGATGAGTCAAACAGATGCAACATAAAACTAGTTCACAGATTTAGTAATACATGCAGAGGTACAATTGTATATAAAGTGTATATGTAAGAGGTGTCATATACATGCACCATTATCTTCTATTTCACTCAAGGAACACTCATTAACAATAAGTTCATTTATATACAGTAAAACCTCAAAGTTGCCTGAAGTTAAATTAACTTGTATATATTGTATCACAATATTATACAGTATATTATACAGTATACGTACGTGTATTACAACTTGCACTGTATGCCAATGCACACACCACACTGGCATGCACACACGAGATTATGACTGTACACTATACTATGTTGTTGACAATACATACATGTACGGGCTATAACAATTGAATTGTTTTTTATTTACTTGTTTGCCCACTTGCTATCAAGTCCTTTACTGATCGCTGCCCTTTAATGATGGAGGAAAATCGTAAACGGTGTAATGAGCTCTTTACCTCAAGTTCATTCTGAAGCATCTCGTCAGTCAATTCACTAAGCAACTGGCCATCAACAGCCTCCCTTTGAAAGATTGGCTTGTACATATTCATGTTCATTGCCTCCAGAAGCTGTAGAATGTCAGCCTCGTTTAGTGTCTTGAGGTATGCAATATTCCTGTCCTCAGTTGTGTACGTCACGTTACGAGGGATAGTCACGTACAGGTATCCCTCACCATTGTCATCATTGGGATTATCGTCATCACTGAGTACTGGTGTCTCCATTCTGCTCCTCTCTGATGCACCGTCGTCATGATCATCCCTTGTCTTCTCTGTGCTACTTGTCGTCTGTGATGCTGTGAATGCGTCTAGTCTGCTAGAGTGTTCATCACCTGGAGAAACGTTGCTTTCTCCATCCATTTGTTTTTGCTTCGGCAGAGGATGTTGTTGACCTGAAGTGCCAATAGCACCATGATTCGATCTTTGTTGCATTTTCATGTAGCCCCCATGTGTCTCTGAAAACGTTTCCTCATCCGCATTGCGCATTGCGCGATCTTTGAAATTTTTGGGTGGCATTGAGCCGCTGGCGTTCTCAGCACATGGCAGCAACATTGGCATTGGTGCACTGATAAAAGGACCGGACTCAGGAATGGTGGAATGGATAACTTGTTTGCTCTCCTTATTCAAAGCCACCCTGACAAAAGAGAGGCCAGAATGGTCTAAAAGCTCGTGGTCCCAGCCAACTGGCTTACCATCATGCTTGCTGCACAACTGTACAACAAGACTATCTCGTTTGCAGACTCCTTCTAGTGATACAGTCTTACTAGAGTGTTTCCCATCTTGAAAGAGGACATTTACTGGAAATTTGAACTTTGCAACTAGCTCAGCAAGGAAGACCTTGACGTCATCTGGGTGAGAGCTGAAAAGGCCTGTGCATGTTGTTGTTAGTATTATCTTATTGCCTCTGTAGTCGCAAAACGTTAGCCTCTTTGGATTCCTCTGCACGCCTTCAGTAGTCTCCAAGAAGAGAAGCGTGCCTTGTTCAATTGTGCAATCCCTCAGGCTAAATGGTTGCATCACCTTCACTGCTAAGGGAGGTGGTCTCAAAGAGAACATTTCTTCTGCAGTCATCTTCTGACGTCTTTGATTGCATTCGGTGATTGGTGACACAGTAACAGGTGTGTTTAAGGACATCTGAATCCTTCTGCCATCTTTTTCTCTTCCATGCACTATGCTGGTTGATTTTGTGTACTTCACCAGAATGATGCTTCCTTCAGTTATACCAGAGGTACTGTTACTATTGTTGACCCTGAATAGCTGAGGCAGAGTCACTTTTTGTGGGTCTGCTACTTCTTCACTTGTCATTGCACAGCTGGTTGGGATAAAGAGGGTCCCGACAGATGTACATGATGAGGAGGATGGTGCAGAGTGTGTGAGTGGCTGTATGGCTGATTTGGAGCTGAATTTTTCTCTAGTTGTGGACCGGAATTGATGATGTGCATCATCAAAAAGGGAACGGGACGGGTTTCCACCGAGATAACTCGCGAGAGCTTTGCATGTCCTGTTATGCTCTGCAGTGGTGAGCTCTGTTTGAAGGAGAGGAGAAAGTGGAAAATCCTGTGTGAGACTATGGTCAACGCTTGTTGATCGCTTGTTGCGTGGAGGTGGGAGTGGAGGAGCAAGAATGCTGGACTGACTGCTGGTGTGTACTGGAACTGAAAGCTTACGATTGTATGCAACAGCCGATGGTGGAGGTTCTGGCAATCTGAAGTGATCTGCACTAGCTGATCTCTTTGGGCCATGTCTGGGTGAAGGAATGGGCGGCTTCCTTGCTGGACTTTGGCTTTTCAGAGGTGGGGGGCTTGGTGGTGTTTCAAGCAAATTGTAGTACTCTGGGCCGTCCTTCATAGTCCTGTGGTTAGGAAGGGGCTTAGGTAGACCTGGGGAGGCCAGGGGAGGCGATCTCCTTGGGCCATGTCCAGCTGAAGGAAGGGGCGGCTTCTTTGCTGGACTTTGGCATTTCAGGGGTGGGGGGCTTGGTGGTGTTTCAAGCAAATTGTAGTACTCTGGACCTTCCTTCGTAGTCCTGTCGTTAGGAAGAGGCTGGGGTAGACCTGGGGAGGTCTGGGGAGGTGCTCCGTTTATCTGTTCTCCCAAGTGGTGGTTTGTGGTGTCCTTTGGATTTCCCACAGGTTTCTTCTTTCTTACCACTCGTTCAATGGGTACAAAAATGGGTTCTTCATCCATTAGTAGCTGTTTCAGCGTTGTTCTCCTATCTTCTGTAGGTAAGATATGTGCTGTAGTGCTAACTCAAGCATTGCACGATGGCACAAGGAATGTAGGCTATGTGGATAGGCATGTGGAGCAAGTTGTTTATCGAGTGATACAAGCCATACCGCCACAGGAGCGCCCACATCTAAGGGTGCACTCCCACTGATGGTGTTATGTCTACCATGCAATTGCGTAGCAAGAGAACCGCTTGCTCTCTTGCCAGCTGCCATGGGGCGCCCCGCAGATCTAGAGGGTCTGTCACCCATGACGTCATTTATATTGCAACATGGGGAGCTGATGGGGTGTACGCCTTCCAGCCGAATAGTACCTGTATGCGACCCCGCTGAACGAGGTGGTGGCCGGCTCGACAGCAACAGGAGTACTTGTAGCTCTAACACTGGTGGCGGAGCAAGGAAAGGACAGAAGAAAGACTCCGTTCGCCTGAAGATTGCGCGAGAAATTTTGCAAGACTACGCGGTTGTTGGCCTCGTGGGGAAGGGCGCCTTCTCTTGCGTCTTACAAGTGAAGGAAAGAGATTCAGAGCAAGCGTATGCCTTGAAAGTGATTAACAGGCGGAGCTACCCTCAGAACCAAATAGAAGCAGAAATTGCCATTTTACGCCGCCTCTCACACCCGAACGTTTTATCTCTGCACCACCTGCATACGACTAAGACGCAGGTCTACATCATCACAGACCTTGCCGAAGGCGGCGACTTATTTGACTGGCTACTTAAGCATGGGCGCTTCAGTGAGCCTCACACTGCACGTTTTATTCAGCAGACGCTCAAAGCTGTGCAGTATTTACACCAATGTGCCATCATCCATCGTGATGTCAAATTGGAGAACATCCTGATCTACTGCAGGAGCTACGATACCAGGCTGATGCTGGGTGACTTTGGCCTTGCTCACATGTTTGAAACTGGTGTGACTGCAGTACTGCAAGGTCCATGTGGGACACTCGCTTACCAACCACCCGAGGCTTTGTCTGGATGTATGTACAGTTACCCTGTGGACATGTGGGCTGTTGGTGTGGTGGCCTACACTCTGCTGCTGGGGCGACTCCCCTTTGACCAGAAGGACCACGACAAACTATTGAACCTCATTATAGCCGGCAAGTACGATACATCTGGTCAGGTGAGCTGGGTGTAGTCATTCATTATAGTATTCACATGTGGATGCAGTCCAAGCCACTTGTTCACATGCATGGCTGGTAGCTAGCTCTTGCTATGAATTTAGTGTAGCAGTGTATGAATTGCTCTCCCTGAACGATTTTGACAAGATTATTGTTAAATATTCCATCCTCGATAGCTTCTGAAATTGCTAGGAGTAATTGGTAATGGGCACTGTACAGTGACAACTAACCTATAGTGTGACTGTTTATAAATTATATCTGTTCAAACTTGTACTGTTTGCAGACATGGCAACGTTTGTCGCTGGAGTGCAAGGCATTTCTGTCTGGGCTGCTATGTGCTGACCCGCAGGAGAGGATGACTGATGCACAAGCTCTGGAACATTCTTGGACATTGACGAATATGCGCAGTGGAGAGCTGTGTGATTGTATTGACAGTGTTGAACCTTGACCTCACCGAAAGTATGCTGCACGCGTTGTAGTTTCGCGTAGCCAGACCGCCTCTATTTTTGTGTGCTGACGTCATCGGTCGGGGGAGGTACCGATGACGTCAGGATATAAAAATGGTGGGGAGGTAGCGGTCTGGCTACGCGAGACTACACGCGTTGTGCGTCACTTCGTACTCTGTGCATGTGACGTGTATATATTGGAGGTTGGCCTGAATGTCAAAAGCTAGTAGTCGCTATACGTGGACGAGGAGCAGCGATGAGCGTGGGAAGCCTGTTTTGGGGAGCGTTAGAACAGCAGTAGGACCTTCTTCGCGGACGTCAGCGCTTTCCAGCCACAGTCCCAAACCCCCAAAGTCAAAGAATAGAGTGTGGCGTCCGAACGGACAGACAGAGAAGCCTGGACGGAGCCCAGCTGGCAGGCGCTTGTCCACTACCAAACCACCAGGTGCCAGTACGAAGGGAAAGGACCGTGGCTCTTATGAGGTCTCCTTGGGCCCAAACGCTATTCACAAGAGAAGGAGGGCGGCTGGGCTCCATGGTAACCGCGTGTGGGTTCCAAATAAGGTGGTTGCCACTGCAGTACACGTAGAGAAGGACCCGAGCACTGTTTCGCTTCCAGCACCCCAGGGAGGCGACGGTGCTAGGCAGAGGACACTCAGCAAGCCTAGTACTGGTGTGGATATTAGAGCGGGGACCACATCAGATGCATCTACAGTGACACGACCCACAGCAAGATTAGACTCCATGTGTACACGAGTGCCAGGGAAGGTTGTGCATCATGCTTCAGTGGGAAGGAGGAAGAGGAGGCATGGGAACCTAGTATGGCGGCCAGGTCAAGCAGGTGATCCTACTGTGTCTCCCGGGAGGCTGTGCTGTGTGGATCTACCGTCAAGGGGAGCGGTCCTGAGGAGGTCAAGGGATGGAGCATTAAATGCTACCAAGTACCGTTGGCAGAGGAGGTTGTCAGCTGGGCCACAGTCACAGTCAGGTATAGTTCACTTCAGAATCGTCACACACACACACACAGGCAACAGGCATGCTGTCAGTTGTGGTCAGGCGTACACCGTAGACAATGCTATGCTTGTACATACGTAGTGGTGCGGTTTCAGAGTCTATTTGTTATGACATCACACCATTTTTCATTTGCCATTTTGGACAATCATTCTGAAATCGACTGCATATACTGCATGTTCATCTTCAAATCAATCACTCATTGTACAACTTCTTTGGACTTGTCTTCAAAGCATGGTCCAAATAGGCATTTTCCCTTGCAGATTGACTGTTGCTTTGCTTGTTTTGCTCCGTCTTCTGTAGCAAAGACATTGGTGCCTTCTGCCGGGCCCTCTTTTGCCTGGTCATCCCGGTTGCAGAACCGGAGGCTATCTGTGAGTCTGTGTGTGTGCGTATGCCAGGTACTCGTTGTCTGAATGTAGAGTACAATGATGCACTGGGTACATACGTACATGAGTAGTTACTTCTGCTTCATTGTGTGCTCCTTCTGTGCAGCATTCAAGGTCTCGATATCAGTGGAAGGCAGCTGGAAATCCTCCAAACTCTATTTCAAGGTGCGGCATATCTTCTTGCATCGGCTGAAACTCCTTTCCTTCCAGTTCAAGCAATCTTTGGTGCTGAGCAAGTGTAATGTTTGCGTGGACTTATACGATCTTTGTGTGCAGGTTAATGCCTAACCAGAAGCTACTACGAAAATCCCTGGCAGCCTCTGTATACAAATGGTCCTCTGGAGGGAGTACCACTTCTCTTCCCTCCTCCTCCTCCTCCTCCTCCTCCCCCTCCTCCTCTGGTGGAGTGCGACAACCACAGTATAGAGTGGCACAGAGAGCCTCTCTCAGCTGGTTCTCCCATGCATGGCTGGCAAGCAACAGGCGAACCTTGACTGATATCCCGGCTAGAGGAAGGAAGAGAACTCTTAGCTGGGACCGGACTGGCAAGGGAAGGACCCCAGCAGCTGTAAAGAGAAGGAAAACGGCGGCTAATAAGATATGGATTCCTTCTCGATTGAGAGTATACCGTAGGAGGAGTTCCAGTTCTAAAGGGCATTGTCTGGGAGATGGTAGGCAGGCGCTTCAACTGCAGGAGAACCCTAGGGAGGCACCAACCATCCCTTCATCTCAGAGCACGAAAAGGATGCTTGCAAGGTGTGAGCGAGTATGGCATCTTGTGATCCTGAGAAACAATGATCACGTGACAGTCATTTGACATGACTGGTGTAGGGTCACAACTATGGCATCTTGTGATCCTGAGAAACAATGATCATGTAACAGTCATGTGACAGTCATGTGACATGACTGGTGTAGGGTCACAAGTATGGCATCTTGTGATCCTGAGAAACAATGATCATGTAACAGTCATGTGACAGTCATGTGACATGACTGGTGTAGGGTCACAAGTACATATCTCATTTCATGTCTCACAGTCATGCAGTGCGGAGGAGCAAAGCGTACTTTTGGTCTGCCAAACTGAGTCAGAAGCAGAAACAACAGTGCATGTACTACTGCCGATTTGGTAAGCAGTGTGTGGTGTGGGCTTTGCGGGCATTAGTAGCGTCGTGTGGTAAGCCTGTCCTCTCTCCCTTGTTGTCCCTCAAGGCAAGTGCTCCAGAGACAACTGTCCCTACATTCATGACCCAGAAAAGATCACAGTGTGCCAGAAGTACGTACCTATGTGTGTATGTACGTATGTATGTACGTACGTAAGTCGCTTGCCTATAATGTATACACTGGATAAATTATCTATGTGAATGGATTACCATATGTATGTATGTGTGTATTTTATGTATGCACTCAAGGTAAATGAATGCACTTTCAGTCATATGATGTGTCTACCTACTCATGCTTGGGTGGTATGTATGTATGTAGGTTTGTTCGAGGTGTCTGTGACAAGATGGATGGCTCTTGCTTATTGTCACACAAAGTGGAGAGAAGTAAAGTACGTATGTTGCTGAGCTTCCTCCACCTACTGTACATCAGTGGTGGTGGCAGGGGGTGTATTTGTGGATTCATCGTCCACCGTCCATCCTTGGTCTCTGCAGATGCCCGTCTGTTCCTTCTACCTGCGTGGTGTTTGTGGCCGCGAGGGATGTCCGTATTTGCATGTCAATGTTGGGAGGGACGCAGACGTCTGCAGTGACTTCCTGAAAGGGCACTGTCCTCACGGAACAGAGGTACCTACCGACTCCGCCCACATCTGTGCCATGCTCCCATGTGACTTCTGCTCCTTCCTTTGACTTCCGCTTCGTCCTTTCCACACAGTGCCCAAAGTTGCATGCGTACCATTGCCCCGAGTTCAGCATCTCAGGAGAGTGCCCGCGGGGAACTCAGTGTCCACTGAAGCATCAAAAGATGATACAGGAGGGAGGAGGGAGGGGAAGGGAGGCTAGTGAATCATTTAGGAATGTCAAAATACCGAAAGCATTCAACTGCAGTAAACACCACAAGAGGCAACAACAAGTGACAGAGAAGGGCATTGGTGTTACGTCTCAAGGTGATAGAGATCACAGAGATGAAGAGGAGGGGGAAGGTGGACAAGACAACGTCCTTAGTGTGCGTCCGCTAGACCTCAACGAAATGCCGGACTTCATCCCCTTGTGATCTTGCTAGCAGGGTGAGTGTGCAGATTGAGTCAGAGGCACTAGTTTGCAGGCCCTGCACACAGCTGTTCAACTGACGCCTGACTGCAGTGGCTCTGTGTTGCTGCATGCGTGTGTTATACGTACATACACTGCCACAGAGAGAAGTTTGCATGGATAATGCGTGTACTGTATCTGCGTACGTATGTACAGTATGAATGCATATACATTAATAAAATATGTACATACATATGTATGTGTGTATGTATCTATAATTATGTATTCATGATGCAGGCAGACACCATGTACGAGTGAGGGCTAGTTCAGCTCCGGCAAGAGGCACATGAGGTACGTATGCAGTGACATCGGTACTACTGGCTCACTGCACACGTATAGCCCTCATTAGAACTTGTTGTATGTACGTATCTTTGTTATTGCATCCCTCCTGCAGGCCACCTGGTGTGCAGAGCAGTGTGCATTTGTGTGGTAGTGGGCCAGTGAGACTCGTGTGATGTGGAATCGACGATGGGCCTGGGCCAATCAGATGAATGCTGTGGATTGTAACTTGCCCATGGTGACGGTGGTTGTGAAATACATAGAAATAAATACGTAAATAAAAATGATAAAATGTATGTGTGTACTTTTTTGACATCTGGATGATGTCAAAGATGAAAAAACTAACAAAAAATTAGATTTAGTGAACAGATCTCTTCTTCTGACAATGTTTGCTCATTCAATAGTTACTTTGATTGGAGGGGAGGGGAGGGGAGGGGTGTGGCTCATGGTGCAGACCTAGTGCTTCTTCCTCCTTTGCTTCTGCTTACCACTCGTGCCGTCAGTGCCCAACTGGTGCTGAGATGGGGTACAGGAGGGCGTTCACACAGTCAACATACGTACGTACACACAATGGACATACAGTATGTGTACCCAATACACACATTACACAGTGTCACAGGGTATTGGAGGCACCTTTAATTATAGTGTATCTATGTATGTATATAGTTACACAGTGTATCTGTATACTGTGTATTTAAAGGGGCACAGACCGCAGTACCATGCATTGCAGCTATTATAACAATATTTATGACTTCTGTCAGGTTTTGTTCCCATTCCCATTTGTGTAGGATGAAAATGGGATGGCAAGTATAATGGGACGCCACATACGTGCACACAATAAGCTCTCCTTCACAGCACTGCTCACCGTCAGACCGATGTGGGTGTCCTGGATCACAGTTCTGGCACAGTTGTTGATGTGCTTAAAGCGGTCTGGTCCAAGGTGTACCCCGCCGTACCACCGGGACACAACCACCACTGCATTGCGCACATCCATAAGCTGCAATGACAAGCAACACATACATACAGTACGTACACACACATAATACACACCATCCTATACACCTGACTGTGTGTAGTCACACACTCACATGCACAATCTATAATAATAATTAATACGAGAATAATCCTTTGTGGCTAGAACTGAACTGCAACTGAGCTTCACTAACCAACAACTGAAGGGATGCTGTCAAAATGTTTAGCTCCAATTGTTCAGTTATTGGCTAGTGATCGCAGTTTGGTTACAGTTTAAGCTGAGAAGGATACCCTTCCCTGCACCCCATGTTGAGGTCACTACACGTAGATCAATGAATACCTGTTCTGACATGCTGTGACACAACATGACCAGACGTGAACACATAGCTAACTACCTCTAGCATACGCAGCAGCTGTGATCCTGCTGTCATCTCTCCGTCATTGTCACAGTCATGGATGAGAACTTTTCTGTTTTCGTCAAATATTCGATATGCCATTATGTTGTGGGTTGCCATGGCAATCTTGCGGTTTAGTTTCAATTTAAAGAGCACCTCTTTGACCTAAAGTCAGGAATAACAGGGCCACAAGTAGAAATTAAAAGCAATGTGTCTGTACACATATCCAAACATTGGTAAAGTTAATGCTGAATTGTACTTGAAGTGATGCAATACAGCACTGCACAGCATACAGTGATGTATTTATAATACAGCACTGCACAGTACCAAACTGACCTCCTCCTTTGAGTATACTTGGGCCACATGGGCTTGAAAGGTACTCTTCCTGTCCGTTAAGGGGTTACCGTGAAGGATAGACGGCTCATCTGCTATCAGTAGTTCAAAGAAGAGCAAGAATGCATGGCTTGCATGAACTGAGGAACACTTAACATGAATGTACAAAACTCATCTTCAGCCTGCAGTGTTAGTGCAATTTCAGATGATATGAAACAACACCCATATTTCAGTTAGAATAACAAGAACAAGTCATACCATGCATCTTTTAATTTGTTGTCAAAGTTGAGCACTAACCTCTCAACCCTTCTTGTTCCCAAAATTGTACCGTATAAGCTGCTCACATTTACATGTCACAGCCTAGATGATCCAACCCATGCAGTGTGGTGTTGTGTGGCACTCTCAGGGTGCATGTATGCACAGCAGGCTTAATGCTAGCTCAGCGCACCCTTTCCTGCTGCACATGAAGGGTCCTGATCCACTTCACGTGTACTCTGCTCTGTTGCATCCAGTTGGTCCTCACTGGAGTTTGTTGGTCCCACAATGTGAGCAGCTTCTTTGCAGTCTGTACACACAACAGAGACAAGCCACCAGGTCGGTTATACCATGCAGAGGAGCCGTTTTCAATTCCCACATGCATTGGGTCCTATTAAACCAATTCCCTCAATAAGTACATGTCATGCTGACTAGCTAGCAATATGCTGCAAGCGACCAGTTAGATACTACGGCAGCTCCCTATGTATATTCATATGCTACATTGTCACTTACATACTGCTATATTACCTGCTAAGCATTCTGTCTCCTGCTCCTCCTCCCCACTGCTACCTTGATGATGCAGTAGTTTCTCCTCTAAGTGCTCTCTCAGCAACTCGACACACTGGAAGACAACCACTTCTCCCGGACTGTAGAACAACAATGCGACAGTAGCCCCACTATGAACAAGTGCGAGCACTTGGGGCATGCAGGACCAACTGGTGCTGTGTGTGCTGGTGCAGTCATGATGCCTGAAATGAAGGAGAGTATAGTCACTCACCAGAACATGTCCACTAAAGAGGCGGTGAGCTGGTGTACCTCATCATCAGATAAGCAGGGAGAGCTGCAGTGGCCGGACAAGAGGTGCACGGAGTGCTGTAAGTGTCTCCCTCCACACAAAGAAGATACATAGCACATGCCAACACATGACCAGGGACCCACAGTGTGCAACAGGCAACTCCTTTTCTTGTGCTTACACACTTACTTCACCTCGAACACTGGGCATGCCTTGGAGGGGTAGTCTGGTGGTAGAGTGACCTGATGCGGGAAATAAGTGTGAATGAAACATTAGCTGAGAGAGAATGAACTCACATCTCATATGCCGTTTTGAAACCATGTGAATAATGTGCTAACTGTATATAAGAACCACCACTACCATGCTTGTACAAATCCACAAGCCGCAAGAGCATATAAATTTGTCAGTCACCTGAAGTGTTCCATGAAACGGCGAACTCTCTGATGTGATGCGGACAGTGACACAGTGAACGTTGGAGAAGCTCTCCGAGGCTGCAGGAGCCGCCACCACTGCATCACCGTATATGGCCTGTAGGGCTTCAATCTCATCGGTCTAGTAGAGTGAACCGGGTGGTGGCGTGCATGCAGCAATGGAGCGGTAATGGAACTGCGTACCGTTCGGCACTCACTCACCTGTGCAGCAAGGTCGTGCGAGCTCTCGGCCATTTTATTAGAGTGAGGGACTCTCCCCTATTTATGGGATACGCCCCCTTAGAAAGGGCTGGGACTGACTCGCTTGCTTAATCGAACGAGAAAACGAGCCGTGAAATTACTACGCAAGATGAACTTGTTTAAGCGCAGGAATGGTGAGACAGGCCGCTAGGGCATACCGGAGGGAATGTTGTGCTTTGCGTGGTGCTTCGGGTGTTGCTGCTTTGGAAGTCGCCTTCCAAGTAGCTAGTAGCCCCCAGTTTAGGCGTGTCCCTATCACCTATCTGCACACACACACTGGCCACAACGATGAACATTCGGGTGACTGCTGACATCCAAACAGGCCCGAAAATGCTCGTGTGCATTTCTGCCGCTCTCTTCCTCAGTTACCCCAGAATCCCTTCAACACCAGGAGAGAGAGTGCAAATTGCTCATCACCAATCTTGCCCGTGCGATCAAGGGGGTTAGTCTGTCCATGCACACACAAAGCCCTCGCCAATACTCCCTCCCACCTTCTGCACTCTTTACAGCCTACCTCCGCTAGTAAACGGGCACTAGGCCCACGCTTTAGACCCCTTCCTTCCACTGCTGTGCTGTGTTACTGCAGCTTCAGGCCATGTACGCAGCAGATGGAGAGGTTGGCCACCGCACCATCACAGACTGCCGAGCCACCCAAAGCCTCTGCACCTGGTTTGAGCACATCCTGTCCCATGGGCTGAAAGCAAGGTGCGTGCCTATGTAGAGTCCAGTCATCACTTTAGCTTCTAGGCCACCTGCACCCCCCCATG
>MKWU01005724.1_pt1 | contig 13244 bp, 13 predicted proteins | sample 809101 | NCBI WGS metagenome assembly MKWU01 (sample SAMN05860141, study PRJNA318959) | sponge metagenome | host: Aplysina aerophoba | place: Slovenia: Piran, Adriatic Sea, Gulf of Piran | collected 2013-05-07 | reverse complement strand
TGTACTCCGGGGGCGGAGGCTCCCACCCGAACGCCTGGTACCTCCTGGCCTCAACGCAGCACTGGCGGCCCCTGATCGCGGGGTACGGAAACGGCAGGCCGGCCGACTACGACGACCTTGCGCGGATTCTCTCGACGTTCCCCTCGGTGCTCGCGGTGGCGCGCCTCCAAGCGCTCGACGTCGCCTACGCCGTCGTCCACGCGTCACGGCATCCGCGGCCGCAGGAGGTCCAGCGTCGGCTGGGGGCGGCTCAGGGCAGGCCGGAGATGACCGCGGTGGCCGAGGTCGGCGCGGACCGCTTGTACAGGATCGTCCCCGCGGCGGAGAGCGCTCCCGACGGTGGGCTGAACGATCTTCCCTGGTCCGATCTGTCGGTGGTCCGAGGGTCGTCGGATGCGGGAAGCCACCTGCGAGCGTTCTACGGCGCCAGCTATGGATTCGCGCTGCAGAGCTCCAATCGCTTTGTCGGCTACTTCGAGAACACTTCCCAGGAGGCCCGACTGCAGTTGCGGCTGCCGGTCTCCATGAGCGGGCGGTTCATCGACGCGCTGACGGGGAGCGACCTGGGGCCGGCCAGTGTCGCCCCGGTTTCGCCCGAGGAGCCTCCTGCGCTGGTGCGCCTGCCCGCTGGCCGCCTCGCGGTCATCCTCAGCCTGCGAGTCGATGCGACCGCCGGCTCCGGTTGAGTGCTGCGGGAGGAAGCGAGACCTTGCGACGACCTGTCTGTGCACCGAGAAACCGTCCGGGCAATCTCGAAGGGAGCGTCCGAGCGGGCATCGTCGTCTAAGGGCCAGTCTTGACGAGCGTGCGCGGCGAGCACAGGCTCACGCTATCTGGCCCGACGATGCCGGCGGCTGCGCTATCATGGCCGTGACCTCGGAAGCCCGAAGGCTGGTGAGATGCGCGACCCGTTGGCTCAATCCGCTGGAGGGGGTCGAGTGTGTCAATGAGCCCGTGCCTGACTACCGGGGGCGCGAATGACCATAACTGATCTCTTCGACCAACTCGGGGCACCGCTCCGAAACCACAGGTGGTCTTGGGGTTCGCTCTCGCCCAACGGTCGCCTGTTCCTCCGGGTTTGGGCGGATCGGATCTGCCCGACGACCGACGGTATGAGGCACGTGCTGCTCATGCACAACGCTGGTTCGACCGATTCTCCCGGCTGGCGCGAACGCCAAGAGCATGTAGAGCGCATTCGCAGAAACCACAGCATGCCGGTCCTCTGTATCGTCTGCACCGCTGTCGATCCGGAAGCCACGCCCCGTGACATCAGGGACTTCGACCGCAAGACGATTCTCCGGGGCTACGGGGACGATCTCTACGAGGACCGCTTCGGTAACGTCCGGCTGAAGACCACGTCTGAACCCCTCGCGCCCCATCTGAAACGGGGAGGCGGACCGACTCCGAAACCGAGACTTGTGAGCCAAGGCGTGGGGCCGGCGCGGGCGGTGAACAAACCGTGACGCCGGCGCGGTTCGCGAACGGCGCGGATGGTCCTGTGGATTCCCGTTCTGGGTGTGGTAATCGACGAGGGAACGACGGGCAGGCCAGGGACCGTAAGGCGCTATTCTAGAATAACTTACGAGAATTGGGTAACTCTCGTTGCCCTGAGTTGCCCCCGATGGTCGTCTGCCCGGGCCCCGCAGATGATCACCGCGGATGACCGCAACGCATCGGCTGGAGACGGATGAACGGCCGGCTGGTCCCCGGCGCAGGCGAGCATGGGAGGACGACTCCATGACCGAGATCATCTTCGAAGTCACCGAGGACGACGTGGACGGCGGGTATTCGGCGAGCGCCCTCGGGTACGGCATTCACACCCAGGGCGATTCGGTCGAGGAGATCCGCACCAACGTCAAGGAGGCCGTCGACTGCTACTTCGACGAGGACATGCCGCGACCGAAGTTGATCCGCTTGCACTTCGTGCGCGACGAGGTCCTCGTGGCATGAAGCTGCCCCGCAGCGTCAGCGGCGCCGCGCTGCAGGCGTCGCTTCGACGCCTGGGTTACGAAGCCGCGCGAGCCGCTGCCGGGGGGCGAGTAGGGGTGAACCGACCGGTCGTCTTCCGCTCACGACCTGGCCTGGAGCGCGCGGTCGAGCAGATCCGTGACGTCCAACAGGTGTGCGCCGTCCCGCAGGTACGCCTCGTCGAGACGATGCTCCTGCACCGCCACGATCCCCAGGATGTCTCGCCACTGACGATCGGACACCTCCCCGCCCCGGCGGTACCACCGTAGCTTCTGCAGGAGTATGTCCTCGGGCGTATAGACGTAGAGGTAGCGGTCCGGACGCGAGGCGACCTGCAGTCGCACGCGTCGCCGCATCGCCTGCCGGTCGAGCGGCGAGCCTCCGGCAACGAACAGGTCCACCTTGCTGGCTGTGGCGTGGTGGAACAGGTTGACGCTCGACCGCTGACGGACCGCCCGTCGCAGAGCGTGGTCGTCCGCGTGGAAGCTCCCTCCGAGGGCGGTAAGGAACGGCTCCACGTCCGCTTCCGTCATGGCCACGACGAGATCGATGTCGAGCGTCGAGCGGGGCTCCCCACTCACGGAGCTGGCGAGCGAGCCCCCCACGACGTACGGCACGCCGCATCGTTCGAGGGCGTCCGCCACCGAGAGCGCGACTCGGAACGGTTCGAGAATCACGCTTGGCGCTCGAGCAGTGCCGCGGCATCCGGGTACAAGCGTTTCGTGGCTTCACTGCCCAGCTTGAGGACGGCGAGGCGCAGGAAGCACTGGCGCTCGGAAGCGCCCGGATGCCGCTGGCGGATGCCGGCGAGGGCGAGGATCTGGACGGTTCGCGTCAGCTCATCGACGGTGCGGGCCTTGTCGACGGGGGACATTCGACGCCAGGCGTCGATCTGGAGCCGTTCGACCGTCGGGGACGAATCGGCGCTCAACAGGCCGCGTTCCGGGGAACCGGACAGGTCGGGCACGGCCATCCCGCATTGTACCGGGCGATGGTCTCGCCGCGAGCTGACTGTTCCAGACGGACGGACCGAGGCCGTGCGTCCTGAGGCGCGCCCTGCAGGGCACCTGGGACTCACGCCCGATCTCCCGCGCCGGCCCCACGCCGGGGTTGTATCGCGGCCCGGGGGGCCGTAGGATGGGACCAATCCGATGCATGCCGTACTCTCGCTCACGCTGATCGCCCTCGGTCTGCTGGCGCAGAATCCGCTGCGCGAGACCCAGGTGTCCACGCCGGAGATCGTGCGGACCGAGTACGACATGGCGGAGGTCGTCAGGCCGCCGTCGCTCCCCGCCGACGCGCTGGCGGGCTGGAAGCTGTTCGTGCAGCGGTGCGCGCTTTGTCACGACCCGCTGGGGCAGCCGTCCTTTCCGGAGAGCTTCGCCCCGCTGCTCAGTCGGGAGACCGTTCGGAACCTGGGCGAGGACCGGGTCCGCAGGGTCGTCATGGTCGGGTCGTCGAGAATGCCGGGGTGGCGGTACACGTTGTCGGAGGCGCAGATCGGCGAGGTCATCGCGTACCTGAACACCGTGGCGCCGGAGTGATGCGCGGAGGAGGCGACATGCTCGAAGCCCGACGGTCGGTCGTACTGACAGCAGCGATCATCGGCGTCTGCATGCTGCCATTGGCCGGAGCGACGGCACCCGCGGCGGCGCAGGACGGCGCGCCGACGCCGCTAGCCGGCGCCGTCACCGGAGCGGACGGGGAGCCGATGCCCGGCGTGGCGGTTTCCGCGCGGGCGGAGGGCGCGTCCGTCACCACCTCCGTCTTCACGGACGAGGCCGGCCGCTACTACTTTCCCGCGCTGGAGCCGCCGCTCGCAGGCGGGCAGTACGAGGTCTGGGCGCAGGCCGTGGGCTACGACCGGGCGAGCGCGGACGTGGTCCTCGACCCCGCCCGACGGATGTCGCAGGATTTCACCCTCGCGGCCGCCGCCGACTTCACCCACCAGCTCTCGGGGGTGGAGTGGCTGGCTGCGTTACCCGGTGCGACGCGCGAGGATCGCCGGCTGAAGGAGCTGTTCCGGGTCACGTGCACGGAATGCCACCAGGCCGGCCTGGTGCTGCAGAACCGGTTCGACGAGCGGGGCTGGCGCGCCATGATCGACCTGATGGCGAACGTCAGCTACCACGGCTGGCGCGGCTCCGACGGCCGTCCGTCGATCACGATCGAGTACTACCGGGACGAGCTGGCGGCGTATCTCACGAAGGCCCGCGGCCCGGAGTCGCCGCCGCTGACGTTCGAGTTGCAGCCCCGCCCCACCGGTGAGGCCGCGCGCCACGTCGTCACGGAGTACGACATCCCCATCGCGGAGCTGCCGACCGAGCGCACGTCGATCGACGGCAGCGACTGGTCCGAGGGAATCCCGTCGGGGATGCGCGGGGGCGGCGGCATGCACGACGCGGCCGTCGACGACGACGGCAACGTCTGGATCACCGACTCGGTGCCGAACGACTTCCGAACGCTCGCGCGGCTCGATCCGCGGACCGGCCGGATCACCGGATTCAAGGTGACCGCGCCCGACGGCAAGCGGGCGCGCCGATCGCACGGCATCACGAAGGCGCGCGACGGCATGCTGTGGTTCGACACGCAGGGCAGCCTCGGACGGGTGGATCCGAAGACGGAGACGTTCGAGCTCTACACGCCGCCGCGGCCGCTCGGCGTCGGCGGGAGCCTGCAGGAGGACGGCCACGGCAACATCTGGGTCGGCAACCGCCACGGCGCCCTGAAGTTCGATCGCGCCTCCCGCGAGTTCACATTCTTCCAGAACAAGACCATCGGCGACGGCCAGACCTACGGCACCGCCGCCGACCGCCTCGGGAACGGCTGGTGGGCACAGTTCAACATGGACATCGTCGGGCACGCGAACGGCACGACCGGCGAGGTGAACGAGGTGCCGATGCGGCCGCCCGGCGCGCTCGACCGCGAGCAGCTCCTGACGCCGGCCGACCGCGACTTCTTCCACCGCATCGGCGCGATGCGCTTCTCCGGCAGCGTCTACAACCCCGGCGGGCAGGCGCCGCGCCGGCTCGCCGCCGATCCCGCGGGCGACACGGTGTGGGTCGCCAACTGGTGGGGCTCGAACCTGGCCCGGATCGACATCAACACGCTCGAGGCGACGTACTACCACCTGCCGATCGGCGCGCATCCCTACGCGACGGTGGTCGACCGGAACCACATGGTGTGGACCAACCTGTCGTCCGACGACGCGGTTGCGAGGTTCGATCCCGGCACCGAGAAGTACACGATCTTCAAGCTCCCCAGCCTGGGGGCGGAGCTGCGCCACATCGCGGTCGACGATGCGGGCGGCCCGGACGTGTGGGTCGTGTACCGGGAGGCGAGCCGCGCGGCGCGGATCCAGTTCCGAACGGAGGCCCAACTGCAAGCCGCCCGCGCCGCCAGCGCACTCCCCGCCGCCGGAGCCGGGCAGTAGGACCGAGAACCTGATTCTCGAGGGCTCCTGCGGGGTGGCATCGAGCGGCGGCCCGAACCTGCCGGCGCAGCTCGAGTCCGGACCAAGAGGAGGGGTGGCGGCATGATCCTACCGAGAGACCTCCACCGCCTGCCGGCGACGACGGCTTTGCTGGGCGTTGCCGGCGGCTTTTTCTTCGGCGCGGCCGCCTTCGCAGCCGGCCAGCCCGCCGAGAGCGGTGTCCATACCGCTCGTCAGGCCGAGAACGGCCGCGCGGCCTATGTCCGGAGCTGCGCCATCTGTCATCGCACCGATCTCCGGGGCAACTTCGAGGCCCCGCCGTTGGGGGGCGCCAACTTCCTGCGCTTCTGGGGCGACCGCACCCCGCAGGCGCTCGTCGAGCGCATCCGGACCACGATGCCCCCGGACCGGCCCGGGCGACTCGGCGACCAGGACTATCTGGACATCGTCGCGTATCTGCTGCAGGCGAACGGCGCGCCGGCCGGAGACCAAGTGCTGACGGCGGCGACGGTCGTCACCATCGGCGCCGTGGCGACCGGAGAGACGGGACCCGCGCCGGCGGTAACCGCCCAGGCCCAGGGCCGGGCGCGGAGGCCCGACACGCGCACGGCGGCGGCCGACGTGCCGGGGGGAGTAACCGTGGCGGGCGAGGTGGAGAACTACACGCCGGTCACGGACGAGCTGCTGCGCGAGCCCGACCCGGGCGACTGGCTGATGGTGCGGCGGAACTACGAGGCTTGGAGCTACAGCCCGCTCGGCTCGGTCACGCGCGACAACGTCGGCGAGCTCCAGCTGCAGTGGATGTGGGCCATGAACGAGGGCGGACGCAATGCGCCCTCGCCGATCGCGCACGACGGCGTGCTCTACTTCGCCGGCTTCGGCCCGGTGGTGCAGGCGCTCGATGCGCGCACCGGCGATCTGATCTGGGAGCACGAGGTGGGCGTCGAGGCGGGCCAGCTTGCCAGCTCGAGCCGCAATCTCGCGATCTACGAGGACAAGCTCTTCCTCGCCACCGCCGACGCGCGGCTGATCGCGCTCGACGCGCGCACCGGCGCCGAGGTCTGGACGACCCGCATCGCCGACGACGCCCAGGGCTTCCGCAACACCAGCGGGCCGGTAATCGCCGGCGGCAAGGTGGTGCAGGGGCTCGGTGGCTGCGGGCAGTTCACCCGCGAGGGCTGCTTCATCAGCGCTTACGACGCGGCGACCGGCGCGCGGCTCTGGCGCTTCAACACGGTGGCCCGCGCGGACGAGCCCGGCGGCAACACCTGGGCCGACCTGCCCGACTACCTGCGCGGGGGCGGCGAGACGTGGATCACCGGCAGCTACGACCCCGCGCTCGACCTCGTCTACTTCGGCGTGGCCCAGGCGAAGCCGTGGGTCGCGGTCAGCCGGGGCATGACGGTCCACGACCCGGCCCTCTACACCAGCTCGACCGTCGCCCTGCGGCCGGGGGACGGCGAGCTCGCCTGGCACTTCCAGCACGTCCCCGGTGAGAGCCTCGATCTCGACGAGGTCTTCGAGCGGGTGCTCGTCGACGTGGGGGATCGCCGGGTGGTCTTCAGCGTTGGCAAGCACGGCATCCTCTGGAAGCTGGACCGCGAGACGGGGAAGTTCCTGGGGCACAAGGAGACCGTCTTCCAGAACGTCTTCGACCACATCGATCCCGAGACCGGCGTCGTCACCTACCGCCAGGACATCATCGACGCGCAGTTCGAGCAACTGGTCCCGGCGTGCCCCAGCACCGCCGGCGGCAAGAACTGGCACCCGATGAGCTACCACCCCGAGTCGGGGCTGCTCATCCTCCCGCTTTCCCAGACCTGCATGGAGCTGTCGGCCCGCGAGGTCGCCCTGGAGCCGGGCTCGGGCGGCGTGGGCATGAGCGCGCGCCCTTTCTTCGAGATGCCCGACACCGAGGGCCGGCTCGGCAAGCTCGCGGCGTTCGACGCCGAGACCCTTGAGGAGGTCTGGAGCGTCGAGCAGCGGGCGCCCTTCCTCACTGGCGTCCTCTCGACGGCCGGGGGGCTCGCCTTCGCCGGCGACCTCGACCGGCGGTTCCGGGCGTTCGACGTGCGGACGGGAGACGTGCTGTGGCAGGCCCGGCTGGGCACCTCGGTGCAGGGCTTCCCGATCTCGTTCGCGGTCGACGGCAGGCAGTACATAGCGGTGTCGACCGGCCTTGGGGGCGGCAGCCCGAGGGCGGCGCCGCGCGCGCTGGCGCCTGACATTCACCACCCACAGACAGGCAACGCCCTGCATGTGTTCGCGTTGCCCGAGTAGCCGATGCGTCCGCAGCGACGGTTGGCGAGCCGCGCCGTCCTCCATGGCGCCGCCGCCGGCGGACCGGTGTCGCGGGCGGGCGCTGCAGGCGTTCGTTGCGGGGGCCGCATAGTCGGTCATGACCATCGAGCCTTACGACGACTCGAAGCTCGAAGCGGTGGTTCGGCTGTCGTTGCGGGCTTGGGAGCCCGTCTTCGAGTCCATCGAGACGGCGATGGGCTCCGACATCTTTCGCGAGCAGCATCCGGACTGGCGCGTGACCCAGCGGAGCGCGGTCGAATCCGTCTGCTCGCAGGAGGATTCCCACGTCTGGGTTGCATCCGAGGGCTCCCGGACCGTCGGCTTCGTCGCCCTGAAGCTCCACCCCGAGGAGCGCTTGGGCGAGATCTACATGATCGCAGTCGATCCGGAGTTCCAGCGTCGTGGAATCGCGGCGAGTCTCACCAGGCACGCGCTTGCCTGGCTCAAGGAGGCCGGCATGACCACCGTGGTGGTGGATACCGGGGGAGACCCCGGGCATGCTCCCGCCCGCCGAACCTACGAGTCGGCGGGCTTCCGCCTGTTCCCCGTTGCGAGGTACTTCAAGAAGCTGTGAGCACGAAGCAGCTCTGAGCGCGGGCGCCGCCTGCCGTGCCTCGAATCGGGGAACCTGCCTACAGCAATCTCAGCCCTGGAACGTCCCCGAAGTCCTTCGGGTTCAGGGTCCAGAGCGCTGCCTCGTGGACGAGGGCGCAGGCGGCGATGGCCAAGTCGAGGTCGCGGCCGCGGGCGCGCGGCAACTCCGCGTACAGCGCGGCGGCCCGGTCGGCGGCCGGTGCGTCGAACGGAACGGCGGCGTCGCGCGGGAAGAGCTCTTCCTGCGCGCGGCGCTCGGTCACCGAGCGGGGGCCCCGCAGCCATTCGTACAGGACGATGGTGGAGAGCTTCAGCCGCTGGCCGGCGTCGACGAGTTGACGCAGGCGGACGAAGGACTCGCGAGGCCCCGTCAACGCCCCGACGAGCGCCGAGGTATCAAGATGAACGGTCATGCGCGGAGCGTCGCAGGGACGACTCGCGGCGAGAGGCTCGAATCTCCCGCAACTCGGCCTCGACGCTCTCCTGGGACCGAGTGACCGGCTCGTCACGCAAGCGGTCGAGCACCTCCAGCATCCGGAGCCGCTCGGCCTCGCTCAGGCGGTCCGTGCGGGCGTCGTAGTCGGCTACGGCGTCGCGGACGACATGGCTCTGCGGCTTCCCGAGACGCTCCGCCGTCCGGCGGATGCGGCGCACCGTCGCCTCGTCGAGGGAGTAGGTGACGCGAACCATAACGGTGCAATACTACCATACGCCCGTCCGTCGGACGGCTTGGGCGTGGGGTGCCGGGCGGCCTGACGGCGAACGCACGCGGCGTGAAGTTGCCCGAGTTACGGAGGACCGTCCTGTTGCGGTCGAGGCCGACGCGATCACGCCGAGCCTCTCGGGCGCGCGGTGACCCCCGGGCGCGCCGCACGGCGGCCGGAGTTGCGGCGCGCGCGCTCCTGGGCCATGATCGGCGTTCCGGTCACCAACGACAGCCTCCCAGGGAGGGTTGAGATGCACCATCGTCTCCGAACGATCGCCATCGCGCTGGCCGTCGCCTTGCTGGCGGCGCCGGCGGTCGCGCAGAGCCAGTCCGAGACCGCTCCGGAAGCGGATCCCGTGTGGGAGATGCCGCGTCTGCCCGACGGCCGGCCCGACCTGCAGGGCTACTGGACCACCCAGACCTTCACGCCGATGGAGCGCCCCGAGTATCTGGGCGACCAGGAGTTCTACACCGAGGAGGAGTTTGCGCTGCTCCAGTCGCAGTTGACGGTCGACGGGGCGGACCCGCTGGCCCGCTTCGTCATCGAGATCGCCGACCCCGAGGAGCGCGCGCGGGTGCTCGATCAGACTCACCGCGACGAGTCCTACGTGCACTACGACAACGCCATCTGGCTGGCCACCCGGGTGCCCAAGGGGCTGTCGACCCGGCGCACTTCGCTGATCACGGATCCGCCGAACGGCAGGATTCCCGCGCGCAACGAGGAGGCCCAGGCGCGGGCGGAGGCGCGGCGCGCGGCACGCGGCGACCGCGGGCCCTTCGACGGCTACGAGCTGCGGCCGCACAGCGAGCGCTGCCTGCACTACCGCTACAACGCGCCGCCGCTGCAGCCGCCCTCCTACAACGACATCCACCAGATCTTCCAGACGCCGACGCACATAGTCATCTCGACCGAGCAGACGACCAACGGACCCCGGATCATCCCGATCGACGGGCGGCCGCCCATCTCGGACAACATCCGGCAGTGGCCGGGCGATTCCCGCGCGCGCTGGGAGGGCGACACCCTCGTCGTCGAGAGCAGCCACTTCAACGACAAGGCCGCGTGGCAGGGGTCGAGCCGCCATCTCACGGTGGAGGAGCGGTTCACCCGCGTGGCGGACGACCGGATCCACTACACGTTCACGGTGGATGACCCGGCCACCTGGGACCAGCCGTGGAGCGCCGAGATCCCCATGACGACCACCGAGGGGCCGATGTACGAGTACGCCTGCCACGAGGGCAATCACGACATCCGCCACATCCAGGAGGTCTATCGCAACATCGAGCGGCAGGAGGCCGAGGCCGCGCGGTGACGCACGCAAGGCCGCGCGGTCGATTGATGCGGGGGGCCAGCGCCCGGCACGGCGGACGAGTCCGCGCTCCCGAAGCGGCTGACCGCGCTGCGCCTCGCGCTGGCCGACTCCCCGCCGTGGCGGCGATGGCCGCCGCGCTCGCATTCCTGGCGCCCGGCTACGCCGCGGCGCAGCCGACCGCGGCCGCCGCGGCGCAGCCGACCGCGGACGTCGAGTGGCGCCACTTCGGCCGCGACGCGGCGAACACGAAATACTCTCCGCTCGATCAGATCAGGCCGGAGAACTTCACCGACCTGGAGATCGCGTGGCGCTGGCAGTCGATCGAGACCGGCGTCACGCGCGAGCGCGACGAGATTCGGCCCGGCCCGTTCAAGTCGGTGTCGCTGATGGTCGGGGGGCTCGTCTACCTGAGCACGTCGCTCGGGCAGGTGGCGGCGCTCGACGCCGGGACCGGCGAGCTGGTCTGGTCCTACGACCCGCAGACCTACGACCGGCTCCCCCCCCCCGCCAACATGGGCTGGCAGCACCGCGGCGTCTCCTACTGGGAGGACGACGCGAGTGCCGACGCCCGCGTCTTCATCGCCACGCACGACCTGCTGCTCGTTGCTCTCAACGCTCGCACCGGCGAGCAGTACGCCGACTTCGGCGCCGACGGCGCCGTCGACCTGAGCGCTTCGCTGGGCCGGCCGATCGACCGCTCGCGCTTCACGCACTCCCAGCCGCTCGCCGTCGCCGGCGACACCGTCATCGTCGGCAGCATCGTGCAGGACACGAGCCTGACGCGCCGCGAGGCCGACCCGGGGCACGTGCGCGGCTTCGACGTCCGCACGGGCGAGAGGAAGTGGATCTTCCACACCATCCCGCAGGGCGAGGAGTTCGGGGCCGACACCTGGCACGACGAGTCGTGGCGCTACAGCGGCCACTCCAACGTCTGGGGCACGATGGCCGTCGACGAGGAGCTGGGCTACGTCTACCTGCCGACCGGCACCCCGACCAACGACTGGTACGGTGGCATGCGCCCCGGCGACAACCTCTTCGCGGAGAGCATCATCTGCGTCGACGCGGAGACGGGCGAGCGGATCTGGCACTTCCAGGCCGTCCACCACGGCCTGTGGGACTACGACTTCCCGACCGCCGGCAACCTGCTGGACATCACCGTCGACGGACGCGAGATCAAGGCCATCGCGCAGTCGAGCAAGCAGGCGTTCACCTACGTCTTCGACCGCGTGACGGGGGAGCCGGTCTGGCCCATCGAGGAGCGCCCGGTGCCGGCGGGCAACGTGCCGGGGGAGTGGTACTCCCCGACGCAGCCGTTCCCGACCAAGCCGCCGCCGTTCGATCTGCAGGGGATCACCGTCGACGACCTGATCGACTTCACGCCGGAGCTCCGGGAGGAGGCGATCCGCCTCGCCGGCCGGGCGCAGCTCGGTTCCATCTTCACGCCCCCGCCGGTGCGCGGCGCGGGGAGGCCGATCATCCAGTCGCCCGGTCCCGGCGGCGGCGTGAACTGGCCCGGCACGGCCGTCGACCCGGAGACGGGGAGGCTCTTCATCCCGTCGCAGACGCGGCTCCGCGCCGTCGAGCTCGTGGAGTACCCGCCGCCAGCCAGGGCCCTCCTCGCCCCGGCCGCGGACGGGCCCCCGCGCCGTCGAGCTCGGGTCGCCCCCGCCCCCAGCCACGGTCGGCTACTTCACCGATCCGTGGGCCACGCCCGTGCCCGGGCCGCGGGGCCTGCCGCTGGTCAAGCCGCCCTACAAGCGGATCACCGCCATCGACCTCAACAGCGGCGAGCAGCTCTGGATGGCCCCGCACGGCGATGGCCCGCGCAACCACCCGGCCCTGCGGCACCTCAACCTGCCCGCCCTCGGCGGCCACGGCGGCATGCACGGCGGGGGACCGCTGGTGACGAAGACGCTGCTCGTCGTCAACTCCGGCGCGCGCTACGTCGAGGACGAGATCGCCTCGGCGCGCGCCATCACCGCCTATCACAAGGACAACGGCGAGTACCTCGGCTCCGTCGAGCTGCCCGCAATCCCCTACGGCAACCCCATCACCTACCTGCACGATGGGAAGCAGTACATCGTCGTCGCGGTCGGCACCGGCAGCAGCGAAGCCGCGCCACCGGAGCTCATCGCGCTCGCACTGCCGTAGCGCACGATCCCTCCCACCGTCGGAGAGCGCCGGGGAGCCACCGGGTGCGACGTTTACGCCGCGGGCCTCCGCCTCGACGGTTCGGCGGTAGAATCGGGACGTGGCTGACTTCGAGCCCCGGCCGCACGTGCCGCGCGCCGACGCGCCGGCCGCCCTCGCGCCGGCGTCGGCGCTGCCGGCGGACGCCTTCCCCGGCTGCACGGCCCGGCGCGTGCCGCGGAGCGAGATCGACAGTTGGGAAGGCCGCCTGGAGTTCTGGGACGCCGCCACCGGGATTGCGTGGGTCGCCGCGCCCACCACCCCATATCACGAGAAGCCGTCGCGCCGGCTGACGGCGCTGATGGACCGGATTGCCGCCGAGCGGGGGTCGGCCATCGTGTGCTACGGGTCGATGGACCTGATGCAGCGCGACGAGCACGGCGCCCCGCGGCGCATCCTGCAGGCCGACGAGTCCGTGTACGTGCACCCCCGGCGCGCGCGCCTGCCGGGCCCCAAGGCGATGGTGGTGGGGGAGGACGACTTCCCGGACGTGGTGCTGGAGGTCGATCACACGACGGACGCGCGGCGGGCCAAGCTGGGGCGGTACGGGGGGTGGGGATTCCCCGAGGTGTGGGTGGAGGTGCCGGAGCAGGGGCCGGCGGGGCGGCCGCGGCGGCGGCCGGGACTGACGATCCACCGGCGGGTGTCGGGCGCCTTCCAGGCGTCGGCCACGAGCGGCGTGTTTCCGGGCTGGACGGCGGCCGAGATCCACGCCGGCCTGAACGAGGCGGAGCTGTCGGAA
>MKWU01005723.1_pt1 | contig 13248 bp, 14 predicted proteins | sample 809101 | NCBI WGS metagenome assembly MKWU01 (sample SAMN05860141, study PRJNA318959) | sponge metagenome | host: Aplysina aerophoba | place: Slovenia: Piran, Adriatic Sea, Gulf of Piran | collected 2013-05-07 | reverse complement strand
ATGGATAGTGAAGGACCACCGTGACCTGGTGGCTGTGCTGGAGGACCTACCGTCCGTGAAGCCACCCCTGGACCTGTTGTTGGAGCTGCTTCCACGACTGCAGTGCAGGTACTACTCCATCTCATCATCACCAAAGGTTGGCAAGTGGGAGGGGCTGCTGAGTGATGGGAGTGGGAGTGGCCCCTGGGTGAAGGGAGTGGGAGGGGCTGCTGAGTGATGGGAGTGGGAGTGGCCCCTGGGTGGAGGCAGTGGGAGGGGCTGCTGAGTGATGGGAGTGGGAGTGGCCCCTGGGTGGAGGCAGTGGGAGGGGCTGCTGAGTGAAGGGAGTGGGAGTGGCCCCAGGGTGGAGGCAGTGGGAGGGGCTGCTGACTGATGGGAGTGGGAGGGGCTCCTGGGTGAAGGCAGTGGGAGGGGCTGCTGAGTGAAGGGAGTGGCTCCTGGGTGAGGAGAACAGGAGTGAGTGGAGGGCGGAAGAGGCTGTCAGGGTATGGGACAGTGCAGGGGTAGGGGTTGTGATAGGATGGACATTGTGTGTGTGTACATTATTATGTTCTTAGATACTTTATGTCTATTGTATTATTTTAAGTGTGGACTGCACATGTATACATATCTAAGTTATAATTATGTATTAGTTTTTGTGGTATGTGCAATGAAGCCTCCCAAGGCAGACATGTGTTGCCAGCCATATACGTAATTGACCTTTCCTCCATGCTAGAGGTAGCTAGGCTGCAATGTGTTAGTGCTGCAGCACTAGGGGGCAATGAGGCAGGCTGCTTGTAGAGGCGGCCACCTTATGCAGTAACTAACTATTTGAGAGAGTTCACAGTGTACGCATCCTCTGAGGCACTGTCTTCTTTCTGATCTTGTGGTTTATGTACGTATGTATGTACCTTACATATCTTCCCCCCCCCCTCTCTCTCTCCTGTGCGCAGATACACCCCAACTCCATCCATATCACTGCTGTGTTGGTGGAGTACGCCACCAGGTCCGGGCGTACGGCTCGAGGAGTGGCCACCACTTGGCTGAAGGGGATGGTACCTCGAGAAGGTTGGGGTCACTGCATTTGCAGCTCCAGTGCATGCACACATGACCAAACACTTCATCATCTTTCAACATCTGCTTTACTGCTTGTGTACATGTGCAACTAAAGGGATGTGTTGAACATTGAGTTGTATATTTGTTAGGTATTGTAGTGTAGAGTGAGCACTCACCTTGGTGCTCTGTTCAGCTAAGCCAGTTTGGATCTTCCTCCTGTTTTCTTGGCTTTAGTGCATGCTCACTCCTGTGTGGAGATCACCACATGCATCACCGTGACTACATGCGTCACTGTGTGTCTCAATTCTCCCCTCTTGTTGTCTGGTACGTAGGTGAAGAGCCCCCTCGCGTTCCCATCTTTGTGCGCCGGTCCACCCTCAGGCTGCCCTTCAGGCCCATCTGTCCAATCATTATGGTTGGGCCGGGCACAGGTTGGTCTGCTCATTTCTTGTATTTCCTTTTGTGAGGTATCCTATTTTATTCTCACACCAGCATTCGTGCGTGCATGTGTGGTTATAATGTGATGAGAGGCTTAACTAGTGCCTCTCTCCTAGGGGTAGTGTTGACATGCTCCAATGCTTCATTCTGTCACGTTGGTGCTCTCATGGGTACTATAACACTGAATGTCAGAATGGGTCAAATTTAGCTGCTGGATTTTCATGTACTGTATTGTGGACTGGTGTTGCTGCGTTACAGTATGTACGCGTATGTATTTTACTAGTCATTTTGCTCACTTAGCAACCTATTTGTATTTACTGAGTACAATTAGTAGATGTGAATGGATGAGGTGTGGTATGGGTTGCTGTGGAATTTGTCACTTGAGCGGTGAAGAGGACCCCTTTCCTGCTGGCCTTGCAGGCCTAGCACCATTCAGGGGCTTCATACAGGAGCGAAGTGTGGGAAAGCGCGAGGAGAAAGTTCTCGGCAGCACTGTGCTCTACTTTGGCTGTCGTCACAAGAGTGAGGACTACATTTACCAGGAAGAGCTGGAGGCTTGTGAAGAGGATGGGACAATTTCTGATCTGTTTGTAGCTTTCTCAAGGGACCAGGTGTGTGTGTATTGTGCTTGCTAATGAATGGGAATATGCTAATGAATAATGTGTCATAATTATAATAGGTAATGTACCCTCTGTTCTTAGAGCCTTTCAATCAATCAAATCAATCAATCAATCTTTCAACACACTTAAAATTAGGTTGAAGTTGGATTGAATAAAGGGAGTGGAACTCAGTCAAGTATCATACACCCAGTATACTTAGACACACACATGAGAAAGGATTCAACACATACCTTGTGTGTTAGCACTACTGTAATATACGGTAGTACTCTAGCTAGCTCACTACAGGTTGTATTGATGGCTTCTTGGCCAATTTCTATCAGCATCATCACGTACTTTAGTGTGTAGCTACTTGCAGACATACGGCTTGTGCTGGGCAGACTGTCTACTGTAGGTACCAGTGAGGCTTCCTCTCACTGCCCACTGGTTCTCCCATGTTGTACACAGCCTCAGAAGGTGTATGTTACTCACAAAATGAAAGAGACCAGGGACAAGATATGGAGGCTCATCCATGATGAAGGTGGATATTTATATGTTTGTGGGTAAGTCAGTTGTCAGAACAAGGCATGTGCATTTAACAAGGTTAAATTTGAGTGTACTTTCAATTCCTCAAGTTGTGAATGAGAAAATGCCTCTTTTTACATTCTTTGTCATTTGTTATGTGTTTGTATTGAAGGGATGCAAGAAACATGGCTCGTGATGTGCACAGCATTCTACTTGATCTTGTGAAGGAGAAGGGTGAAATGGATGATGATGCTGCCAATGCATACATTAAGAAGCTGCAGAGCCGAGGACGATATTTGCAGGATGTGTGGAGCTAGTTTCTGTATTGGCCTGTGCCTTCTACCCACTTAGGATTATCAATACCATTAGAGGCAAGTAGAACATTAAGTTATATAATTATGCTGACTGTTTATATTACATATGCAGACTGTCTGAGTAAAATAATGAGTATTCTGTAGCTTTGGCATGAGATACATAATTTCTATGAGTAGGCTATTATTGAGGAATCCCTGGGCATAATATTTAAATAGTTTGACAAAAGTTTGAATCTTCATACATATATGGGGTGTAGTTTAGGATGTCATCAACCGCGCATGCATGCAGTTCTTGATTGCTTTGTTTGAGTGCCCTAGTTTAAATGTATGTCCGATGCACCAGGTTGCTGTTGGTGGACATAATTGACGTGACGTCAAGCACGTGACGTCGTGGCACTATTTCATTGGTCGCATAGACCGTGGGATCACGTTGACCCACACCACCGTACAACGAGATTCAGTGTGATGGTGGACTACTGACTAACTAGCATGCCTCGAGACAAAGGCTAACTTGGAACTGTGAAGTAGAACAGAACGCGCCTTTTCTTCCCGGTCCACAATGGCCCAGGAGAGATCCTTAGCAGAGGGTACGACTAGAAGCACTGTTTGCCGCAGGCTAAATGCCCAGGACCACTAGCCTGGTTTGGCATAGTTGTACCTGAGTAGCTAGCCCCTTTTCGGCGCCAACACCGGAGATCAGTGCTGGTCTAATATGCCTCTCCGTTCCCCACAGGGGACTTTCGACGCGTGTGGAGTGGAAACCTCTCTACCAAGGGAGAGTGCCTCGGCCAGGTGGAACTCTTCTGGTACACTTCAGAAAAGGCGGTGGATTTCCCAGTTCCCCTGTAAGTAGCACAGTCGGAGAAGGCGGATACCAGCTACAAAAGGGGATTTCTGTCGACTGTGGCTGTTTGAGCCTTTATATAAATCCCCAGAAGGTCACTTTTAAAGGCACACAACGGATCAGAGAGCGGCCACCGTGTGGATAGCTAGATGTAATGTATAGTTTAGTGCACGCATGTTGTAGGAATATAGCTAAGAGATGTATAGCTACCACTAGCAAGTTATAACCAGCAGAAATAACCTGCTGGCACACACATTTTGTGAATAGAGGGAAGGTAGCTAGTTAGGGCAGACACTAGCTATAGGGCCTGCATGCTGTGTTGATACAGGTGTTTGGTTGAACAGAGGTGTGTGTGTGAAGTCAGGTTTGTTCCTAGTGGGTTATTGGACAGAATGTACAGTAGTTTGTAGTCCTTGGTACAAATACTGCCCACAGCCTAAAGAATTTGCCTAGAGTTGATCAGGTGTGGGTAGTGTACTGAATCTGTGTAGCAAATTAATGATGCTAGCTATAGTGGTAAATTTGATTTCTGAAGCAGTCTGATCTATCATGCACAAATCCTGTGTAAGAGAGCTATCCATACCAAATTAATTATCCACTGTGATTTCATCTTCGTGCGCTGTACACTGTGCTGTACGTAACTAACATTTATGGAGATGTACGAAGGTATCTCAATAGATTGTTGTTAACATGCATAAACAGTATAGTGGATGGTTATCAGAGTGTACACACAGTCACACAAAAGGGTGTTCTATTGTGTAATTGTGTGCAGTGGTTGTAGGAATTATGGTGTGGTATTACTAAAATAATTGTGCCAGAGGAGAGAGTGTACTTTGCTACAGGTCCAGCACACTTTCATGTTTAAATATAAGGCACCATACTGTGCTAAAGTTAGGCACAAGCTATTCTGTTGTGTGCATGTGCAAAAATGGAGTGCATGTTTGTATGTGTACCTGCATGTTTATAGGTTTCTGCATGCAGTAAATGTGAATGGAATGCCTGTATGCATGCACGATGCCTGTATATATATCTCTGTACACTGTATGTGCATGTCTTCAACACTTTCTTGTATTTATATTTATACCTATATTGTATAATGTTCAAAAGTGATATCTCTAGCTGAAGATGACCTATTACACAAGTAGTTGCATCCATGGAGCCAAATGAAATGAAATTTGTATTTGAATGGCTATTCTAGCTGCCTCAAATACAAGCACTTTACACTAGATGTGCTATGTTGCTTACGCTGTAGAGGAGAAGACCTGAAAATGGACAAGAAAATACCACTGGAGAGGTTTCAGAAAACATTCCCTTTACCAGTATGCAAATGGGGAGATGGTGGAGCTTTGAAACAAGGTGTGTCCCTATGAGGTAGACTCGTATGTCTGTGCAAAGCTTTTGAGGTGTGCTCATGTGCAAGACACCATTAATTATGGGAGTTTTGTCTATGTGTACTAATGCCTATACTACATGCACTTTTCATTGTTTTCAACCTCGTCCGAGTAGATCCATACTCTGGCAGTGACCAACTCTACTATTGCCAGCTTAAAGAGATATCACTTGTCGGCAGCCGGCGAAGGAAGTCTCTTGCCTCCTACCTTCATAGGAAGAAGCTTGTAAGTGAAGGGGTGTAGACATGATCAGGCAAGCATGTGTTGTGTGGTGGAATGCGTATATAAAAAGGTATTTTGTATACAGCTGTAACATGCATGTTGCTTCCGTTTATAATTACTGGTCTGCGTCACTGAACCTGTAGGCTGGCTTGGGCTCAGTAGGAGATTGTGGAAAGGTGTTCTTCTTGCCAACATGCCCACTCACCCATCACATTGGACTTACTACTGACGCACATTCTGTACTGATCCATGTCATATTTGTGCTGGATGGCTCTTTGTATAGTGGTGAGCAGCATTAACATTGCATGTTGTGACACATTGTAAGGGATATACATACATGCATTCATCCATTGCATGCAGTATGCAGGGAAACTTCATACGCACATGCATGCATGCTGTTTTCATGGCTGTTACGTTTGTGTGTGTATAAGCATGTAGCTGGGTGATGTGCATGTGTTCACCCTTTGCAGATCTTTGTTCTATAACAACTCTCATTGGAATACATGTGCAACAAGTGAATTGTGGTCGTATGAATTCTGGAGTATGCATTATTAACAAGGAGGATGACTGTGAGCATACTGACCATCTGTCAAATGAGAAGTCATCCCACTCTGACGTACCTGTGAAGGACAGTGACTGCTTGTTGCTGGATGCAATGTCGCCCAGTCTTGGGTGCTTGAACGGGCCAGAAAGTGGGGTGGGAAGGAGGAAACGAAGACAGACCAAGCAACACAGAAGGCACACAAAATGGGGAAAGTATGCTTCAAGTGACCATACCTCTCATGGCATCACTACTGCGGATACACCACTACTAACGTACTCGAGAAGAAAAGTGATTGAAGCTCTCGAACCAAACAAGGAGAGAGAAAATTGTGTGCATGCATGTAGTAGAGAATCAACAAGTTTAAAAGGTGTTGAGGATGAGATGGCGCTGTGCAAAAGGGGGCAGCAGACATTGAAACTGATTGTGAGTCTTCCCCTCCCCACTTTCGAACACAAGACCAAAGGGGAATCCTCTGACCAAGACAGCTGTTACACAGACACTCTAAAAGGGAGACGGGGAGTGCAGTGTGTGGGAGCGGGGGAGGTTCACTCACTTGACCAAAACCCATTGAAGGAAGAGGTGAATGTACTATTCAGATGCACCATACTTACATTGATTGGTCTATTCCTCTATCACCCTGCACCAAATAGTATAGGAAGACTGCAAAGGGGGCATTTGGAGAAGCTTGTGCTGCCTAGAAATGTATTCTGATTATATATGTGCATGGCTGTCAGTGTCTTAGTATAATGCACTGTGTGGGTTGCTGTGTTTGCTTGGTGGTGTGTGGGTAAAGAAATCACATCACAAACAAATTTCTATTTGCACTTGTTACTTTTGCACCTAGTCAGGGACTTGCATGAGTCGAGTGTTATGACATACACTGTCATTGTCTATCCCTGTTGCTATAAACCAGCAAGCACTTAAATCACACATTTGTAATGCCTGTTATGCACACAGCCATATACTCCTGCCTCACTGACCTTGAATGCACCAGGCAGTCCTATTCTTGGCATGCACTCTCATGCTAAAGCCTTTCTGTAAGGTCAATTATGTCAATTTTCTTTGGCTATTCAGTAGAAGCCATAGTGGACATACCCAGTGATTGTGCAGCTATGCCTGTGATGTTATCTGTGCTTGTTCTTAACTAAATTTGGGATAATCTACTGCTCATTGTTTGTGTACATACATACAGGAATGTGGCACTGGGGAACAAGTGGACAGGGACAATAGTGATGTTTTTGATGAAGGCACAACCCACTTTTCCTCTTTCCCATGTCAGCAGAGTGATCCGGCATTGTCCACCTCGCCACGAGACTTCGTCATCCAGGAAGAAATTGTAGCCTTTACCAGTTCCCCCGCCCCTAGGGATAGCAAGGAGGGGGATGCGGACATCGCTGTTAGCTTGTCACAGGTTGGAGCATCAAAAGGAGACTCCATAGCAGCACCTCTTTCTGCACATGTAGCTTCAATCCTTTCTAGGCTGATGAGGGATATCTCTGGTTCAGATGTCACAACGGAACAGGAAGTGCAGATTCCTGAAGGTGATACGTGTAAGGGTACGGAAGCTTCCCTGCCCGGGGAAGGAGAGGAGGAGGAAGGTGTGTCTAAAACTGTAAAGAAAATTGACTATTCAGAATACAAGAAGCGAAAACAGCAGAGAACGGAGGATGTAGCTGCCTCAACGAGCACAGTATCTTATGATGGTGGTGTGACCAACACTGAGGCATCAGAATCAACTGTAAGTGACAAAAATGCGGCGGATGAGCTGCCTGTGTCTGAGCAGCTTGTGACAGAGGTGACCCCACCAGTGAGAGATGTGGGCATCACTCCGCAGCATGGAAGTCCTGCCACAGAAATTCTCTCTGCTGTCAATGATGATGCTGCAGATAAGCTGTTAAAGGAGGACCATCTGTGCTTGGAGGACAACACTATAGGTAGGGAGCAATCAAGCTCTATTCCCATTCTGAGGAGTAAGAGAGCCTCCTCACTGCAAGAATTTCATACCTCTGTTGGCACAGGAGTTAGAGATCCTCGATCAGTTAGTTTGAAGCTGGGTAGTATTGGCCGTAGGGGACACAGAAGATCAGAGGGGGATTCTGTGAAGCCATGTTCCTTTTCACCTCCAGCAAATGAAAGGCTTCACAGCAGCCCATTTTCATCCCCAGTTGGTGATAGCACTCACTCAGCTGTGACTGTCAAGTCCCCACAAGGCATGGCTCAGGTAAGCTCTGACCAACCAGAGATTGTGGCGAAACAACGACTGCCATGTCCAGAGAGCAGTCATCACTGTCAAAGTACTTCCAAGAAGAAGGATCTGCCCCAGGCTCAGAACAAATCATTACTAGACTTCCCTCCTCCCCCTGCCCCTCCCCTGCCTCCGCCGCTACCTCCCCCTCTACCAGAGGAGCCAGCACCTGTTCCACTCCCGCCTCCTCCACTACCGGAAACAGACCCACCACCACCACAACCACCACCAGATCTTCCTTTTAGTCCTCCCCCATTTGTTAGCCCCCCTCCACTCTTCCCCGGTGGTACTTGGTATGATTCGCAATTCCATTCAATCCATTTCCCGTCACAACATTGGACAGAAGTCTGCCACCTGCAGCCGCACCAAGAAGGAATGTGGAATGCGGAGCAGCATCCTCTTCATCTTCTTGATGGTCGTCCCATCCAGCCCCTTCACAGTAGAACTCAGAGTCATTTTGGAATCGGAGAACGTGAGCAGGAACATCACAACTATGTGGAGTCAATTCCGCAAAAGGCATGCCACAATCTGGAGGATTTGGGCAGCTCATCAGCTACTAGTGAAGGCCCTTTGTTGTCTCAGTGCGCAACATGTGAAAATGAGTCGGCAAAGAGTGACAATGATCACGACCGGATGCTTGTTGCTCTGGAGCCGTGTGGTGAAACAGCCATCACTATTCCTGACCAAAAGGAACCAGCAGAAGTAAAGAGCTTAATGACAACGCTGGTAGAGACCAGCCCCAATGCAGATGTGGCCAGTTCTGAGACCACACCCCAGCTGTCCTCTAGGACACAGCCAATCAACCACTCGGCTATTCCCTGTGTTGACTGCATGACTGTGGGCATACAAGTGAACTTGCGTGAAAGTGAGGATGAAAAAGGCACGCAGTGCATGCCATCAATGTCTGACAAGATCTGCCAGGTGTCTCCTGAGGACCTTCCTCAGCTGCAAGATGCTTTGCTTGAGCAGCTTGACGTGGGAAACATTGTGAGCGCCCTTGTGAATAGAGTGAAGGACTGTGAGCTGACAGCGGGCGATGAACAGAGAGGTCAGTTTCTCCAGGCCGTGAGTGTGTTTGAGGAAAGACTCAGGCAGGACATCAGTGCTCTGTTGGACTTTCCATCGTCAGGTGTAATTCCACAAGCATCATATCGCACCGAAGTGGATGAGACAGTTGGTACTGCAATTGTGGAAGAACAGTTTAAAACTGTGTCCACACTTCCAGTGGGCTCTGAAGACAGTGAGGTGAGCCATAGTACCAGTTTACAGGAAGCACAGTTTGATATAGTGTCACCACCATCGGGCAGTCTGACTATTAATGGTGCATCAGCAGTTGACAGTTCAGGAATTGACACCCCATCATATCCTGGTGAGACAGCTTCTGCCAGCGTTTGTGCTTCACTGCTGGACAGCTCCAGCAAGAAGGCCACCAGCCACCTTCCGTTGACACCAGCTCCTACTCCAGCAGTAGACAGCTCTGATGAGAAAGCCAGCAGCCTTCTTTCTTTGAGACCAACCCTTGCTACGGCGTCGGACAGCTCCAACAAGAAGACTGTTAATCCGAGTGGGCAATGTGGACCTGCATTGCAAATAGAAGTCCAGCGTCTCATTGAAGCATCTAAGGCAGGCATGTGCAGGAAATGGGAAGAGCACCTTTCTCACACCTCCAAACGGAAGGATTCTGTTTCTCACAGCCCTGAACAGAGGGAGTCCCGCTCTTCCATCTCCAAACAAAAAGAGTCCCTTCCTCACACCTCGGAATGGAAAGAATCTGTCTCTCGTACTTCCAAGCGAAAGGAGTCTCGCTCTCCTGTCTCCAAACGTAAGGAGTCCCTTTCTCATACCTCTGAAAAGAAAGAATCTGCCTCTCACACCTCTGATCGAAAGGAGTCTCGCTCTCCTGTCTCCAAACGGAAGAAGTCCCTTTCTCATACCTCTGAAAGGAAAGAATCTGCCTCTCACACCTCTGATCGAAAGGAGTCTCGCTCTCCTGTCTCCAAACGTAAGGAGTCCCTTTCTCATACCTCTGAAAAGAAAGAATCTGCCTCTCACACCTCTGATCGAAAGGAGTCTCACTCTCCTGTCTCCAAACGTAAGGAGTCCCTTTCTCACACCTCTGAAAAGAAAGAATCTGCCTCTCACACCTCTGATCGAAAGGAGTCTCGCTCTCCTGTCTCCAAACGTAAGGAGTCCCTTTCTCACACCTCTGAAAAGAAAGAATCTGCCTCTCACACCTCTGATCGAAAGGAGTCTCGCTCTCCTGTCTCCAGACGGAAGGAATACCTTTCTCATACCTCTGAACGGAAAAAGCCTGTCTCCCACAACTCTGAACAAAACGAATCTGCCTCTCACACCTCCGAACGAAAGGAATCCCACTCTCCCATCTTCAAATGGAAGGAGACCCTTTCTCACACCTCTGACCAGAAGGAGTCCATCTCCCGTACCTTTGAATGGAATGAGACCGTCTCACCCATCTCTGAACAAAAGGAGTCCCTCTGTTCCAGCTCTGAACAGAAGGAGGCCATCCTTCACATCTCCGATCGTGAACGCAAGGAGTCTCTCTCTCCCATCTCCGAGGAAGAATTTGAAGAGTACGACGATGAATGCATTGCAGATGCACAGCCAACAAACTCACCTGTACATAACCACATGTGTCCTGATGATGCAGTAAAGGGCGAGAAGAGGAAGGTAGGTGATTCTGGTGAGGCTTCTAGCATGTCCAACAGTCACAATGGGGCTAGACATGACCCAATAGCCACTTCATCTATTGGGACCAGCTCTGCTGTGAAGGAGGTACCGGGCTTTACACCACTAGAGTCCGATGAACAGGAGCCACAAGTAAATGGCATGTCACATGGCCCCCCTACGACCCCTCTTTCCCACCGTGCCGCTCCTATGCATAAGGAGGATGGTAGCGAAGTGAGGGAAGGCGACTCCATGGAGCCAGTTACCACAGGCACTTCTCCACCCGATGCAGCAAACACATCTGGCACAGCAGTGCAGAGGTTTAAGAGGAAAACACACACGTCAGGGTCCTCTCTGTCACTGAGCAGCTTGCTTGGTAACTCTAGCGTGAATGAGCCTCCCAGCGCCAAATCTGAAGCAAAGGTGGAAACAAAGGTGGATGGTCCTGAGAAGGTGCCATTGCCCCCTTCCAAGCCCAAGAAACCATGTCAATGGAGTACCTTTATGCACCCAAACTGGATGGAGAAGGACAGTGAGTTGCCCTTTAAGACAACCCAGTATGTAGACCCGACAGGTGCAAAGAAGAAGAAAAAGAAGAAGAAAAAGTCGTCTGAAATTGACCAGCAGGTAGACAGTGTCTTGGAACAGTATCAGGGGGACTCCGCAAAGAGTAGTGTGACAGTTGTCAGCAGCAAGGGGCCTCGCCAGAGCACCATTGAAGGTAGCAAGTCTCACCAGTGGAAGTATGGGGGAACACTGCACTCAGTGGACGGCAGGCAGAAAGCAGCTGCTGAAAAGGGAGAGAAATCAAGCACCTCCCCGAGGAAGATTATGGAGAAGCTCAACGGACATGATGCCCCTGCATCACACAGTGACAGTGACAGCAGTAGACACAAGGGTAGGACTCAGAAACGTGACAGCAGCGCTGAACATGGCAGTTCATCAGGGCGAGATGCTCCACCGTACAAGAGAACGCCGGAAAAAAGGATGGCCACAAAGTCACACTCGCCACGGCATCGCTACTCCAGTGAAGACAGTCGGCACTCTAGAAATGGTCGTGATCAGAGCAGGTCACGAAGTCCTAGGCACGGAAACGGTCGTAGAGCATCACCTCCATCCCACCAATATCGATCCAAGAAAGACAGGCTCAGAAAGCGACGGTACTCCAGGAGCCCAGCAATAGCAAGGGAGAAATCTCTAGACTTGTCATCTTCGTACCACTCGGCCTCGTCAGAAGACGAGAGCCCAAGGTCAAAGAGATATCGCTCCGCTTCTGACCTTGACCAGCAATCTTCAATTGAGCCTCTCTCCAGCATTAAATGGAGTAGTTCAGATAATTACACCCGCGACGAACCACCCTCATCTTCCATATTTGATTCCGATGACCCCATGCGCATCGTTGATCGATGGTTTGACTCCTCGTCCACCTCTGATACAGCCTTTGGTAGCTCGTTGCCGCAGACCTCTCTCTGGGACAGTAACCCACAGGTGGTAACCGAGGATGGGTTTGACAGTGGCCAGTACAGTTGCAGTGTCACGCCCCCACAGGCAGCTGAACTGAGACATCTAGTTCCAATTCAACCATACACTGGTCAGTGAGTAAGAATCTACTGCAGCCCATCTGCTGTTGCTGTAGCAGAGTGCTTCACTCACTTCAATGAAACAGTGAGTTTTGTCAGTGACACACAATTGTGTGCTCTTGCATTTTATAGTATACAATATGCAGTATATTTTATTGTATATGCAAATTTGATTCATTTCCACTTGCTGACTGGACAGTCGTGTCTGAATTGATAATTTGGTCCTGCCTGTGAAGAGTGTTTGATAGTCATGGTACATTTGATAGTCATGGTACATTTGATAGTCATGGTACATTTGATAGTCATGGTGCATATACATAATATGTATGTTCACGCCTGCATGGTTTGTGTGTCCTGGGGAATACATTCAAAACTCGCATCCAGGGAAAGGGGGGAAGGTAACATGGCTAATCCATTGGTGACCCAGCACCCACCCACTAGGGTTGCATTCAGTACACAGCATGTTACTGGTGATTGTGTCTGTGTGTTGTGTACTGCATGGTTGCTCTTACAGGTATGCATCGCTTCAGTGTCATCCAGATGCTGGACCCAATGATAACTGTTAAGTATTTGTACGTCACAGTCCACACACTTGTAGTCGTCATCATCATCATCATCATGCCATTCTCCTGTACTGCCAGGTCTGCCCTACTCATTGTCTCACCACTCATCAGTTCCTGTACACAAAATAAATGTATGTATACAATGATGTTCTCACAGGTTGTTTGGTCCTTTGCTTATTACTTTGGTTTGTATGTATGTAAGTACATTTGTAAATACGTACATAGTGTGTATGTGTGCATGTATATGTGATTGCATGGAGTGCTCG
>MKWU01005722.1_pt1 | contig 13251 bp, 7 predicted proteins | sample 809101 | NCBI WGS metagenome assembly MKWU01 (sample SAMN05860141, study PRJNA318959) | sponge metagenome | host: Aplysina aerophoba | place: Slovenia: Piran, Adriatic Sea, Gulf of Piran | collected 2013-05-07 | reverse complement strand
GTGATTCCTGCATTCGAGCCAGACCATGCGCGAGCCGTCCCTGGGAGCGCGGGCGTCCCGCCCGCAGTGCGCCGGAGGCGCGCAATCTTTCAAGCGGGCGGGACGCCCGCGCTCCCGGGAACACCGTCCACACACCCCAATCGGGAGACGAGAAATGGCTGAGCTGACCCCCCCGGACCGGAATGTCTCTCTCGACGATCTCCTGAAGGCGAACAAGGCGCGCTTCGACCGCATCTTCGAGACGCAGATGGGGGAATCCGCGCGGCTCGATTCGGACCGGCTGCCGTCCTCGAACGGCGACCTGGAGGTCCGTGCGGACCCATCGAACGAAACGGACGGCGGAGGGACCGCTTCCACGCAGAGCCACCCGTGGGCGTCACGCGCTCCCGCCGCCGGGGCCGGGGGGTCCGGGAGCCCCGCGGCCCGGTCGGGGGATTCCGGGAGTCCGGCCACCCCGTCGCCGCGCCCGGGTTCCGCCGCCCCCGCTCGACGCCCGGCCGGCGACACCGCCGCCGCGGCGCTCGATCCAGTCACCCTCGATCTCATCGAGAACGCGCTGCGCAACGCACGCCACGAGATGGACGCGGTGCTGTTCCGCTCCGCGATGTCCCCGGTCATCCGCGAGCAGCACGACGAGTTCCCGATGATCACCGACCCGCAGGGGCGGATGATCGTCGGGCAATTCGGCTCGTACGTCTCGGAGATGCTGGCCGAGCAGGCGTTCGAGCTGGAACCCGGCGACGTCATCCTGCAGAGCGACCCCTACAAGTGCGGGGGCGCGATCAGCCACATCAACGACTGGATGGTGCTGATCCCCGTCTTCTTCGAAGGGGAGCTTGTCGGCTTCAGCTCCATGTTCGGCCACATGATGGACGTCGGCGGACCGGTGCCGGGGAGCATGCCGACCGCCGCGACCTCCATCTTCGGCGAGGGGATCCGCATCCCTCCGATCAAGATCTACTCGCGCGGCAAGCCGAACCGGGCGGCGCTGGCCATCCTGATGAACAACACCCGCACGCCGGAGATGAACTACAGCGATCTGATGGCCATCATCGCCGGCAGCCGTACCGGCGAGAAGCGGGTCATCGAGATCTGCGAGCGCTTCGGGACCGACGTCTACCGCAGCGCCTGCCAGGCGCTGCTCGACCGCACCAACCGCGCCATGCGCACCCTCATCGTGAAGAACCTGCCGACCGAGCCGCAGTCGTTCGAGGACTGGATCGACGACGACGGGGTCGGCAACGGTCCGTTCCGCATGAGGCTCACGGTGTGGCGCGAGGGAGAGCATGCCTACTTCGACTGGACCGGCACCGACGCCCAGTCGCCCGGCCCGATCAACTTCTACCTGCACGAAGGCATGTTCAAGATGTTCATCGGGGTCTACATGATCATGGTGTTCGACCCCCAGATCCTCTTCAACGACGGCTTCTACGACCTCATCCACGTCACCCTGCCCAAGGGCTCGCTCGTGCACCCGAACTTCCCGGCCCCGCTCGGCTGCCGCACCCACGCGCTCGCCCGGCAGTTCGACGTGCTCGGCGGGGCGCTCAGCCGTCACGCGCCGGAGATGGCGACCGCGGCCGGCTACGGCTCCAGCCCCCACTTCCTCTACTCCGGAGTGGACGGGGACGGACAGTCGTTCCAGCTCATGGAGATCCTCTACGGCGGGATTCCGGGACGCCCCATCGGCGACGGCATGGACGGGCACTCGTGGTGGCCGCTGTTCGAGAACATTCCGAGCGAGTACCTCGAGAGCTACTACCCGATGATCATCGAGGCCTACGCCAGCGTCGCCGATACCGGCGGACCCGGTCGGCATCGAGGCGGCAACGGGGTGGAGAAGGTCTACCGCCTGCTGGAGCACGGCGAGATCTCCATCCACGACGACCGCCATCGCTCCCAGCCATGGGGTATTCTCGGCGGCAAGCCCGGGGCGGTCTCCGAGAAGTGGCTGATTCGGGCCGACGGCGCGCGGTCGCCGCTCGAATCCAAGGTGGACAACGTGAAGGTCGCTCCCGGCGACCGGATCGTGTTCCGTACCGCCGGCGGCGGCGGCTGGGGCGATCCGCTGGAGCGCGACCCCACCCGGGTCCGCGCCGACGTGTGTCGCAGGCTGATGAGCGCGGAGGTGGCGAAGCGCGAGTACGGGGTGGTTCTGAGCGGCGATTCGTTCGTGCTGGACGCGGCCGCCACCGAAAACCGGCGCGAGGCGATCAGGCGCTCGCGCGGGCCGCTGCCCACCTACGATTTCGGCGAGCCCGAGTGGGCGCGCGAGCCGCTGCCGGAGGCCGCCGACTGATGTCCCGGTGACTCAACTCCAGAGACCAACGAAGACGGACCGACCATGACCGCGGAACTTCTGATTACCCTCCTCTTCCTCGTGATCGTCCTGATCGCGATTCTCTACATCATCTCGATCTGGGTATACAAGCGGGCGCCCGCCAACATGGGGTTCATCCGTACCGGCTACCTCGGCACCAAGGTGTGCCTCGGCCGCGGCGCCATGGTCCTGCCGGTGTTCCACGAGGTCACCTGGGTCTCGCTGGAGACGCTGAAGCTCATCGTCAGCCGCTCGCGCGAACAGGCGGTGCTCACTTCCGACAAGATCCGGATCGACGTGGTGGCGGAGCTGTACGCGCACGTCGGGCGCAGCGAGGAGGATCTGCTCGCCGCCGCCCGCAGCCTCGGCGAACGCACCTTCGACACCGAGAAGGTCCGCAACCTTCTGGAGGCGAAGATCGTCAGCGCGGTGCGCAGCTACGCCGCCACCAAGACCCTGAGCGAGCTCCACGAGAACCGCGAGGCGTTCGCCAAGGCGGTGCAGGCGAGTGTGGTCGAGAGCTTCCACGCCAACGGCCTCACGCTCGAGGAGGTCACCATCGTCACCCTGGAGCAGAGCGCCAAGGAGTTCTTCAACAAGGACAACGTGTTCGACGCCGAGGGCCTGAAGGTCATCACCGCGATCACCTCCGACGCGCGGCGCCAGGTCCACAACACCGAGAAGAAGACCACCGTCTCCATCCGCCAGCGCGAGCTCGACACCCAGCTCGAGCTTCTGGAGATCGAGAAGCAGGAGGCGTTCGCACGCGCCCACCAGGACCGGGAAGTCGCCAACGAGCAGGCCCAGCAGATCGGCAGCAAGCAGAGGTACGTGCTCGACCAGCGCATGGAGGTCGAGCAGAAGGAGATCGACAACGAGAAGGAGCTGGAGCGCATGCGGGCGGAGCGCGACGTCAGCGCCACCGAGGAGAGCCGGCGTCGCGAGGCGGCGGAGATCCAGAAGACGCTGGAGCTCGAGAAGGCCCGCCGCGACCGCGAGATCGAGCTGGTCGCGAAGACCGAGGAGGAGCAGCTCGCCAACATCCAGCGCAAGCTCGCCGAGGAGCGCGCGGAACGCGACCGGCGCATCGCGCTGGTCGACAAGGCCAAGGAGGAGGAGCTGGTCGAAATCGCCCGGGAGCTTGCGCGCGAGCAGGCCGAGAAGGACAAGGAGATCGAGCTCATCGCCAAGGAGCAGGCGCGCCAGGTGGCGGACATCGAACGCACCACCGCGGTGATGGCGCGCGAGGAAGCGGCCCGCGACGAGCGGCACAAGTCCTCCGAGGAGACCGCGCTCTCGGTCCGCAAGCGCAGCCTGGAGACACGGCTCGCGATGCTCGATATCGACAAGGACGAAGCGTTCGCCCAGGCGCAGCAGGAACGCGAGGTCGCCAACGAGCGGGCGCGGGTGCTGAGCGAGCAGCAGCGCTTCATCCTGGAGCAGCGCTGGCAGGTGGAGCAGGAAGAGATTGCCAAGGCCCAGGCCCTGGAGGCCGCGCAGATTCAGAAGGAGGTCGCGATCATCGAGGAGACGCGCAATCGCGAGGCGGCCGACATCCGGCGCGGTCTCGCGCGCGAGACCGAGGAGCGCGAGCGCGACATCGCGCTGGTCGCGAAGGCGGGGGAGCTGGAGCAGGCCGAGGTGCAGCGCCGCCTCGCGGTGGAGATGGAGGAACGCGCGCGCGAGATATCGCTCACCGGCCAGGACGAGGAGGTGGAGCGGGCGCGGGTGCGCAAGGCGCGGGCGATCGAGATCGAGGAGCGCGAGCGCGAAGTGGCGCTCACCGGCAAGGAAGAAGAGGTCGAGCGGGCGCGCGTGCAGAAGGCGCGAGCGATCGAGATCGAGGAGCGCGAGCGCGACATCGCCCTCATCGCGAAGGAGCAGGAGCGCGAGCGGGCGGACATCCAGCGCTTCCTCGCCCGGGAGCAGGAGGAGCGAGATCGCCAGATCGCGCTGGCCGCGAAGACTCGCGAGCTGGAGCAGGCCGAGACCCATCGGCTGGAGATGACCGCACGGCGCGAGCAGGCCGAGCACGACGCGGAGTCGGTACGCCGGGTCGCCGACGCCAGCCGCCAGAAGGAGATCGATCGCATCCGTGCCGAGAAGGAGGCCGACACCCGGCGGATCGACGAGGAGAACAAGGCGCAGATCACCCGCATGCACCTGCTCACCCAGGCCGAGTCGCGGAGCCTCGCCGCGGAGCGCGAGGCCGAGGCCACCCTGACCCGGGCGCGTGCCACCAGCGAAGCCCAGCAGATTGCGGCGGACGGCATCGAGCGGGAGGCGGGCGCGGTCGGACGCGCCGAGGTGCACATCGAGGCGCTGCGAGTCGAGAATGTTCAGCGCCGGTTCCAGGCCGAAGCGGTCGGCATCGAGGCCAAGGCCGACGCGCTCAAGAAGTACAACGAATCCGCGACGTTCCTGGAGCTTGCCAAGCTGCACATCGAGGCCGAGCGCGACGTCCACATCGACCAGGCCAAGGCGATGGGCACCGCGCTCACGGGCGCCCACATCCGGATGTACGGCGGCGACGGCGGCACCGTGGACAACATCCGCCAGCTCTTCACGTCCGGGTTCGGGATTGGCGAGGCGCTCGAAGGCGTCGCCCAGTCGCTGCCCGAGGGGCTGCGCGACCGCCTGGCCCGCGACGGAATTCGCGGGATCTTCCGCCGCCCCGACGACGGCCCCCTGAGCGGCCACGTCGGGCACATTCAGGCCCTGGTCGACGCCCACCTCGCCGATGCGCTCGACACCCCGTTCGCGGCCGCGCTCGAACGGCTTCGCGAGGCGGCGGGCGGCGACGAGCAGGCCGCCGCCTCGCTCGCGGTGCTCGGCTCGGTGAACGAGGGCGGCACGTTCGACGACGTTCCGTTCGCCACCGCGTGGAGCCTCCTGCAAGCGCTCGCGAAATCGTCGAAGTGATTGCGCGTCGACCGGCAACCCGCCGGGGAGTGGGCCGCGCCTGAGGAGGCTGGACCGTGGCCGATTTCGACGTCGTCCTGGTCAACGTCAACAAGATCTTCGATGGCGACGTGCGCGCCGTCATCGACTTCAACGCGGAGATCGAGCACGGCGAGTTCGTCTCCATGCTCGGCCCGAGCGGCTGCGGCAAGACCACCACGCTGCGGATGATCGGCGGCCTCGAAGAGGTCACCGACGGAAAGATCTACATCGCGGGACAGGACGTCACCGATCTGGCGCCGTCGCAGCGCGACACCTCGATGATGTTCCAGAGCTTCGCCCTCTTCCCCCACCGCAACGTCCACCAGAACGTCGAGTTCAGCCTCAAGGTCAAGGGCATCGAGCGTGGCGACCGCGACCGGCAGGTGCGCGAGATGCTGGAGATGGTCAGCCTCGACGAACTCGCGGATCGCTACCCGCGGGACCTGAGCGGCGGCCAGCAACAGCGCGTGGCGCTCGCCCGCGCGCTCATCAGCAAGCCGACGGTGCTGCTCCTCGACGAGCCGCTCGGCGCCCTCGACTACAGCCTGCGCCAGCAGATGATGGTGGAGCTGAAGAAGATCCAGCGCGAGCTCGGCATCACCTTCATCATGGTCACCCACTCCCAGCAGGAAGCCATGTCGATGGCCGACAAGGTGATCGTGATGAGCGACGCGATCATCCAGCAGACCGGCACCTCGCGCGAGATCTACGAAACGCCGCGCACTCGCTTCGTCGCCGGCTTCATCGGCAACAACAACGTCTTCGAGGGAACCATTCAGTCGCGAAGCGGCTCCGTCGTGTTCGTCGAGTCCGACAACGGACACCTATTCTACGTGCGCGCCCACCACGACGACGACCGGGACATCGAGATTGGACGGCGCGCCCATTTCTCCGTGCGCGCGGACCTCGTGCACACCGGAGTGCACGAAGGCATGGCCAACCGGGTGGAGGGGACCTACGTCGCGACAGAGTTCCTCGGCTCGCTCGAGACGGACGTGTTCGAGGTCGGAAATGGTCTCCTCGTCCATGTCGAGCAGCACCGCAGCGCCTCGGACCGCGCCTACGAGATGGGGGAACGCGAGACCATCTGCTGGCCCGCGGAGGCGGCGGTGCTGTTGCTGGACTGAAATGCGGGTGCGCCGGATTCGCGGCGCTCCACCCACGAGGCACCGCCTCGGACCGAAGATGGACGGACTCGGCCGCAGGCCGGGTTCCTGGGAGCGCGGGCATCCCGCCCGCAATGGGCCGCAGGCCCATCATTGTTCATGCGGGCGAGACGCCCGCGCTCCCAGGAACACCACGCAACGGGTCCGGCCCGATTCTGGAGGTGACGGCGCCTCCGGGACGCCGGAAGAACGATGCGGGCAGGAATGAGCACGGCGGCGCGGATCGTATCGATCGCCGTTCTCGGCATGGTGGTCGGCGTGCTCACGTCCCTCGCCGCCATCGGCTTCGTGGAGCTGGTCTTCGCGCTGAACGACTGGCTGCTCATCGCGCCCCGCAGCCGCTTCATGGTGGACGACACGCGCCTGCTGCTGCTCGCCACCGTCTGCGTGCCGGCGCTCGGCGGACTCGTCGTCGGAGTCCTGCACCGCTTCATCCCCGAGCGGCGTTCGCACGGCCCCCCCGACGTCATCCGCGCCGTCCAGGGATTCAATGGCCGGATCCCGGCACGCTCCGGCTTCCTTTCCGCGCTGGCGAGCGTGGTGTCGCTCGGAGCCGGTGCGTCGGTCGGCCAGTACGGGCCGCTCGCGCACCTCGGGGCGACTCTGGGCTCGCTCGTCGCCCGCATCAGCCGGGACACCCGGTGGATGGCGACGGTCGGGGTCGGCTGCGGCGTGGCGGCCGCGATCTCGACCGCGTTCAACGCGCCGATTGCGGGAATCGTGTTCGCGCACGAAGTAATCCTCCGGCACTACTCGCTCCGCGCATTCGCGCCGATCACCGTCGCCGCGACGATGGGCTACGTAGTCGCCAACGTCGTCTTCGAGCGGCCCCCGCTGTTTCGGGTGGAAGCGATCAGCGTGAGCTTCGCGCCCGAGGTCGTCGGATTCATCCTCATCGGGGCCGCCGGCGCCTTCGTCGCCGTGCTTTACATGCGCGCCATCCTCTTCTCGAACCGGATAGCCGGAAAGCTGCCCGTCGCGGACTACCTCAAGCCGATGCTGGCGGGCGCCGTCCTGGGCTTGGCCGCGATCTGGCTGCCCGACATCCTCGGCATCGGCAAGGAGACGCTGCGCTTCGCGGTCATCGACCACGCGTTTGCCCCCGGTGAGCTGGCGCTCCTCCTCGTCGCCAAGATCCTGGCGACCGCGCTCTGCATCGGGTTCGGATTCGCGGGCGGGGTGTTCAGTCCCGCTCTGCTCATCGGCATCCTGTTCGGCGCGCTGGCCGGAAACGGTGCCGAGATGGTGCTGGGCGATCTGCGTTCGGATGTCGCCATCTATGCGATTTGCGGCATGGTCGCGGTGACGAGCGCAGTCATCGGAGCGCCGCTGACCACGATCCTGATCGTGTTCGAGCTCACCCGGAACTACGATCTGGCGACGGCGGCGATGGTCAGCGTCGTGTTCTCAAATCTGGTCTCGTACCGGATTTTCGGCCGCTCCCTGTTCGACGTGCAGCTCCGGATGCGGGGCTTCGATCTCTCCGGAGGCCGCGACAAGGCGATGCTCGACCACCGCCTGATCGAAAGCTGCGTGACCCGGGACTACACGGCGCTTGCGCCGGAAATGCCGCTCGACGAAGCGAAGTCACGTCTGCTGGCGGCGCGCCGCCACGAGGGATACGTGATCGATGCCGGCGGGGTCTATCTGGGCACGGTAAAGCTCGAAGAGCTCGTGGCCTGCGTGGATGGTGACCATTCCGAATCCGGTGCCACTGTCGCCCGCCTGGCAAGGCGCGAGGCGCTGATCTTCACCGCGAGCACCTCCGTGTGGGCCGCCATGGAGCAGATGGGAGACTTCGTCGGCGAGAGCATCCCGGTGCTCGAAGACGAGGACGAGGACGGCGGACGCATGCTGGGCGTGGTGTTCGAGGCGACCATCGTCAAGGCATATCTGGATACGGTGAACGACACTCGCCGGGAGGAGAACGCGGGGGCCTGAACGCCCGCCGACGGACATGGAAATCGTACGGCACAGCTCGCATTGGCCGATGACCGGCAGGTGCGCCGCGCTCGGCGCCGCATCGCTGTGGCTCGTAGCGATCGCTGCGAGTGCCGCCTCCGAGACCCCGGACCGGACCATCACGGTCGCGACGTGGGGCGGACCCTACGAGTACAGCCAGGAGAAGGCCTATTTCGAGCCGTTCACGAAAACGACGGGGATTCGTGTCAGGACCGAACGATACGAAGGCGGGCTTGCCGAGCTTCGGCAGCAGGTAGGACGAGGCGAGATTGCCTGGGACATCGTGGACATGACCATGGCCGACAACCGAGCCGCCTGCAACCAGGGACTGCTGGAGACCATCGATCACTCGATGCTCCTCCCCGCTCTCGACGGCACCCCGGCCGACGAGGACTTCGTCGACGGCGCGCTGACCGAGTGCGGGGTCTCGCAGATCGTGTATGCCATGGTGATGGCGTACAACCGCGACGCATTCCCCGGAGAGCGGCCGGCCCGGATGCAGGACCTCTTCGACCTGCGGCGATTCCCCGGGAAGAGGGCGTTGCAGAAGCTCCCCGAGGCGAACCTCGAATGGGCGCTCGGGTCGTACGGGGTGCCGCGCCAGGACCTCTACCAGTTGCTGAGCACCGAGCGGGGGCTGCGGCTCGCGTTCGAGAGGCTCGAAAGCATCCGTGACCAGGTCATCTGGTGGACGTCCGTCGATCAGCCGGTCGAGATGCTCGTCACCGGAGCGGCGGTGATTGCATCCCAATACAACGGGCGTCTGTTCGACGCCGCGGTCGTTCACGGCCATCCCATCGAAATCATCTGGGATGCGCAGATCTACGAGCTCGGCTCATGGGGGGTTCCCAAGGGGACGCCGCGGCTCGAAGAGGTCCTGGAGTTCATCCGGTTCGCGACCGGTACCCGCCCGCTCGCGGACCAGGCGAAGTACATCGCCTACGGCCCGGCACGCCGGTCCTCCATGAGTCTCGTGTCGAGCCACGCGGCGACGGGAGTGGACATGCGCCCCCACCTGCCGACCAGCGCGGCGAACTTCGAGACCGCAATCCTGAAGGATACCGAGTGGTACGGGAGCCTCTACGATCGGATCAAGGCGCGCTTCGATGCGTGGCTCGGAGAGTGACGCCTCTCGACCCGTCTTCCGTCTCGAGCCGCCCACCCGCCGTCACATCGACCGCTCCAGTCCGACTGGAGCGAACAACGGGCCAACGGGCTTGCCGCCGGTCCGGCTGACGACTCCGCGCCGCACCGGCATGCGCCTGACGGATTTCCGGCGATGTCAAGTCGGCGGGCGCCGCTCCGCGAACCTTGCGACGCCCTCGTAGGCCTGCGCGAGCTGCAGCGCCTCGAAGTCGCACTTCGGCGGAGCGACGATCTGGATTCCGATCGGCAGTCCGTCCGGGGTGAAGCCGGCCGGCACCGAGATCGAGGGACATCCGGTGACGGTGATGGTGTAGCAAGTGGCCATCCAGTCGACGTACGTCTCGAGCTCCACGCCGTTGATCTCCCGCACCCAGTCGGTGTCGACCGAGAACGGTGGAACCTGGGTCGTGGGACAGACCAGGTAGTCGAATCGGTCGAAGAACTCGACCATGCGATCGTACAGCGCGGCCCGCTTCACCTCGGCGTGCACGACGTCCATCGCGCCGAGCGCCAAACCCTGCTCGGTGTTCCAGATGACGGTGTCCTTCAATGACTCGCGGTGATCCCGGATGTGCGCCTCGTGGGACATGGCGAAGGAGAACGCCCGCAGGGTCTGGAAGATCTCGTCCACGTCGGAGAGGTCGGGGTCCGCCTCCTCGACTGCGCATCCAAACTCGCCGAAGCGACGGATCGCGGTCCTGCAGACATCGAGGACGGCCGGATCGACGGGGTAACCGCCAAGGGTGGGGCTCCACGCGATACGGACTCCGTTGAAGTCACGGTCGAGCGGTTCCCCGAATCGGCTTCCCGGCGTCTCGATGGAGAGCGGCACCCGCCGGTCGGGACCGGCCATCGCAGAGAGGAGCAGGGCGACGTCCGCCACCCGCCGGCCGATCGGACCGGCAACGCTGTGCGGGTTGTAGAGCATGTCGTGGGGCCACACCGGGACCCGACCCGGCGACGTGCGAAAGCCCACCACGTTGGTCCAGGACGCGGGATTGCGCAGCGACCCGCCCATGTCCGTGCCGTCCGCGAGCGGCAGCATTCCGCATGCGACGGAGACCGCGGCGCCCCCGCTGCTTCCCCCGCACGTGCGGCCGGTGGCATAGGGGTTCCTGGTGGCTCCGAACACCTGATTGAAGGTCTGGGAGCCGGCTCCGAATTCCGGGGTGTTGGTCTTGCCGATGATGATCGCTCCGGCTGCCTTGAGCCGTTCGACGTAGAGCTCGTCCTCCTCGGGGACGAAGTCGCTGTAGATGGGCGAACCGAACGTGGTGCGGATGCCGCGGGTCAGGGTGAGGTCCTTGCACGCGATGGGCAGGCCGTGGAGCGGCCCCGGCGATTCGCCTCGGGCGAGGGCGGCATCCGCCGCCCGCGCGCCTTCGAGAGCGGCCTCGGGCAGCAGGGTGACGATGGCGTTGACCGTCGGGTTCACCGCCTCGATGCGGTCGAGGAACCGGGTCATGAGCTCTTCGGCGCTCAGCTCGCGCTCGACGAGCCAGCGCACCAGGTCGCGAGCCGGGGCGAAGATGATCTCGGAGTCCGAGGGGAGGGTATCGGGCATGGCGTTCGTGGCCTCTTGTCGGTCGCCCCATCGCACGGCGTCGATCACCTGAACATGACCGTCGGCGGCACAGGCGAGAATCGCGTGGTCGGCGGTACGCAGACGAGTACCGGAACACGGCGCAACGTCGGTACCCTACCCTTTCCAAACCCATCGTGGACAGTCTTTCGGCGGATGGCAAGGATGCCGCCATCCGGGCCCGAGCGCTTCCCCGATTCGGCGGGTGAAACGCGACCCACCACGCGGGCAGAAGGGGAAGCCGCAATGTCGGCAGACAGCACGGCGGCTGTCGCGCCGACTCTCGGAACACTCGGGAACATCGCGCTGCAGCGCGGGATTCCTGCCGGCTCGGATGGCCGGACTCCGGCCGACACCGCGTCGAAGCGCAGGTTGACGGCATAGTCATGACTCGGGTGTATCCGGGGCTGCTCGCTGGCCTCGCGCAAGTGGACGTTCACTCGGCCTATACTGTTGCCGACTCGACCACCTTCCCGGGGCATGAGAACTCGTCAGCGACCCGCGTCCTCCTCGGCTTGATGCACGAGAAGGAGCGTGATTCGAGGACGCCCTGGCGGACCTGTCACATGCAGAGTCGTTGTTGTGTGGTCCATTGCGGATCTCATTGGCGTCATCGAGGAGTTCCTGTGATGCATGTTCGCGCGGACCGGTCGGATGCAGCGGGGTGCCGGGGATGAAGTTCGGCGTAGGCATCTTTGGCAATCAGCCGGTCTCGACGATCGTTCGTCAGGTCCAGCTCGCGGAATCGCTCGGCTACGACAGCGCCTGGATCATCGACTCCCAACTCATCTGCCGGGAGCTGTTCGTCACCTTGACCGCGTGTCTTCTCGGCACGTCGACCATCAAGCTCGGCCCCGGCGTCGCCGTTCCCTACACTCGGCACCCCTCGGTCACGGCGAGTGCGATGCTGAGCCTGAGCGAGCTCGCGGAGGGACGATTGGCGCTCGGTGTCGGCACCGGCGACAGTGCCCTCGGCACGCTAGGCCTCAAGCCCGCGAGGATCGCGACCCTCACCGAGATGATCACCGTGATCCGGCGGCTCATGACCAACGAAACGGTGCAGTTCGAGGACGGAATGGAGGCAGGGGTGACCTGGCTCGATCGCGCGCACGACATTCCGATCTATGTCGCGGCCTCCGGACCGAGAATGCTGGAAACCGCGGGTCGCTTGGGAGACGGAGTGATCATGCACTCCGGAGTGGCGCCCCGGATTCTGGAGGCGGCAGTGCGCCGCATCGCGGCCGGGGCGGCCGACGGGGCTCGCGCGCTTGCCGAGATGGATATCGTCTGCTGGGCCCATACGTCGATCGCGCGAGACCGGGAAGCGGCGAGAGAGCACGTGCGCGGCCGGGTGACGGGGGCTCTGCGTCATCCTCTGCCGGTCGATCTGGAGTCGCAGGATCGCGCTGTCGTGGATAGGATCAAGCGGGAGTACGACTTCCGGGAACACGCAACCGCCGACGCCAGGCACCGTTCGCTCGCTCCCGACCGCTTCATCGATCTTCTCGCCCTCGCGGGCACACCCGAGGAGGTGCGGCGGCAGGTGATCGGGATCATGGGGGTCGAGGGCGTCAAGCACATCGTTATCACCCCTCAGGTCCCGGGCGAAGGATTCATCGCGCGCGAGGAGATCTTCCGAATGTTCGCCGAGGAAGTGATTGCCCGTATCGATGGCGCACAGGGCGACGAATGCTGATCCCGCCCCGATTTTATTCCGCGGGCCGCGTCAGTTGCCAATGGCGCCGACCGCGACCCGCCAACGCAGTTGCTCTTCCGTATCGAACTCCATAGGACGCCGGCACCCCCCCGGCGGTCATGCCCGCATCCCCGGCCAGCGCCACGACCCCTTCCCGTTCTCCTGACATCGTTCTTGACTTTGTCGGGTGGATCGTATAGCGAGAGGAGGCACGATCCCATCGACCGAGAACGCTGAACCCGAACACGGTCAGGGTCTGCAATCGAGAAACCGCATTCGCGGCTTCCGGCTCATCGCACCATCGGTGCGGTAATCCTTCGTTCGTCGGGTGATGGGTAGTCCGGGTTCATTTTTGGCACCACGCGCGACCCTCTGGTAACAGCGACCGGGATTCGCTATCGTCGCGCAGATGGCAATGCGCGACGAGGATTTCGGG
>MKWU01005721.1_pt1 | contig 13256 bp, 3 predicted proteins | sample 809101 | NCBI WGS metagenome assembly MKWU01 (sample SAMN05860141, study PRJNA318959) | sponge metagenome | host: Aplysina aerophoba | place: Slovenia: Piran, Adriatic Sea, Gulf of Piran | collected 2013-05-07 | reverse complement strand
CGCGCGCCCGGTGACGCCGCTCACCAGCACCCGTGACGGCGGCGCCACGGCGATATCGGCGAGGGCCGCCTCCAGAGCGGCCGGAGCGGCCTCCGACGCCCCGTGTTCCGTCAGGAACACGCCTCGGGCCGCGGCCAGCCGCAGCCCCTCCTCCAGACCGAACACGCCGGCCGCCTGCGCGGCCGCAAGCTCTCCCACATCCTGCCCCAGCGCCACGGCTGGACGAATACCCACGCTCGCCCAAAGCGCCGTCAACGCACACTCCAGCGCATATAACGCCGGCTGCGCCCAGACCGGATCGTCCAGGTCCCCGGCCGCACCCGAGCGGCCGAACATCACTTCCAGCAGGGAGCCGCCGCGCTCTTGCCCGAGCGTCGCGTCGCAACGGTCCAGCACCGCGCGGACCACGGGCTCGACGTCGTAGAGGGTGCGGCCCATGCCTACCCACTGACTGCCGTTGCCGGCGTAGACGAAGGCCGCCTTCGCCACCGGACGCCGCTGAGCGTCCGCATCCGCTACCCCCTTCAACTCCCGCCGCAACGACTCGACGTCGTGGAACACGAGCCCCGCCCGGTGATCGAAGTGGCTCCTTCCCACTCCCGCCGTCCACGCCATGTCCGCGAGGACCCGCGCCGTGGCGCCATCGTCCGAGGAAAACTCCCCTGCGCGATCGTCGAGCCACGACAGGTAACGTCGCGCCAGTTCGCGCAGCGCACCGGGCGATTTGCCGGAGAGCGGCAGGACCCGCACGCTCCGGGGTTCCAGCTCGCCTGCCGCGGACGACAGGTCCCCCAGCGGCTCCGGCAACGCGACCACGAGTCCGGCGCCCGTGGGCGCTTCGGGTCCGCCGCCCGGTGCCGCGGCGTCATCGGGCGCAGGATAACCCTCCACCACCACGTGGGCGTTGGTGCCCGAGAGCGCGAAAGCGCTGACGCCGGCTCGCGGCGGGTGGTCCGGGCGAAGCGGCCATTCCGTTGCCTCGGAGACCACGCGCACCGGGAGATCGTCCCAGTCCAGGTGCGGGTTCGGCTCATGGAAGTGCAGATGCCTGGGTATGACGCCGTGGTGCATGGCCAGCACCGTCTTGATCAGGCTCGCGACACCCGCCGCGCATTCCAGGTGGCCGATGTTCGTCTTCACCGATCCCATCAGCAGGGGCCGCGCCTCCTCGCGTCCCCTGCCGTAGGCCGACGCCGCGGCGTTCACCTCGATGGGATCGCCGAGGTCCGACCCCGCGCCGTGTGCCTCCAGGTAGTCCACCTCCGCGGGCGCGATCCCCGCCCGCGACAGGGCATCCTCGATCACCCGCTCCTGCGCCGGCCCGTTGGGGACCGTAAGCCCGGCGGCGGCGCCGTTCTGGTTCACCGCCGATCCCCGGACCACGCCCCAGATCCGGTCCCCGTCCGCCTGCGCCTCCCTCAGCCGCTTCAGCACCACCATGCCGCAACCCTCGCCCCGGACGAAACCGTCGGCTCCGGCGTCGAAGGTGCGGCAGCGGCCGCTCGCGGACAGCATGCCGGCCTCCCGCATGAACATCGTGACCGTGGGCGACAGCATGGCGTTGACCCCGCCGACAAGGGCCAGGTCCACCTCCCCCTGGCGCAGCGCGGAAACCGCCTGGTGCACCGCCGCCAGCGACGACGCGCACGCCACGTCCACCGGCACCGCGGGGCCGTTGAGACCCAGGACGAACGCCACCCGCCCGGTGGCCACGCTTGTGGTCGTGCCCAGGTATCCGTGAGAGCGGCCCATGGCCAACGCGAGGTCCCGGTAGTCGCCGTTGCTGACCCCGGCGTACACGCCGGTGCGGCTGCCCCGGAGCGTTTCCGGGTCGATGCCCGCGTCTTCCAGCGCGTGCCAGCTCGTCTCCAGCAGCAGCCGCTGCCGCGGGTCCATCATCCGCGCCTCGATGGGAGTGATGCGAAAGAACGCCGCGTCGAACTTGTCGATGTCCTCGATGAAACCACCCACCCGGGACCATTCGTCCGGGCTCGCCGGGTCTCCGACGACGCCGTCCCAGGAGCCCGGGTCCGGGCGTCCGTCGGTCACCGCGTCCGTGCCCGCCTCGAGCTGGCGCCAGAACGCGGCGAGATCCGGAGCGCCGGGGAAACGGCACGCCATGCCCACGATGGCGATGCCGTCGTCGTCCAACCGTTCCCTCGGAGGGGGCTCTGGAGCAGACACAACTTCGGTGGCCCCTGCGCCCGCCTCGCCCAGTTCCCCGGCCAGGTGGTGCGCGAGCGCGGCGATGTCCGGGTAGTCGAATACCACGGTGTTGGGAGCCACGTACTCCCCGGCGAACGCGCGGTTCAACCGGTTCCGAAGCTCCACCGCCATGAGCGAGTCGATGCCGAGATCGAAGAACGCCACCGTGGGGGCGGGCGCCGACGGCAGCCGCAGCACCGCCTGCACTTCCTGTTGCAGGAACGACACGAGCAGTGCTTCCCGCCCCGCGGCCGGGGTCGCCCGCAGCATCGACGGCAGATCGTCCGCAAGGGCCGCGACGTCACCGGCGCCGTCGGAGTCCGTGGACAGAAGCTCCTCCAGGAACGCCGGGGTTTCCTGGACCGCCTCGCCATACGACGCCCAGTCCACGGCCGCCACCATGGCGGAGGCCGGATCCTGCCGGACCATCCGGTCGAATGCCCGAAGACCTTGCTGCGGGCTCATCCAGCCGGTACCCGACGCTTCCAATTGCCGGGCGATGCGCTCCCGCTGTTCCTCGGCTTCGCCGAGCCCGGCCCACGCGCCCCAGGCGATGGTCTGCCCCGGAAGGCCCCGCGCCCGGCGGTGGGCGGCGAGCTGGTCGAGAAACGCGTTGGCCGCGGCATGGTTGGCCTGGCCGGGATTGCCCAGCACGCCGGCCACGCTTGAGAACAGCACGAACATGTCCAGATCGCGGTCCGCCGTGGCCCGGTGCAGGTGCCAGGCGCCCAGCACCTTGGGCCACAGCACCGCCTCGAACCGCTCCCAGTTCTGGTTGCCGAGGGCGGCGTCCGACAGCACCCCGACGCTGTGGATCACGCCTCCGAGGGGCGGCAGGTCCTGTTCGATCCGCTCCAGCATGGCGTCCACAGCCGCGCCGTCGGTCACGTCCGCCAGTTCCACCCGCACCGCCGCGCCGCGCGCCCGGAGGGCGGCGATGGTCTCCGCCACGGCCGGGTCGGGATCCCGGCGCCCGTTCAGCACGATGGCCCCCGCGCCCCGGTCCGCGAGCCACTCGGCCAGCACGCAGCCGATGCCGCCCAGACCGCCGGTCACGAGGTAGGTGCGGTCCTGCCGCAGGCCGCCGTTCGCCAGGGGCGGCGCCGCCAGCACGATCTTGCCCACGTGCCGGGCGGCACGCATGAAGCGCATGGCCTCCCCGGTCTCCGCCAATGGCCAGCGGCTGTGGATCAACGGCCGCACCTCGCCGGCCGCCAGTTGTTCCATCACCTTGTTGAGGGCCGTGCCCGCCCGTGCCGGGTCATCCGACTTGAGAACGTCCAGCTCCAGGATGAAATAGGCCACGTCCGGACGCACCGCGGCCATCTCCTCTTCGGAGAGGATGTCACGCCGGGCCAGCTCCACGAACCGGCCGCCGCGGGCCAGACAGGACAGGCTCGCGTCGATGAAGCCCTCGCCGGTAAGGCTGTTCCCCACCACGCCCACGCCCGCGCCGCCGGTAGCGTCCAGGACCTCCTTGCCGAACGCCGTGCTGCGGCTGTCGAACACGTGGGTGACGCCGAGGGACCGTAGATAGGCCTGTTTGGGCGCGCTGGCGGTGGTGAAGACCTCCGCCCCGGCCGCCTGTGCCAACTGGATGGCCGCGAGGCCCACGCCGCCGGCGCCGGCGTGGATCAGCACCCGGTCACCCGCCTTCAACTCGGCCAACTCGTAGGAGAGAGCGGCCGACACGAACGCGGTGGGGAGCGTCGCCAGCGCCGTCAGCGGCATGCCCTCCGGCGCGAGCGCCACCATCTCCTCCCGGGTGACCACTTCCGGCGTGAAGGTGCCGAACCCCAATCCCACCACCCGGTCTCCGGGCTCGACGGCGGTTACCTCGGAGCCCGTTTCCAGAACGTGGCCGCACATCTCGCCGCCCAGCAACCCTTCCTGGATGAAGCCGAGGGAACGGAACACGTCCCAGAAGTTGAGGCCGGCGGCCTCCACCGCGACGCGGACTTCCCTGGGCTCCAGGGCGCGCGCCGGCACCGGCTCCACGTCCAGCCCCTCCAGGACGCCGCCCGGGTCCGGCGAGACTACCCAGCCCGGCTCGTCCGGCAAGGCCAGCCGCTCCATGCCCGCGCCGGCCCGCACCAGCCGGGCCGCCCGGCGGGAGCCCCTGCGGTAGGCGACGTGGGTCTCGGCGTCCGGGTAGAGGAGCTCCTCGGCAAGCGCCTCCGGCGGCGCCGCGGCCTCCGGGTCCAGGTCGATCATCCGCGGCTGAAGGTGGGGCGCTTCCCTGGCCACCACCTTGCCCATGCCCCAGAGCAGCGCGCCCGCCAGCTCTCCGCGGCTCTCCCGCTCCAGCACCTGGGCGCCGCGGGTCAACAGCCACAGGCCCTTGCCCGGCACCGCGTCCGAGTCCACCACCCCTTGCAGCAGCGCCAGCGCCCCGGCCGCGGCCTGCTTCGCGTCCTCGGCCATCTCGTCCGTGGTGGCCTCCGGCCCGTGACCGTCCAGGCCCGCCGAGTGCACGACGCCGCTCAGCGGCACCTCGTTCGGGAGGCCGCGCAAGAGCGCTTCCCACGACTCGCGGCGCAACGGTTCAACCGCCCTCTCCACGACTCCGGCGCCGTCCTCCGGCGACCGCCCGTCGCTCCCCTCCTTCGCCCCCGCCAGCACCACCATCTGGTTCCGCGCCGCCAGCGCCGCCGCCAACTCGGCCGCCGCCCCGCCGCGGTCCGCGGCCAGTACCCACAGCCCGCGCTCCTCGGCCACCTCCACCGGCCCCTGAGCCAGGACCACGCCCCGGTCCGGCGGTCCGGCCGCGTCCGACTCGTCCACGCCCAGCACGTCGGCCGCGGCGAAGCCCACGTCGCCCAGAGCCTGCCGCCACACCGGCGGACCGGCCAGGGCGTGGTGCGGCCGGTAATGGTCGGCGAACCGCCACCAGCCGTCCAGTTGTCCGAAGGTCAGATCCAGCCAACCCTGGCCGCGCTGGTTCTCGAGAGCGAGGAGTTGGCCCGACGGCGCAAGAAGGTCCCGGCAGTGGGCCAGCGTCTCCTGAAGATAGCGCGTCGCGTGCAGCACGTTGGAGGCGATGAGCAGGTCGTACCCGTGGAGGTCGAATCCCTGGGGCAGCGGCTCCTTCTCGATGTCCAGCACGCGGTACTGGATGGCGCCGCCGGCGTCGCCGAAACGCGCCTCCGCCTCCGCGAAGAAGCCCGCCGAGATGTCCGTGTACGTGTAGTCGAACCGCCCGGCCGGAAGCTCCGGCAACACCGACGCGGTGGCCGAGCCCGTGCCCGCCCCCACCTCGATGACCCGCAGCCGCCGTCCCTCCGGCAAACCGGCCACGAGCACGCGCACCGCATCGGCCAGCATCCGGTTGGCCGCGCGCGCCGCCGGCGCCTTGAGGTACAGGTCCGCCGCCGTGGGCTCGCCGCTGCTGAACAGCAGCGTCAGGGGGTCCGCGTGGCCGCGCAACACCTCTGCGAGGGCGCCCGCCGAGCGCCGGAACAGGCCGATCTCGGTGGTACCGTGTGAGTATAGTCCCAGCATCCGGACCGCGAACGCATCCGGGTCGTCGTGCATCTCCTCGGGCAGCGCGTCCCCGGAACCCACCCGCACCGTGAAGCGCCCGTCCGTCTCCTCGACGACGCCCGCCCGGGCCAGCATCTCCAGCAGCCGCCGGAACAGACGTTGGTGCTCCGGCTGGACTTCCAGCCGTTGCCGCAATTCCTCCGAGTCTACCGCAGCGCCCACCTTGCGTTCCCAGCCCAGCTTGTCCAGGGTCGCGAGGGCATAGGAACGCGACAACCGCTCCAAATCATCCAGCAGGGCCGCCCGGTCCGCGGCCTCCACGCCCTCGTCCGCCATGTACTCCGAGAACAACTTGCCCCGGGCGGCGGCGGGACTCGGGAAGAAGTCCGCCGCCGGCATGCCCGGCGCCAACGGCCGGTCGCGCCACACAATCTCGTACAGCAGCTCTTCGAGGCCTTCCACGGCGGCGAGCAACGCGGCCCGCGTTGCCCGTTTCACCGTATACCCCGTGAACTCGCCCACCAGGACGCCGTCGGGCTCGTAGACCCGCAGCTCGCCGCTCAGCACCTCCCGCGGCTCACCGCTCTCCGAGTCCGGATTCGCGCCCGAAGGCGCCTCGCGCATGCGCACGTGGCACACCAGCCGCTCGGGCAGCCGGCCCTTCAACCACAGCCGGTCCCAGCCGAACGGCAGGTAGGTGATGCCGCCTTCGCCCCCGGCGGGACCGCGGGCCGCGGCCATGACCTGGAAGCAGCCGTCGAGCAGCAGCGGATGCACGTCCAGACCGCTCCCTTCCAGGGCCTTCGGAAGCGCCACCTCGCCCACGGCCTCGCCGGTCCGGGACCACACGGCCTTGAGCGTCTGGAACGCGGGACCAAGGCCGATCCCCACCTCGGCCTTGGCGCGGTAGAACGCCGGCACGTCCTCCGGCGACAGCCCCGCCTTGAGGCTGTCCAGGTCCACCCGCGCCTCGGCGTTGGGACCGCCGGCGCCCGGCGCCACCCGTGCCTCCGCGTGCAGCGTCCATCGCTCCCCGTCGTCGGGGCGGCTCAGGATTCTGACGCGGCGCGACGGCGTGTCGCCGGCGGCGTCGAGCAGCACCTGCATCTTCCGGCCAGCTTCGTCGCCTTCGCCGCTATCGCGCTCGGAGAAGATCAGCGGATTGTGGAGTTGCATGTCCTCCAACACCCCGCCACCGGCCCCCTCCGCGGCCGATGCCGCGGCCGCCATGGCGCCGTAGAGCGCACCCGGCGCCACCAGCCGCCCGAACACCCGGTGATCGTCGAGCCACGAGGGATCGGAGGGAAACACCTCGGTCTCGTAGGTCACCTCGCCGCTGGCGGACTCGTGCCGGTTGCCGAGCAAAGGATGGCCGGCGCCTTGGCGCCGGCGGCGCGGCGCCCGGAACCAATGGCGCTCGCGCACGAAGGGATAGTTCGGCAAGGCGATCCGGCGCCGTTCCTCGCCGCCGAAAAGCCCGGCAAACGACACCGGGAGCCCCGCCTCGTAGGCCTCGGCCGCGGCGGCCACGAAGGAGTCCCGGGCCTCGTCCGCCGGCGTGTCGCGCGGCGGACGCCTGAGGCTCGACAGCACCGGAACGGGGGCCGCCGGCCAGGCCATGGACACGATGGGCCCCAACACCGCGTGAGGTCCGATCTCCACCACGGCATCCACCCCCAGCTCCGCCAGCGTCTCCACCGCGCTCCGGAACGCCACCCGTTCCCGCGCCTGGCGGCGCCAGTAGCCACCGTCCAGCACCTTCCCCGGCTCCGTCACCCGGCCGGTCACCGTGCTGACGAAAACCACCGAAGGCGCGGCGACGGCCACGCCCGAAAGCGCCGCTTCCACGCCGTCGAGGGCGGGCTCCACCACGGCGCTGTGGTAGGCCGGGCTCTTCCTCAGCCGCCGAACCTGCACGTCCTCGCTCTCGAAGCGCGCCAGCACCGCCTCCACGTCCGCCGCGTATCCGCTGATCACCTGGCTGGCGCCGTTGTCCGCGGCGATGCTCACGCCGGGGCCGCCGGCGGCGGCGTTCAACTGCTCCACCGCTTCCGCCACCCGCTCCTCGGTGGCGAAGATCGCCGCCATCGCCGCCTCGCCGGGCAGCGCTCCCATCAGCGCGCCGCGGGCGGCGGCGAAGCGCAAACCCTCCTCGAGGCCGAACACCCCCGCCGCCTGCGCCGCCGCGATCTCGCCGAGGCTATGCCCCACCACCACGTCGGGCCGGATTCCGAGGCTCGACCACAGCGCGGTCAGCGCGCACTCCAGGGCATAGATGGCGGGCTGCGTCCACGCCGGGTCGTCCAGGTCTCCGGTCCGGCCGAACATCACGTCCAGCAGCGAGACGCCGCGCTCCTCCCGCAGCACCGCGTCGCAACGGTCCAGCACCGCACGGGCCACCGGCTCGGTCTCGTAGAGGTCCTTCCCCATGCCCACCCACTGGCTGGCCTGGCCGGTGTAGGCGAACGCCACTCGGGCGGGCGCGTCCGCGACCGGCGCCGTGGTTCCGCCGGCGCCGGCCAGCTCCCGCAGCCCCTCGCGCAGGTTCGCGGCATCCCGGAATGGCAACGCCTTGCGATGACCGAAATGGCTCCGGCCCACGCTCGCCGTCCACGCCATGTCCGAAAGCAGGGAGTCTCGTGCCCCTCTCCCGGACGAAGGCTCGCCGGCGTGCTTGTCGAGCCAGTCCAGATACCGCCCGGCCAGCCCCCGCAGCGCATCCTCGGTCTTGCCCGAGAGCGGCAGGAGGCGGGTCCGGCGCGCCTCGAGGCCCGCCGGCGCGGCGGGTTCCTCGGCTTGCCGCACGGCGATGGCCCGAGACGGCCCCGCGGGCCAGCGCATCGGCCCGGTCGCGGCCGGAGCGTCGTACCCCTGCACCACCACGTGCGCGTTGGTGCCCGACCAACCGAAACCGCTGATCCCGGCCAGGGGCGGCGGGGCCAGTCCGTCGGTTCGGCGGTCACGCGCAGGGGCAACCGGCTCCATTCCATCTCCGGATTCGGCTCGCGGAAGTTCAGATGCCTCGGTATCGTCCCGCGCTGCATCGACAGCACGACCTTGATAAGCGCCGCCACGCCGGCGGCGGACTCCAGGTGGCCGACGTTGGTCTTCACCGAACCGATCAGCAGCGGACGGTCCGGATCGCGGCCCTCGCCGTAGGCGGCCCCGGTGGCGCCCGCCTCGATGGGATCTCCCACCGGCGTGCCCGTGCCGTGCGCCTCGACGTAGTCCACGTCCGACGGCAGCACGCCGGCCCGGGCGAGGGCGTCGGCGATGACCCGCTCCTGTGCCGGTCCGCTGGGCACCGTCAGGCCCGGGCTGGCGCCATCCTGGTTCACCGCCACGGCGCGGATCACCCCCCAGATGCGGTCGCCGTCCGCCTCCGCGTCGGCGAGCCGCTTGAGCACCACGATGCCGCAACCCTCGCCGCGCACGTAGCCGTTGGCGGCGGCATCGAAAGTCTTGCAGCGTCCGTCCGGGGCAAGCATGCCGGCGTTGCCGCGCAGCTCGAACAGCCGCCCGGAAAGGATCGCGTGCACGCCGCCGGCGAGCGCCAGGTCCGCCTCGCCCCGCTGCAGACCCGACACCGCCTGGTGCATCGCCACCAGCGACGAGGAACAGGCGGTGTCCACCGCCATGGCCGGCCCCTCCAGCCCGAGGGCGAAGGCGACCCGGCCGATGGCCGTGTTGAAGGAGGTACCGGTGACCGTGTAGAGGCTGGTGGCCGGCTCGGCGGTCTCGCTGGCCCCGAGGATGAGCCCACGGTACTCGTTGTTGCTGATGCCCGCGTACACGCCCGTACGGGTGCCCTTGAGCCGCTCCGGGTCCACCCCCGCGTCTTCCAGCGCCTGCCAGCTCGTCTCCAGCATCATGCGCTGCTGCGGGTCCAGCAGGGCCGCCTCCACCGGCGAGATGCGAAAGAAGGCCGCGTCGAACCGGTCGATGTCGGTGACGAAGGCGCCGAACCGGCACGCTTCGCTCTGCACCGCGGCGTCCGGGAACAGCTCGCCGATGCGCCCGACACCCGACCCCGGGACCCCCTGGGTGATGGCGTGCTCGCCCGCTTCCAGCAGGCGCCAGAAGGAGGCGATGTCCGGCGCGCCCGGAAACCGGCACGCCATGCCGACGATGGCGATGGGCTCTCCGGCCGGAACGGGCGCGCGGGCGCCCCGCTTTGGGGAAGGATCGAAAGACTCTCGGCTCATTTATCTTCTCCGGGTGGCGCTTCCACGCGCACTGTGAGGATATCCGTATCGTGATATTGCTGATGGCGAACCGACGCCGACAGGTGGCGCAACAACCACAGCGACATCTCCGACTCGCCGGGCACATCGCCGGCCTGCTCGGCCAGGAGCGCCATCCTGTCCTGCAGGTTTTCCGCTCCGGGCGCGGCGACGAACTCCAGGATCGCCCCGCCGTCCTGCTTGTACGCCACCAGACGCAGGCGCTGGCGGCCATCCTCGCCGCCGCCTGCATCGCGTCGTTGCAAGAGCGTCAGCAACGACTCCTCGGCGGCGGCGGCGAGGCGGTCCCCCACGGCGGCGTTCCAACCGCTCGCGGAAGTGAAATCGGAGAGAAACTCCCGGATCTTCGGGATCCCGGCGACGTCCAGCTCGCACTCGATCCGCCGCCGGCGCGGTTCCGTCAAATCCAGGAACGCACTCAGGAGTATGGCCGTCAAACCGCCCGCCGTCATCCCGTTGTGGAAGAGACCGCCCGCGAACCCGGCAACATATTCCGGGAACACCACGCCCTGCTGGAACCCCACCCCAACCCAGAAGGCGACGCCGACCACCAATCCCTTGCGGTAATCGATGCCATCCTGGAGGACCATCTTCATACCGATCACGAAGAGCATGGCGACGATCACGCTCAGGTAGGCGCCGACCACCGGAGCCGGGATCGCCACCACCAGGGCGAGAGCCTTGGGAAGAAATGCGAGCGCCATCAGGATGACACCCGCGGCCACCCCGAGGCCGCGGGCGGCGACGCCGGTGAGCTCGGCCACGGACACGGCGGTGGTATAGGCGGTGTTCGGCACCGTGCCGGCGATGCCGGACACCAGGTTGCCGATGCCGTCCACGGCGGCGGCGCCCTGGACCGCGCGGAAATCCACCGCCCGGGGCCGGCGCCACGACGTGCGCTGGGCGGCGATGGAGCTGCTGATGGTGCGGATGGAGCCGATGAGCGCCACCAGCAGGAACGCCGGAAGCAGCACCCAGAACGCCGGCCCGAAGTCGAAGGCGAGTCCCGGCCATTGGCCGTTGGGCAGACCGATCCACGACGACGCCGCGACACCGCTCATGTCGTAGATGCCGAAGGGCGCCGCGACCACGGCGCCACAGGCAACGCCGAGGACCGGCGCCCACAGCCGCAGCGCCCCGGTGGCCTTCAGCGAGGCGCCGAGGATCACCAGGATCGTGACGACGGCACTCACCGGCGCGGCGGCCGCCGGGCTGCCGTCGGGCACGTCCGAGAGCATCTTGAAGACGACCGGCATCACCGTCACGGGTATCAGCATGATGACCGTCCCCGAGACGGCCGGCGTCATGATCCGCCGGAACAGCGACAGCCGCGCGGACAGCAGGAGCTGGAAGAGCGCGGCGACCACGACGAGCGTGGCGAGCAGTGCCGGACCGCCTTCGGCCGCCGCGGTGATGCACACCGCGATGAAGGCCCCGGAACTGCCCATCATGAGCGCCTGACCCATGCCGACACGGCCGAACCGGGCGGTCTGCAACACCGTGGCCGCCCCGCAGATGAAGGTGGCGGCGAACACGGCCCATGCCAGGTGAGCCTCCGCGGCGCCGGCGGCGCGCATCACCACCGTGGGGATCAGGATGGTGACGGTGGCGCTGATGACCGCGAGTTGCAGGCCGAGGCCCAGGGAGAGCACGACCGGAGGCTTCTCATGGGGCTCGTAGCGGATGCCGGTGGTTGTCAAGCAGTTGTCCTCGATTGTGGGTCGATTCATCAAAATATCCCGGCAGGCTCACCGATTCAAACCGGCGCCTGTCACAACGGCGGTTTGTCCGATACAGTGAAGCGACGGGAATCTCACTCAACGGAGGCGGCAGCCCATGCCCGATGACTACAACCTGCAAGGAGCGCCTGAATCCATGCGCGCCTCGCTCACTCGCTACGCCGAGACCCTGAAGGACCTCGCCGGGGACAACGCGCGGTCGCTGATACTGTTCGGCGCCGTCGCCGCCGGCACCTTCAACCCACGGTCGCACACGGCGCGGAGCGTCTTCGTGGTGGGAGCGGTGGACCTGGAGATGCTGCACAAACTGGCGCGGCAGGGGCCGCGTCTGGGGAAGGCGCGCATCGCCGCGCCGCTGATCATGACGCCGGAATACATCGAGTCCTCCCTGGACACCTTCCCGCTCGAGCTCCTGGAGATCGCGCAGCGGCACGTCTGCGTGTTCGGAGAAGACCCTTTCCAGGATCTGTCTCTGCGCGCGGATGATGTGAGACACCAGTGCGAGCGGGAGCTCAAGACCATCCAGATCGGCATGCGGCAAGCGTTGCTGGCGACCGCGGGACGGGACAAGGCCCTGACCACGGTGGAGGTGGACGTGGGAGAGCGACTGCTGCGCGCGCTGCGGGGTTTCCTGTGGCTCCACGGCGACGCCGAACCCAAGACCGCGCTGGACACGGTGGCGGCCATCGAGAGCGGCATCCAGCGTTCACTGCCCGGGGTCCGGAGCGCCGTCGACGAACGGAGCCAGCACGGATGGGAGGAGTTCAAGACCCTCTACGCGGACGTGGACGCCCTGAGGACTCACGTCGATGCGTGGTAGGACGGCACGGCTCGTGCCCGGACTGACGCTGCTCGCATGCCTTGCTCTATCGGCGTTGCTGACGTCGGCAGGCGGAGCGGCCGTGACGGTCCGGGATCCCGGCGCCTACGTCGTGGACACCGCCAACCTCATCGACGCCGGCACCCAACGCCGGATGGAGGGGTGGCTGCGCGAGCTGGAGCAGAAGACCACGGCACAGGTCAAGGTGCTGACGGTGCCGACCACGGACGGCGAGGACTTCGTCGGCTTCGTCCAGCGCCACGCGGAGGCCTGGAAGCTCGGCCGCAAGGGCAAGGACAACGGCGCCCTCATCGCCTTGACCCTGAAGGAACGGAGGGTACGGGTCCACACCGGGTACGGCCTGGAAGGAGTGCTGCCCGACTCCTGGGCGGGCACGGCTTCGCGACGGGTGGCCCAGGATTTCTTCAGAGCGGGAAAATTTGCCGAGGGTTTGTTTGCCCTCACCGTCGCCACGGCCAACCGGGTGGCGGACGCGGGGCGGGTGAAGCTCACCGGCGCGCCGGACTACCGGATCCGCGGCGAACGCCGGCGCGTCACCGGCACGGGTATCGGTGGCTCGCTGATGCCCGTGCTGATAGGGCTGTTTTTCTTGAGCTCTCTGAGGCGGCGGCGTCATCGTACCGCCTGGGGCGGACGCGGCGCGGCTTCCGGCTTGCTCATGGGAGCGGTGCTGGGAAGCCTTCTCGGCGGCGGTTCCCGGTCCTGGGGGGCGTCGGGGGGCGGTCTCGGCGGGGGTTTCGGGGG
>MKWU01005719.1_pt1 | contig 13257 bp, 10 predicted proteins | sample 809101 | NCBI WGS metagenome assembly MKWU01 (sample SAMN05860141, study PRJNA318959) | sponge metagenome | host: Aplysina aerophoba | place: Slovenia: Piran, Adriatic Sea, Gulf of Piran | collected 2013-05-07 | reverse complement strand
TTTCATAGGTATGTGTGTGACTCACATCCGCTGTTGGGTTTTTGTCAATATCTGCCATGTTGTCAGACATTCTTGGTTCTGTTATTCCCGCAGTCTTATCAGAACAGACTGCAAGTGTTCGCATTGACACCCCAAATTTCCTTGCTAGATTTTGATAATCACGCTTAATCTGAGAAACTAATGCAATTGAGGGTACAAGAACGACGAAAATTTCACCTGCATTGACGGTCTCGGTAGTTACCCTATACGAAACCCGTGTCTTTCCAGTGCCACAGGGCATAATGAGCCGACCACGAGACTCGCCAGATTTCCAGTTCTTCCGTCCTACCTTTTCATGGGCCTTCAACCCACTAACGACCTTGTCAACAGCAATGTCTTGTACTTCTGTAAGAAGCTCATTGTCACGGCCCTCATCTTCAAGTCTGGCAAGAAACTCTACTGTTGTAAAAAAGTCAACAATCTTAATTCGAGTGTTTTCGTCTCGAGAGAGATTTTGTTGTTCAAGGTTATTTGCGAAATCGACATTAGTGACAACCCATTTTTCAACCCAAGTGGTGTTGTCAGTAATGGCAATAAATGTTTTTAAATCAGCAATAGTAAGGGTACTATCTCTACTACCCCCCCCCAGATTTTGGCGTGCTTTACATTGAATGGCTATGTTACTGCCGTCATAGCGTTCTCCAACAATATCAATTCCTAAATCCTTATTTGATGATTTAAGGTCGGGATTAGCTGGGTACCAATCCTGCCATTTCATAGCCTTAGTTAAATTCCATTCGGGGACACGGCAAGCAATATCGCAGACAAGATCTTCAAGCCACTTACCATCACCAGCATTCTTTGATTTTTGCTTGATTATCTCAAGCCATTCAGAGGCTGATTTCTTTTGAGAGTTATTTTGCATTCGTCAATTTCAACTACTTTGGTGATATTTCAATGATGAGGTATGCGGGTTTAATTCAATTTTTTCCGAGTGAAAGACTTTGGAATTTGATTGGAATCCAAAAAATTACAAACTCAAATAACCAAATTAAAAATAATATGCAAGAAAAATGACTTGACCTGCAAAAACAAAGATTTTTCTGGATTATTACCAATAATGATTAACAACCCTCTCAAAATATAATAAAAATCGCACTACAGGGTGAATCTTCTGAACTATTATGATATAATCGGAAAAATAATACCTAATCTCATAGCTGCTTAGATAAACCATTATCTTTGTTCTTTATATTAGGTATAGCGAGCTAGTGAACTATTTTAACTTAAAGGAGAATAAAAATGTCGATTAAAATAGGGTTTGAGCCCATAATTGATGATCAATCAAGTATTTTGATTTTGGGGACCTTGCCAGGAGACGAATCAATTATAAAGGGCGAATATTATGCAAAAAATAGCAACAAATTTTGGGAAATTATTTCTCACATCCATGGAGAACAAATTAACCTAGATTACGAATCCAGAGTGGAGTTTCTCCACAGACACGGTATTGCCCTATGGGATGTAATTAAAAAGGCTAAACGAATAGGAAGCAAAGACAAAAACATTTGCAAAAGTAGCATTATCTTTAACGACCTTGAGGGCCTGATTAAGATGTATCCATCTATCAGGAAAATTGGGTTTAACGGAAGGACTGCAGAGAAAAATTTTATTCGAAGATTTAAAGGTAATCCTGTTTTTAGTTCAATTCAGTTAAAATACCTTATGTCTTCTAGCTCGGCTTACGCCAGAAAATTGGAAGTAAAGGTTGAAGATTGGCAGAAACTCTTTGTGGCGAAAACATAACAGGTTCAGGGGGTATTAGAATTCACAACCACCGAATGAGATTTCCAGTATAAACAGAGTTAGCCCGAAGTTGAGATTATGAAAGTATTTGAATTTCGATAATTCGTTGAATGGCTACTAGACATCAATCTGAGATATTTTTCCCCAACTTCTTTGTACAAACAGGCTTGAATATTGCCAAAAACTATTAACCTCTCTGAGGTATCAGTGAAGTTGTCGAAAATCACTAGATTGAGATCCATTTGAGTTTGATATACGTTATGCCGACAACTTCATTAATCCGACATGATTTTCCAACTCGCATGACTCCTTTCTATCTTGTGTATGTACCTAAACATGACTCAATTGATCTCGAAATCCCTTTGGTTTCTAGACGACATTCGGGACTGTTGGCTGCTACTGTATAATCACCCAGTTAAGTTGGTTGCAGCTATACACCAACCTCCCTCCATTCAATGAACAACGAAAGAACGATTGGCTGGATAATCTGGCAGGGGAGGTATGTGTTCGTATTGTTGAGAACGAATTTTGTGATGCTGATGCGAAAAAGTCTAGATTAGGCCTGCTAAATGAGAGAAAAACATTTATTTTTTCACAAAATGGAAATTAGCAGGTATTACTGCTTTTGATTAAACATTTTTATAATTTCAATTTTTTGATTAAATTTTGAATTCTGCTCAGAATTCCATAAAATTCCTTTCACCTTAAAGAAAAATTTGTGAATAACTTATACTCTTTTCAGCAGTTAGGTGCGTACAATCTGGTTATCCATTTTTTTGCCGTTATGATACATCATAACCAATTTGGGCGCATTTTCGGGTTGAATGATGAATCACTACCAACCGAGTTGCGTACAAGGCGAATTCTCTCGCAAAGTAGAGTAGGCCAGAATATCCGAAAAACTGCTCGAATGTTCTCATTAAATTTCTTACTGTAGACTGGTCACACAAGAATAAAGATTTATGGGAAGGACGAATTATGAATGGCAATCAGATCAATAGCCAACAGAAGTCCGTTCTTTTAGGTGCGAATGTACTCATAAATGCTGTTGGGTTTGAACTAGATAAGCGTGGTCAGATGGCAGAAGAAAGTTACCATAATTTGGAACAGAATAGATGACAACTCAATATAAAAGCTTGGGTGAAGTTTCCACCGCTAAAAAAAATCAAAGATCAATTGAAGAGATCAAAGTAGAAATACAGGACCTTTATCAAAATGATGATCGGCCATGGGTAATTGGCTATAGCGGTGGCAAAGACTCTACTACTGCGCTTCAACTCATTTGGTCTGCTCTCAAAGAACTTCCAATTTCCGTACGCAAAAAATCAGTTTATGTACTCAGTTCTGATACTCTAGTAGAAACTCCAATCATCGTAGATTACATAAACAGTAACTTGGAACGCATAAACAATGCTGCAAAAGCCCAGGAAATGCCGATTCAAGCTCATAAAGTCTTCCCAGACATTTCGGACAGTTTCTGGGTAAATCTCCTAGGCCGAGGTTATCCTGCACCATCTAATCGATTCCGTTGGTGTACTGATCGATTAAAAATCAACCCAGCAAATGCATTTATCAAGCAAAAGGTAACTGAGTTCGGGGAGGTGATAATGGTACTAGGAGTTCGCCGATCTGAATCAGCTACACGTTCTCAAGTGATGTCCTTGTACAGAATCAAGGGAACTATTCTTTCTCGACATTCTTCCCTTCTAGGAGCCTATGTTTATACACCTATAGAAGCTTTCACTACCGATGATGTATGGACTTATCTTCTGCAAACCGAAAATCCTTGGGGTGCAGACAATCGACAACTTCTTGCAATGTATCGGAGTGCTGATGCTGGCGAATGCCCGCTTGTGGTTGACAAGAACACGGAAAGCTGTGGAAATTCTCGATTTGGGTGTTGGATTTGTACGGTTGTGTCAAAAGACAAGGCCATGGAGGCCATGATTGATAATGGTAGTGAATGGTTAGAGCCACTCCTTGATTTAAGGGACCAACTTGCTAAAACACAAAAACCCGAAGAGAAGCCTAAGTTTCGAGATTATCGTCGCCGACATGGACAAGTGTCTTTCAAAACTGGCACCAGTCAGACGATACCTGGGCCTTATAAGCTTTCTTTTAGGAAGGAGTTTTTACGCAAACTTCTTGAGGCTCAGGTTGAAGTAAATCAAAACGCTCCACCTGGAGAGAAAAATGTTTTGATTCATGAAGCGGAATTGTTGGAGATTAGGAGGATTTGGCTTCGCGAAGCGGGGGATTGGGAAGATACTGTATCCGAAATTGTTAGAGATGTGTTAGGTAAGGAGTTGACAATTGATGAGGATGAGGTTTTCAGGTTTGACAGTAAAGATGGAGCAATCTTAAAAGAAGTTTGCAAAGAGTATGAAGTTCCTCCTAGCCTTTTAGCCCAACTTCTTGAAGTTGAACGCTCGGTGCATGGACTCAAACGCCGTACGTCGGTCCACCAGCGCATAGCATCTGTAATGGAAAGGGAGTGGCGTAGCGAGTCCATTGTCATAGCTGATCACAAGAAGCGAACAAATAAATAATTTTTTATGATCCTCCATTCTCTTACTCTTACTAATTTTGGTTTGTACGCAGGCGAAAACCGATTTAATCTTTCCCCCGATACTGAAACAGGAAAGCCAGTCATATTAGTTCGCGGGCATAATGGAGGAGGGAAAACCACCTTTTTAGAAGCAATCCGCCTTGCGCTTTATGGCAAGCGTGCCCTCGGGGTTAGGGTTTCCCGTTCCGATTATGAGGCCCATCTTATTAACCGCATCAATCTACATTCTAAAGAGAGTTCAGCGTCAATTTGCCTCTCCTTTAATTGCCTTGAAGAAGGATTGAACACCTCATATCAAGTGGAACGCATTTGGGATAAGCAAGAAAACTCAATTTTTGAAACTATGAATCTGATACGAAATGGCCAGACTTTCTCTGATATTCCAAAAGAGAGCTGGGATCATTTTCTTGAAAATCTGATACCATCAGGCATTTCGCAGTTATTCTTTTTTGATGGAGAAAAAATACAAAACATCGCTGACGATTCGACTACTGATGCCCTTCGTGATTCTATCCGAGGATTATTAGGATTAGATCTAATCAACCAGCTTAGGAGTGACTTAACGCTCTATACAGCTCGTAGAAACTCATGCGATGATTCACACGAACTTGAAGTAATAGAGCGTGAAATCAAAGGCATTCGTGACGACCTAATGCTATTGGAGGAGGATGCAGCACAAATTCGCGCAGATCACCTATTGGCTGAAAGGCGTTTGCAGAAAGCACAACGTAAATTTGAAGCTGAAGGAGGAACTGCAGCACTCAACCGTTCAGGACTTAAACAAATGCTTAATGAAGTAGATAAGCAAATTATTTGGCTTCGAAGCGATTTAAAACGACTTGCTGAGAGTTCCCTGCCCCTATCACTAGCTCCCAAGATGCTCAAAAAATTACAAACAGCTATAAACAAGCAAAGAGTTAGTGTTGGCAATAAAATTATTGATGAATTTATTACAGATTTCGAATTAAGTAAACAACCCCAAATTTCAAAATCTCCGTCTTGGACTCAGAGTCACTTTAAAGCATTGAGAAGTTTCTTACGAACTGAAAACGAAGATGCATGCGGTCTACAATTTGATGCAGATCCGACTTGGATTGAATCACGTCTTCAGGGAATTGATAGTGATCTCAAAGTACAAGCGTTAGAACTAAGTAAATCATTAGATAAAGCACTCAAGCACAAAGAAAAACTGAAGCACCAACTTAAGACTTTGGACGAAGACGCTGCCAATGAATCGCTAAATGCTCTTCGAGAAGCCGAGTTTCAGCGTGGGCGTTCGGAGACATTGCTCAAGGATAAAGAGGAGATTATTTCATCCTTGCGTAATAAAATTTCTAAGTTGGAAGTTGATCGAGAGCGGGCGATTGATATAACATTTGACAATTCCTTAGCATTACATAAAGTTGAACTTGGCGAGCGCGTTCGCGCTGCTCTCTCCGAATATGAACTTCGTATTCTTGACCGCCGAATTGAGACCTTATCGGGGCATTTTACTGAGTGTTTTAATAATTTGATCAGCAAAAAACGCTTTCTGAAAGGGATCTTGATTAATCCTAAATCATTTGAATTCACCCTGTTAAGTGTTGATGGGAATGAAATCCCCAAATCATTACTGTCGGCTGGTGAAAGGCAAATTTTTGCAATTTCTATGCTTTGGGCTCTTGGCAAAACTTCAGGTCGCAATTTGCCTATAATAATTGACACACCATTATCCCGCCTTGATCGTACACACCGCAAGGCTTTGATGCGCGATTATGTCCCCGTCGCAAGTAGTCAGGTTATTATGCTTTGTACCGATAGCGAACTGACGCCAGACCTTGATAAATTAATCTCTCCTCATGTAGCACGCCGATATGAAATTAGTGTAACCGGAAACAAACTTAAGACGGATATTGATGAAAAGATAACGGATTTGGTTTATGCACATTAGCAAATTTCGTATCTCCCAGGAATCTACCAAGCGTCTCAGAGTGCTGCGCAATCGAGCAGGCCTTACTCCAAATTTAATTTGTCGTATGGCTTTAACACTATCGTTTGAAATGGGAAGAATCGGTTCTGTACCTGATGTAGAAGAGGGACAAGAGTTCAACGCTTATACTCTTTTTGGAATAGACCAGCCAATCTACATTACACTCCTTCGTATGGTTGAGATTAGTCACCAAAAAAATCAAACCAATATCGAAATTTCTGATCTTGAACTTCGGTCACGACTTCGTGCTCACATAGATAGAGGAATTGTTACGCTCTCCGCACGAATTAAATCACCTAGTGATGTGGCTCGTCTGTTAGCAGGAGATTATGTGTCGTGAGTACAAGGCCAATCTATATGGATCATAACGCCTCCACACCCATGGATCCCTCAGTTATTGATGTGATGGAGCGTTCTATGAGAATGCATTATGCTAATCCTTCAAGTACGGTTCACTCGGCAGGTGTAAATGCTTTTAATGCTGTGGAATCAGCTCGTACTATTATTGCCAAAGCCATAGGTGCACGCACTACAGAAATTTTATTTTGCAGTGGCTCAACTGAGGCAAACAACCTTGCATTGATAGGCACGCTTCCTTTACTCAAGTCCAAGGGTAAAAATCATATCATAACCACTTCGATTGAGCACCCTTCAGTGCTTGAGCCACTAAATTACTTACAATCAAGCCACAGTGTAAGGGTCACATACTTACCAGTTGATGAAACAGGGCGAATTAATCCCAGTGATATTGAAGAAGCAATCACTGAAAATACAGGACTCATTAGCGTTATGAGTGCCAACAATGAGACCGGAATTTATCAACCTCTAGAAGAGGTGGGTCAGATATGTACAAATAGAAATGTATTGTTCCATTCGGATTATTCCCAAGCTACAGCTTTTCGTCCGTTAGATGTGATCAAACTAGGTTTACATCTCGTCAGCATTTCTGGACACAAAATGTATGGACCAAAAGGAATAGGCGTTCTCTATAGGCGCTTGCGTAAACCGCATGTAAAACTTTCTGCCATCTTGCATGGTGGAGGACAGGAACTTGGACTTAGGTCAGGTACATTGAACACACCAGCAATTATCGCCTTTGGGGAAGCATTTAAGCTAGTCAGTAAACATCAGGCAAAAGACAACATGCAACTCTTAGCTTTAAGAGCAAAACTTTTAGAAAAACTAACTTCAATACCAGGTCTTAGAGTTAATGGCGACATTTCATTTTCCTTACCCAACACGCTTTCGATATCGGTTCAGGGTATTGAACCTTTAGCTCTGACGAGGATTTTGCGTGACAAACTCATTTTTTCTGCATCTAGCGCTTGTTCTACAGAAAAGGTCGAAACATCCTATGTACTTCAGGCAATGTTTGGAGACACTCATCGAGCCCGCACAGGTTTTCGGCTAGGTTTTGGACGTGGTACATCAGAAACTGACATTGATAATACTGCTAAAGTTCTTGCTGATGGGATAGCAAAATTACGCTCAGGACAGATTGGCTAAAGTTTATTCCGTTTCATTTTGCCAAAACAAATTGGCATAGCTTACCAAAAAATCCTCCACGCTTCGGGGTTTATTCATCTTATTTACCATGATTTGAAATCCTTGAGCAGCATAGTAATTCATATGTTTTATTCCATCTTCACTCAACCCAAGGGAATTTCCTCGACCGGAATCAAGAAGTCGACTTGCAGTTTTTTCAATTTCTTGGCGATCCTTCCTATCAACTTCCAGTCTACGGATTTCGGCCTCAATTAGAAGCCCTAAAATATAGTTATCGTATTCTCGGTATGGTTCAGGCCAACGTGCTCCGGCCGCAAGGAAGGGATCATTTAACTTAGCTTTATTGTAGAACTTCCCTTCTTTAAATCCCAACATTAGACAGGAATAAAATTTGTCGATATCCAAAAACGTCGTACCTTTGATCTTGGATTTATCAATATCAGCAAAAAATAGTGCCATATCTTCTGTCAGACGAAAGCTCATTGAGATTCTTCCTTTGCGGCAATACGCTTGAATGAGTCTAAACCATAACTCATAGCTATTTCACCATTGATATTTTTTTCGAAACTTACAAAAAGTGCTTCTTTCTTGTCGTAAAAAGTCTCCGTGAAACCAGAACCTTCGCTGGAAATAACGAACAAGATCATCTGTTTGAATAGCTTCGGCAGGGTACGAGCCACTTCTGCTCGAACTTCCAAATCAAGTGACACTGCGGGACTATCAACGACAAAAGGTAGATCAAACGGCGCATTTTCTAGAAGTGAAGTCAAAAAGGCATATGCAACGGACAGGCTCTGACCTTCACTTACATTTTCTCTAACTCCAACTCGGTCAGATTGAAGTACTAGTGAACCCTCGATCTTTGACACCTCAAGGTTTTCCATTAAGATAAGCTCCTTTAAGCGTTTATTCGTTTCCAAGCGAATTTCCTCGCGTAACCTTTCTAGAAGTCCAGACTTAATTGCTTCTAGCACTCTCACTAGTTTTTCACTTTGTGATGTAAGTCTGTATGAATTGGAAGCCTCTTTGTAAAATTGTTCTGCTTTATTTTTATTCTGTTCCGCTAGCGGTATATTATTACTTGCGGTACATTTGAGTTCTTCCTGTTTATGTCTACTACGGGTTGTCAGTTTATTAATTTCGTTGTCAAGTTGTTCTATTTGTTGTTTGAGCTCTCCAACTAATTCCGATAGTTTTCTCGTTTCCTCATTTCCATTGATGATCAAATCATCTTCAAGCTTTTCAAGATATCTTTGATTTTCTTTTAGTTTTTCTTTCTCGTTATTGAGTTGCCTACAGGCTGCTACAAAATTCTTCTCAGCTTTTGTGATAGATTTAAGCCTTGTTTTCATGACTGCTATAGCACTGACTTGGTCATCGGCCAAGTAATTTTCGAAGTTCTCTTTCAAGTACTGCCGTTCAGCCTTGCCAATTGGGTTTCCACAAATGCAATTCTCACCTTGGGCGATTTCTTGGAAAAATTCTAAGGCTGGACTTCGAGGAAGTTTTGCGTCAGTGAGAAGTGTACCAAGTTCAGTTAAATGCTTATGGAATTGGCTTGACAACTGAATCGGGTTTCGAAACGCATCAAATGCCGTCCGGGAAGATACATGGATTTCAGTTTCAAGCTCATTTTTTTGCTTTTCTAGTTTCTCAAATTCTTTTTTCAGGTTAGAATCCTGTTTAAGATAGACCTCAATTTTTATTTCAATATTTTTCTTTTCCTCTTCAAGACTAAGCTTTCGATTATGTTTTTCGGAATGCTCTTTGATTAAAGATTCCAATATAGTCTTTGCTTCATCAAACTTATTTCGAGCCCGATTCACACCTTTTTTAGTTTTGCTATTAGTATCTCTATCAATTTGTATATCACTAACGTTTTTTTTGGTATCTGAAATAAGTATATTAATGTCGTCAAGTTGATAGAGCGTGCGAATAGCTCGATCGGCTTCATCTTTTCCGGTATTGCGAATTTCACTGGCTAATTCACCATCAAAAACGAAGAGTTTGATGAAATCAAGGCTTAAGAGCCGCTTAAGGTCATGTGGAATTGCTATACCAGGAATACGACCACCATCTCGCTCAGAAGATCTAAGTGTAGAAAAATTGCAACTGCCTGTTAGAAAATCAAATTCTGCTCTTAGATAATACTCCAAACATTCTTCTTTTCCAGAATCAATTAATAGTCCAAGCTCAAAATAACCCTCCTGAACTTCGTTATTACTACGATATCCTCGCACTTCATCCTTTGACATCTTCTTTTCTGCAAGTATTGCACGGATCAATGACATGGTTGAAGTTTTACCTGTGCCATTTGGCATTTGGACAAGCGACCATTGCTTCGGTGGATTTCTTAGTTCTACCGATCCTTTACCAGAACCTATACGAAGGTTTTCATAGCTCCAATTTAAAATTCTAATTTTCATCTTATAAATTCTCCACAGGGATGCTTTCTAAAAGGTCCATAATATCTGATTCACTAGCGCTGTCTTGCATTGCATTTTTAATGAGAGCTTCTAGTCTCCTCTCAAAACCGCTGTCTAATTTTTCTTCTTGACAAACCTTTTTTACAACCTCACGGATAATATTTTCAATCATTTGATACATCCCCCTCTCGTTTGACTGAAGCGAGTTTTTCAAACCAAGATCTTCTTTGTTCGTCGGTTTGAAGTTGTCCAGAATTTGTTGGGGTAATTCCTCCTGATTCATCAATTTTGATAAAATCAATGACTTTAGCGCGTTTACTAGGGTTACTTGGATCAATCCGAAGACATCTTCCGACTCGCTGAACGGTTTCAATTGGTGCCTTAGCAGTCGCAAAGAGCACAACATTGTTTACTGACTTGATATCAATTCCCTCAGAAATCCTTTTACAGGTGATAAGGCAGTCAAGTTTTTTATTGGTGAAACGTTGGAGGTTTTCCCTGTCATCATCACCATAGTAAGTATGAAACTCAACCCGCATACTGACCAGTAGTTCTTGTAGAATGTGGCCATACTCTGCTTCCTCTACAAAGATTATACATCGATTTAAAATCTCTGGACGGTTCCTCACATAGTTTTCAAAGAGTGGAATCTTCTCTTTTGAAAGCTTCTTTATTTTTGCAAGGTCAATATAGAGATTGGTTTTGTCGGTTTTTCCTTCCCTCGAACGAGCACTATATCGAGCCCAAGCTTTTTTTATTTTAAAACGATCTTCATCCGAATATTGGAATTCAAGTGCATCGTAATCCAGCTCACATAGAATACCTCGACTAATTGCTTCCTCAATTGAGAAGCTGAAGATGACAGGGCCTATCTCTTGTTCAATGAAAAAATTTCCTTCCTCGTCATACTCGCGGTCTGGTGTAGCACTGAGCCCAAGGCGAAAACCTATTTTAGACAGATTTCCATGAAGTGAGTCAACGATTGAAGGCTCTCCAAAGCCATGCACTTCATCACAAACAATTAAGGTCTTTTTACACCTTTCTTTGTTATCAACCAGCCTTTGCATGATATCAGCAAGATTTCGGCGATTGATAAGTAAGCATGAAGGATGTTGAGCATTGCAGAATTCTTCGGCTTCATGATAGTTGCCATAGGCACAGTATAATGCTGAGCCACCAGCGTTATGGGATATAATCTCCCTGCGCCACTGATCCAATAAATCGGTCCCAAATGTCGCAACAATTGTATGGGTGATCCGATCTTTCTTTCGAAGGCATGAGTCAATTCTGATTGCAATTCGGGTTTTTCCTGTACCTGTGGCCATAGCCAGAACTCCGGCTGGCTTTTCCATGAAAGCCGCGATTGCTTCATCTTGGTGTCGCCATTTGTTAATTGGTGGGGGTTTTTCACTTTTTCCCTTTAATTTATATGGGCGTTTATTTTTTTGAGCAAGGCATACTAATCGTATCTTGATAGCTTCGGGTAGTTTGAAGCAACGAACATTGGTATCATTTTGGTCCCAAATACGTTCAAAACGCTCTAGTATTGATTGTGCATGTCGGGCATCTCGATCACGTGTCCATCCTAGATGTATTTGCAGCGTTTCGAAATTTTGAAATCCTTTTGCTGTTTCATTGAGAGATCCAGAAAAAGCCATAAAGTCGCCATAAGCATCTTCAAAGACTCCAATTTTACTGTGAAAATCACCAGATAATTTATTGGTTGGTATGGCAATTCGAAGATCAAGTATATTATCTGCTATCATCCAAGCAAGAACATCAACAGGATGGGATTTAGTTGTAGCAGTTAGATCGTCAATTGCTGCATTTAAGGATTGAAGCAGGGTGGGGTTTGATTGTGCGTTATGACCTTGATTTATCGCATCCCAGTCTTCCCATGATAAATGCGGACTGGTTATTAAGCGCATTTTACCGCCGTGTTCTACAAAATCCACTAGCCCCTCGGAGACTTGTGCTAGCCAACCTGATGTAAAGTACCCCACACCTCTGTCGTAACGCTTGGCTCTTCTTAAAGCCGGAACATAAAGTTCACAAACCAAATCGTCTTCGGAAGTGTCAAGAGATTCTGGGAAGTGAATCTCACGCAAACTATTATTTCCTTTCATGTGTTATAAACCTAAGCGAGCTGTTACCCAATATACGAATTCATTTAACTTGGTTTCATTACATTGTTATCATCACCATTTCAAATTGAAAAATTCAATCGGTAATTTTTTCTATACTTATTGCTTCTCTCAACTTCTTGCAAACTGATGATGAACGCGCTCTCACTTACTCAAACTTACCAACACAGAGCACAATATCTTGCCTACATGGATAGCATCCAGATTAAGTTAAGAACATGGATTCTGCAATAAAGACATAATATTGGTAGAAGATTCTCAATAATTAGCTGTTAGGCATACGATCAGTAAACAGTTTGAAGAAACCGAGCAAAAAATATTCAAGTTCCATATTTCAAAAATTGAAGCTGAATTTGATGCTTTTGCTAAATATAACGATAGCAATAAGTTAGCTTTTCTACCAGAGAAAAAGAGGGAAGTTTACACCAAAGTTTTTGAGCTAATTAATTCCTACTAGGCAAACACTATTTCAGCAAAAAACATTGACAGTATCCTCAAGAAGATATCAAGGTCATACGCTTTGAACCCATCAACAAATCCACTTAAATCTTGTTATTAATTTAAAATTTTAGGACGGGGACCAGCTATATCAGCAGGTTTTAGAACGGATTATATTTGTAAGATCTAACAGGGCAAAACTATGGTTTTATACAAAAAAAGTTGGGAGATGATTGAACCCACAATGAATAATCTGCTCTCTGACCGTGAATTTTTATTTGTTTATTGTGAACTTTCAATTGGGTACTTTAAGATAATAGGCTGGAGATAATTTTAATAGTAGAGTTTCAGAGGTAGGTTTGATGGAAGAAATATATGTGACTATTGAAGTTGAGAAAATTTCTTTTGATACAGAAAACC
>MKWU01005718.1_pt1 | contig 13260 bp, 15 predicted proteins | sample 809101 | NCBI WGS metagenome assembly MKWU01 (sample SAMN05860141, study PRJNA318959) | sponge metagenome | host: Aplysina aerophoba | place: Slovenia: Piran, Adriatic Sea, Gulf of Piran | collected 2013-05-07 | reverse complement strand
CTGGTCAAGCCCTTCTCGCCGACCGAGCTGACCGCCCGCGTCGGGGCGGCGCTTCGCCGCGTCTCCCGGCCCGAGCCGTTCGCCCTCGGCGAGCTGGCCATCCACTACGAGGACCGCCGGGTGACGGCGGCAGGGCGCGAGGTGGAGCTGACCGTTACCGAGTACGAGCTGCTGCGCGTCCTCTCGCTCAACACGGGCCGGGTCGTCGCCTACGATGCCCTGGTTTGCCAGCTCTGGAGCGGTCGGCTACCGCATGCCGAACCCCCGCGACGCCTGATGCGCCGCCCGTCGTGGGCGGCATGCGAGCGAGGACGCACCGAAGCCGCAAGAGGCGCGATGCCCAGCCTCTCTGCGATGACTGCGCCCGGTGCCGAAGCGGCTCTTTCCTTTCGGTGCCTGGGCCTCAGACGTTGGACGCCGCGACATTGCCGGGCGACCCGCGGTGTGCGCCCGGCCGGGTCCTTGAGGAACTGCGGCGTCCTTCGAGGTCACTGCACAAAGCCAAGGAGCATTTCGACGCGTAGTTCCCCTCATGACAGGCGAATTCGAACAGCTCCCCCGCCGCCACGCCGCGCGCCGACTGGTCCTGCGACAGCGGGAAGCGCACGGTCCAGGGGCGCGTGAAGCGCGTGGAATCGGTGATGGTGGCCTCGTAGTCGATGGTCTCGGCGTCGACGCGCGTGAACCGCTCGACCAGGTGCAGCCGGCTGGTCGGGGTGCGCCAGGTGTTGTTCCACCGGTAGTACGGCCGGTCCGGGAAGTCGCGCGACTCCACCACGAGCGTGTCGCCGTCCCAGCGGCCCGCGGTTCGCCGTTCCACTGCGCGATGTTCACGTGCGGGCGCCCGTCCAGCGGGATGATGCGCCGCTGGTGGAACATCTCGTGGAAGATCACGACATGCTCCGGGGTCTGGAAGATCTGGTGGTTCGGGTTGTAGCCGAACCAGATCTGCGGCAGCCCGTCGCCGAGGCAGCGCTCGCCGGTGTCGAGGTCCAGAAAGGAGTTCCAGGGACCGGAAACGTACGGACGCTCGTTGTCACGCGCGGTGGCGGTATACGGAATCCGGCCGTCCGGCGGGTCGACAACCAGCGACGTGCGCCGGCTCGGGTCCCAGGCCGTGCCGCGGTCGAGCCACAAGTTGTTGTAGAAGCCGGGCGTGCCGTCTGCTCGCCGGTCTACGCTGCCGCCGGCCGTCGTCGCCTCGGCGGGGCGTTCCGCAAGCCGGACGTTGCGCGCAACGGCGCCGTTCTCCAGCGCGGCGACCTCCTCTTCCCTTAGGAACTCCCGCCCCTCGAATTGCGGCGGCCGTTCGAGAGGCGTAAGGGTGGAGCCGACCCAGATGCCCTGCAGGTCCGGAGCTCCCGGCTGCGGAATGGTGTTGAAGCGCCACTTCAACTGTCCGGTGACGGCGTCGTAGCCGCGGATGTAGCCCGGCGCCTGGTCCCGCCGGTCGAACTGGTCGCTGGTGAAGATGCCGACGATGATCGTGTCGCGGCAGATGAGCGGCGCCGCCGTCCAGCGGTACTCCTCGAGATGCGGGACGCCGGCCGTCAGGTCGACCTTGCCGCCGGCCCCGAACTCGCGCAGCGGGTCGCCGGTGCGTGCGTCGAGCGCCACGAGTTGCTCGCCGCTGACGACGAAGACCGCTCGTCGTCGCGCTCCAGATCGTCCCAGTACCCGACGCCGCGGGTCGCTCCCCCGCGGGGCCGCCCGGCGCCGTCCTCGAGTGCCCGGTAGACAGCGCCGCCAAGCGGTCACGAATCACGTCCTCCGCCAGCCAACTCAGAATGCGTCCCGCTGCACCTCCGCCCGTGTGCGCATGACCATGCGGCCGATCCGGTTCGCGTTGAAGTACGCGCCGATGACCTCCACGCGCCCGGCGCGTTCCACGACGGCCAGGTTGCGCAACCCGGTGCCCCGCGAGGGCCAGGCATAGAGGCTCCACTCGCCGCTCTCGCGGTCCAGCTTCGCCACCTCGTCGCCGCCCTGCAGGCTGACCCACACGTCGTGGTCGCCGTCGACGCCGGCCATGTACGGATTCATCCCCGCGCGCGGCAGCGGGTAGTAGGTGGTCTCCAGCGTGTCGACGTCGATCCGCAGCAGGTTGTTGCCCGCGTAGTTGGGCACCCAGACGTCGCCCGTCGCCAGGTCGGCGACCGGACGGCGCGGCGCCTGCAGACCTCGGCCCCGGCCGGCGTAGATCGCGAGGTCCTCGGGCGAAAAATCGCCGTCCTGCACGAAGGACGGCAACAGAGCCGGCAGCCGGATCTCGGACGACCTCCCGGTCGCCAGGTCGCCGCGGCCGATCACGTCGATGCCGATCTGCGTCCACCAGCCGTTGCCGTCCCGGTCGCCGGCTGCCCCGTACGTGCGGCCGGGCTGCGTCGGTGACGTGAACGCGGTGAACGCGCGCGCCGCCGGGTCGTAGCGGATCGCGCCGCTGGCGGTGTCCCCCCAGATGTTGCCCTGCGCGTCCTCGGCCACGTGGATCGACATGCCCCGCATGCTCCCGGGCGGCGTGAACACTTCCAGCGTCCCGGTCCGCGGATCGATGCGGCCCAGCCGTTCGTTGGCCGGCTCCCCGGCCGCGCGCAGGTTCACGTTGAACCAGACCGCGCCGTCGCGGGCCGTGATGATGCCATGGCTGGTGGCCGCCCGGCCGTCGGGGCGGGCATACGTGAAATCGGTCACGCGGCCGGTGGCGGTATCCACCCGGCCCACCGTCCGCGTCGCGCTCTCGGGTTCGTTGTAGGTGAACCAGAGGTTCCCGCCGCGATCGACCGCGGCGTCGTGCAGGCCGAAGCCCCCGCCCGAGGCGCTCGGACCGCCGAGCGACCAGTCGCTCCCGGTGTTCAGCACATGGCTGCCCGCATCCGGCGGCAGGTCGTATTCGTAGACCACCGGCAGCGTGCTCTCGCCGCGCGGGCGCGCCGGCGCCTCGAAGCGCATCGGCGAGGGGCCGGGCCCGCGCATCTCGGCCAGGTAGGCCGCCAGATCGGCGCGGAAGTGCTCGATGACCGGCGAGGGCTGCTCGCGAAACGTGTTCATGGCGCCGATGCGGCCCATTGCCGCGAGGACCGCATCCCACCCCCGCTCGTCGAAGCGGTTGTGCAGCACGATGTTCGCCGCGTGACACTCGGTGCATACCCCGACGAAGACAGCCTTCATGCAGCGGCGGGCCGGCGTGTCCTCGGGCAGCGCGGCCACCATCTGGTCGCCCGTGAGTTGCGCGGCGAAGTCCGCCGTTTCGTGCAGCACGAAGTCCTGCCGCTGCCGCGCGCCGGCCAGGTCGACCCGGCGCCGCACGCCCTTCCAGCCGGCCGCCTGTGCCCACACCTGGTACGGGCCGCTCTCCAACGGGGGAAAGACGTACGCGCCCAGTTCGTCCGTGAACACCGACGTGGTGATCGGCCGCCCCCGCGGCTTCGCCGAGACCGTGACCCCCTGCAGCGGTTCGCCGGACGCCTCGGTCACGGTTCCCGCCAGCAGCGCGTCCTTCTCCCCCGGCGCCGCAACGCGCGACGCCGACCCGCCGTGCGCACGGTCGGCCGCAGGCGGGACGGCGCCGTCGCGTGCGACGAGGTAGGTCAGGAGCGCGTCAATCTGCGCCGGGCGCAACGTGTGCTTCCAACCCGGCATGCCGGCAGCGTTGCCGTCCTCGATCACCCGGCGCACGTGGTCTCGGTCGCGCGCCGTGCGCGCGTCGTCCAGCCGGCTCGCATACGGCGTGTCGCCGCGGCGGAGGATCGGGAGATGGCAGACCGCGCACTTCTGCTGGAAACAGGACAGGATCGTGCTGCACGGACCCGGGCCGCGCCAGTTCGCCGTGATGTGACAGAAGAGCCGGTGCTCGATCTTGTTCCACTTGCTGGTGCCCGGTGGAAATGACTCACCTCGACGGTAAGGCCAGTCTCGTCGGCCAACTGCTGAAGCTCATGCTTCCAGACGCGAGACGATACCCGTTGCTCCCGCCCGCATCGGCCGTGATGAACAGGGTCGTCGCGTTGGGGTAGGCGTCGCAGCCCATCTGATGCCACCAGTGGCGAATCGACGCTACCGCGAACGTCGGTGTGTCGTGGTCCCATCCCACGCTCACCCAGGCTTCGTTGCGCGCCATGTCGTAGACGCCGTACCAAGGCGATCCAGGCCGCGGCCCGAAAGGCAGGCCGGATGCCGTTCACCGTGTACCAGATCCGGCACTCGTTCGCGACGTGGCTGCGGCACGCGGGCGCCGACCTTGCGGACATCCAGGATCTGTACGGACACGCGGACGTCGCTACAACACGAATCTACGCGGCCCCGACGCTGGCCAAGCAGCGCGGATGCCATCCAGCGCCTGCGCGTCGTGCGTGCAGGCTGAACGCCGCATCCGGCCGACGCTGTGCCCCGCACAGCCACTACAATGGACGCTTGAAGAAGTGGAGTCGGGGCTCGCGTCCGGCCGATAATCGAGGCGTACATGGCACGATCAGAAGACGAACGTCGTCGCCTCAAGAGGGCTCGTACCGTGCAGCTCCGCTTCGAGATCGGCGCCTACTCGCCGACGACCATGCCGCTGGCACGGCTGGCGCGCTACCTGGACAACCTCGCGACGGTTCTTGGGGAGTCCAACTGTGTACATCTGGTGAGCGTCGAGGAAGGAAGCACGGTCCCCATCCTGACCGTCGACTGGGAGGCGTACCCGAAACTGAGGCAGCGCGCCAACGAGGTACGTAATCGCGAAGGGGCCGCGCACGTCCTGAAGGCGCGACGCGCCATCGAGGACGATCTGGCCGCCGACAACGCCCGGTACGCCGACCTCGTCGACGAACACGGTGCCCGGATCCTGCGCTTTTCCGGCGCAACGCGCGTGGACGAGCCCGAGTACGGCCCGTTCTCCCAGCCTGGGACCCTCGACGGCGTGCCGATTGTCGTCGGCGGCGAGAACGATCCGGTTCCCGTGCACCTGCAGAACCCCGACTGCGTCCACAACTGCCTAGCGACGCGAGACTTGGCGAAACGGATCGGCATGCACCTGTTCACGACCCCGCTGCGCGTGTCGGGCATCGGCCGGTGGTTCCGCAACCGCGAGGGCGCCTGGACCATGAAGTCCTTTCGCATCCACGAGTACATCGAGTTGAAGTCGGAATCGCTCGTCGATGCCACCAACCGTCTTCAGTCGATTCCCGCCGACTGGAAGGAGCGCCCGGACCCGTTGGGGGACTTGGTCGCGCTGCGCAAGCTGGAGAAGTAGCGCGGTCGTGCGCGTCGCTTTCGACGCGGTCATCATCGGCGCCTATCTTCATCCGAAGGCGGCGTACCCACAGCCCGTTGATCGCGTGCCCGAGCGCCTGCGGCACTTCGTGGAGACGCTCGAAGCCGCCCGAGCCACGATCATCCTGCCTGCGCCGGCGTTGAGCGAGTTCCTCGTCCTCGCGGCCGCGGACACGGCGGCCTACGTGGAGGAGCTGACCAACAGCGCCGTCTTCGCCATTGAGCCCTTCGACCTGAAGGCCGCGATCGAGGCCGCCGAGTCGCAACGGCGGGCAATCGACGCCGGGAGCAAGAGGTCGGGTGCCACCGGCCCCTGGCAGAAGGTGAAGGTGGACCGGCAGATCGTCGCCATCGCGAAGGTGCACGGCGTCGACGACCTGTATTCGGATGACGAAGACGTACGTCGGATCGCGGAATCTGACAGTGTTCGCGTCAAGGGCGTTGCGGACCTGCCCCTTCCGCCTGTGGATCCCCAGCGTCCCCTCTTCGCTGACACGGGCGAGGGCTCTTCCTGAACGCCGGACCTGCCGGCCGCTCCCCTCGGGCACGGACCGTCGGCCCGATGGACCTCAGCGTGACGCACCGGCCCTCACCGGGCGATCCGCGATGACCATGCTACGATCTACCCAGGACTTCACGATGCGGTGGACGGAGGACGATTCGTGCGCGCGTGCATGCCGCCTGACAGGGCACTTCCCGTGCCGCTTCCGGAACGGTTCTGCCCGCGCTGTCCGGCAGAGTCGGCTGGCAGAGATTCCGGTCATCGCCATAAGTCCTTTGTTTCCAACGAGTGGGCCGCTAGCTCAACTGGCAGAGCAGCAGACTCTTAATCTGCGGGTTCGGGGTTCGAGTCCCTGGCGGCTCACCACTAAACTCAACAACTTACGGGGATCGCCGGCACGGCCGGAATCGGGCGTGTCACCAAGGTGTCACCACCGACGCATGGAGGAGGGGCGGATGACGCAGTACCAGAAGGACAGCATCAAGCGATCCGTTTGGCTCGTGGTTGACGTGCCGGGCATGGCCGCAGAGAGAATCCCGAACTTGGAGCAGGCCATGAACGATTTCGCCGATGGCTGGATTCGGGAAGATCAGACTCGGTATTCCGATCCGTATTGCCGAGCAATCGGAGTCGCCGAAGCGAAGAAGTTGCGCATGTTCGTGCAGGAACGGTGACGCACGGGGGGCTCAGTCGTCCGCCTCCATGAGCCCCGCGAGCCCGGCCGCCTTGCCGGGGTCCATGCCGGCCCCGACCATCGATTGGAACGCCCGCGCTCGGCCCGCCAAGTCCGCAGCGAACAGCCGATCCAAGTTGACCGTGACGTCGGCCTCGAGCTTCGCGGACAGCTCGAGCGCGATCAGATCGCCGAGCGGCTGCAACGTCGAATGCAAGAAGCGGCGGAACGCCTCACGCGCCGCGGTCCCGTCGCCGGTCTCGAACAGCGCGGCCGGAACGCCGCACGCGGAGAGCACTTCGTGAAAGCTCCGCTCCAACAGCTTCACCTCGCCAGCCGGCGGATCCGCGCCGACCCGTTTGGTTTCCCAATCGCCCCGCGGCGCATTCGCAGCAGCGCCCGCGTGCATGGTCTGTGTCGACTCCACGAACGCCAACCGGCCGCGCAGGTTCCGAATGTCCCTCTTGAGCTCGCCTATCGACTCGTCGTCGCCGTCAACATCCGGCAACGGTAGCAGCGAGCCGCGCGGCCCGCCCTCGGCATCCGCGAGCGCCTGCGTCACCTCGGCATTGAGGCGGCCGGACAACACCGCCGCCTGCAACGGTCCGACTCCGCACCACGGCCGGATCGGGTCGGTCAGGTAGCGCACGTGAACCACGGCCGCCGCCGGCAGCATCCGATGGCGGGTCGACTGCGGGCCATACTCGCTCACGCGGTAGGTCCACGTCGCGGGGTCCGCGTCGCCGTAGACGTCATGATGCCCGCTCACGCCGAGCCGCACCCGCCCGCCGGGGTCGACGTCGATGCTCCATACGGACTCACCCGAGCGAATCAGCGAGCGGCCGATCTGCGCGAGCACGGCCGGAGTCACGGTGCCGGCCGGCGCACCTGACACCTGCCCGGATGCGAGACACCGCGCTACGAGCCCGCTGGCGGCCTCCAGAGCGGCCGTTGCACCCGCCGTTGCCGGTGATGCCGCCGAGCCCTCGAAGTGCGCCAGCAGCGACGTCTCATAGCCGCCCCCGCTCGTCTCGCGTTGCTCCCGGCTCCACGGCCACCACTTCATGATCGGATCCTCAGCTCAGCAGGTCCAAGAACCTGCGGCGCCTGGTCTCGCGCGTCACGGGCTCGCCTGCGCCGGTCACGATGTCGGCCGCCTCGGCCCCGTAGTCGACCGTGACCGTCTGCCCGGTCTCTATCGCGTCGACCAGCCGTTGGTCGAAGCGCACCCGCCAGACGCGATCCGCGAGCCCGTAGACGCCGCCAACATCGAAGTTGCGCGCGAGCTTGTCTTGAATCAGCGCGCCCCACTGCGGATAGTCGGTCGTGGTCTCGACGGTCTCTCCGAATGCGTTCGTCGTTGAAGCGCAGACGCTCACGTTGATCCGCCGGTCAAGGTTCGGCACGTCATGCCTCGTCTTCGGCCACGCCTGCCCGGTGGACACGCCACGGCGCCATCAACGCGAGCGCCCCGGAGTTGCGGAGCACATCGGCGTAACCGGCGCTCCGCGCGGCCTGCGGTTGATCGAACAGATGGCCCGATACACGAATGCAGCACTCATTGTGGATGGTCGATGGCGCCCCCGGCGCATGCCGGATCACCAGCGCCGTGGCCGTGGCGAGGAGCCGGTCAACCTGCGCTTGCTCCTCGGCCGAAGGTCCGACTCGGATCGCCGTGGCCAGGTCGGCCGCGGTCAAGGTGACGGCCATCGTGATCCCTCACTGAGCAGCGTTACGTAACGGCACCCTACAGCCACCAGCGCCGCCGCCTTTCTCGCGCTTCGACGCGCACGCGAGCTTGCCGGTAGGCGCCCTCGGGAACGACGGCCGCCGCGTCGATCAACGCGCCGGTGATCTCGCGAACGCCGCTCACGGTCGATTCTGACGTGCTGTAGAACTCGACAGAGAGCGATCTACGGCGCCCGCTCCGAATTTCGGCCGCGGTCGCGCGTCCGAGCGCCGTGTCGGGCAGCGGCGCGTCGATCCGGATCTCGCCCGAATCGGCCATCACGGGATCGACGCGCATGATCTGGCGCCCGCGATGCTCGGCCAGCAGCCGGATTCCATTTGCAGGCCAGCGGACGGAATTGGGAGCGAAGACTTCTCTGCGGTCCGACGCAACGCGCCCAACCTGGAGGATGGTCCCGACGACGCGGCCGGGAGAGTCGGCGGCCTCCCGGATCTCGATGGGAACGTGGATCGTGTCGCTCATGCCCGCTCCAACTGCGCCGCCTGGATCTCTTCCGGGGTCGTCGTGAGGACCAGCAGCATGAGAATGTCGCCGCGGGTCATCCTGAGCCGCTCCGACAGGTTGTCGGGACGTTCGGCCGCCGCTACCGGGATCGCCACGTTGCGCTTGTCGCTCATGCGTCTACTCGATTCCGCAGCAGGAACTCCAAAACCTGCGCCGGGCTCGGTTCGGCGTTGCCAAGCTCTTTCAACTGCGCGACGGCCTCGCGTCCCTTCGCGGTCAACCCGCGCATGAACAGCTCCCGGTCGAAGGGCTTCTTCGGTTCCGGGTCGACCGCGTAACCACGGCCCCGCTGGCGGGCTACGTGAGCCCGCCCTACGAGCCGTTCCTGCTGATTGAAGTAGGCGGCGCCCGCCTTGCGACAGCGCGGCCTCGACTTCGACAGCGCGGCCCGCGTGACCGTCCGGCCGAGCGACCGCATGTGCAGCTCGGCACGCGACGCCACCACGTCCGGCGGCGCGTCCACTTCGACCAACCGCGCGTCGAAGCGGTCCGCCAGCACGACGGCCCGATCCGGCGATTGCGTCGTGATGTAGCCCGACAGCTCGCGGGCCAGCATGACCGCAACCGCGGCATCGAAGACGGCACCGGCCGCCCGCGGCGCGCCCGTGTCGCTCACTTCGTCGTCGCGGAACTGCGATTGAGCGCCCCACACGAGCGCGGCGTAGAGCGCCGTCCAGTCGGCCACGAACAGCCCGAGCTCGCCGTCAGCTTCCCGGCGCGCAATCTCCGACCGAACGTATCGGGCTTTGCCCCCGAATGGCGGCCCGGTGACGACCTCGACGGCCACCTACGCCACCTTGAACTCGGCCAGGTCGTAGGCGTCCGGCTGCACGAGCAGCACCTTGTCACCCACCAGCGCATGGATCGTGAAGTGGCGTTGTCCGGAGCGGCTCGACGTGTAGATGTCGTCGATGCTGACCGTGCCCCACGTCGGATGGCACGCGGTCCGGAGCCCCGTCCGCCCCTTGCGGTAGACGATGGCCCGCGCGAGGGTCGATGCGGTCGCCGGCATGCGCTTGTTGGTCCACCAGCCGCCGGTGTGCGCCATCGCGTAGTCCGCGAAGGACGTATCGCCCAGGTCGTTCGGGTTGGCGCCGGCCGAGTCGCGGAACGTCCGCGCCGACAGCTTGTAGGCGTCGACGTTCGCCACCAGCGAGACGTGAGACACCATCGACGCCCACAGCCCGTCGATCTGGTCGGAGAACGCGCGGAGGAAGCCATCGAACGTCGCCAGCGCCGTCGGGTCCTCCGGGTTGTCGAGTTGCGCGATCAGCCCCTGAATGTTCGGAGCGGTCCCGTTCCCGTTGATCACCTGGTCGTCGTACTCGTTCGACAGCGCCATCGACACGTTCTGCCGCAGCGCGGCCTCGAAGTTGCCGACGCCGATGGCGGCCACGTCTTCGAGCGTGACGCTCATGCGCGCCGAGATGCGTCGATTGTTCGTCGTGACGGCCGTGAGCGCGCCCGCCGTGTCGTCCGCGTCGCCGCCCTTCTCCTTCGGCGCGGCCGGGAGCGCGGTCGTGATGGTCATCTCCGCGTATCCGCCGCTGCCGACGCTCGGCATGTCGATCCCGAGCCGCGGCGCGATGGACGGCGCGAACACGAACGGCTGCACCGGGGCCACGGACACGCCCGTGCCAGTGGTCGGCGCCGGGGTCGTGGCGCGCGTCTCCGGAGCGGGCCGGTCGGCCTCCCACAGATCCATCGGGACGTGGCCCGGCTTCGCGTCGAACGCCGCCGCGTATTCGTGCTCGGCGCCGGCCGGCATCCGCCCCTGAAGCGCCGCCAGCAGGAAGCCGCCGAGCGATGCCTTGCTGCGCAGCTCCAGCCGCTCGCGGACCTCGGGGTCGGTCGTGTCGGTGACGTCGACCACCGGGTCGGGCTCGGCCGCGATGGCGGCGCGCAGCTCGGGCTCGAGCTTCTGGACCTCGCCGGTCAGCTTCTCGAGATCGGCCTGCTGTTCGTCGCTGCGCGTCTCGACGCCGAGCAGGTCGTTGATTTTCTGCCGGCATTCCGACAGCCGGATCGTGATGGTCTGTGCCTTGGTCATGGCCCCCATACTATCATCATATCTTATACAACTATGCATATACACTTATGAGTAGGCGCCATCCATCGCGGACGGACTCGGCCCGGTGGGGTCGCGTTCGCCGAGCCGTCTTCGACCGCGACGGCTGGCGGTGCACGTCGTGCGGCCGGCCCGGTCGGCTGGAATGCCACCACGTCCGGCCTGTCGAGGAGGCCGGCGACCGATGGGAAATGGCGAACCTGCGGACGCTCTGCCGCGGGTGTCATGTCGGGCTGCACGCACGCGAACGCCTCGCCAACCTACCGCCGGCAGTCCGTGAGTGGCGCCGGCTGGTCACGCAACGCCGTGATACAGCCGGCGCGGGCGGGTCCGCGCCCGTCTGAGCCCGGCCGCCACAGCGAGAATCGCGGCCGCCGCGGCATCGTCGCGCGCCCGGTGCCGGCGGCCTCCCTCGCTCGCCTTCGCCAGCTTCGCGTTGCCGGCCGGGTCGGAGACGCACCGCGCCTCAGCCATCGCGTGAGTCAACAAGAGACTCGGCGCCGGGGTCACGCGCCCTTCGGCACAGCCCCGGCGGAACTCCCGGACGTCGGCGCCGCCATCCCGGTAGCCCATCCCGCGCAACTCCAGCGTCGCCCGGACGCCGGCCGCCTTGAGCGCGTCGCGCAGCTCGCCCTCGCGCCAGCGGTCAGCGACCACCGCCGACGGCCGGCCGAACGCCGCCAGCGCCGCGGCCATGAGCGCCCCCACGTCCACCGCGGCGCCGCCCAGGGTCAGCAGCTCGCCCCGGTCGGCGCATTCTCGATACAGGCGACCCACGCCGTCCCTGAGTCCGCGTTCCTCTAGGGTCGGCTCGCTCGGGAACGCCGCCAGCGCAGCGAGCCGGCCGGTAGTCGGGAAGAACGCCGCAACCGCACTTTGCGCCGCGGTCGTGCCCAAGTCACAGCCCCACACCGGCCGCCCGTCGACCTCAGCGTCGCCCGTGAGGCGCTCCCACAGGCCCGCGTCCAGCAGCGTCGATACTTCGGTGTCGGCCGTGCCGGTGTTGAGCCTCAGCGCCTCAAACGCCGCCAGCGTGCCGGGGTCGACCCGTGCGGCCGGCGCTTCCTCGCGCAGCTTCGCCAGCAGCGACGGCAGATGGTCAAGCGATGGGTTCGCCCGGCGCCAGGTCCGCAACCGGAACGGCGGATCGCCAGGCCGCGCAGCGTGAACCTGTGAGTAGGCAGCGCCGCCCTTCAGCAGCTTGGCGAACCAGTGCGTAGCGTCCGCCGGCCGCGTCCCGAGCGCAATCAGCCGGGAGTCCGGCATCTTGCCGAGTCCGGTTCGGATCGCAGCGACCATCCGATCCTGTTTCGTCGCCTCCCACTGCGCGGGCTCATCGAGAAGGGCTAGCGCCGGCCGGAGTCCGTGAGCCTTCGCCGGGTCCGACCCGATGCACCGCACCCGAGCGCCGGAGTCCCGGAACTCGACCACGGCTCGGTTCGCGCTGTCCTGCTTCCGCCAGAGCTTCCGGTCGTCCAGGTCGAAACCACGCCCGCGAAGGAACGCCAAGACGTCCTCGTAGATGATGCGCGACTGGTCGAAGGAACTGGCGACGGCGACGCACTCACGCCGGGGTCCGTGTAGCGGGCCATCGGGGTCGACCAGCGCACAAGCGATCCCCGGCCACCAGCGCGGACTTGCCGTTTCCCCTGGCCACCGACAGCGCCGCCGGCCCATCGACCGCGAACGCACCCCGGCAGAATCGCGATTCCCACGGGAGCACCGTGAACGGCTCGCCGTCCCGGTCGCCGCCGGTCAGCGTGAGCCCCGCGAGGTAGTCAATCACCTGCCGGCCGGTCGCCATCGCGTCCCCTTGCTGTGTGCCCTTGCTACTTGGGAGAGCGGCACTGTGGCCACGGCCACAGACGTCGGCAGGGGTCCCCGATGGCCTCTGAGTTCTACGCACGTCAGACGTTCAGACGACGCCTCACGGTACGTACGTTGGCGGACACATAGCCACCCCTGCTTGGCGGGCACATAGCCACCCCTGCTCTTGGCGGACACATAGCCACCCCTGCTTGGCGGACACATAGCCCTCCCCCCGTTCAGCCCCACAGACGCCCCTTCCGCGGGTCGAGCGCCCGTGTCCGCTGCGCCTTGGTCGGCGCCCCGAGCGTCTTGAGGTGCTTTCCGTCTGGCCCCGCGCCCGTCTTGCCCCATGCGATGATCTCCACGGGCCGGGGCGAGACGTAGACGGACCATTCCGAGGTCGGGTTCGGTTTCCCCGGCCGCGCGATGCCGCCTTTCGACTCCCGGTCGCACCGTATCCACGAGCCCGCCACGAGCCGCGCCCGACTCCGCCTCACGTGCCGAACATCGAGCCCGGCTTCGACCGCGAGCCGCGGCATGCCCGTCAGCATCCGTGAGCCGTCTACGCGCGCGTTCTCAGCCATGACGACGAACAGGGTGAGGTCGACTGGGCATTCCGGTGAAACCGATCACCTGTTCCGGCGCAAATCGATCACCTGTTCCGGCGCAAATCGATCACCCGTTCCGGTGAAACCGATCAC